>Ga0315289_10010575_pt1 | contig 13195 bp, 12 predicted proteins | sample YL17G11_40_MG_FD_203452 | JGI IMG/M metagenome (GOLD analysis project Ga0315289, IMG submission 203452) | Sediment microbial communities from Yellowstone Lake, YNP, Wyoming, USA - YL17G11_40 | ecosystem: Environmental > Aquatic > Freshwater > Lake > Sediment | place: USA: Wyoming | collected...
CTTCGCTGACAATGGCGGAGTGAAAGGCCTCGAAACGCTCGACGTCGCGCTCGTCACGAACGGTGCGAAAGACGAGCCCGGCCTCCGTCCAGTCGTCCCTATATACACAGTGTACTTTCCTGTCGGGCATGGTTTCGGTCTCGCTACAGGTTGATGGTTTCACCCCTCTGGGACGAATCCCGCGCGGCCAGGGTGATGTCCGTGATCAGCTTGGCGGTCTCGACCGTGATAGCCGGCTCCCGGCCGGCAAGAAAGTCCTCCACCCAGAACATCTCCCAGCCGGGCGTGTCGGCCGGGATGGGCAGAAGCTCGTAGCCCCGGGCGGTATCCAGACTGACCACGGTCTTTGCGGCGTCCCCCTCGACGCGATGGATGCTCACCACCCCTTTAGGGCCGATGATCTCCATCTGCCAGGAGGGATAAGGCACCCGGTTGCAGAAATACATATCGAAGGAGGCGATACCGCCCGACGTCATGCGCAGGACGATCCGACCGCAGTCCATGTAGGGGCTGTCCGGGCTCGTGAAGTTGCCGTACTGCGCATAGACGGACTTGACCTTCTCCCCCATGAAAGAGAGAATCAGATCGACGCCATACCAGCCTAGCGAGAGCTCCGGTCCACCTTCTATGGGGTCGCGATACCAATCCGACCGGCTGAAGACGTCGATCGTCCCGTGGTGATGGCAGATGCGCACCGCGAAGGGGTCGCCGATTTGCCCAGCGTCGATAGCCGCCTTGGCGGCCTTCATGGCGGGGAGGAAACGCGCGCTGGGGCCGACGCCGATCCTCACTCCGTTATCTCTGCTCGCCCTCACAATGCGCTCGGCGTCGCGGCGCGTGGTAGCGAATGTCTTCGGGATGAAGATGTCCATGCCAAGCTTCGCCATCTTCTCAGCCCAGAGCGCATGTTCCGAGTGTCGTGTGACCAACACGACCGTGTCCAGCCGTTCGCGGGCGATCATTTCCTCGGCCTGGTCGTAGATCCGTACCTTGAACCTCGCCGCGTACTCCGCGGGCGAGATGCCCAGAGCCGCCTTGATGACTGCCTCATCGGCGCCAAGGGTGGCAGCGGCCGCGAATTCGACACCTTCGCGCCCCTGCAATCCCCTGCCGATGGCGATGGGCCAGTAGAGCGCCGCCAAACCGACCATGCCGACTCGCATAGACTCTCCTTTTCGATGTTCCATCGAGGACACGGCTCAGCTCCATGACGGAACTGAGCCTGTCATTACGCGTGCGCCCTCAGCGCAGATCGTGATACGCGAACAGCCGTGGGCCAGCGTGAGATAGCCTGTAGGGATATCGATCGCGCAGGTTCTCCATCACCGTCCACATGCCGTGTTCGTCGAAGTGGCCCCAGTTCTTCTCGTCGAAAACCTGGATCACGTCGGTGGGTTCTGCCAGTCCGCGCTCTTTGACGACCTGCAAGACCCGCTCGTCGACTTCCGTGTAGGTCAGTGGCTTTACATCCCCGCTCTCGGCCAGCTTGATCGCTTCCTTCAGCGCTTGTGCGGCCGCGAAGGCTTTCTCTTTGGGGACCATCACGTTGGTGTGCACGATCCTGGGGATCACGTCCTCCGCCACAGGGCACAGCCCTGCCTTCCAATCCACTTTGCCGGTATAGAGGTGGCAGTTGTACGGACAGCCCTTGTTCCCGTAAGCGTTGGGGTTGCGCAGGATGGCGTACATATAAGCTGGCACCTGCAGAAAGCCCGTGCCGAAGTGCTCTGCCACCTGGCGTAGGGCTGCCTTGAAGACGCCATACTCGATGCCCGCGCGTTCGCCGTGGAAGAGGCAGCTCCAGAAGTAGGGCGCCACGACACTATCCGCCAGGGCCTTGCGGGGATCCAGCCACGAGCAACCGGCGATGGCCTCGTTGAGCGCCTGGCTGCCCTCGGTGTATTCTCGCAGGTATCCCGGCACCTTCTTGAGCTGGGCCACGCCCACTGCCGCTTGGAACTCGGTCATCCGATAGTTGGATGAGAGCACCTCTGGGCTTTCACCGAAGATGATGCGTTTGTTCACCTCAGCGGCCAACCGGTCGTCGTCGGTGATGGCCATGCCGCCCTCACCCAACGCTAGCTGCTTGAACATGTTAAACGAGAAGGAGCCGATGTGTCCCCACCTGCCGAGCTTCTTGCCCTTGTACTCGCCCAAGATCGCGTGGGCGCAGTCTTCCAGGAGGTAGATCCCATGCCGGTCGGCGATCTCGCGCAGCTTGTCCACCTCGGCGGCGAAGCCCCAAAGGTGCGTCACCCAGATGGCCTTGGTGCGTGGGGTGATCCGTTCCTCCACCGACGCCGGATCCATGAGGAAATTGTCGGGGCGTACATCCGCCCACACCGGCACGATGTTGTTGAACAGGCACGCGATGCCGTGAAACTGTACCACGGGATCGCAGATGATCTCGTCGCCGTTCCCAGCACCGATCGCGGCCGGAATGGCCTGCATGAGCAGCATTGCGGTCGCGCCCGTGATGGCGTGCTTCGCGCCCAGCGCCCGGGCGAAGTCGGACCGAAATTGGTCCATGAACCCACCCTGCTTGTCGCAAAACCAGCCGCTCTCGATCACTTTGGTCAGGTTTTCGATTTCCTCTTTACCGTAGTTAGGCATGTATGTCCTCCAGTCGAATAGTGCTCCGCGGGTGTTAGAACTCCGTCCTCACCTTTACTGCGCCGCCTTTGCGAATCGATTCCCACGCTGCAGAACAGACGGCGACCGTCTTGGCGCCGTCGCGCACGCCGGGCGATGGGGTCTTGTCCTCGAGCAGGCACTCCTCGAAGTGGTGCATGTAGCGCATGACCCCTGCACCGTGGCCGAGCGCTCCTTCCATTTCGGGCGGGAAGGTCATCTCCGCCGCCGGGCGCCTCTCCAGCTTGTCGAACACAACCCGGATATGCCCCGCCTGCTGGTCCGTGAAATCAGCTTGCAGGCTCGCCCTGGTGCCATAGAGCCCGAGGCCCATCATGGGCATGGGTGGATGGACCAGCCCGTAGGCCGCCAGCACGCGTGCGACCACACCGTTCTTGAACCTCAGATTGATCAGGTAGTTATCCTCGTAGGGATACTCCGGCGTCAGGTTGCCCTTGCGTCCATAGGCATGCACTTCCTCGACGTCGCCGAGGAACCACCTCAGCAGGTCGATGGGATGTGATGCCCCACCGTACATCAGGTCCTGCGGCACCTTGACTCGCCACGGCGTCAGCGGGAAGAAACTCCGGGCATCGTGCACGTAGTGACCCTCAGCGAAGATGATCTCCCCCAGGTCGCCATCGTCGTACATCCGTTTGGCGCCGGAGAACTCCGCGTCGAAGCGCATGGTCTGACCCACAATGAACTTCAAGCCGGTCTGGTCCACCGTCTGCACAAGCGTTGCGGCATCCTCCACATTGGTGCACATCGGCTTGGTGCACACGACGTGCTTGCCGGCTCGCAGCGCGGCCATGGCATGCTCGGTATGGAGGAAGTCCGGGGAGAAGACACCGATGACTTGAATGTCGTCCCGTGCAATCAGTTGGCGGTAGTCCGTGGTCCAAAAAGGCAGGTTCCACTGCTCAGAAAGCCGCTTGAGCTGTGGCTCTTCCATGGAACAGATCCCCCGCACCTCCAGCCGGGATTGCGGATCCCGGTTGATGAAGAGCATGTTCGTTCCCATGCCGATGCCGATTACGCCGATGCCGATGTCCTTGTGGGTCATGGATTTCCTCCGGTTCGAGGGATTGACTGCCCGTGTTCGGTATCTGATACACCATGGTATCTGAGTAGGCAACTTCTGCGGTTCGGAGGCACCCGGCGACCATTTCGACTGGCTTGCCGGGCTGAGTATGCCTTCATGCTGAGGTGAGCCGACCGAGGAAGGCTCCGACGAACACAACACCAGCCATTTCGGCACGCGTCCGGCCGGCGGGCGGGCTGGGCGACGCGTGGTCGGGCCTCTTTACCCCTTCAGGCCGGTTCGCGCGAGGCCCTGGATGAAGTACTTCTGTCCGAAACCGTAGAGCAGCAGCATGGGCACGACTCCCAGCATGGAGCCTGCCATGATCACTCCGACTTTCTCGACGCCTGTCCCGGCCCTCCCTCGCAAATAGGTCAAGCCCAACGCCACGGTCATCTTCTCCTGAGAGCTGAGGTAGATCAACGGGCCGAACAGGTCATTCCAGGAACCCAGAAACGCAAAGAGTGCCACGGTGACGAGCGCGGGCATCCCCAGCGGAATGAATATCCCCCAGTAAATGCGGAAGAAACTCGCACCGTCGATCATCGCCGAATCGAACAGGTCCTGGGGAATGGCCCTGTACGACTGGCGCAGCAGGAATACGAAGTAGGCGCTGCCGAAGAAACTCGGCACGATCAGCGGGTAGTGCGTGTTGAGCCATCCGAGGTACTTCATAATGACAAAGGTGGGGATCACCGTGACGGCGTACGGCAACATCATAGTCGCCAGCAGGACGGCGAAGAGGGCTTCGCGCCCTCGGAACCGCATGCGGGCGAAGGCGAACGCGGCCAGCGAGGAGGAGAAGCAAACGCCGAGCACGGAGAGCGTTGAGATCTTGAAGCTATTGAAGAGGTAGCGCCCCATCGGGGCCAGGATGAACAGGTCCTTGTAGTTCCTGGGGTAGAATGGATTGGGAATGAACTGCGGCGGCCAGACCATCTGCTTTCCCGGGCTCTTGAGCGACGTGGAATTCAGCCACACCAGCGGAAAAACCATCATGGCTGCCATGGCAATCAACACCGCGTGGGTCACAGCGCGCGTGGCCAGTCTGGCCGGCCGACCGCCTCCGGCGGTTATCTCGCCGCGCCTGATCTCTCGCTCCACATCCGTGATCACCGCATTGCTCCTCACGTAGTCTCTTCGTAGAATACCCATCTCTTGCTGAAGACGAAGTTAAGTATGGTCAAACCGACAATGACCACGAAGACCGAGTAGGCGACAGCTGAAGCCACGCCCATCCTTTGTAGGCGGAAGGCCAGACCATAGAGATACATGACAATAAGCTGTGTGGCGCCGGCGGGCCCGCCTCCTGTCAGCACCCACACCAGCGAGAAATCCTGGAACGTACCGATGATCCCTGTCACCAGCACAAAGAAGGTCACAGGGGAGATCAGGGGGAGCGTAATGTGCCGGAACTTCTGCAGGGAATTGGCCCCGTCAATGGCGGACGCCTCGTAGTATTCCTGGGGCACCGCTTGCAGACCGGCGAGAAAGATGACGATCTGGAAACCCAGTCCCGCCCAGATGGCCATGATGATCACTGAGCGCAGCGCCCACTGGGTGGTGCCCAGCCATGCCGGTCCCTTGATCCCCACGACGCGCAGGGCAGCGTTGATGATGCCGAAGTTCGGCTCGTAAAGCCATCCCCACAGGAGTGCAAGCGCTACGGTGGGCGCAACCACCGGCACGAAATAGATCGCCCGGTAGAGATGCTTGAACCGGATCGATTGGTTGAGCAGCGAGGCGAAGAAAAGCGAGATCGCCATGGAGGGGAGAACCACGCCCAGCGTATAGCGCGCCGTGGTCCACATGGTCTTGAAGAAGAACCGATCGGTAGTGACCAGGTTGACATAATTCCGGATGCCGACCCAACGCGGCGCGCTGATCAGGTCCCACGAGGTTAAGCTGGCGTACAGGGAGAAAATCGTGGGATAGACCTGAAAAACAAGGATACCCAAGAACACAGGCGCAATGAAGAGCCATGCCGTGCGCTCCTCGCGCCGCCGCATGCCTTTCAGGGTAACCGTTTTCGCTGCCATCAACGGTTCTCCGGCCGCGTCCCCCTCCCCGACCAGAGAAGGGGGATGCGGTGTTAAGTAAGGAAAGGCTCGGGGCTACGTCCTACGACGCGTTGAATTTGTCCCAGGCCTTAGCCAGCTCCTCGTTATGGATCGTGGCCGCCTCGGCCAGCGCCTTCTCGATGTCGGTGCCATCGGCGAACGCGGCCTCGATGGGCGGGCGGTAGGCGTCAAAGCAGGTGAAGAACTCGAAGTAGGTGTAGTCCACCTTGACGGAGTCCTGCACGATGTTGTCCAGCGCCTTCATCCGGTTTTCAGGCGGCTTCTTTGAGTACCATTCCTTGCCGATGTCGGGGAAGCAACTCGGGATGACGTATCCCGCATCGCCGAACCGCTTCTGGCCGGCCGGATTCGCCAGGTACTGCATCAGGCTCCACGAATCATCCACGTACTTGGTCGCCTTGAAGATCCACCAGCCGTCGGACTCGACGCTGGTCGTACGCTTGCCGGTCTTCGGGTGCTTCGGCTGCAGCGCGATGTCCCAACCGAAGTCGGTGATGTTGGCGAAGTCGGAGATCCACCAGACGCCATCCACCACCATGGCCACCTGGCCCGACATGAAGGGGTTGGTCTGGGCTTGGGCTCCGGGGGGCGGCGCGATCTTGTGCGTGTAGATCAAGTCCCAGTTCCACTTCCACGCTTCGACAGACGCGGGATCATCCACAAGGCTTTTCTTCAAGTCGGCTGAGTGGTTGGCACCCCCGGCCGGGAAGAGGAAGTTGCCTTTGGTCATGATCCACAGGTCAATCCTCTGGATGCCCCACTTGTTCTGGTCAGCTTTGGTGATCGCCTTACCCGCGGTGACGACGTCGTCCCAGGTCCAGTCATCCGTCGGATACTTGACGTTGGCCTCGTCAAACATCTTCTTGTTGTAGGCGAAGATCTGGTCCTGCGCGTCACTGGGCAGCCCATACATCTCGCCACCCTCGCCGCCGCTGTCGAATTCGCCTTTCACCCACCGGTACTGCGCTACGGCGTCGGGAAGCATCTGGTCCGTGGGGAACTTGTCGCGCTTGATCAGCTCGGAGATAGGCAGCAGGATGCCGCTCTTGGCGTAGGGGAGCATCCGGCCGTAGTCGGAGATACCCACGTCCGGAGGCGTGCCGCCGGCCACCTGGGTTTGCACTTTGGTCCAGTAGTCCTCAGCGATGTACTGCTGCTCGACGTCAACATCCGGATGTTCCTTGGCCCAGCTATCGATGATGTTGCGCATCGCTGCTTCATAGCCGGACCAGGTGTAGCTCGAGAAGATCAGTTTCTTCTTCTCTCCTGAGGGGGCGGCAGTGGCTTGGACCTCGGGAGCCGAGGTCGCTGCCGCGGGCGCCTGCGTTGGTTGGGGAGCAGCCTGCGGAGCACACGCGGCCAAGGCCGCGCCTGCGGCGCCCACCCCAGCCAGCTTCAAGAACCTTCTTCGGGAAACTTGCGTTGACATCTCTGTTCTCCTTCCCTTGTTCCAGCCGTGTCACGGGCGGTGCTCCCTGAGCGGGAGCATGGTCAGTTAGCGTCCCCGTCGGAATCGTTCTCGTTCAGTCGTATCGCTATGCGTCACCTCTTTCTGGGCGCCTGCTAGGGCGACGAACCCATCAGCTTTCAACCCCATGTGCCATGGTACCCCAGGACCGCCTGTCCCACAAGTGCCGGCGTCTGGAAGAAGCCGTGTGAGGCCCTACCCGTTCACGCGTCGCACGATAACCTTCTTTGGGCCGGAGCGGTGCATCTCACTCGCAACCCGTTGCACCCCTGCCAGGTTCTCAGTGATCGTCGCGAACAGATTCCCCGGAGTCCAGCCTACTCTGAGCAGGCCCTTACCGCCGCGAGCGTAGTAGATGCCGATGTCATAAACTTTCTCACCGTGGGGCTTCTGCCCACTGTAGTGATAGAACAACAGATCCCCAGGGATGGGAAACACGGTCGCGTTTTCGTCCGGTAGGTCCGGTGCCGGCGGCACCAGAAACCAGATCTCCGGCCCTGTCTCGATGCCGATGCTGACAACCGCTTCCAGCGGCCGCTCCAGGAACCGCCACATCGTTTCGCAGGTGTCAGGCGCGTCTTCCTCCAGCAGGGTAGCGATGGCCTCGATTTCGAGCTCGGGGAACTCTAGCTTCATCTGTCGGGTCATTGGATCACTCCTGGCTAGGCCTTTATCCCGCTGAGCACGATCCCCTGGACGAAGTACTTCTGCACTGCCAGGAACAGTACCAGTGTCGGTACAATACTCACGACGGAGGTGGCCATCAGCAGCGGGAGGTTCACGGCGTAGCGGCCGCTCAGCGACGTCAGGGCTACGGGGAAAGTCATGAGTTTGAGGTCCCTCAGATAGATCAGGGGACCGAGAAGATCGTTCCAACTGTTGAAGAATGTGAAGATGGCCAGCGTCGCCAGCACGGGTTTCGCCAGGGGCACGAAGATCTGCCAGTAAATGCGGAACGGGTTGCAGCCATCCACCTTCGCCGCGTCGGCTAACTCCTGTGGGACCGTCAGGAAGAACTGCCGGATCAGGAAAATGCCAAAAGCCCCGCCGAACCAGGCCGGCACGATCAGAGGAGCGTGCGTGTTGACCCAGCCGAGCTCCCGAAACAGCAGAAACGTGGGGATCAGCGTGACCTGTGCGGGCACCATTAATGTCGCCAGCACGACCATGAAGAGCAAATCACGTCCCCGGAAGTGCAACTGGCTGAATGCGAAAGCGGCGAGTGAACAGGAGAACACGACTCCCAACGTTGCGAGAATGCTGATCTTGGCGCTGTTGAAAGAGACCTGGGCCAGGGGCAGCGCACTCCAGATGTCGACATAATTCCGCCACAGGATCGGTCGGGGTATCCAGGTCGGAGGGTACTTAACCGCCTCGATGGATGTCTTCAGCGAGGTCGAGATCATGTAGAGAAAGGGCACCAGCATGAAGGCAGCACCAAAAATGACTACGGCGTAGGCCGCCACCCGGCGTATGAACCAGCCAGCCGGCCGGCGAGGACGTCGCGCCCTTTTTGTCAAGCTGGTGGCGCCCATGTCAAGCGATCTCATAGTGCACCCATCGCCTCTGCATCCGGAACTGCACGTAGGTCAGTCCCAGCATGATGGCAAACAATACGTATGCCGTTGCGCTGGCTTCGCCCCACAGGAAGTTGCGGAACGCCTTCTCGTAGATGTACAGCACCAGGGTATAGGTTGACTGTCGGGGCCCTCCCCCTGTCAGCACAAAGGTCTGTTGGAATACCTGAAAGGAAGCGATGATGTCCAACACCAGCATGAAGAAAGCGGTGGGTGTGATGAGAGGCCACGTGACATAGCGGAACTTAGCCCAGCGTCCCGCACCATCTACGACCGCCGCATCATAATACACCTGCGGCACCGCCTGCAAAGCGGCCAGCCACAGGATGGTGGGATAGCCCACCCCCTGCCAAACGCTCATTAGCACGACGGCGGGCATTGCGGTCGCTGTCGTCATGAGCCAGGGTACGGGCGCAACATCGAACAGCTTGAGAAAGCCGTTGAGCATCCCCATCTTGAAGTCGAAGATCTGCCGCCAGACCAGCGCCATCGCCACCACGGAGCAGACACCCGGTGTGAAGTAGAGCGTCCGGAAAAACGACTGGAGGCGCAGGCCCTGGTTCAAAGCTGTGGCCAGGGCGAGCGAGAGCGCCATTTCCAGCGGTATGGCCAGCGCCATGTAGCGCGCGGTATTCCACACCGATTTCCAGAAGAGGCGATCGTGGAGCAAAGTCTGGTAGTTGCCCAGCCCCTTCCACTGCGGGGCGTCTACGATGTTCCACTTAACCAGGCTGATCCCAAAGGCCGCCAGGATCGGCCCGAGCATGAACACGATCAGGCCTATCGCAGTGGGAATGAGAAAGAGGCCCGCCCAGAAAGCATCGCTGTAGGTGAGCCGCTGCAGTGAGCGCCCCAGCCCGCGTCGGGGCTCGAGGGTCGGAGAACCTGCCGTGGTCAGAGATGTCACCGTAGAGAGCCCTTGGCCAACCGGCTATCCGATCGGGCGCTGGCAACCAGAAGATCTCGTCGCCAGCGCCACGTCAGTTGGCCGGACTATGCTTTCTGTAAGATCTCGGTCATCTGCTTCGCCGTGTTGGGCACAAGCGGGTCGACCGGTTCATTGCAGAGCGTGAGGATGCTGGTCAGCATCTCTGAGAAAACTGGCTGCCATTCCTCGGCGTGGATCCCCTGGTAGTACCATGAGCCGTCGGCCTTCATGCGCATGTTGGTGTAGGCCCACCGGACGTTCTCCAGGGTTGGGCCGCGGGTGCCGACACGCGCTCCCAGCATCGAGTCATCGAGCCCAAGGTCATTAAGCGCGGGGGGCATGATCGTGCCCGTGACGAGCGCCGCGTCCTTGTTGTAGGTCCAGTACTTCTGGAACTCCCACGACGCGTCGATGCTCTTGGAGTCCTTGGCGATCCCGAGCGCGTCAGAGGCGCCGTACTGCCAGGCCGCCTTAGGCCCCTTCGGCCAGGCTGCCACATCGAAGTCGAAGTCCTGGATGTCCTTCCAGAGTGCCAACTGCCACTCGCCTTCTAAGGGCATGGCCACCAGTTGCGAGACGAAGGGGTCGGCAGCCCCTGCCTGGGCGGTCGGCTGCGGGCCGTACACGGCATGCTGTTTGCAGGCCAGCTCGTTCCAGAACTCGAAGGACGCCAGGGCATCCGGGCTATCTATCGTACATGTCTTGCCATCTTCCGACCACAGGCTGCCTCCCCACATCTTGACCATGGGCCCCCAAAACGACGGGTTGTTCAACATGGTGCCGTACACCTTGATGTTGGAGGCGTCGAAGCCGGGATCGGCCGGGGATTTGTCATTGATGTCACGCGTTAGCGCGATGGCGGCGTTGCGGAGGTCGTCGGCCGTCCAGCCGTCTTTCGGATAGGCGACGCCATACTTATCGAACATCGTCTTGTTATAACCGATGACCGACCCGGTGAAGTCGAACGGCAGACCATACCGAGCGGGGTTGCCGCCGAGGAGTCCTGCTCCCACGTCGGCGATCAGGCTCAAGTCCACCTTGTCCCTCTCGATCAGGGGGTTAAGATCCGCGACCAACCCCTGCTGGACCCACGGCCAGAAGCAGTCGCAGAGCAGCAGGTCGGGCGGGTCTTTGGCGGCGAAGCGCGGGGGCAGCACGATGGTGAGCTGGCCCCAGTCAATGGGCGTGAACTTGATGCTGATGTCCGGGTGATCCTTCATGAACATGCCCATCATCTTGTTGACGGCGTCATCCCACCCAGGCGACGTGTTCATGACAAACTCAAGGGCGACGCTGGCGGCCGCTGGAGCGGGTGTGGGCGCAGGGGCCTCCGTGGCAGCCGGGGCCTCGGTTGGCTCGGGGGGCTGTGTGAGCTGCGGAGCGGAAGTGGGCGCCGCCACAGGCGCCGCGGGCGGCGCCGGAGTGCAGGCGGCGAGGAACGCGCTGGCTGCGCTCGTTCCGGCCAGCTTCAGGAACGTCTTGCGGGAAAACGGCGTTGACATCTCGATCCTCCTTTTGCCTCTGAACCGTGCTGTTAACAATCTGTCGCCCGCAGTGACGTGGCAGTTACGGCTTGCTGCCACATCTCCCAGAGGGGAGCGACGAGGTGCGTCACACCCTCTCCGTATACCACATCGGCGCCAGGGCGCAAGTGCCCGCAGTGAGGCCAGGGCACCTGATGGCCGTCAGGCTCCGCCGCAGACAGCGCCCCCCGAACTCGCTCTCCTCGGGCCGGCCCACCGGAAATGGCGATCAGGCCAACCACTTCCTCAATGCGGACGGCAAAGCCCCTGCCTGGTCCAACAGCCTAGCCATGTTCAAGCCCAGGATCGCCCTCTTATGGTCGTCTGGAATATCGGCGCGGACCACCATGCCCAGGCCAACCGATGGATCGTTCATGAAGGCATCCGAACCGAAGAGGATTTTCTCCGGCCCGTATTGCTGGATACCGCGTTCGATATGTCCCAACGGCCACAGGGCCCATATGTTGTCATAGAGGTTGGGCAGCTCGCGCGAGAAGCCAGAGGCTCCCCCGTGTGCGCGGATGAAGACGACACCCGGGAACTGCGGCGCGATCATCCTGAGCTCGGCTTCGGACCAGTGATGGTTGATCACGATCATCCGATGATCCTGCGCGAACTCGTAGACGGCCAGGAGGTTTGGCCCATCGCCCGGATACCCCTGAACTGAGTTGTAGAGCTTTAGACAATTAACTCCGGCGTCGATCATCCGCTCGAGCTCGCTCCTGATGGCAGGCAGGTCGTCCTTTGGGTTGACGAGTGCGAACGGGATGAGGCGCTCGGGGGCGCGGCGCACGCAGTCGAGCAGGAAGTCGTTGCCCATACGGTAGTCGCTGCCATTGGCCCAGTAGCTGCCGGAAAGCACGCAAGCTGCATCCACGCCGTAGGCGTCCATCACGGCCACCGCCCCTTCAGCCGCCTCGGCCGCGTCTCGGAAGTTGGCCCCGTGCGGCCAGTCACCCAGGTGAGTGTGCCCGTCCAATACCAGCATGTCCGGGAAGCCCTTGCCGGCCCGCCATTGCTCCAGGATGGTGTTCATCGCACTGCCTCCAGCAACCGTCGCACGTTCCCGCCGCAGATGTCGCGCTTCTCTTCTGTGCCCAGACCTCGCGCGTACTGGACGTTGCCCACGAATATGGCGGGATCGTAGAACGGCATTCCGGTGGCGAAGAAGACGCGCTGCGCGCTCAGTTCCTGCACGACGCGGCGCCAGTAATCCACGACGCATGTGATGTCCAGATGTAGGTTGGGCACTCGGCGCATCAAGGGAAGCGCGGTGTAGGAGATGCCCAGCCCGCCGCTGACATGCGAGAGGATCATCGGCAGGTGCGGGTGGGCCAGGCAGATATCGCGGAGATTATGGATGTCCAGATCGCTCGGGATGCTTTGTGTAGTGGCTGTGGTGTGGACTCTCGTGTCGGCGAAGTCCAGGAAGCAGGGAATGCGATGCTCCTCAAGGGCTGTGCACAAACCGTTCCACAGCCAAAGCAGGGGGGGAGCCACCCCCATCATCAGGCGTGCCACATGTACCCCCGATGCCAGCATCTCTTCGACGACGGCGCGGGCGGCCTGCGGGCTTGGATCCGCAGGCGGTTCCAGGGCCCAGACCGGGTGCAGCCGTTCACTGCCTCGCACCCATTCCAGCAACCGCCAGTTCCCACGCTCACGGGGATAGGATACCCGTGCTTCGTTGTTGTGAACCAACGCCTCCACGATGTCGTGCTTGTCCATCGTAGCCAGGATATTGTCAGGAGTCAGCGACGGCACGCCGGCTGTCATGTAACCGAGTGTGACGCACGTGTCGAATAAAGCCAGATCCTCGATGCTGGGAGCTGTTTTCGTTGCTCGCATGGCTTCTTCCTCGTGTTATCCCCTGCCCCCAGCCTGGGCCGCAGTCCGCGACCGA
>Ga0315289_10010576_pt1 | contig 13194 bp, 7 predicted proteins | sample YL17G11_40_MG_FD_203452 | JGI IMG/M metagenome (GOLD analysis project Ga0315289, IMG submission 203452) | Sediment microbial communities from Yellowstone Lake, YNP, Wyoming, USA - YL17G11_40 | ecosystem: Environmental > Aquatic > Freshwater > Lake > Sediment | place: USA: Wyoming | collected...
AGTCCAGGAGGCGAACAAGGAGGAGGACGGGTACGTGATCAAGGACGGGATCGTGATCGTCATCAAGGACTCGGTGATCGCCCCCGGGACGGTCATTTGAAGCGGGGAGAGAGAGAGAGCAGCAGAGTGAGCAGCAGCAGAGGAAGAGGTTGGGAGAGTTTTTTTTTCAACCCCCCTCCCCCCGGTGAGAGCTTTAATAGTCCTTTTTGTTTTCGATCACAGCACCACGCTTTCACTCCTTTTTTGCGCACTTAAAAAGGGAGAAGGGATATTTTTGAGACGTCTTTTTTTTCGGGTTAGAGGTCTGATGAGAGAAAGAGAGAGATAGAGAGAGAGATAGAGAGAGAGAGAGAGAGAGAGAGAGAGAGAGAGAGAGAGAGAGAGAGAGAGAGAGAGAGAGAGAGAGAGAGAGAGAGAAGGGAGAGAGAGAAGCGAGGTGTCAACAAAAATAAGCATTTTTTTCCCATCAAAAAAGTCATTTTTTTTATTTTTTTCCGCTCGAAGTGAGACAAAATAAGGACGCGATGGCGTCGTCGTCGTCTTTCTCGCGCCGAAGATGGCGACTCCGTTGCCTTTCTCTCCGCGGCGTTGTGAGTTTATGGTTCCTTCTGAGCACCCAGTGGATCTAATCCCCCGTTCGAACGCTCTTTCTCGCGCGAGAGAGAGGCAGCGGCAATAAAGGGAGAGCGACCCATTGAATCCAATCGATCGCCCTTCGATCTCGCTCACCTTTTTTGTTTTTCGTTTCCCCTCCTCTCCTCTTCCAACTTTCCTACCAGGCCTTCATCGCCTCGCTCCTGGTACTTTTCGGAGCGTTGCTTCTGAGCAGCTCGCGGATCTCAATGGCACTAGAGGGGGGAGAGAAAGTAGCAGGAGCAGCTGCTGTCGTCGACGACGTCGCAGACGCAGCTGATGCTTCCTCTCCCACTTCGTCGTCTTCTTCTCCTCCCGCTTCGTCTTCTTCTTCTTCTTCTCCCGCTTCTTCTTCTGCACCTCCTCCGCCCTCCCCCTCGCGCCTCGCCGCCTCCCAGTACCGCCGCGCCCAGCTCCTCCGCCGCAAACCAGACTACTCCCCCCGAGACGCGCGCCTGGCAAGGCTGCTGCTGGCCTCGGCGGCCGGCGTCGAGGTCGCCTCGAGGAGGGAGGGGGCGGGCTCCGCCGCCGCCGCCGACCCGCTGTCGGGGAGCTGGCCCGGGCTCTGGCCGCCCCCGGCCCCCTCCCCCTCCGGCGCTCCCGCCCCCGCTCCGGTCAGGCACGCGGCGGCCGCGGCGGAGCTCGCGGCGATGCTCGAGGCCGGGGAGGGCGGGGCCCACGACCCCGGGGCGGCCCTGGCGCTGAGCGCGCGGGCCGCGCGCGCCGGCGACCCCGCCGCGCAGCGCGTGGTCGGGCTGGCGCTGGCGACCGGCGCGAGGCCGGCGCCGGCGCCGAGGGCGGGGACGGGGACGGGGACGGGGGCGGGGGCGGCCGCCGCGGCGGCGGCGGCGCGCGTCAAGCTCGCGAGGCCGGACTGGCCCGCCGCGCTCCCGCTCCTCTACTTCGCGGCGGCCGGGAACGACTCGCTGGCGCAGCTCGCCCTCGGGTTCCGCCACGCGACGGGCGCGGGCGTCCCGAGGTCGTGCGCCGCCGCGGTGCTCTACTATCACCCGGTCGCCGAGCGCGTCGTCGCTGCGGCGAGGGAGCCCGAGGGCCTCCCGGCCCTCGACCGGACGCGGCTCGCCGGTCCGCTGCTCGGCGGCGGCCTCGGCGGCCTCGGCGCGCGCGGCGGGGCCGGGGGCGGCGGCAGCCGCAGGGGGCCCTCGAGGGAGCAGGAGGTGCTGCACTACCAGTGGTTTGCCGACATGGGCCACGCCGGGGCCGCGAGGGCCGTGGGGCAGCTTCTGGCCGCGGAGGCGAGGGCGGCGCGCGGGGTCGCCGGCGGGCTCGGCCTCGCGGCGACGAGGGGCGGCGGGGTCGTCGGCGGTGGATTCGGCGGCGGCGGCGACGGCGGTGGCGTCGCCTCTCGCGCGCTCGTCCGCGACTTTGTCGACGGCGACCTCTTGGAGGACGACGACGACGGTGACTTCGAAAGCGGAGAGACGATGCCGGCGGCGGGGGGCGCGGCGGCGAAGATTAAGGCCCCTTCCTCGAAGGGAGGCGGCAGCAGCAGCAGCGGCAGCAGCAGCGGCAGCAGCAGCGGCGGCAGCGGCAGCAGCCGCAGCCGCAGCAGCTCCTCCTCCCGCTCCTCCCCCACGCCGCCGGCCGCCAAGGCGGCGCTGCGCTACCTGCGCAGAGCCGCCGACGCCGGCGACGCCGACGCGATGGCCTCTCTGGGACACATGCACGCCTCCGGGGCCGGCGGGGTCCCGCGCTCCGACGCGGCGGCCCTGGGGTGGTTCCTCCGCGGCGCGGACAAGGGCAGCCCGTCGGCGCTCTACGGGCTGGGGTACATGCGGCTCGCGGGCGTCAGGGACGCGAGGACGGGGGAGGAGCTCGAGCCGCGCGACCCCGCCAAGGCCGCCGAGCTCTTCCGCTCCGCGGCCGACGCCGGGAGCCTCGAGGCGCACTTTCACCTGGGCGTCATGCACCTGCACGGCTGGGGCGGCCTGCAGCCCTCGGCGCCCGCGGCCGCGGCACACTTCGGCCTCGCGGCGAGGGGCGGGCACGTGCTGGCCTCGTACAACCTCGCGATGCTCCACCTGTCCTCCCCCGCCGCGGGAGAGTGCGCTCGCGCGCTGGAGTTGCTGCGGAGGGTCGCGGAGAGGCACCCCGCCGTGGCGGACGCGCTCGCGAGGGGCGCGGATGCGGCGACGGGCAGCGACGGGTGGACGCGGACGGGCGCGTCGCTCGCGGGGGCGGGGCGCGGTGGCGGCGGCGGAGGGGGCGGCGCCTCCGCCGCCTCCGCGCCCGTCGTCGACGAGGGCCGCGCGCTGTCCTCCTACCTCGTCGCCGCCGAGGCCGGCGTCGAGGTGGCTCAGTCGAACGCGGCGTGGCTGCTGTCGAGGGCCGCGCGGAGGGGGTTCGGCTGGAGGCAGCAGGCGCGGAAGAGGGAGGCTGCTGCTGCTGCTGCTGCGGCGGCGGCGGCGGCGGCGGCGCAGGCAAAGGCCGAAGTTGCCGAAGGGGCAGGAGCCTCTGTCCCTCCTTCTCCCTCCCCAATCTCTTCCTCTCTCCCTCCCCCGCGCGTGGCAGCCTACCCTCCGACGGCAGCAGCCAGGCTCGCCTCAAGGCTTTACGCAAGGGCCGCAGCGGCGGGCTCGACGGACGCTTTGTTGAAATTGGGGGACGCCGCGTGGTACGGCAAGGAGGGGAAGAGTGGCCCCTTTTCCTCCTCCTCTGCATCTTCTTCTTCTTCGTCGTCGAACGTCACCGGCAGGGACTGGCCGGCCGCCGCCCGCCTCTACTCCGCCGCGGCCCGCGGCGGGGCAGGAAACGCCGCCGGGGGCATCGCCGGGACCGGGATCGTCTTCGGTCCGGGCCTCTTCGGCGGCTCCGCCGCCGGCGCCGGCCGCTCGGCGACGGCGCTCTTCAACCTCGGCTTCGCGCACGAGTTCGGCGCCGGCGTCCCCGCCGACCTCCACCTGGCCAAGCGCTACTACGACGCCGCGGCGCAGGCCAGCGCGGACGCGGCGGTGCCGATCGCTCTTGCGCGGTGGTGGCTGCGGTGGCACCGCTGGTGTGATGAGCTGAGGAGGGAGGGGGAGGAGGAGAAGGGGGGAGGAGGAGGAGGAGAAGGAGGAGGCGAAAGCGCAAGCGCTGCTTCCCCCGCCGGCGTCGGCGGCATGACTGGCGAGACTGGCGAGACTTCTTCTCCTCCGCTCCCGAGGAAGAAGAAGACCGAGCCCAAAACCTCCTCTTCTCTTCCTTCCTTCCTAACTCCGATCTCCCTCAGGGCCTGTGATGCTGCGTTCACCTTGCGGCAGCCCTCAGAAGAGCCGTCCTTGCGTGCCCGCCAAGAACAGGAAGAGCAGGAGGAGCAGGAAGAAACACGCTCCTTCGAGGCGCACTTTGCGTCCTCTGCTTCTTCCCTCGCCGCTGCCTCTTCCTCCTCTTCCGACTCTGTCGAGGACTTCCTCGCCTCTTCCTCGTCCTTGGGGCCCGGCTCGACGCTCTCTCGCGTCCTGGCGCGGGTCGACGCCCTCCTCGATGCCGGAGGCGCGGCGGCCTCGGCGGCCGCTTCCTCTCGCAGCGGCAGCGCCGGCGAGGGAGGCGGTGGCGGAGGAGGCTCTCCCAGCCCTGACGCCTCTCTCGGCGGCGGAGGGAGCAGAAGCAGCGTCAGCAGCAGCAGCGTCGAGGGCGCCGTTTTGGCGGGGCTCTTCGGGCTGCTGTGGCTCGTGCTGCAGCGGAGGAGGACGGTGCGCGACCGCGAAAGGGAGGCGAGGAGGGAGGCCGCCGCCGCCGCCGCTGCTGCTGCTGCTGCGGCGGCGGCGGCGGCTGCGGCGGCGGCGGCGGCCGCGACGGAGGCTGAGGCTGCTGCTGCCGCGAGGGCGCGAGCAGAAGCTGAAGCCGCTCCTGCTCCTGCTGCTGTTCTTCCTCCTCCCCCTCCCTCTTCCTCTTACCCCTCTGAAGCGGCCTCCGTCGCCGCCGCCGCAGCAGCGCCGGAGGAGCAGGCGCCGCTGGAGGGGCAGCACGGTCAAGAGGAGGAGGCTGCGGCTTGAGGGTTTTGGCGATTTTGATGTAAAAAAGACAAAAAAAGTTCCTCGTTCCGTATCTCTTCTTTCGCTGATTGTACACTTTCTCTTTTCGCTCTGTCTTTTAAATTACACAAAGGCAGCCCCAAAAGGGGGTCAGCACGCAGAACAAGGCAAAAGAAGAAAAGAAGAAACGCCCGAATTCAGAATCCAACCTCTCCGCCGCCGCCGCCGCCACCGAGCAGAGACACCTCGCCCCCACCTCCCCTACCCCCTCCCTCGAAGTATCCCGCGTCCCGCATCTCAGAGTAGTACGCCAGATCCAAATCAAGCGCCGAGTCCGCGAAGAAGGCGGCCAGAAAGGCAGAGTACAAAGCGGCAGGGAACAGGCCGTAGTAAAACCCCGAGGCGGCGCCGACGAGGCAGTAGCCCGGCCAGCTCAGCAGCAGCCCCTCCCAGCGGTGCCCCCCCGCGCCCCCGCCTCCGGACGCCAGCAGCAGCAGCAGCGAGCCGGCGGCCGTGGACGCGTGGGCGCCGCACAGCGCCGAGCAGTAGCGGAAGAAGGCCGGCGTGGCGGGGAGCAGGTCGCGCCAGCGGGCGCTGCGCGGCACGCGGAGCACCAGGGCGTAGAGCGAGGCGAAGAGCAGCGAGCGCGCGAGCCAGAAGCCCCACTTGGCCGAGCTGAGGTCCCCGCTCTCGGCGTCGTCGCCCCCCCACAGGAAGAGCGGGACGCGGCGCCTGCCGAAGACGAGGGAGGCCTCGACCGCGCCCTCGAGCAGCGCGGCGGCTCCCGCCACGGCCCCGGTCCTCGCGAGCGCCGCCGCCCCCCCGAGCTGGAACCCCTGCGCGAGGAAGACGACCACGGAGACCTCGAGGAGCGTGAGGCCGCCGCGCGTGGCGAGCCAGAGCACGTTGAGGAGGGTCGCGTGCGCCGCTGCCGCGGGCGCGGGCGCGGGCGCGGGGGGGGCGGAGGAGGGACCCGCCGCAAAGTTCGACTCGACGTAGGCTGTCAGCAAGACCGCACGGAGCAGCGCAAGAAGGGAGACGGCCCAGCAGGCGCAGTAGTACGCCCACATCATGTGGCTCCGGGCCGCGCGCAGCCTGCGCGTGGAGGAGCGGAGGCGCAGGGCGAGGAAGGCGAGGAAACAGGCCGAGGGGAGCGCGATGACCTGTTGGTCGAGGAGGAGTTTTTTTTTTTTTTTTCCAGCGCGCTCCCGGTTTTTGATGGCGACGCATCGTGAGTTTTGCCTTTGCCGTGCTTCTCCCTCTCTCTCTCTCTCTTATCTCTCTCTCTCTCTCTCTCTCTCTCTCTCTCTCTTCTTGTCTCTCTCCATCTTTCTCTTCTCTACTTCATCTCAGAAGAGATATCTCAACGTCCCCCTCCCACCCACCAGGTTGTTAAACACGACGCCGCGGGCGGTGTGCGGCGACACGAGGTCGACGCAGATGCCTCCTCCTCCGGAGGTTTTCGCTTTTGGGTGCGTGCCGTTGCCTCCAGCTGCGGGCGACGGGAGGGCTGCCAGGGCTGCCGCGAGTGGCAACGACAGAGTGTAGCTGCTGCCCGCGGGGGCGGCCATCGTCTCGTCGCTTTGAGGGAGGACGGGAGGCGTAGGAGCAAAGGGAAAAATGAAAGAAGAAGAAAAAATAACGATGCCTCGCTCTCACTCCTCTTCGACGACCTCGACGCTCTGTGCGCTTTGATAGAGCGAAAGGAGAAAGAAACGCTACCTTTCCTCTCCGCTCGTTCTTTTTCTCTCCATCGCTCGGGCACGCTGCGATATGGATCCGGATTCCTATGATGCCACAGAGGCTGCGCCGCATGCGAGGTACGTTTAGAAGTGCTATCGAACAGTCGAAGTCGACGGTCGGAAGGCATTTGTTTTTTTTCAAAGACCAATCGATTCTTCTCTCATGCTCTCGTCCTTTCTTTCTTCCTCTCGCTCCCTCCTCCTCTCCTCCCCCAAATACACGCCCCCACAGGCAGCCTCTGGGAATGAAGCGTCCCCTCGAGGGCTCGGCAGAAGAAGCACCGGCAGGGGCAAACGACGGCGACAACAAGCGACATCAGCGAGAGCTCTCGCACTCACCGACAAAGTCGTCCGTCGCCGTCGCGGCAGTGGCGACAGAAGGGACCCAACCCGCCGCCGCCGCCGCCGCTCCTCGTCCTCCTCCTCTGGGCTCCAACGACGAGAACGCGCCCGAGAGCGACGCCGCAGATGTCGCAGACGACGGCGACGGCGACGGCGATGAAGATGCCGGGGGAGGAGAAGAGGGCGAGGGCGACGGCGACGCCGCCGCCGACGACCCCGACGACGATGACTTTTTCGACCAGAGCCTGATCGAGGGCGGCGACAGGTCGCAGAAGCTCCTCGCCCGTCTGCTCAAGTCGAGGCGAGACGAGGCGCGCCGGACCGCGGCCGCGGCCGAGCGCCTCGAGAAGATCGCGCGCGCCGGCGCGGCGAGGCAGGAGGGGGGCAGGGGCGGGAGGAAGGGCGGCGGGGAGGCCGAGGACGAGGCCGCGGCCGAGGCGGCGGCGAGGAGCGCGGCGCTTGCCCTCGTGGGCGGAGCGGGAGGAGGACGAGGATCGGGGGGAGGGGCGGCCGAGGGACCGGATGCCGAAATCGACGGTGACGCTAAACCCGAGAGGTGCTGGTGGCCCCCTCCTTCCTCGACGGAGGGGGGCGGCAGCGGCAGCTGGCCCAACGCGGCCACGGACGCAGCGCGCCTCTCGGAGCTGGGGCGCGCCCTTCTGCCGCCGTCGCTCGCTCGCGAGAAGCGGGGCTCGATCTCGACCTCCTCCGACTTTGATGAGTTCGTCTCCCCGTTCGTCGACGAGGAGGCCCTGGGCCGTTCCGCCCTCGTCTCGGGCCTCCTTGCGGCAGAGGCGGCGGAAGCGGCAGCCTCGGCGGCGGAAGGAGAAGTGGGAGGTTCTTCTTCTTCTTTCATCTCGTCGGCCGCGCCGGCACTCGTCTCGCTCGCTCTCGGCGGAAACCCGTCGCTCGCGGCCCCGGCCCTGGCCGCGCTCCGGGCGGCGTGGTCCCTGGAATCGCCCTGGATCCCTTATTCTTCTTCTCCTGCCGCTGTCGCGGTGGCGCCCCCCTCCGCGGGAGAGCTGCTCCGCGCGCTCGCGGCCGCCGGCGTCGCCCTCGGCGGAGGCAGCATGCTGCCGGAGGAAGCCTCCCCGTCCTCCTCCTCGGCGTCCCCCGTCGAGTCCCGCCTCCCGGGCCTTCGCCTGCTCGCGAGAACGATCCGGGCCGCAGCTCTCGCCTGCATTCGCTCCGGAGGGAAATGTGTCAGTGGCAGGAACGGGGACGCGAGCGGCGGCAGCGGCGGCGGCGGCAAGGGTAAAGGCAAGGCAGCGGCGATGGGAAACACCTCCTCGGCGAATCCCTTTGGCGAACTTCCCGGCGTCGAGCTCTTCGCGGCGCTCTCGGCGCTGCGCGCGGACCCGGCGGCGAGGCTCGCGGAGCCGGAGCTCGGCGACGCGGCCGCCGCCGTGCTGGGCGCCTTTCTGCGGGACCCCGGCGGTTTCGGCAGCGGGCGCGGCGACCCGGGGAGCGGCGTGGCTCGACTCGTGCGCGCGGCCGCGGAGGGGGCCCTCTCCCGCGCCCCTCCCTGCGAGTCGCCCGCGCCCTCCGCGTTCTGCGCTCGCTCGGCTCTCGAGGCGGTCCGACGCATCCCCTCGTCGGCCTCGACCGCCGCCGGAGCCGGAGCCGACGTCGTGAGGGCCCTCTCCGCGGCGCTCGTGGCGTCTCGGCTGGCGGAGGCGAGGCGGGGAGGAGGAGGAGGAGGAGGGGCCGAGAGGAAGGGGGGCTCGGAAGCGAGAGGCAGGAGCGCCGTCGCCGCGGAACTAGCGCTGGCTCTCAGACCCTCTTCCTCTTCGGCTTCTTCCGCTTCGGCTGCTGCCACCTCGCGCGGCGTCCTAACAGTCGCGGAGGCGGCACCCGCCGCCGTCGTCGCTATCGCTCGCAAGCTCCTCGAGGGGGAGTGGTTTACCCTCGGGGGGGCGGCCCTCGTCCGCGGCAGCCCCGCCGCCGCCGCCGCTGCCGCCGGAGGAAATGCTGCTGCTGCTGCTGCTGCCGCTCCCGCTCCCGCTGCTCAGCAGGCCCGGGCACCGCGCACGGCGCGCCTGCTGCTCGAGGCCGCCGACGAGGCGCTCTGGCCGGCTGTCGAGGCCGAGGTCGCCGCGACGGCGAGGAGGGTCGCCGAGGACGAAGAGGCCGCCGCCGCGGCCTCCGCCGCCGCCGCCGCCAACGGCGAGTTCTCCCCTTCTCCACCGCCGTCGTTCTCTGGGGGCGGGGACTCTGCCGCCCCTCCCCCGCGCTCGGCCCTCGCCGCGCGCTGGCTGCCCTTTGTCCGCGCCGTCGACCGCGAGGCCGCGCGCGGCCGCGCCGAGCCGGACCGTCTGCTGCAGCTCGCCGCGGCGTCGATGGCGCAGAGATACTCCGTGGCCGCGGCCGCGGCGCGAAACGTCCTGGGGTCGGGGAGGGCGGCGTACGGGAGGGCGGGGGCCGTGGAGATGAGCTCGCCGACCTGACTTTTGCGAAAACATAGAGAGAGAGAGAAGAGAAAAACGGATTCAACTTTTGTTACGTGTCGTCAATTAAAAAAAACTGAGAACTTTGTCAACGTGCTTTGCATTTGTTTTTTGTTTGAAACGATAAGGGAGCTGGGAGGATCTGGGGAGTAAATTCGGGAATGGGAGCGCGGGCTCTCTCTCTCTCGCGCGCGAGCGGGAAATGGGGGGAACGAGCGGAACGAAAAGAGAAGAGATGAGGGGAAGAGTCGGAAGAGACTTTCCCGCCACCTGTCTCTCTTTTCCCCCGTCTCAAAACCACTCGCCGCGCCACAAGAGCCCAGCTCCACAAAATCACAGTTGTTTGTAGTTGTTGTTGTTGTCGTTGGGGTGGCGAATTAGTTCGTTTTTCTTTGAATACTTCGATTTTTTCCTTCTCCTTGCTCTCTCTGTTTTTTCGCTCTCTGTCTCTTTCTCTCTGTATCTCTCGAAATCTCCCCCCTCCCCCGAAAGTCGCGTCTATCACCCCTCTCTCCTCTCGCCGTTGGTCGGCATGACAGAACGCAGCGAAAGCAGGGACCGGAGCCTCGTGCGCAGCTTGCGGGACCACTGCCCGTCGACCTCGCCGCCGGTGCCGCCGGCGTTTGCAGCGCCGCCCTTGCGGCTCCCTCCGGCGCTGCCTCCGCCGCGGGCGCGCCGGCCGTTGCCGATGCTGCTCCCTCCGAGCAGCGTCGAGGACGGCAGCGCCCCGGCAGCCGCGGCCTTCCCGATATTTGCCGGCATCGAAGCGGAGCGGGCCATATGGGCCGCCCTCGCCCTCGCCGCCGCGGCGGCCTCCTCCGCCGCGGCCTCGGCTTTTGCTCCGCTCTTGTCCGCCGCCGGGGCCTCTGTCGGCCAGGCCTTCTTCTCGGCGACGAAGTGCGCGTAGGGGGAGGCGGCCGGGGCCGCGGCGGAGCCGGGAGCAGCCGCGTCGGCGAGGCTCGCCGCTGCCGTCCAGGTGCCGCCGCCTCCGCCCGCCGCCGTCGAAGAGACGTCGCGGAGGAGCGGGGCCGAGGGCGCGGGCGAGAGCGTCCCGACCAGAGCGGCGGCGCCGCCCCCGCCGCCTCCGTTGCGGGCGGCGTCCGTGGCCGCCCTGCGGTGCGTGTTACCCCTCCACGGCGGCACGACGACCGACGGCGGCGGGGGAGCGTCTACCTCGTCGAGGACGTCGAGGATGCCCGAGCCCGTCGAGCCGTCGGAGCCGCCCGACCACGACGAGCGCTGGCGCCGCGCAAAGTTTGCTTCGTCGGTGTTGGCGCCGCCGTTGGCCGCCGCCGCGGCCGTTGCTGTCCCGGGAGCAGCAGCAGCATTATTGGTCGCAGCGTTCCCGTTGCCGCCGCTGCCGTTGCCGCCGCCGTTGCCGCTGCTGCTGGTCGACCGCGTCATCATCGGCGACCGCTGCTCGTCCCTCGAGGAGCCCCCCGAGGTCATCTCGCGCACGGACGACGCCGACAGCATCGACGCCGAGTCGTTGCCCGACGAGTCTCCGTTCCGCTCCGGCTCCTCCTCCGAGATGGGCTTTGTCGTCGCAGCGGCCTCCCTTGTCCTCCGAAGCCTGGAGGAAGAGGCCTGCTGCCGCTGCTGCCGAGCCTGCTGCTGCTGCTGCTGCTGCTGCGAAGAGAGCGCGGCGACGGCGGCCAGCGCCCGCTCCCTCGCCTGGCCCGCGGCCCTCGCCAGGCACTGCGCGCAGGCGTCGAGCGACCTGCAGACGGGAGGAAAGAGCGCCGGGCTGTAGCAGGGGGCCGCGCGGCCCGTGTTCCCGAGGACGAAGGGGTGACGCAGCAGCGCCGCGGCCGAGGGCCTGTCGGCGGGCCTGGGGCTGAGCATGGCGGAGACGAAGTCGACGGCGGCCGGGGACAGCGACCGGGGGAAGGGGCGGAGGCGGTGGGCGGCGATGGAGGCCTTGACCGCGGCCTTGTCCGCGCCCTCAAAGGGGAGGTGACCTGTTTTTTTTTTTACGAGAGGAAAAGGAAGAGAGAGAAAGAGAGAGGAAAAGAGCGAGTGAGTATTTTCCCCCCACCTCGCTTGAGAGAGTCATTTTTCGACCCCGGGGAAAAAAAAACGCAAAGCGCACCAGTCAGCAGCTCGTAGAGCGTCACCCCCAGGGCCCACACGTCCACCTTCTCGTCGCAGGCGGCGATCGAAGCCGGCAACACGGCGCCCGAAGTCACGGCGTCGACGGGTGGGAGCGCGACGATCTCCGGGGCCATGTACTCGACGGTCCCCACCGGCGAGATCGCGAGCTCCTGCTTCAGGCTCAGCGTGAGGCCAAAGTCGCCGAGGCGGACGCGGCCGTCGTCGCCCACGAAGACGTTCTCGAGCTTGACGTCGCGGTGCACGATCGACAGCGCGTGGAGGCTGGCCAGGCAGTGCAGCAGCGGCGCCGCCACCTCGGCAGCGGCGCGCGCCTCGGAGAACGCCCTGCCCTCGTGGAGCAGCCTCTCCAGCAGGTCTCCGCCGCCGCAGGCCTCCATGACGATGTGCACCTTCCCCTCGTCGTCGAACGCGGCCAGGAACCTGACGGTCGAGGGCACGCCCTTGCGGGACGCGTAGATCATCATCGCCGTCTCCCTGCGGACGGCCCGCAGCTTCGAGGGGCTCAGCTTGGCGCGCTCGTAGACCTTGACCGCGACCAGGGGACCCCCGGAGAGCGGGTCCGAGGAGGCGCTGCCGCCGGTGGCGGTGGGGTTGTTGGAGGACGACGCCTCGCTGCTGGTGGATGCGTGCGGGCCCGGGGCGACGACGGCGCTCGTCGCGGCGGCAGCGACGGCCCGGCCCTCGGGGTCGACGGCGCCCCCGGCCGACGCCGCCGATGAGCTGCTGCTCCTGCGGCGCGTGGCGACGCTCTCGGGCGAAGAGTTATCCGAGGAGGCGCTGCCGTATCCCAGGGCGAGGGAGAGCTTGGGGCAGCGGGCTTCGTAGATGACGGAGTCCCTGGAACGGATTTTGGGGCGGTTTTGGTTGCGCGGCGGACACGGTGGAAGGGGAAATAGGTGAGCGAAAAAAGAGAAAAAAGGAACGGAGGAAAGGAGGTTGAACGAGTTGGCGGCGGTGGGGGGGGGGGGGGCGCTGCTGCCGCTTCCGAGCGCGCGGCGCACGCGAGAGGTGGATGGGGCACCGAAACCCTCGATGCCCCCATCCGGCCGCTCGCAAGTCGCTGCCTCTGATCGTTCCCCTTCCGCATAGAACGCACGATGCATTCCACAAGGCTCGGTCTAGGCCGTGAGAGCGAACTCGAATCAACGCGGGTCGATCCTTTGTCGGGGCCCGAAGCCATCGAGGGGAAAAAAAGGAAAAAAAACGTCGCCGAGCTCGTCGGCACGTGCCAACTTTTTTTTTTTTTCAGTTACCGCCGGCCATCACATTTTCCGATTCGCCCGTCGCGGCAGTCTCCAGCTTCATATCCTGCTCCATTAATGAGCCACAGTGCGTCAATCGACGGAAAAGATCATCGAGCGTCGCCTGCGGGTAGCGACGAGAGAGAAGAAGGGCAGAGAGTGCTCTCCGCGACTGCACAAAACGCGTCCCTTTCCCCATTCCGTGCTGATACCGGACGACGGCTAGCGACCCCTTTGGGAGCATCTCCGGCAAAAAAAAAACATGGAAAAAATAAAACAACATGTTCACTCACTTCCCCTTGCCGATGACGCGCAGGTCGTACAGGTCCCTGGCGCGCAGGTCGGCCGTCAACGCCGACATTACGCCAGGTGGTTTAGAAGAAGGAGAGCAGAAGAGAAAAGAGAGAGCGAGAACGCTCGAATTCAAAGGGAATCAATCGGTGGGCGCCTCTCGTCGCTATCGCCAGATGAACAGAGAGAGAGAGAGAGAGAATGAAGAGCGTTTTTTTTTCCCTGGAGTTTTTTCGCTGAGAGTTGCCGGTGGTAATAATACACGACGAAGGGCGCGGCGGAGGCGCTCTTCTTATCTCCTCCTCCTCCTCCTCCTGCTCTCCTCCTGAAATGATGTTCAAGTGCTCGGTGTCCAGTTTTGCGGCCGTGGCGAACGAGCGCGATGCCGCTGCTGCGGCTCTCCCCC
>Ga0315289_10010577_pt1 | contig 13194 bp, 16 predicted proteins | sample YL17G11_40_MG_FD_203452 | JGI IMG/M metagenome (GOLD analysis project Ga0315289, IMG submission 203452) | Sediment microbial communities from Yellowstone Lake, YNP, Wyoming, USA - YL17G11_40 | ecosystem: Environmental > Aquatic > Freshwater > Lake > Sediment | place: USA: Wyoming | collected...
CAATTTCCTGGCTATGGTGACTCCTGACCTTGTTGCTAAGGGACTGAACGCCGGCGATATTGTTAAGAAAGTGGCTCAGGCTACGGGGGGCAGTGGTGGGGGGCGGCCTCAACTGGGGCAGGGTGGAGGCAAGGACGTAGACAAGCTGGAGCAGGCTCTGAAGCTGGTGGCCCAACTGGTGGCGGAGAAACTGTAGGGCGGAATTGAAAATCGCAAACTGTAAGATGCAAATTGGGGCACGGTTGATGTGGAATAATTCCCCCCTTTTCTAAAGGGGGCAAGGGGGATTAGCGAAACCTGTAGGGGCGAAGCGCTGCTTCGCCCGCTTCTGCAATTGGAGGATTTAGGGGATTGATAAGCGATTCTAAGCAAACTCGTTTGATGGGTCTCGACATCGGCGATAGGCGTATCGGCGTGGCGCTGAGCGATTCGCTGAGGATTATGGCGGGCGCTCTGACGGTGGTCGAGAGGGTGACGGACGATGCTGCTCTGAAGCAGATAATCGACCTTGCCCGTGAGAATGAGGCGGAGCGCATTGTCGTGGGGATGCCCCGCTCGCTGGATGGCAGTTTGGGCAAACAAGCGCAAGCTGTTCAGTCATTTGTCGATTTACTTAAAAGACGCACTGATATTCCGGTAGTTACCTGGGACGAGCGGCTGTCCACGGTTGCTGCCGAGCGGACGATGTTGGAGGTGGGGATGAAGCGAGATAAGAGGAAAAAGCGTCGCGATTCCCTGGCGGCGGCAATTATCTTGCAGGGCTATCTTGACCGTGAGAGAAGCCGCGTGTCCGGTCAGAACCAAGACCTTTCTTAATTTCCCCGGGAGCAGATTCTAAGCTCTAGCCTGAAGCCATTAAAAAGAGGGAGCGCAGAGGGGTCCTTCTTCGGAAGGACTGGGGGTCTGGGTGTGTCCCTGTAGGGGCGTTCTGCTGAACGCCCAAAAGTCCCCCAAGATTGGGGGTCACAGGTGGTTGACAGGCTTGGAGCGGATGCTCCAAGCTACCCAACTGGAGGCACGAGGCACTTGTGCTATGACGAAACTCGTTGGTCTCATCGGCTATAGGTTGAAGCATTCGATATCTCCGATCTTCCAGCAGGCTGCTTTCGACTATCTGGGTCTGGATATTCGCTACGAGGTATGGGAAACAGCTAAGGATGAGCTGCCTGGGGTGGTGGAGGGGATACGAGATCCTTCGAAACTCGGCGCTAATGTTACTATACCCCATAAACAAGCGGCGCTGCCGCTTTTGGATGATGTCGATAGTGACGCTCGTCGTATCGGCGCGGTGAATACTATAGTTAACCGTGGAGGCAAGCTCACCGGCTATAATACGGACAGCAGCGGTTTTCTGAGAGCGCTTCGCGAGGATGGCGGTTTTTCTCCCCGAAACAAGCGGGCTGTACTTCTCGGTGCCGGTGGGGTGGCGCGGGCAGTGGGCTTCGCCCTGGTGGATGCTGGGGTTAAGTCGCTTGTTATCCTCAACCGGACGCAAGCCCGGGGAGAAGCGCTGGCATGGGACATTAAGGTGTCTGATACTGAGGTCGTTGCTCTATCATGGAAGGATGGCAAGACCTTGACGGCGCTTACGGAGTGCGGCCTGCTGGTGAACTGCACATCGGTGGGCATGAAAGATAGCGTCAGTGAGGGCAAATCGCCGTTAGGGGTAGGGCTGATTCCTAAGCGAGCGCTGGTTTACGATGTGGTGTATAATCCCATAGAGACGCCGCTGATTTCGGCGGCGAAAAAGGCAGGTGCGCGTACCCTGGGCGGCTTGCCCATGCTGGTATATCAAGGTGCGGCATCGTTCGAACTGTGGACGGGCAAATCAGCGCCGATTGACATGATGATGAGGGTGGCAAAGGGGGCGTTGGCGAAGTGATGGTGGAATCCCCCTCCCTTTATGCCCTCCCTCAGGGGGGAATAAGGAATCAATCTTAGATTACAGTTGAAATTAGACTATTATTGTGCTATAGTAAGACATTCGGAAAGTCAGACAGTACAAGGAGTTTTGTCATGGTGGAGTTAGTACAGGTAAGAAAGAAGGCGCAGGTCACTTTGCCTCGATCTGCTCGCCAAGCTCTGAATATTGAGGAGGGAGACTTCCTCGATGTCAGGGTGAGGAACAATGAGATCGTACTACGCGTGAAGAAGCTAGTGGACAAGGAACAGGCATGGTTCTGGACCAAACGCTGGCAGGAGGGTGAAAAGGAAGCTGAGGAAGACATCAGCGCTGGACGTGTCTATAACTTCGATAGCGCCAAAGAAGCAATAGCTTTCTTACACAAGCGCGTTAAGAAGAGTTCGCGCACAACCAGTGAGGCTTAATCTGCGATGCCTATCCAGTTTACTGAGCGATATGTCAAGCAATACGAGAGATTGCCCAAGGCTATACAGAGGAAGGTGGACAAAGCCCTTCGTCTACTAGACATGGACTTCAGGCATCCGGGGCTACGGAGCCATTCTATAGAGGGTGCGCGAGGTATATTTGAAGCTTATGTTGATGCTAAGTATCGCATTACTTTCGAACGGCGTGGTGACGTTTTCGTTATGCGCAACGTGGATAACCATGATGATTGTCTTGGGAATCCCTAGTTCATGATTAGGAAGGAGATCCATCTGGAATGATGTTGGTGGGTTTCTGATGGTGAACTGGGCGGCTTGCCCATGCTGGTGTATCAGGCAGCATCGTTCGAGCTGTGGACGGGCAAATCAGCGCCAATTGACATGATGATGAGGGTGGCAAAGAGGGCGTTGGCGAAGTGAAGGAGACATATGTTTCGTTTTTTAACCGCAGGTGAATCGCATGGACAGGGGCTGGTGGCAATCATCGAGGGGGTACCTGCAGGGCTGGCCCTCGATGAAGAATACATAGCTAAAGACCTAACGCGTCGCCAGCAAGGATATGGGCGGGGTGCTCGCATGGCTATCGAGGAGGATCGCGCCGAAATCGCCTCCGGGGTACGGCATGGAGTGACCATGGGCAGCCCTATCACACTACTCATACTCAATCGAGACTGGGAAAACTGGAAGCAGGTAATGAGCGTCTTACCTGTGGAGCAGGAGGTCGAGCCTGTTACACGCCTCCGCCCCGGACACGCTGACCTGGCGGGGACTATGAAATACAACCTTGACGATGTCCGTCCTATTTTGGAGCGCGCCAGCGCAAGGGAGACGGCGAGCCGCGTCGCTGTGGGAGCTGTCGCCCGCAAGCTGCTCGGTGAGTTCGACATAGAGATACACAGCCACACTGTCTGCGTCGGCGGGCGCTGGGCTAAGCAGGTCGAGAAAATTGACTGGTCAAAAGTGGAGAAGTCGCCGGTTCGCTGCGCTGATAGCAAGGCGGAGAGGGCTATGCTCTCAGCCATCGACGAAGCCAAAAAGTCGGGCGATAGTCTGGGCGGTGTCTTCGAGGTGGTCGCCAGCGGCGTTCCCATCGGTCTGGGAAGCCATGTGCACTGGGACCGCAGGCTCAATGGCAGAGTAGCCCAGGCGATGATGAGCATCAATGCGGTAAAGGGTGTGGAGATCGGGGCTGGCTTTAATGAGGCGAGCCTACCGGGCTCGCAGGTTCAGGATATTATAGAGCTTGGTGCAAAGGGTAGCTGGAGGCATGTTACCAACCGAGCCGGCGGTATCGAGGGCGGCATGAGCAACGGCGAGCCGATAGTTGTCCGCGCTGCGGTCAAGCCTATTCCCACTATGAGCCAACCCTTGCCCTCGGTCGATTTGCGGACAGGCGAGAAGGTTGAGGCCCATTTCGAACGAAGCGATGTCTGCGTCGTCCCCGCAGCGGGCGTTATCGGGGAGGCGATGCTGGCTATAATTCTCGCCGAGGCGATGCTGGAAAAGTTCGGCGGCGACCACATCAAAGAAACCTTGCGCAACTATCGGGGCTATCTCGAGTCGATAGGCCCCAGAAAATGATATGAGCAATCTGGGCTTTCACTGCCATAACCTCGACCTTTTCGATGAGATGATAATTGGCAATGGCCTTCGCCGGGGCGAGTTCTATAACCTCCCTGCCGATGAACTCCCCAGGCTCAAACGGCTGCTCAGGCGACATAAGCTGGAGTGGAGTATCCACTCTCCATTGATTCAGCTTGACTGGTATCCCAAGCCCCCGACCTGGTCTTTCCTTTGCGATGTGGAAGCGGATAAAAGGGAATTGACCATGAAGATGATAACACTGACCATGGAGCAAGCCGATGAGTTCGGGGCTGAATATGTGGTAGTCCACTTCCCATCGCCGGCCTTGGAAGAAACGGAGGAAAGCAGGTCGAAGCTCGAGGAGATCGCCTGGAAGAGCTGCGATCGACTCGCTGAGCTCAGCTTAAAGAGGAGTATTCCCATTCATATAGAGGGTGTGGGGGCGAGCCCTTTGATTAACGCTGAGTTCCTCACGGCAGTGCTGAAAGAGTACTCTCCTACGCTGCGGTATTGTTTCGATACTGCACATACGCATCTGGCCGCCATACAAAATGGTTTTGACCTGTATGCTTTTGAAGCCGAGCTTCTACCATATCTAAGCTCTGTCCATCTCTGGAATACCCGTAGCAAGGATGACTATCTTGCCTTCCGGCATATACCCGTGCATCCCAGCCAGAGCGCTGATAAGGGCTGGGTGGACATTGCGCGGGCCTTGCAGGTGATGGGCCCGGCCAGTAATTCGCTTCCCATTATCTTCGAAAGCGATCGTCTTTATCCTGAGGCTTTGGGTAATTATGACTATGGTGAGGGAGTACAGTGGGTGAAAAAGCTGCTGGAAACATTATCCTGACCGGTTTCTCATATACCGGCAAAACAAAGGTGGGCCAGAAGGTAGCCTGGAAATTGGGTTGGAAGTTCATCGATATCGATGAGGAAATTGTGCGTTCTTACGGCAAGGCTATCGCCGAGATATTTGCCCAGGATGGAGAGGAGCGATTCCGCGAACTGGAGAGTAAGGTGCTGGAGCGTGTATGTCAGGGAAGCAATTCAGTCATTGCCACCGGCGGTGGGGCTGTTATAAGCGCCGCTAATCGTGACATGATGATGGAAAGCGGAGTGGTCATCTGCCTCGAGGCGAAGCCGGCTACTGTATACCGAAGGTTACTTAAGGACGCTGAAGACCCCGCAAACCAGGAGGCCAGGCCTCTTCTTGCCGGGCCCGAGCCGTTGAGGCGCATCGAATGGCTGAAGGGATTTCGCCAACCTTACTATGCTCTTGCGGACTGGACAGTGCACACCGATAATTTGACTGTGGAGGAGGTGGCGGACCAGGTTATCCTCGGTTGGAGATATGGGAGGAGGGGAAGGGCTGCTCTACCGGCTCTGCCCGATGCACGGGAATCCGATGCCCCTTATTGTGAACAGAAGGGCGCTGCCTGTGTGGTAACTACTGCCACAGAAAGCTATCCCGTGTTTGTAGGCTGGGGATTTCTTGAGGAGTTGGGGAGACGGATGCGAAACGCGGGTCTCTGGGGCTCGGCTCGTATAGTGAGCGACGAGGGGGTGTTTCCGCTATATGGGGCTAGAGTTACCAAGATTCTGGAGGATGCTGGCTTTGCTGTGGACTCCCTGGTGGTGCCTCAGGGGGAACGGAGCAAGTCATTTGAAACGGCAGTCCGCATTTATGACTGGCTGGTGGATTGTCGTGCCGAGCGTGGTGATAACATAGTTGCACTGGGTGGAGGGGTAGTGGGAGACCTCGCCGGGTTTGTGGCTGCTACCTTCGCCCGCGGTTTGCCTCTGGTTCAAGTCCCTACCAGCCTTATTGGTATGGTTGATTCTTCTATCGGGGGCAAGGTCGCAGTGAATCATCCCCAGGGCAAGAATCTGATTGGAGCCTTCTATCAGCCACGTCTGGTCATAGCTGATACCCAGGCCTTGACTACTTTGCCCGGACGTGAGCTGGTCTCAGGCTGGGCCGAGGTGATTAAGCACGCCATGATCCGAGACCCGCGGCTGCTGGAACTGCTTGAGCAGCGAGCGGAGGGGTTGCTTACTCAGGAGAGGATGGCTATCAGCGATGTAGTGGCACGCAGCGCTGCTATCAAGGCTAAAATAGTGAGCGAGGATGAGAAGGAACAGGGGATACGGATCATCTTGAATTACGGACACACTATCGCCCACGGACTGGAGACGGCCACAAACTACGAGCGTTTTATCCATGGAGAGGCGGTTGCTATCGGTATGATGGGGGCAGCTATGATCAGCCGCGAGGTGGGGCTTTTGTTCCAGGAGGTGGTTGATAGGCAGAAAGCCTTGCTGGAAAGATTCGGCTTGCCTACCACCTTCTCCGGAGTGGATATCGGGCGCATACTGCAAGCTATGGAGCTCGATAAGAAAGTTAAGGGGAAGAAGATAAGATGGGTCTTGCTTAGTGGCATCGGCCAGCCGGTGGTTCGTGATGACATCTCCCGCGAAGTGGCGACGAGCGTGATCCGTAAGCTGCAGCAGTCGTAGCGTTGCGACTCAATCCGTTCGCCCTGAGCTTGTCGAAGGGTGAACAGATCTTGACGTAGCAAAACGCCCTAAGATGTCATTCCCGCGCACGCGGGAATCCAGGCATCTTCGTTTGATAGCTTCCCAAAGGGCTAGATATTGCTTGTAAGTTTTGATGTACCTTTGATGAGAACAATGTTATAATCCTTTCATAGTCTCTTAGACGAAGGATAGCACGGGCATTAGTTCTAAGTCAAGGGCAAATATTATTGAGGGGGTTATCATGCCAAATACTCAAGAGTGTTTCATTATTATGCCAATTACTATGCCTGAACATATGTTGAAAGAATATCGAGATGGAGAACAACACTTCCAACACGTTTTGGATTGTCTATTCATTCCAGCAGTCAAAAAAGCAGGCTATAATCCAAAGCCACCAAAAGCAACGGGGGCGGATATCATACATGGTGAAATCATAAGAAGTATTGAAACTGCTAGTCTTGTCCTTTGTGATATGTCTTGTCTAAATCCCAATGTGTTTTTTGAGTTTGGAATTCGCACAGCACTTAATAAATCGGTTTGCGTGGTAAAAGACGATAAAACAGAGAAGATTCCCTTTGATGCAGCAGTTATGAATTGCCAAGACTATATCGGCTCAATCGAGGCTTGGAATGTTGAAGTTGAAATAGATAAACTTGTTGCACACATTAAGGAATCAGCTGAGCGGAGCAAGGGAGAAAACAATTTTTGGAAATACTTTGGGCTTAAATCAAAAGCTGTTCCTTACGAGTCAGAAGACCCTGTTAGTGCAAAACTGGATTACCTGAGGTTGCAAGCGGACTCGTCTAATCGAAGACTTACAGATATTTCTGATATTGTTATGCAGTTACAAACCCGACCTACTCCGATTACTCGGGTAACGACAAATGTGCCAGTGGACACAACGAAGGAAACGGGGGAGAGTGACCGATTTGTGATATCAAAACGGATATGGGACGCCATCAGTCCATTGCTACCTGAGGGAGTTATACTCCAAGGTGTTACGAATCCTACTAGTAGCCCCCAAGGGTCGGGGATAGCATATACTGAGCTATTATATAGAGGCCGTTTGGACAAAAACCAAAGGCAATTATTGGCATCGTTTATATTGGATAGATTTAACCTCAGAACACGATTCAACAGTGTTGATGGCAATTTGGGATTTAAAGAGTAGTGCCATAATCTTAGCATATTTTACTCATAGCTAATTGTTGTTTGGCTCACTTTGATGTTCTTCAAAATCACACTAACCACAACTGAGCAGAACCCCCCAAACGGTCCTATTGGTAATATCGTAGCTATATGTTATTATTATAGAGATAACTGAAAAGCTGAAGAGCATACCGTAAATGGATGACGTTACCGAAGCAACCCAAGAATCGCTTGCACGTGAGTTGAGCAGAAAACCCCGGGGAAAGGGGATTATCGACTATATCACGGTGCTCAAACCCCGCGAGACGTTTTTGCTGACCTTTATTGGGGTTTGTGCCGCGATTATTGCAGCGCACGGCAAACCTCAGCTTGATGTCCTTTTGATCGCCCTGGTGGCTATTGCCCTGGGAAGCGCTGGAGCTAACGGCTTGACTAACTATCTTGACCGTAATGTCGATGCCAGAATGAAGAGGACTCATATGCGGGCTCTGCCTGCAGAACGGATAGTCCCTGCCAGGAAGGCTCTGGTGTGGAGCGTGTTCTTAATCCTGGCTGCGCTGGCTGTAGCCTGGTATCTCGATCCTCTCTGCTTCGTCTTCGGCCTCGTGGGCACCATCGCAGCCTCAGTATTCCGGAAAAGGGTGATGTGTGTAATCCAGGGCGGGATTGCAGGTTGTGCGCCTGTGCTCATAGGCTATGTAGCAGTCACTCACCACCTGGATATTCAGATACTTTTCCTCTGCATTCTTATCGCCGTGTGGATACCTCTGCATGTGTGGAGCGTTATGATTGCCAATCGTGAAGACTATCTCCAGGCGGGGGTCGCATATTTCCCGGTCACCTGGAGAGTCAAAGATGCCATAAAGATATTGATGGTCTTATCGGTTCTGCTTTACACTGCGTCTATTGCTCTCTGGGCGGTCGACAACTTGGGCTGGCTCTATTTTGCGGTTGCCAATATCCTGGGCGTTGTCATGATTTATGCCAATTACCACCTTCTTAAGAGCCATCTGACCCAGGATGCCTGGAAGGTGTACAAACTTTCCGCTTTCCCTTACCTGGGTTTGATTTTCGTCGCCCTGTGTTTGAACTTCTGGGTATAATTCCCTATGAGCCGATTCTTCAAGCTGGCGAAGACTTGCTCTAAGATAAAGGCTCGCGCCGGCACGCTTACCACACCTCATGGCTCGGTGCCGACCCCTGTTTTTCTCCCCGTGGGTAGTCAGGGTACAGTCAAGACTCTGACCCCTGATGAGCTTGAATCATTAGGTGTGAGAATGATTCTGGCTAATACCTATCACCTTTATCTGCGGCCCGGTGTGGAGACCATCAGCAAGCTAGGGGGATTGCACCGGTTCATGTCCTGGAATGGGCCAATTCTCACTGATAGCGGCGGTTTTCAGGTGTTCAGCCTGGGGCACCTTCGCCGCATCAGCGACGAAGGTGCCCTGTTCCGCTCTCATGTTGACGGCAGCGAGCATTTTCTGACACCTGAGTTTGCCATCGAGCTCCAAGAGCAACTGGGCGCCGATATCATCATGGTTCTCGATGAGTGCCCGCCCTACGGGGATAGTATGGAGAGCATCCGGCGGGCTATGGAGCGCAGCCATCTCTGGGCGGAGAGGTGCCAGCGAAGGCACAAGAAAAGAGGGCAAGCTCTTTTCGGAATCGTACACGGAGGCACTTTTGCCAAGCTGCGTCATCAGTCGGCTGACTTCCTCACTTCACTGGACTTCCCCGGCTATGCCATTGGGGGCTTGAGCCTGGGGGAACCGAAGGAACTGATGCACTCCATGCTTGATGAGACTGTGCCTCTTCTCCCAGATGATAAGCCCCGCTACTTAATGGGAGTGGGCTCTCCTGAGGACCTGGTGGAATGCGTCGCGCGCGGTGTTGATATGTTCGACAGCGCTTTGCCCACCAGGCTGGGGCGAAACGGTGCAGTTTTCACTCAACATCGCCGCTACAACATAGGAAATGCCCGCTTTAAGCAAAAGAAGGGGCCACTTGATCCCGATTGCGATTGCTACACCTGCCGTAACTTCTCTGCCGCATATCTCCACCATCTGTTCAAGGCTCAGGAGCTTCTGGCATACCGCCTTGCTACTATACATAATGTAAGGTTTATCATGAGGTTGATGGAGCAGATTCGGCGTTCTATCCTCGATGATACCTTCGATAGCTTCAAGGAGGCCTTTATCCAGAACTACCAGCCTACCGATGCTGAGATCAGGGCGGAGCAGAAGAAGAAGTGGCTCGGGGCACGCCAAGAGAAGCATAGCCTGATTGATTATGATGATTGATGAATTGCTTTACATGACTTTTCCCTTCTGCTAAACTCTGACTAAATACAGTAGCTCTTCAAGAAGAGGTGCAAAATGGGGACAAGAGATTTTAGACACCATGAAACCAAGAAGCCCAAGAAGGGGGCCAAGAAGCCACTGGTCTCGGAAGTGCTGTCTGCGCCGGTAATTGTGGAGGTGATTAAGGCGAAGGGGAAGAAGGAGAAGAGCACTTGGGGGGAGGATAAGGGCGCTGAGGAAGAGAAGTAGCTCAATAGCAGCCTATAGACAATTGTATGGGGCAGGTAAACTGCACGAGCGGGTGGAGAGGGCACTGGCGATTCTGGAGGATTGCTGCCTCTGCCCTCGTCGCTGCCAGGTGAATCGTGTCAAAGGGGAGTTGGGTAAGTGCAGCACCGGGAGGCAGGCATTCGTTTCGAGCTTCGGGCCACACTTCGGGGAGGAGGCTCCTCTGGTGGGGAGTGGGGGGTCGGGGACGATATTCTTCGCTTTCTGTAATCTGAAATGTTGCTTCTGCCAGAACTACACCATAAGCCAGCTCGGCGAGGGGCAGGAGGTGGAGGCCAGGGAACTGGCTGGTATGATGCTCTCCCTGGAGCGAAGGGGCTGCCACAACATCAACTTCGTGAGCCCGACACACGTGGTGCCTCAGATACTTGAGGCACTGGAGATTGCCGTAGAGGCTGGTCTCTCTGTACCTCTGGTGTACAACAGTGGAGGCTATGATGCGGTGGATACCCTCAAGCTCCTGGACGGCGTTTTCGATATTTATATGCCGGACATGAAATACTCCGATGGGCAGAATGCCCAACGGTTCTCCGGAATCGATGCTTATCCCCAGATAAATAGAGCAGCGGTGAAAGAGATGCACCGTCAGGTGGGCGATCTTCGGTTGGATGATCAGGGCGTAGCCATGCGTGGACTGCAAGTGCGGCATCTCGTTTTGCCCGATGGACTGGCGGGAACCGCTGAGGCCTGTCGCTTTCTAAGCCGGGAAATCTCGGTCAACACTTATCTAAATGTGATGGCCCAGTATCATCCTTGTTTCAGGGCATTTGATATCCCCGAACTGGCGCGCTCTATCTCAAGGGAAGAATTTGTTGAGGCTATCGAAACCGCACGGAGCTACGGCCTTCACCGTCTGGATCGCATTGAGCCTCGTCCCTTTGCCGGCGTGCTCTGAACTTCGTAGGGCATCTAGGGGAGGGAATAGTGTTGGAGCAAGCATCTTTCTTAGCTATAGTACATGGGCGTGTTCAAGGTGTCTATTTTCGTGCCTTTGTTCGGGATCGTGCCGAAGCGCTGGGATTGAAAGGCTACGTAAGAAATTTATCCGGCGGCGGAGCAATTGAGGTTTGGGCAGAAGGAGAAAAAACGAAGCTGGGTGAGCTGCTTAACCACCTAAATACTGGACCGTCTCGAGCCAAGGTGGAGCGTGTTGAGGTGAAGTGGGCAGAGTACACAGGGCGCTTCAACGACTTTCAGTTGAATTACTAAGTCTTCTTCTCCTCTTCCGTCAAAGGAACCGACCTCAAGCCATAGTACTGATCGTTGCTGAGGATGCGTTTCAGCTTAGGGACTGATAAGTCTCGAGAATTGCTAGTATCGCCCAGCCACTTCTGCAATTGTTCTTGCATTTGCTCTAACTCTAGTGGTTGGTTACCGTTAGCGAGCAAAAGACGAAAGATCATCTCCAGCAATGGCATATTCGGTGTGATAAAACCATCGCGTTTCGAGCAGCATTGTCTTATAGTGCGCAGTAAAGCAGCTTCTGATTTTGTCTTCTCCTTCTTGCGAGACGTCGGGCACAGGCGGCTTTCGGCGAGCGTGGCAAAGGAACGCTCCTGTTGTTGGTACCAGTCCAAATCTATGAAGTAGCGAAGCCGTATCTCATCAATACCCATATCCTGCTCTGTCGTCATGAACTACCCCCTTGTTTGGCTTTAACCTCTTCGATCAAGCGAAGATAACCTGTTGTTACCCCCGCGGCATCCGAAGCCTCAGAGTCTACCTCATAGGGTGGGCCAACGAATATTTTACCATAGTCCTCGACCTCCCCCTGAAAATGGTCTTTGGCACCGATGAATTTCTGGCGACCGTCTATTATCCCCAGGTCGAATGGTAAGGTAAAGTACAAGTCAGCGATAGTGTTATCGATCCCCGGAGGCTGCTCCACCCCGCGGAAGCCTTTTACCTCCTGCTGATACTTAGAGGCGCGGAGCAGACCCAGCAGGTTCCTGATGCTGAAACTGCCCTGTCCTGCCACCACTTTGAAAGGGGCGATGGTTATCAGGAAATCACAGGACAATATAACGTTAGGTATCCAGAAGGTAGTCAGGACGAAGGGTTTGGAGAGAGGATTCTCCACTGCCACAGGGGCACATTGGTCAACATCCAGCAGCATTGTATGCGGGAAATCGTAGCCCAGCTCTTTATATATTGAGTGTACTATTTCATCGCCGGCGCTTCCTTCGAGAATCAGGATGTCGGCGGCGCTGACCTTCCTTATACCGGCGATCACTGCGCCCAGCGTCTCCCGGCTTGTAGTTATGGGGTGAGGCTTGGAGCAACCGGCGCTTGGCTTTATTAAGATTCGGTGTGCAAATGCAACCTCAACAGGTGGTTCGAAGACAAAATTGGCTGCCTCGAAAATCATTCTCCGCCTTTCTTTCTGATTGAGATGTCAACGCTGGTAGCCTGCGAAACCTTCTTCAGCGCGGAGACCATGCCGAGCAATGTCTTGGTGATAATGCTTCTGACAAAAAGGTTGAGCGGTACCAGCTCCTCGTTGACAAAGAGCGTGACTATGTCCTCCTTCTCGCTGGTGAGGAACCTCTTCACGATGAGGTCGACCAGCCCGGGAGCATCTTCGAAATTATACTGGGGCACATCCATATCCAGTTTTTCGTCGGTGGCTATGGCGAGGAGTTCTTCCTTCGTGCACAGCAAGTCAGGGCCAAATTTCTTGCGGTGAACCTCGATCTTGGGTGCTTTGTCATGTTTGAATCCCTCAGCGAGGATGATGTCGAAGTCCGGCCCTACGAATCTGTAAAGCTCAGCCAGATTATGATCGTGGTCAACTTTTCTGATTATGGCGATCTTCTGTGGTGAGCTTATGGCCACGGTATCGCTCCCTGCCTGGGCATGCCTCCAGGTGTCTTTCCCTTCCTGGTCTATGTCGAAGCCACTGGCGCTATGCTTGATGGTAGCTACCCGATAGCCCCGGCTCTTTAGCTCAGCTACTAACTTCTCCATGACATAGGTCTTGCCCACT
>Ga0315289_10010581_pt1 | contig 13190 bp, 31 predicted proteins | sample YL17G11_40_MG_FD_203452 | JGI IMG/M metagenome (GOLD analysis project Ga0315289, IMG submission 203452) | Sediment microbial communities from Yellowstone Lake, YNP, Wyoming, USA - YL17G11_40 | ecosystem: Environmental > Aquatic > Freshwater > Lake > Sediment | place: USA: Wyoming | collected...
ACTTCGCCCCGCAGCGGGGGGTGACGGACGTATGGGACGTGCCGATCTGCGCGGGCCATGAACGGGTGAAGGTGAACGGGCAGACGGCCCACGTTGCACAGAAGCCGTTGGCTCTGCTCGAACGCATCCTGCGGGCCAGTTGCCCACCAGACGGGACGGTCATTGACCCGATGATGGGGCTAGGCACGACGCTGGTGGCCGCGAAAAAGCTGGGCATGAACGGCATCGGCATCGAGCGCGAAGAGGCGTACTGTCGCATGGCCGAGGGGCGATTGGCGAAGACGCCGGAGCCCGAGCCGGAACTCGAACTGGAGGCCAGCGCATGAAGTCCGCCAGCGCCCGTGCCGAGGACCGCATCCGCCAGGAGTTCACCAGCATTCAGGCGCTAGGTCTCGGCCCCGACCGTGACGACGCGGGCCTCGTCGTGCGCTGCTCGGCGCACCCTCACTACGCGGGCGTGCGGGCCCCCTACGTCAACCGCTACCAGGATACCAACGGGGCCGGGAACACTGTGGCCTGTCTCACCTGCGCGCTGGTGCGCGACCTGTACCGGGAGCAGCACCCGGACGAGGGACCAGATGCCGCCAGTCTGGCAGATAGTGACACCAAACGCAAAGACGAGGAGCTAGTGACCTGCGGTGATCGCAAGTGCCGGGCGGTCTTCGAGCGTAAGGGACGGTGCGCGGTCTGCCCGGAATGCGGATGGGAGGCGTGTGGACTTGATTGACCTCGTAGCCACCTGGCAGCGCCGCGACTTCGACGGCCCTTACTACGCCTTTGCCGCGCATGTGGAAGAGGGCCTCGTCCTGGGCGAGCAACTGCACCGGGGAGAGATGGAGATCAACGGCCCCGACCAAGCCCTGGAAGACGTGAAGGAAGAGGCCCGCGACGCCGCTGCCTACGCCCACTACGTCGCCCTCAGTGCAGTCGGGCCAATGGTCCGGGAGCGGGCCGAGGGGATGATAAAGCAGGCCGCGAGCTTGTGGCTGGTCGCTGCCGATCTGCAACATATGCTTCGTTTGCGAAGCACCGGAGAGGAAGTGATGTCCTGAAGCCCGCCCTTACCTGCGCCCTGCTTCTCGTCGCCTGCGGAGTGGGGTCCTCACAGAACCCGGGGAACACGCCGCGCCGCTGGAGGGTGGCGACCGACGCCGGGTACTTCCACCATGTCGTTCCGGCGGTACTTGTCGCGATCTCCATGCAGGAAAACCCGGGGAACGATGCCTTCGCCTGCGGGTGCATCATCCGGGACAAGAAGGGCAGGAACGTCGCCCTGGGTTTTCACCGGCAGTTCTGGGTGTGTGCCGAGACGGTGCAGCACCGGCTGGGGCAGCGGGCCCTCTCCCCCACCTCCCAGGACCTGCGCCGCCTCAACCGGACCTACGCGAGCGACCCAAACTGGAACCGTGCAGTTTGGAGGTTGTATCGGAGGCTACTGCCATGAGTGCAACTGGGACCGACCTCGCCGAGCTGGCAAAGCACCTCTGTGACCTGCACGCCCAAGGGCACAAGGCGATCACCCGAGGCGGCCAGGCCTTCGACCTCGCAACCGGCGGCTGGTGCGCCCGCTTCGTGCGTCAAGTCTACGAGGCCACGACGGGCAAGACCTTCCCCTGGTGCGACAACACGCCGCCCTCGAATGCCCGGGGCATGGAAGACCTCATGGTCGCCTCGCAGATTGAGGTGGCCTCTCCCCTACCTGGCGACTGCGTTTGTTTCAACCGGGGCACCGGCTCAGGCCTCCACGGGCATACGGGCATCCACGTTGACGCCGACCACTTCGCCGAGAACACGAGCAGCATGAGCCGAGGGCCGGGTACCGTACTGAGCCGGTACGCCACGACCCTGCGGAACCGGGTGAGCGGATACTACCGGCTGCTGCCCGCGACGGAGGATGAGGCCGTGACTGTCAAAGTCGTCTCGCCCGATGACAAGCCGAAACTCTATGACACCTTCGCCCTACCCCACCCGCCCGAGGGTTCCGAGTGGCGCGTCTGCGATGGAGGCGACCATATAGGAGACTTGGGCAAACTGTTCGTTGTGCCGGTAAGGAAGGAGACCTAAGCCATGCTGTACGTGCTCGCTGCTGCGCTGAAACTGATCTGGGACCTGATCGAAGAGTGGTTCCCGGCTATCGCCAAGGGGAAGCCCGCTACGAAGCTCGCCGGGACCGCTATGTTGGCGGCCCTGTTGGCCCTGGCCTACTGTGGCTGGTCACATACGATGACCGAGTTGGCGTGGCTGGATGCCTTCTCCATCATCCTCGGTGGCGGCAACGTGATCCACAGCATTGCGAAGGGCCTGGGGGTCAAGATGCTGGCGGCGAACGGAGGAACCGCATGAAGCTCAAACTCCCCAGCATCGGCGACCTCTTCAGGATCGCCGCCGATCCCAAGGGGGTACGGGAGCAGACGCTGACCCGCGACGTAGACGGCGTGTTCCGGTGCGACAGGTGGCGGAAGGAGCGAGCCGAGCTGCAGGCGGAGATCGCCAACCTACGTTCGGCGGCGCGGGAGTGCGGGGACAACGCCGACTGCCCGGTGCTGGGGAAGTAGCCCCTCCCCCATCCCCCGTCGCTGCCCCGTAGGCGCGTCCTGGCGCAAAGCACGAGTCCCGAGGGTCGGAACACCGCCTCGGGGGTCGAAGGCGTTCTGGGGGCGCTAGGCGGGCGGGGAGGCGGCTTCCTCCTCCGACTTCTCCGCGAGGGCGCGACCGTCGAGGGTAAGTTCGCGCCAACCCTCTTTGACCAGCTTCACGAAGCCCCGTCGTTCGAGGGCATCCACCGTAGGGAACTTCCAGCGGTGCCCCTGACCCAAGAGGTTGAGGGCAGCATCCTCCGCACACATGGACTGGTCCAAGTACATCTGCACCAGCACCCGCTTCATCGGCTCACTGAGCTTCGGCGTCGGCATGGTCCTCTCCCCTCTCCCGGCGGTGCTGCTCCAGGGCGGCGATATGCTCGGCCTGTTCCCGGGGAACCTCCTCGCCCTCGGCTCCGGTCATGCCGCAGCGAGGGCACTTCCAGTGGTACAGGTTGCTGGCCGCACCTCGTTCCTGGTCGAGAGGAGTATGCGCGCAGTAGGTGCAGTAGTACAGGTCACTCAGCATCGGGGTTCGCCTGCCTCTCGCGGGCCGCTACGAGGGCCTCGACTGCTACGGCTATGTCGGTATCCTCATCTTGCGGTTTGCTGCGCTTCCTGCGGTCCCGGACGGTCAGGCCAAGCGTACTCGCTACCTGGGGTAGCAAGGTCCGGGCCTCTTCGCGGAGGTGGGCCAGCACCTTCTCCAGTTCTGCTATCCGCGTGGTGACCAAGATGAACTCCTGGTAAAGGGCATCGTGTTCGCTCACTGCTGCCCCTCCTTCTGCCGGTAGGCCTCCAGGGCCTCGCGGATCACGTCCAACTCAGTGAGGTGCTTCTCCCCTCCCTCGGTCTTCCGCTTCATCCAGTGCCACCTGATCCATCCACGCATCGAGGGAGTGACCAGCACGGTGATGCGCTCGCTCAGGTGCTCCTTCGGTAGGTTCTCTGACATGGGCTTCTCCCTTCTGCGACAGTCCTACTCTACCACTATTCTACCCAGGCCGTCAAGCCCCGAAACCAAAAGAAGGACGCTGCGACATTCTCCCGGCCTCCGAGAAGGAGGCCCTCTCCCCCACGGCGAACACAGACCCCGACGCCCAGACGGACCCGCCGGGCGACGGCTCGGCGGAAGCCTAGCGGAAGGGCCGGGGCCTACCCCGTCCCCGGCCCAACCGCAGGAACGGGGCCCCCGTGACAGACGACCTCTCCCCCACTACCGAGCCCGAACCGTCCTACCTCCTCAAGCAGGCCGCCCGACTCACCGGGCAGCCGATCAACACCCTGCGCCGCCGCTGCTCAGAGGGCAGCCTCTCCGCGTGGAAGGAGCCCCTCTTCGAGGGCGACCCGAACCCGGCCTGGCGCATCCCCCACAGCGCCCTGATAGCCGCTGGCCTGCTGGCCGAAGGACCCCCTTCCCCACCTCCTGGCGAGACGGAGAGGCCCTCCTCGTCCGTGGGGGAGGCCCACTTCCTGGGACCCTCCCCGCGAGAGGAAGCCACCCTCCGCAGGCCCCTTGAGCCGGTGGGACCTTCCACACTTGAGTTCCTCCGTGAGGCCCTGTCTGTGTGGCGCTCTGAGCTTGTGCCGGACATCAAGGGCGCCGGGCAGGCCGACCTTCTCCGCGAGTTGCTGGCCGTGAAGGAGGAGGAGGTGGCCCTCCTGCGGGGTAGACTATTCGAGACCGAGGCCGAGCGCGACCGGCTCGCCGCCGAGCTGGCCGCCGAATGGACCAGGGCCGTCCGCTTCGGCGAGTGGTTCTGGGGGAAGAGAGGGAGCCGATGAACCGATACCCCATGCCGATCATCCTGGACTCGCAGAAGGCGGCGATCACCGCCTTCCACAGGCGGGCTGCAGACGCGGCAGCCAGACAGACCTTCATCAACATCTACGGGATCACCCCCGAGCAACATGCCGACGTGATCTTCGCTGTCGCCCTTCGGCTACGTGGACACTCGGAGGATCGCATCATCGAGTTCGTGAAGGCGCGGCACCGCGTGATCGCCAACGGCCTCGACGAGGGCGCCTTCCGATTGGCGGTGCTGGGTCTAGCCCCGCGACCGGGGCGGGGGAGAGGGGAGCCATGAGACGACTGCTGGCCTGCCTGCGCATCATCCTGCGCTACCCGCGTGACGTGCTGGCGCTCGCTCGCGAACACGAGCGTTGGGGGCGGGGGGGGAGAGGGGAGAAACCATGAACCAGCGCACCGTCAACCTCGGGCGACTGGGCCGGTTCTCCTGGACGCTCTCGCTAGGCCAGGGCCAGTTCTCCCTGGACATACAGCATCACCCCTGGCGACCGGCCGACCACTGGCAGAAGCTGCGGGACGAGGGGACTGCCGAGTGGGAGGCTCTCACACCGGAGGAGCGCGCGAAAGAGGACCGGCAGTGGGCGGAGTGGGAGGAGGGGCAGAAGCGGCCCTGCCACGACTGCCCGCTGAGGAAGGAGGCCGCATGAGGAGCGGGGGAGAGGGTAAGTGGCAAGGGGTCCCGGACGACGCACCCTTCCGCCACTTCACCCCGACCCCCGACATCCTCTTCGACCGACTCCTGGGTAACGTGACCCCGGCGGAGTGGGAGGTCATCTGCTACGTCGTCCGCCAGACCTACGGCTGGAAGGCACCGGCCCATGCGGTGAGCATCCGGGCTCTTGCGCGGGCGCTCAAACGCAGCACCTCCACGATCCGGCAGGCAGTAGCGCGGCTCGAACAGCGCGGTGTGCTACTGGTCGAGCGGAGTAGGGGAGAGGACGGGACGCCCGCGGTCAACGTGTACCGGCTGCGGCGCCAGAGCGACCCGTAGCGGAATCCGCTACGTCCGGGTGTACGCGCGTAGGTACGGGTAGGGCGGAGGGCGCTACATCCCCCGTAGCGGGCAGCGCCACAGAACGGCAGACACAGCGGAGAGAGACAACAACGCCCCGCCTCACGGCGGGGTGTTGCGGTTCTGGACGGCATCCATCCACCGGAGGGGGCGCAAACTCCATACCAAGTCGCGTGCCTCACGCGGGGCCAGGCCAATCCCGATGAGGAGTGCAAACGCCGTGGGCCGCTCCAGGCGCTGCTTGCTGTTCATCACGCGGCTGATTGTGGGTTGCGGCACGCAGGACAGACGGGCCAGGCGCTCTTGAGACAAACCGGCCTCGCGTAGCCTCCGCCGCACCTCTTCTCCGAGTGGGTCCAACGGCACCACCGAGTACAGCATAGCCCGGGAAGGTAACGTTGGCACGTCCTTCCTGAAAAAGGAGGTTGACACCTGTATGCGCCGGGTATATAATGGGCGTATGACTGGTAGGGAGCTACGACAACTGAGAGAAGGGGCCGACCTCCGCCAGGAGGACCTCGCCAAGCTGATCGGCCACACCCAGGCTGCGGTCAGTAGGTGGGAGGCTAGCGACGAGGTGCCCCGGCACGCGGAACGCGTGGTCCGGTTGGTCCTAGCCGAGCGCGAGCGCACGCCGACGCCGGCGGGAGGGGCGGCATGAGCAGGCCCCGTTACGGTCCTTGGGTGATGGTGAACGCGCGCTGCGGGAAGAAGGACATCCGACCTGTGCGCGCCCACGAGGTGCTTCCTGGCATTGCCCTCCACGGAGTCATCTACGGGATATCTGTAAGCACCGACCTGTTCGGGCTCACCCACATCGGGACGGGCTACGGTTTCGGGGCCAAGGCGTTCAGCGCGGACAAACAGCTTCTGGCCGACCTCGCCCGCGAGCATCTGGGCGCAGTGTCGTGGGACTTCAAGCGACCACCGCAGGTGAAGACCAAGGCCCGTAGGGCTGCGGCCCATGCGCTGTTCGAGGCGCTCGATAAGGCATAGAGGGAGGCTTCCCCATGTCCGACCCCTGCTGTAGCCGAGCGTGCTTCTGGCTCGCCGTCATGCTGACCGCGCCGTTGCTGGTGACCGTGATCCTGGGCATCGGGAGGCTCATGGGATGACGAACGAGGAGCTGCGAAGTAATCTGCTGGGACTGGGTGTGTACCTGCGGGCGCAGAGCAACCGGCTGGACAAGTTGGGGCATGATGCCGAGGCGGATGCGTCGCGGCGCCATGCCAAGTACATTGTCCGCCTGGTCAACGAGTGGACCCCCGATGCGCCCGCCGCGCCCGACGCGCTGCCGAAGCCGGGGACGAAGTGGCAGCGGAGGAACCCTCCTCCCGGTGATGCCCGTGCGGCTTCGCCCCGTACCGTGACGGCCTACAAGGTAGAGGTCACAGACAAGCTGGGCGGATGCAGTTCGTGGGATGCCGAGACCTTTCACGACTTCTTCGAGCCCGTCCCCGACGAGCCGGAGCTGGAGGAGCAGACGTGGTACGTCACACAGCGCCTCGGGCAGGGCGAGGTCGTCCTGTACCGCAACCGGCACAGTGGGGACTGCGCCAACAGGTGGGGTGGCAAGCAGGAGGCCCGGAAGTTCCTGCTGGTCGAGGCCGGGGCGGTGATCGAGAGTGAGGTCACACGCCCCGGTTCGCGCGCCGTCTACGTGTACGGCATCGAGCCCGCCGAGAGGGTGCCGGCATGACCAGGGAAGAGGCGCTCACACACTCCGTCAACACGGCCCTCGTCGGCCTCGACCGCGAGGCGCAAGGACTGTGCGCTCTCGATCATCGAGGAGAAGCGCAGGCGATCAACCGCTGGAAGCATGACATAGCAGATGCGCTGAGCACATGGCAGAAGGCCCTCCGCTCCGCGCCCGCCGCGCCGGGGGTGCCGGAGGTAGGGTCGAAGTGGAGATGCCTGAGCTACCCGAATGATGTGATCGAGGTTGGCAAGATCACGGTCGGCTGGCAGGGCGACCTTTGCGGGATGCGGCTTCCTGACTTCTTACTGCACTTCGAGCCCGTCCCCGCGCCGCCCGCGCCCGAGCCGCGATGGATCGTGGCCCGATTGTGCCGAGGCAGGAACCCCTACTACTGTGGCGGGAGGGACGACGACGGCAAGGCCGTTTTCAGCAGCGAACGGGCGGGTGGCACGACGTGGGATGAGGCGCTGGGCATCTTGGGGGACGATTGCGAACGGCAGCCGGAGGATTGGTGGACCTACCGCATTGAGCCCGCCGGGAGGGTGCAGGCATGACCTCCGCCCCTTACGATCCCGGTCCCGGCCGCAAGGTCTGCCGGATGCAGGCGTGGCCCTGCGACAAAGACGAGACGACCGCCTTCTACCGCAACATGCCCCCGCCGGAGCTGGAGCCTGCGGTCCTCGTGGTAGACCTCAACGGAGACGGGCGCGAGGCGCTGGTGATGACGCGGAAGCTGAAGCCGGAAGAGGTGCAGGCATGACGGCCAAGGAGCTCGGCCTCACTCCCGTTGCCGACCTGCTCGCCCCTGGAGAACTCAAGCATGCCAACGATCTCCTGCGCGACATGCAGCGGGTCGGTGTGAACTGCGAGGCGCTCGCTATGGCTACCGAGACGCGGGACGCGGCGGACGCCGAAGGCGGCCCGACCGACCAGGACATGCGCATAGCGCGCAAGGCCCTGGACCAACTCTACACCGACCAGCTCGCCGAGCAGACCGGACTGCCCGCCTTTGACCGCGCCGCCTCCTTGGCGCCTGGCAGGGAGGGGTCGGGGTTCGCAGCCCCGGCCCCTCCCGACGGGTACTACCACCCGCCGGTGGCCGACCTGCACGTCAACGGAGTTCCGACCTTCGTGTACGGCGACTTCTGCGAGAAGAAGTGCCCGGCCTACCGGCTGCTGGAAGAGCACTCGCGCGGCGACCGGGATGGTCTCGGGACAGTGCGCGGGCTGTTCAATGTGCTGATCGGGTTCCTCGCCCTGGCCGTCTTCGCCGGCCTGACCTTCTGGGCGGGCACGAGGTTCTGACCATTTTGGCCGCTGCGATGGTGCGTTCGATCCGGTGCGCCGGGGACCCAAGGCAGCGGCCTCAGTTTCGGTGCGCTCGGCGCTGCGAAGGCCAAGCGCGAATAGACAGGGCCACCATACCGGAAGGTCTGCCCTGCCGAGCGCACCGAGCAGTTTCGCGCAAGCTGTGGTGTAGCCCTTCGAGGCAAACCTATGTGGTATCACCGGACGCCGGGAGTTCGTGGCGTACACCCAGCGAGGGCGAGGTCTTCGGTCCCGGCAAGTGCAGACCGGGAGGATGGGTGTGGGTACGCGCGACCACAAGTACCTGCGGGCCAGGCCATCCTGCCAAGGGTCCCCGAAGACCAGCAGTTTCGGTGCGCCCGGCCGGTGGAATGACTGCGGTCCCGTCTGAGTCGGCACCCAGATCATCCCCCACCACCCCGAAGCCGTGGTAGTAGGCGACTCAGCGCCGGGGCCACGGATAGGCGCACCGTCTTGCCCCCGCCGTCGGGCTGCATTCTGATGCTTGCCCCGGCTGATTGAACCCAGTCGGGACGAGTCGGCAGTCGGGCGGCGGGGGCAGTAGACAGACGGGGCTCCCCGGGGACTTGGTCGGAAGCCGGGGAGCCCCTGCCCACAGGAGTGAGGCGCCGTGTCTTTCCCCGATGACGAACCCCGCACCTACCCCGCCGAGCGGCGGCGGCTGTTCTGGAACCCGCGTTACCTGCTGGAGCCTGAGCCCACAGACGAGGAGTGGGAGGAAGCCGCAGAGGAGGAACGCGACTGGGCGCGAGCTGAGGCGCGCGATGACCGGGTGGAGCCGGTAAGGAGGACAGAGCGATGACCCTACGAGAGTGCATCGAGTCTGGACAGCGGGGCGACTTCGCCAAGGCGCTGCTCCGGGCCTACGACAGCGGTAGCATCATGGACCTGATGTTCGCCTTCGGCAAGGCCGACGACGCGAACCAGGCGCTGATCGAGACCACGTTCCCGGAGGCCAAGCACATCTTCGAGGTGCTCTGGAACCGCTGGCCTTGCCGGATAAACAACGGCATCTGCAGCGTCTTCCCGGGCCTGGTGCTGCGGCTGCACGAGGACCTGGAGAACCCGCACACCGTGGACCTGCGGACTGGCAGGCTGGGGGATCAGGCCGCGGCCGCCGCGGCAACGCCGTCCGCGCCCGAGGGAACGCGGGCGCGGGAGGGAGGTGTGAGCACCGTGCGGGCCGGGTCAGACCCGGCGCAACTGGAGCGCGTGGGCGCGGCCGCGGACCCGTAGCCCACGGCTTCGCATGGGGACCGCCTGCCCCTCGGATACGAACCGCCACACGCAGCACCAGGTAGATCAGGGCGCAGTAGGCCGGGGGGCAGGCGCAACAGCAGGAGGACATGATGGAGCCGCAACGAGTCCTGATTGGCAAGAAGCGCGGATGGTCAGAGTGCGTCATTGAGGGCACGCTCCATGCGCTACTGACACCGTTGGTGCTGATGCTCTGCTGGAACTGGTTGGCCCCAGAGTGGTGGTCTGGCGCTCCGCACGTCGGCTACTGGCAAGTGGTCATAGCTAACATCTGCCTCAAGTTCCTGATCGGCGGTACGCGGTTTGTCAGGACGCTGGAGTAACAAGTACGTCTGGGGGCCGAGCACTGGGGGAGCAAGGGATGATTGTGATGGGCGCACAGACGAAGGTAGGGGGAAGGACGGTGCGGACGTTTGACACGCCGCAACTGGTCGCGACGTAGGACCGGACGTTCCCGGCGCTGGAGTCCCTCGCCTACGCGGAGGTACTGATCGAGCGGACGGCCAGGCACCTGCGGCGGGCGCGGGAGGCGCTGGGGCGGGAGAACCGCCGAGCGGAACGAGAGGCGGCCGAGGCGGTCGTCAACAGGGAGGCGAGGACATGAGCCTGACACCGGGACCTGGGCACCGAGACATACCATGCTGGAAGGGCGAGTGCATCCTGCGGGCCTACCCGGGTTACACGGTCTCTGGCCGTGGCACCATCGTTGTCTGGTGCGAGGGTGAAGACGGTGGCCCCAGGGCCATGATCGAACTCCGCCCTGGGCAATCCCGGCATCTGCGGAACGTCCTGGCGGAGTTCGAGGCGGACATTCTGGCGACCGAGGCGGTCGTCAACCACACGGAGGGGTGAACATGAGCGAGGAGAGGCCGAAACTCAAGGCAGCGGACTTGCAGGCTGGGCAGATGCTCGGCACGGTCACTGACGGGCAACTCGAACGGTATCGCATCATCCACCAACACCGGGCCAGGCTGATATTGGCCCTGGAAGTGGCGGCGCGCGAACTGGCCGGAGTATGCGAGCAGGAGGATCGCTGGTGGACGACAGTCCGCCGGCAGTTCGGCCTCCCGCCGCAGGGTGCACTGGAGGCGTTTGGCTTGACGGCGAAGGCCGTCCTGGACATCGACAAGACGTACCCGCAGGGCTCCGTCATCGTGGACCAACTCGGGAACGACAGCGAGTGACCGACCGCGCACAACCACACGGAGGGATCGCAGACATGACGAGGACCAGGACACCGAAGACGGACGCACCGACAGCGTAAGCCAGACGGGTACGGCTGTCAAGGAGGACCCGATGAACGACCCACTGCGGATCGCCAAGGTCGCACTACAGAAGGTCAAGGGCCTCGCGCAGAAGGCCGCTCACCATGCCGAGTATCTGCAGAAGGCTATTGAGGAGGCGGAGGCTGCCCAGCCCGACGCGCTGCCGGAGAGGGGGACAAGGTGGATCAAGAAGGGGGCGCGTGAGCCGGTTGAGGTGCTCGGCATAGGCATTCGTTACGCCCCTTCGGGTGGCGCGCTTTGGTTCGCCTGTTCGCCCGAGGAGTTCCTCCGCGACTTTGAGCCTCTCCCCGACGAGCCGGAGCAGGCGGAGCGGAAGTGGGTGATACGTTCGCACCTCGCCGAGGCCGAACACTCCTGCTACCTGAGTCACGTTCAGTCCTCGCCAGATACTTCTTACCGCTGGGCCGATGAGTCAGAGGCGAAGTCTATGAGAACGCGCCATTCACTTGCCGATGCAAGGGTATGGCTGGACCGCGTACTAGCCGATGACGAACGGTTCTGCAACCTGGACCGCGCTAGTTATGCCCTTGAGCCCGCCGAGGAGGTCGCGAAGTGAGCGCAACTGCGGTCGTTCAGGGTCTCAGCGATGAGGCGCGCGAAGTGCTCCTATTCGTATGCGGACGAAACGCGGCATTACAGCGCATGGACGAGGACGATTGGGTAGGCGCTCTGCACGACCTATTAGACGCCGGGTTCCTGTCGCCGACCGTAGCAGGCGAGGCCCTCGCGCGTAGGATAGATGCCGGGGAGGTAACGAAGTGAGCGCACTGGACATGGCCCAGGTCCCCAAGCGCATCCGCATTAGCATTGGCCGTCTGGTGGCTACCAAGGACGGGAAGAACAAGCGCCCCCAGTCCGTCGGGCACTTCCAACTCACGCGGCCAGGGCCTGAGGGGCAGCGGGAATACGTCCTGGACATGCAGGCCCATGAAGAACTCAACCGGCACCTCGGCCTCAAGATGATCGACGGCAAGCCCTCGAAGGTCACCCGCCTCCCGTTCATGCTGCCCACCGCCCAGTGGCGCATGGTCTGGCAGGTCTCGCGGGGCGTGTTCCGGGGAGCCGGGCCGGAGTGCCTGCGCACCGACTACCAGATCGGCCAAGGCATCGGCGAGGCCCGTCTCTACCACTGGACCGAGGGCACCGCGCCGCGTTGCACGGGCATTGACATGATCGCGTGCGACCCCTCGGAGTGCAAGCGCGCCCAGGCTTCCGCCAGCAAGCCCGCCGAGTGCAAGATCCACGGCACGCTCCTCGGCATGTGGCTCTGGTACCTGAATGCCGGGCAGGGCGAGTGGGGGTACTTCACGACGACGAGCCCGAACTCGGTGCGGCAGATAGCAACCACATTGGCCTTCGCCCAGGAGCGGCTCGGCGGTTACCTCGCGGGTATCCCTCTGTACCTGGACGTGGGCGCGGAGAAGAAGGGCATGTGGAAGCCCCACCTCGTCTCGGTGGTGACGGGGAACGACGTGGAGGTGCGGGAGGCCATCGGGCAGGCGGCCGAACAGCGCGCCATGATTGCCCAGGCCATGCGACCGCTGCCCGCGCTCGACGACCCGTGGCAGACCGAGGAGCGGTTGGCCCTGCTGCCGGAGTTCGGGGTGGCTCACGAAGAGGCGGAGGACGAACTGCTGGTCTTGGCCCGGCAGGCGCAGTGGTCAGCCGCGCACCTGGGACTGCAGGTAGAGGCGCGGGGTAGGGAAGAGGTGCTAGCCGAGTTGCGGGGGATGGCGCGGGGTTCGGTGGCGAGGCTGGTGCCGGAGGACCCCGAGGCCGAGGTGAGGACGCACGCAGCGAAGGCAGACCAGCAGGACATGGAGGAGGGGGTGCTGATAGATGGCTGACCCGATTACCGTCTACAAGGTCGTGCGGGAAGACAGGCGAGGCTGCTTACGGTCAGCGGTTCTGCGTGGGACTGCCGCCCTACACTATCGCGATCTGAAGGGACGGATCAGGGTAGTAAAGTCTAGCCTCGCCTTTGGCAGCGCCAATGATGCGCGGATATTCCTTGAGGACTTCGAGATGGTCAGCCTGCAACTGTGGAAGGCGGAGGCGGCTACCAGTTACCCAGAGAGTCTTGTGGCTCCGATAGCTGTCAGACACCACCGTCCCGGTGATCGGCGCAGACTGGTGGATCATATTCGTGCCGGTAATCTGACCAGCATGAGGGCGGCCCCAAGGGGCACCGTATTCTGCACCAACCTCCGCCTCGTGG
>Ga0315289_10010583_pt1 | contig 13190 bp, 9 predicted proteins | sample YL17G11_40_MG_FD_203452 | JGI IMG/M metagenome (GOLD analysis project Ga0315289, IMG submission 203452) | Sediment microbial communities from Yellowstone Lake, YNP, Wyoming, USA - YL17G11_40 | ecosystem: Environmental > Aquatic > Freshwater > Lake > Sediment | place: USA: Wyoming | collected...
CTGGTGCCGCCGGGTTCGTCGGAAGTGCTCAACGCGCCCCCTGACGAACTGGCCGCCCTGCCCCTGCCGAAGGGCAACGCCCTGCTCGTCACGCTGGCCGCCAGTCCGGAGTACCAGGCCGAGCAGATCACCCTGCGCCTCAAGTGCTACAAGGTCTCGGTGACGGCGCCAGAAGTCCAGTGCGACAGCGCGGCGGTCTTCTACGTGACCGAAGACGCCGACCTGACCGCGGGCGACAGGGACCTCAGCGGGCCCCTCGGCACCATCACCTACTGGAAGGACCTCCTGGAATCGACGAACACGTTCCTGCCCTTCACGGGACACAACAAGCAGGAAGTCTCGGCCGGGATCGCCAAGTTCCTGCCCACGGTGCCCATGGTTGACCGGCGCGTCGCGGTCTCGGGCACGCTGAAGGCCCCGATCGAGAAACTGTGCCCGAGGGCCATGGCCCTGGTGCTCATGAACGGGAGCAAGCCGGTGAGCAACGTGGTCTGGTTCACGCTCGGCAGGAACGCGCCCGCGCCGCCGCCTGCGCCCAAGGCGGTCGCTCCGGCGCCAGCGCCTGCCCCTGCCGTGGCCCCCAAGCAGGCCGCCCGGGCCACCTTCGCGCCGTAGTCGTCCGTCGGACCCCTTCGTGCCAGTCGGATTGGCCGGCCCGGCGTCCCCCAACCCGCGCCAAGAACTCCCCGGAGATAACGCCGGCGCCCGTCCAGTCGATGAAGACCGCGGGCTCGAGCACTTTGATGTTGGATGGTTGCGCGGTGGGTCTCCCGACCCACCGCGCAACAAACGCGCGATGGACCGCGGCGGGTCGGGAGACCCGCCGCGCACAAACCTAATCTTAGAACGCTCTAGAGCGTTTTCGCCGCCGACAACCCAGGCGTCGAATCACACGGCCCGCGCCGAGGCGGCAGGTTCGGCGAGATGGCGATCCTGCGGCTGACTCGTCTCGAGATCCTCCAGGAGGCGGACAATGAGGGCGGTCCACCCTGTCTGGTGGCTTGCGCCGAGCCCCTGGCCGGCGTCGCCGTGGAAGTACTCGTGGAACAGGACAAGGTCCTTCCAGAATGGGTCCTTGGCAAAGACCTCCATGTTCCCCTGCCACGGTGCTCGCCCCCCCTCGCCGGGGAGGAAGAGGCCGCACAGGCGCCGCGTGATCTCGCCGGCAACCTGCTTCAAGTCCATCATCCGGCCCGACCCGGTCGGGCACTCCACCTTGAAGGACTCTCCGTAGAAGTGGTGGTAGCGCTCCAGGGCCTCGACGAGGAGGTAATTGATGGGCATCCAGACCGGCCCGCGCCAGTTCGAGTTGCCGCCGAAGAGGGCGGTGCGGGCCTCGCCGGGCTCGTAATCGACCTGGTGGGTATTGCGGTCGCACCGCAGGATGAACGGGTGGTCCTTGTGGTACAGCGACACCGACCGGATGCCGTAGGGCGACAGGAATTCGTTCTCGTCGAGCATGTACCTGAGGACCCGCCGCAGCCGCTCGCGCGAGGGCAGCGCCAGCAGCCGGGCGCCCAGGCACTCTTTGCCGGGGTCGCCCAGCATGCATGAGACTTGGCGGGCGAGGTCCTGGCGGTTCGCCAGGAACCAGTTCATCCGGTCGACGAACCCCTTCAGCGGGGCGATGGCCTCGTCGTCCAGCACCTCGACCGCGATGAGCGGCATGAGGCCCACGAGCGACCGAATCCTGAGCCGCACGTTCTGGTTGCCGAAGTGGGCGTGATCGTAGTAGAAGCCGTCCTGGTCGTCCCACAGGCCGGTGCCGCCCAGGTTGTTCATGGCGTCGGAGATGCCGATGAAGTGGTTGAGGAACTTCGAGGCCATGTCCTCGTAGGCGTCGTCTTCCTTCGCCAGTTCCAGGGCCATCGCAAGCATGGTGACGGCGAAGAAGGCCATCCAGGCGGTGCCGTCGGCCTGTTCGAGGTCTCCGCCGCCGGGCAGGGGCTTCGAGCGGTCGAAGATGCCGATGTTATCCATCCCCAGGAACCCGCCCGCGAAGATCTGCCGCCCCAGCACGTCCTTGCGGTTCACCCACCACGTGAAGTTCAGGAGGAGTTTCTGGAAGGTCCGCTCGAGGAACCGCCGGTCGCGCCGACCTCGCGGCGCGGCGATCTTGTAAGTCCGCCAGCACGCCCACGCGTGGACCGGCGGGTTCACGTCGGGCAGCGCGAATTCGTAGGCCGGCAGTTGACCGTTCGGGTGCATCGACCATTCCCGCAGCATCAGCACCAGTTGGTCCTTGGCGAAGTCCGGGTCAATCCGCGCCAGCGGCAGCATCTCGAACGCCAGGTCCCACGAGGCGAACCACGGGTACTCCCACTTGTCGGGCATCGACAGGATGTTGCGGATATGGACGTGCGTCCACGTGCTGTTCGGCCCGTCCTTGCGCTCGGGCGGCGGCGGGGGCTGCTTCGGGTCGCCCTCCAGCCAGTCCTTGACGACGTAGTAGTAGAACTGCCGCGTCCACAGCAGGCCGGCGTAGGCCTGGCGCATCGCGCGGCGGGCCTCGGGCGAGAAGGCATCGGGGATGACCGTCCGGTAGAACGCGTCGGCCTCGGCGATCCGCTGGTTGAAGACCGCCTCGAAGCCCGCGCCCAGCGGATCGTCGGGCGATTCGGACTCCGCAAAGAGCCTCAGGCGCAGCACGACCGCCTCGCCCGCGGGCACGTTCAGGTGGTAGTGGGCCGCCGCCTTGGTACCCGTGCGTGCGGGGTTCACGGCGCCCCGGCGTCCGCGCACGACGTACTCGTGAAAAGCGTCCTTGACGTAGCGCGTGGCGTTGGGGGTGTGGAACAGACGCTGCGTGTTGGTCTCGTTCTCCGTGAAGAGCAGGGCCGGCCTCTTGCCGTCGGGCCCCGCCCGCCCCGCGAGGTGGAACCGGCCGAGGGTCGAGTGATCGGCCAGGAGCCAGCCCTCGCCGGCGACGGCGATCTTCGGCTTCCCCCAGTTCTCGAGGGGGCTTCCGCTCGCCCAGGTGTTGCGGAACCAGAGCGTGGCCAGGAGGTCGAGCGGGGCCGCCTGCGGGCCGCGGTTCGTCACCGTCAGGCGGATGGCGATGTCGTTGGGCGAGTGCTTCGCGTATTCCGCCAGGACGTCGAAGTAGCGGTTCTCGCGGAAGACGCCCGCGTCGAGGAGTTCGAACTCCGGGTCGGCCCGCGTGCGCCCGGCGTTCTCGGCCACCAGCCGCACGTACGGATACTCCGCCTGCGGATACTTGTATAGGGCCTTCATGTACGAGTGTGTCGGCGTAGAATCGAGATAGAAATAATATTCCTTTACGTCTTCGCCGTGGTTCCCCTCGGGGTTCGTGAGGCCGAAAAGGCGTTCCTTGAGGATCGGGTCGCGCCCGTTCCACAGGGCCAGGGCGAACGAGAGGCGGCACTCGCGGTCGGTGATGCCCAACAGGCCGTCCTCGCCCCAGCGGTAGGTCCGGCTGCGGGCGTGGTCGTGCGGGAAGTAGCGCCAGGGGTCGCCGTCGGGCGAGTAGTCCTCGCGCACGGTCCCCCACTGGCGTTCCGCCAGGTACGGCCCCCAGCGTTTCCAGTTCTTCTCGCGCCGCCGGTCCTCCTCGAGGCGGAGGCGCTCGGCTTCTTCCGGTGTTGGCACGGTCTCGTTCTCCTCGCGGGCGCACAGGCAGCTTGGGCCGGCGCCGATCGACCACAACTCCATTGTAAAAGGTCCCGGGGGGCCGCTGTCATTTTTTCCCTACTGCCGAGGCCCGACCTTATAATAGGGTTTGAAGTGGTCGGGCCGCCGCATCCAGAGACTCATCTTCTTCAGAAGGGGGACGCCTTTGGTCGCCTCGGAGGCAGAGACGGCCGCGTTGTGGCCGCTGGCGGCCTACTTCGCCGCTGCCGTCCTGACGGCCGCCGGCATGATCGCGCTCTCGTGGGTGCTGGGGGAGCGGCACCGCGAACGCACCACCGGCGAGCCCTTTGAGTCGGGCATGACGCCCACCGGGTCGGCCCGGCTCCGCTTCTCCGCCAACTTCTACCTTGTGGCCATGCTGTTCGTTATCTTCGATGTGGAAACGGTGTTCCTGTTCGCCTGGGCCATCGGCGCGCGAGAGTCGGGCTGGGCGGGCTACGTCGAGATGCTGATCTTCGTGGGGGTCCTGGGGGCGGCGCTGGCGTACCTGTGGGCGACGGGCGCCCTGGACTGGGGGCCTCGCCGGCGGCCGTCCCCCCGGCGGGCTGACGGCATGATCAATCATTGAGCCGCCCCGCTCGGCGGGGCGCGTGTTGGCCCGTACGAAAGGCTGGTTGCGCGGATGAGTCTCGGCCAATCGAAAAAGCCGGCACCTGGTGGCGCCGGGCCGGTCGAGGAGGCGGTCCGCCGCAGCGTGCTCCTGGCGCGCCTCCAGGACCTGGCGGCTTGGAGCCGCAAGAACTCCATCTGGCCGTTCAACTTCGGCCTCTCGTGCTGCTACGTCGAGTTCGCCACGAGTATCACGAGCCGCTACGACATCGCGCGGTTCGGGGCCGAGGTGATCCGCGGCACGCCGCGAGAGGCCGACATGATGGTGGTGGCCGGCACGGTCTTCATCAAGATGGCCCCGATCATCCGGCGGCTGTACGAGCAGATGATGGCCCCGCGGTGGGTCATCTCGATGGGTTCATGTGCGAACTCCGGCGGCATGTACGACATCTACAGCGTGGTCCAGGGGGTCGACAAGTTTCTGCCGGTCGACGTGTACATCCAGGGCTGTCCGCCGAGTCCCGACGCGTTCATGGAGGGGCTGCTGCTTCTCTCGAAGGCGATCGGGCAGGAGCGCCGGCCGCTGTCCTGGGTCGTCGGCCCACAAGGCGTGTATCGCCCCCCGATGCCGTCGATGCGCGACGCCAAGCGGGCGCCGCGCCGGCGCCAGGCCGAGTTGCCGCCGCCGGAGGAGATCTGAATACCGGGGCGGCATGCCCACGGAACAGATGCCGTGGGCATGCCGCCCGCGTCTGTGTGCCACGGCCGGTCTTGCCCGGCCGTGCGGGGACGGTGCCAGTCGCGGCGGGTCAGGAGACCCGCCGCGCACGGCATGTCAACAATGGGACAATGAGCCAGCCGCCCGACATCATCGCGGAACTCCAGTCGCGCTTCGGCGCCCTGGCCATCCTGCCGCAGCCGACGTGCGACCACATGCCCACCGTCTGGGTGGGGGCGGGCATGGTCCGCGAGGTCCTCCGCTTCCTCAAGGTCGAGGCCGCCCGGCCGTACCGGATGCTCTACGACCTGACGGCCATCGATGAGCGCGAGCGGACCAGCCGGGCCGGCCAGCCGCCCTCCGACTTCACGGTGGTCTATCGCCTTAGGTCCTTCGACCGGAGCGCTGACCTGCGCGTCAAGGTGGCCCTGGTCGGCGACTCGCCGGCCCTCGGAACAGTGACGGACCTCTGGCCCTCGGCCGACTGGTACGAGCGCGAAGTGTGGGACATGTTCGGCATCCGGTTCGACGGTCACGGGCGTCTGGCGCGTCTTCTGATGCCGCCGTGGTGGGAGGGCCACCCGCTTCGCAAGGACCATCCGGCCCGGGCCACCGAGATGGGTCCGTTCCGGATGCCCCCCGACGTTCAGGAGTCGATGGAGGAGTCGATGCGGTTCCGCCCGGAGGACTGGGGCATGAAGCGCCAGGGCGACGACTTCGAGTTCATGTTCCTGAACGTGGGGCCGAACCACCCGTCGACGCACGGCATCCTGCGCGTCATCCTCCAGTTGGACGGCCAGGAGATCGTCGACGCGGTGTGCGACATCGGCTTTCACCATCGCGGCGCCGAGAAGATGGCCGAGCGGCAGTCATGGCACACGTACATTCCGTACACCGACCGCGTGGATTACCTGGCCGGCGTCATGAACAATTTCCCGTACGTGCTGGCGGTCGAGGCGCTGGCGGGCATCGAGGTGCCCGACCGGGCCAAGGTCATCCGCATCATGATGGCCGAACTCTCGCGCATCATCAGCCACCTGGTGTTTTACGGCACGTTCAGCCAGGATCTGGGCCAGATGTCGCCGGTGTTCTACATGTTCACCGACCGCGAGCGGGCCTTCGACATCGTCGAGGCGATCACCGGCGCGCGGATGCACCCCAACTGGTTCCGCATCGGCGGCGTGGCCCAGGACCTGCCGAGCGGCTGGGACAAACTCGTGCGGGAGTTCCTCGACTACCTGCCGAAGCGGCTTCGCGATTACGACAAGGTGGTCCTCGGCAACCGGATCTTCAAGGCCCGCACGCAAGGCGTCGGCGAACTTGGCATCGACGAGGCGATCGAGTGGGGCGCCACGGGGCCGATGCTCCGGGCCTGCGGCCTGGGGTGGGACCTGAGGAAGGAGCGGCCGTACGCCGGCTACGACCAGTTCGACTTCGACGTGCCGGTGGGCCGGCGCGGCGACTGCTACGACCGGGCGGTGGTCCACGTCGAAGAGATGCGCCAGAGCCTGCGGATCGTCGAGCAGTGCCTCATGAACATGCCGCCGGGCGACTATAAGTCGCGTCATCCGCTGGCCACGCCGCCGCTGAAGGACCGGACGGTGCACGACATCGAGACGCTCATCGACCATTTCCTCAATGTGAGTTGGGGCCCCGTCATCCCGCCGGGCGAGGCCTCGGTGGCCGTCGAGGCCGCCAAGGGCAACAACAGTTACTACTGCGTGAGCGACGGGTCGACCGTGCCATACCGCGTTCGCATCCGGACGCCCTCGTTCGCGCACATCCAGATGCTCCCCATGCTCAGCCGTGGCACGATGGTGCCCGACGCCGTGGCCATCATGGGGAGCCTCGATTACGTGCTGGCCGACGTCGACCGGTGAGTTGCCGGGTGGCATGCCCACGCCGCTGTCTGCGTGGGCATGCATGGTCACGCAACGGCGCGTGACCATGCCACCCGACATGGCGCAGCAGTACTACAACGCCACTTAAGGCTGTGCGCGGTGGGTCTCCTGACCCACCGCGCAGGAAGCAGCGTCCACGGGGCAGACAACGCGGGCGCGCGGCGGGTCAGGAGACCCGCCGCGCGAAGTGGCGCTGTCGGATTGGGCGATAGGGCATGCTGACTGACGAAGAAAAACGCGAAATCGAGTCGCATGCCCCCGCGTACCTCACGCGGCGTTCGCTCGCGCCCGAGGCGCTCCAGGTTGTCCAGCGCCGCAAGGGCTGGGTGTCCGACGAAGACGTCAAGGACGTCGCCGCGTACCTGGGCATGACGCCCGATGAGGTCGACGGGCTGGCCACGTTCTACAGCATGATCTTTCGGCGTCCGGTCGGGCGGCACGTCATCCTGGTCTGCGACAGCGTCAGTTGCTGGGTGACGGGCTACGACGGTCTGCGCGAGCACCTCCGGAATCGCCTGGGCATCACGCTGGGCGGGACCACGGCCGACGGGCGGTTCACGCTCCTGCCCGCGCCGTGCCTCGGCGTGTGCGAGCACGCGCCGGTCATGATGATCGGCGAGGACCTGCACCTGGGCCTTACGCCCGAGAAGTTGGACGAAATCCTGGCACGGTATGCGTAGGCGACCATGGATAAGCCGCTGACCCAGAATATCCGGCCCGGCGCCGAACCGCTCGACCTTCGCGGGTACCAGGAGGCCGGCGGGTACCAGGCCCTGCGCAAGGCCCTGGCCATGTCGCCGCGCGATATCATCGATGAGGTCACGCAGGGCCGCCTCCTGGGCCGGGGCGGGGCGGGCTTTCCGGCCGGCCGCAAGTGGGGCGAGGTTCCACAGGTCGAGGACCCGCGCCGGCCGGCGTACTTCGGCGTCAACGCCGACGAGATGGAACCGGCGACCATGAAAGACCGGTTCCTCATGGAGGGCGACCCCCACCAACTGGTTGAGGGCGCCATCATCAGCGCCTACGCCGTGCATGCCCACAAGGCCTGGATCTTCCTGCGGTGGGAGTACAAGCGCGCTGCCGCGAGGCTGCGAAAGGCCGTCGCCGAGGCCTGCGAGGCGGGTTACCTGGGCCGCAACATCCTTGGCTCCGGCTACGACCTTGACCTCTATCTCCATACCAGCCACGGGCGCTATATGTGCGGCGAGGCGGAAGGCATGCTGAACGCCCTGGAGGGCCGCCGCGCCATTCCGCGCTCGAAGCCCCCGTATGCGGCGTCCTGCGGCCTGTGGGGGAAGCCCACCGTCGTCAACAACGTCGAGACGGTCTGCTGCATCCCGCACATCGTCAATCGCGGGTGGAAGTGGTTCCGGGGCTTGAGCCGCGCGCCCAACGAAGGCGGCACGAAGATCTACGGGGCGAGCGGCCGCGTGAATCGCCCCGGCCTCTGGGAAATGCCGCTGGGCACCACCGTCCGCGAGATCCTCTCGGAGTGCGCGGGCGGCGTGCGCGACGGGCATCGCTTGCGGGCCTTCCTGCCCGGCGGGGCATCGAGCCACTTCCTCACCGACCAGCATCTCGATGTGTCGATGGATTTCGGCTCGGTCGACAAGGCCGGCAGCCGCCTCGGCACGGGCACGATGGTCGTCATCGACGACAAGACGTGCCTGGTGGGGGCGCTCCTGAGCCTGCAGAGGTTCTTCGCCCGCGAATCGTGCGGCTGGTGCACCCCCTGCCGCGAGGGGCTCCCGTGGGTGGCCCGGGCGCTGGAGGCCATTGAGACGGGCCGCGGCGAACCGTCGGACATCGAGGTGCTCGAAGACCACGCCCGGTGGATCGTTATCGGTAGCACGTTCTGTGCCCTGGCGCCGGGGGCCATGTTCTCGGTCTCCAGCGCCCTTAAGCACTTCCGCGAAGATTTCGAGCGGCACGTCCGCGAGAAGCGGTGTCCGTGGAGGTAGGCTGTGCCGACGATTTATATAGATAACAGGCCATATGTTATCCGCCAGGAGGGCAAGAACCTCCTCGAGGCCTGCCTGTCGCTGGGCTTCAACGTGCCGTACTTCTGCTGGCACCCGGCCATGCACTCCGTGGGGGCGTGCCGCCAGTGCGCCGTGAAACTGTTCCGCGACGAGAACGACACGCGCGGCCGCATCGTGATGTCGTGCATGATGCTGGCCGCCGACGGCACGCGCATCTCGATCGACGACCCCGAGGTCGTGGCGTTCCGCGCCAAGGTCATAGAGTGGCTCATGGTCAACCACCCGCACGACTGCCCCGTCTGCGACGAGGGCGGCGAGTGCCACCTCCAGGACATGACCGTGATGACCGGCCACGTCTACCGCAAGTACCGGTTCACCAAGCGTACGTACCGCAACCAGTACCTCGGGCCGCTCGTCAACCACGAGATGAACCGGTGCATCCAGTGTTACCGGTGCGTGCGGTTCTACCGCGACCACGCCGGCGGGCGCGACTTCGACGTCCTGGGATGGCACGACGGCGTCTACTTCGGCCGCCACGAAGACGGCGTTCTGGAGAGCGAGTTCAGCGGGAACCTCGTCGAAGTGTGCCCCACGGGCGTCTTCACCGATAAGACCCTCAAGCGTCACTACACGCGCAAGTGGGACCTCCAGACCGCGCCGTCGGTGTGCGTGCACTGCGGCGTGGGGTGCAACACCGTGGCCGGCGAGCGGTACGGGATGCTGCGGCGGATACAGCCGCGATATAACGGCGAGGTCAACTCCTACTTTCTCTGCGACCGCGGGCGGTACGGATACGAGTTCGTCAACAGCGACCGGCGGATCCGGCGGCCGCTCGTGCAGGATCCGGAGGGCGTGCTCCAGCCCGTGGCGCCGGCGGACGCGATCGAGCGCATCGCGGGGTGGCTGCGCGGCGGCAAGGTCATCGGCATCGGGTCGCCGCGGGCATCGCTCGAGGCCAACTTCGCCCTGCGAGCGCTCGTCGGCCCCGACCGGTTCTACCATGGGATCGCCGAGAAGGACCTGGCGCTCGGGCGGACCATCCTCGACATTCTCCGGCGCGGCCCGTCGCCGAGCGCCTCGATGACCGAGACCGACCGCTCCGATGCGGTCTTCATCGTCGGCGAAGACATGACCAACGCGGCGCCGATGCTGGCGCTGGCGCTGCGGCAGGCGGTGCTCGAGAAGCCGATGGCCGACGCCGAGCAGCAGCGCATCTGCGCGTGGCTCGATGCGGTCTTGCGCGAGGCCATCCAGCAGGAGAAGGGCCCGTTCTTCATCGCCTCGCCCGACCAGGGCAAACTCGACGACGTGGCCGCCGCCACGTACCGGGCCGCCCCCGACGATATCGCGCGGCTGGCGCACGCCGTGGCCCACGAGGTGGACCCGGCCGCGCCCGCTGCTGCGGACCTTACGCCGGAGGCGGCGGCCCTGGCCAATCGCATCGCGGCGGCGCTCAAGGAAGGCAGGCGGCCGCTCGTGGTCTCCGGGCCCAGTGGCGGGAGCCTCTCGGTCCTGCACGCCGCCGCCAACGCGGCCTGGGCCCTGAGCCGCACGGGGCATGCCGCCAAGTTGTGTTTCACGGTGCCGGAGTCGAACAGCCTGGGCGCCGCGCTGTTCGACGGCGGCTCGTTGGAGGCGGCGATTGAGGCCCTGCGCACCGGCGCGGCCGAGACGGTCATCGTCCTCGAGAACGATCTGTACCGCCGTCTCGGCGAGGCCGCCGCCGAGGCGTTCTTTGCGGCGGCCGAGCACGTCGTCGCCATCGACCACTTGGCCAATCCCACGACGGCGCGGGCCGACGTGGTGCTCCCGGCGGCTGCGTTCGCCGAAGCCACCGGCACGCTCGTGAACAACGAGGGCCGGGCGCAGCGGTTCTTCCAGGTCTTCGTGCCGGAGGGCGACATCCGCCCGAGTTGGCGATGGCTCGGCGACATGATGGCCGCCGCCGGAAAGGCCCCGGCCCCGCCGTGGCCGGGCCTCGACGATCTTGTGGCGGCGATGGCGGCCGAGATGCCGGTCTTCCGCGAGGTTCCGGGCATCGCGCCGCCCGCGGCGTACCGGGCGGCTGGGCAGCGGATTCCGCGGCAGCCTGAGCGATACAGCGGACGCACGGCCGTGACCGCAAACGTCGACGTTCACGAGCCGCAGCCTCCGCCTGACGCGGATGCGCCTATGGCGTTCTCGATGGAGGGTTTCAGGGGCCGGCCGCCGTCGCCGCTCCTGGGGCGGTACTGGGCGCCGGGGTGGAACTCGTCGGCCGCTCTCAACAAGTTCCAGATCGAGGTCGGCGGCCCGCTGCACGGGGGCGATCCCGGTCGGCGACTGGTAGCGCCGGCCGCCGAGCCGGCGCCGTACTTCAAGGATGTGCCCGCTGCGTTCGTGCCGCGGGCCGACGAGTGGCTGGTGGTCCCGGCCTGGCACATCTTCGGGTCCGAGGAACTGAGCGTCCTGGCGCCGGGCATCGCGGAACTGGCGGCGAAACCGTACGTGGCCATCGGCACGAAGGATGCCGAGCGGCTCGGCGTCAAGGAAGGCGACCAGGTGACGCTGGCGGTCGGCGGCATCTCGCGGCGGCTGCCGGTGCGCGTGCGCCCGGCACTGGCCGCAGGCTTGGCTGCATGGCCCGTCGGTCTGCCGGGGATGCCGGCGGTGGCGCTGCCCGCGTGGGGGCGGTTGGCCGCCGCCGTTGCAGGCGGGGGGGAGAAGCCGGGCAACACATGAGCGAAACGGTCATCCATCTGGTCACGATCTTCGGCGTCCTCGCGGCGCTCCTGACGCTGGCGGCCGGCCTCATCTGGGCCGAGCGGCGGCTGCTGGCCCTCTGGCAGGAGCGCCTGGGGCCGAACCGCGTGGGGCCGATGGGCCTGCTTCAGCCGCTGGCCGACATCATCAAGATTTTTCTGAAGGAGGACTGGGTGCCGCCGCTGGCCGACAAGCCGGTGTTCGTGATCGCGCCGGCGGTGGTGATCGTGGCGGCGCTGATGTCATTCGCGGTTGTGCCGTTTGCCCCCGGCATCGAGATCGCCGACATGAACATCGGCCTGCTCTTCTTCCTGGCGATGTCGTCGATGGCCGTCTACGGCGTGGCGCTGGGCGGGTGGTCGTCGAACAACAAGTACTCGCTGCTGGGGAGCATGCGGGCCGTCGGTCAGATGGTAAGTTACGAGGTGTTCATGGGCCTGGCGCTCATGGGCGTGGTGGTGCAGGCAGGGTCGTTCAGCCTGCGCGACATCGTCGAGGCGCAAGACGGCCTGTGGTTCTGCGTGCCCCAGTTCGTCGGCTTCGCGGTGTTCGTGATCGCGGGGCTGGCCGAGACCCGCCGCATCCCGTTCGACCTGCCGGAGGCCGACAACGAACTCGTGGCGGGCTACCATACCGAGTACTCGGGCATGAAGTTCGCGATGTTCTTCATGGGCGAGTACGTCGGCATCACGCTTATCTCGGCGCTGATCGTGGCGCTGTTCTTCGGCGGATGGAAGGGCCCGCTGCTGCCGCCGCTCGTGTGGTTCATCCTGAAGACGCTCGCCTTCATCGGCCTCTTCATCCTGGTCCGGGCGGCGATGCCGCGGCCCAGGTACGATCAACTGACGGCGCTCGGGTGGAAACTGATGCTGCCGCTGGCCCTGGCGAACCTGGTGGTGACCGGCGCCGTGGTGCTGGCTTGGGAGCGGTAGGGGCAGTTGGGGCGACAGGAGGGCCTATGCTCAGCCTGGTTCAAGGCGTGTGGCGGGTGTTCCTGCACCTCTTCCGGCGGCGGGCGACGGTGCAGTATCCGGAGGAGCGGCGGCGGCTGCCGGCGCGCTGGCGCGGCCGCATCATTCTCTCGCGCGACCCCGACGGCCGGGAGCGGTGCGTGGCGTGCTACCTGTGCGCGGTCGCATGCCCGGTCGGCTGCATCGCGCTCCAGGCCGCCGAGGACGAGGACGGGCGGCGGCGCCCGGAGTTCTTTCGCATCAACTTCTCGCGATGCATCTTCTGCGGCTTCTGCGAAGACGCGTGCCCCACGTACGCCATACAGTTGACGCCCGATTACGAGATGAGCGAGTACGAGCGGCCGAACATGGTCTACGAGAAGGAAGACCTGCTGATTGCCGGCGAGGGGAAGTACCACGGGTACAACTTCTACCGTGTGGCGGGGCTCGCCGTTAAGGGCAAGGACAAGGGCGAGGCCGAAAACGAGCGGCCGCCCGTCGACGTGCGCAGCCTGATGCCGTGAGGCGCGCGGCGGGTCACGAGACCCGCCGCGCAGACGCTCGAGAACGCCGCGCGGCGGCTCTCCTGACCCGCCGCGCCGACGGCCAAGCAGCGGAGTGGATGTGGACATCGTCTTCTACATCTCGTCAGTCGTGGCCGTGGCTGGCACCCTCATGGTGGTCACGCGCACCAACG
>Ga0315289_10010585_pt1 | contig 13190 bp, 14 predicted proteins | sample YL17G11_40_MG_FD_203452 | JGI IMG/M metagenome (GOLD analysis project Ga0315289, IMG submission 203452) | Sediment microbial communities from Yellowstone Lake, YNP, Wyoming, USA - YL17G11_40 | ecosystem: Environmental > Aquatic > Freshwater > Lake > Sediment | place: USA: Wyoming | collected...
AATATAATGGAAAGAATTGATTCAGCTGGCACCCCAACTAGCGACCTTTATGGTGATAGTAATGACCTTAATAATATTGTTAAATCAATTGTTGATGGACATACTGAAGAAGAAGACACAAATTCATATGTAAAAATAGTTTTAGATGCTGGAACAATTCCTGGCCCACCAACAGGCGGGGCAATAATAGTTCCTGGCGTTAACACAGGAGTAGGTAAAAAGTTTTAAAATGGATAAAGATAAATTAATCGAGATAGTTACCAATGTCGAAAATAAACCTAACAAAGTTTTAGATGATGCCGAGGTTTTTTTATTTGATGAACATGAAAAAGTTAAAGCACTAATAATTGATTTAACTAGACATATGGAAAGCATTGAAGAGATGTACGCAAAAGTTGCAAATGAAATTAATAAAAGAAAAACTATATGAAAATAATTGATTTAGGTATTTGTATTGATAATATTGACCCAAAGGGTTTAGGAAGAATACGCGTAGTTAATTATGACGATTATGTAGCGGGAAAAGAAAAATATAAAGAATATACATCATATGATGAAAATGACCCATTTGTTGCTTTACCATTTCTTCCAATCAGTATTAATTTTATTCCTGAAGTAGGACAGGCAGTTAAAATAATTAGATATGATACGGAAAAAACAACCGTAAACCAAGAATATATTGCTGGCCCATTTAGTACTAGTTATGATTTTACATCACAAACATTTGCACAACAAATTTCATCAACCACATATGGCGTATCAACAAAGGGTAAAAAAAATATTTTTGATAAAAACGGTAAATTACCTCCGAACTCAGAAAATTCATTATCCAAACCAGATGATTTTTCAATAGATGGAAAATATGGTTCGGATGCTATTTTTACTAATTGTGGTATAGTTTTAAGAGGCGGAAAATTATTATCAAAAGATAGTGCAACTATTCGTGAAAGAAAAGATTTAAAAGACTATCCTTTATCAGCAAAAAAAGTTGCGAAATTACAACTTAAAAAATTTCCAGAAAAAAGATATGTAGTTTACGAAAAAAACAGTAAAACAACATACGATAATACAGATTTAAAATATGTTATAGAATATAGCGTAGACGACCTCGCCAATCCAACAATGATTAATTTTTATATTTATAAAATTATTAGTTCTTACGGAAATACATTTAAAACAAATTCATTCTTACCTGGCACTATTTTACCAATAGGAGCAATAACATTATTAAATGAAGAGAAAAACACAACATCACCAACATTTAAAATTGATTTAACAGCATTATCCGGATATAATGGAATGTCAATTAATAATAAAATAAAAAATATATGTTCTGCAATAAGATTAAAAATTCTTGACGTTCAAAAATTAGGATTAGAAAACATTGTTGGAGATGTTGTTAAAGCTGATTTTGCTTCACAAAACAATGGAATATCAAATGTTTATCCATTTTATTTTAGGCCAACATTTGCATTTAAAAATATGGTAACTTCTGATGCTGAAAATCAAATAAAAATTTCTATTCTTGATGGAGTAAAATTAACATCAAGAGGTCCGCAAGAATATGGATTAGTTTGGTCAAGTAATGAATTTAGTCCGCCAGGAAAAACAACAGAAGAAGAAACAGCAACTCTAAAAAAAGACACATCTACAAGAGAACAAACGTTTGCTAGCATTGTTTCTGATAAGTTATATCTTCTTTCTCAGGACACTAATTTTACTAATTTACCAATTGATTTTTCTCAATTAAACTCATATGAATATACTCAAGATGATTATTTAGATAAAATTGACCCAAATACATATGCAGTAGTTAGAGGAGAGGTTTTAATACAATTCTTAACATCAATGTATAATGTATTAATATCTCATGTTCATAACATTAATAAACCATATGCAAGAACTAGTTATGATTCCCACACCATTATGGAAAATCTATTTAATAAATTGCAGAATGATTTATTGAACAATTCGATTAGAATCAATTAATTTGATATTTATTAATAAAAAGAATGTCATACTTTCGTTCATACTTTGAAAAAAATAATACATTAATAAAAAACTCACAGGTTAATACAGCAAAAAACCCGACTACTGAGATTTTTTACGGTTCTGGTTTTTCTAAATTCATATTTAAAGTAGATTTTACAGATTTACAATCTAAAATTACTAATGGAGATTTAGTTATTAATTCAGATACAAGGCATTATTTAAAAATGACTAATACCGTTATTGGCGACCCTAAATTAATTGGACAAGAAAAAGGTTCTGGAAGAGATAGAGCAACATCATTTGATTTAATTATATTTCAAATTACTGAAGATTGGGATGAAGGTGTTGGATTTGACTATGATTACTCTGCTCCTGTAAATATGATGTGGTATGAATATATGCCAGAAGGTAGAACATATGACGAAAGACCATCAAACTGGTTTAATAGAACTACAATTACAGGATGGACAACAGAAGGAATTTATACAACTGGAGCAACTGTAATTAATACAATTCATTTTGATAATGGTAACGAAAATATAGATGTTGATATTACTAATTATGTTAATGGAATTATTATTTCAGGAAATACTAATTATGGTATTGGGGTAGCATTTAGCGACCCATATCAAAATGTTTCAATATCCCCAGACCAATCCGTTTCATTTTTCTCAAAATATACTCAAACATTTTTCGAACCTTTTGTTGAAACTGTATTTAATGACAGGATTTTAGATAATAGACAGGATTTTGTGGCCGAAAGGTACAATAATTTATATCTATATGTAACAAGAGGAACAAATTATTATGACTTAGATTTTCTTCCAACTGTAGATATTTTAAATTCTGCCGGTACACAAATTCCTGGCCTAATTGGTTTAGGAACTGAAAAAATAAGAAAAGGAATTTATAAAGTGTCATTTGGTCTTACAGGACAACTTTGCGATGGAAAAAGATTCTTCTTTGATAAATGGAAAGATGTAACTATAGATAATATTACCCTTGGCGATATTACACAAAAATTTATTCCAAAACCAGTTTTAGAACAATATACTATTGGCGAAAATCCAGTGGAAACACAAAAATATATTATGCAATTCTCTGGCATTAAACAAAATGAAAAAATAAAAAGAGGAGAATTAAAGAAAATTCTTCTAACTCTAAAATCAATAGAAATAGCCAAGGCACAACTTTTTCAAGATGTTTATTATAGAATTTTTGTGAAAGAAGGTAGAACTAATGTAACAGTGTTCGATTGGACACCAGTTGATGTAACTAACGAAAATTCATTCTATTTAGATACATCATATATGATTCCAAGAGAATATTTTATGGAATTCAAAGCAAAAACCCACACAGAGGAGATATTCTACGATGAATATATAAAATTTGAAATTTTATCAGAAAAATAAAATGAAAAAAATATTAGTAACAGAATCACAATTAAAAAGAATTATTGAACATATAGATAATAACGTTTATCATGAAACATTTAGTTCAGCCGTGCAAACCGCCAGAGCCAATGTAGAAGCTAAAGGATATACTGTAGATGAAAATGACTGGTTTAATAGAGTTAATACAGGACCAGGAAGACCAAAAGCAGGACATACAACTAGAATGTCTATCGGTTTATTAAAAGATGGTAAACCTCAAAAAAAGGCTCTTCATATCCAAGTATATAATATGGGTAAAACATACGAATTAAATTTCTACGTTAATTAAATATTCACAATTTTATAAAATTACTGTATATTTTATTCATGAAGTCGGTTTATTTAATCAGAAACAATAATAGTCAGTATAAAATAGGAATATCAAAAAGTCCAACCAAAAGAACCCAGCAAAATCAAACGGGAAATCCTGACGAATTAAAAATAATTAATACATATGAATCGGAAAACGCCAGTAAAATTGAATCGGCACTACACAATATATATGCACATAAAAGAACCAGTGGAGAATGGTTTAACTTATCTCTTGTCGAGGAGGTTAATTTTCTTACAAACTGTAAACGAATTGATGAATCGATTAATCTCTTAAAGAAAATGAAGAACAATTTCTTGTAATCCATATGGAGATTCCATACAAATAATTGGAAATTCCAATCATGTTATATCTTTAAATGTGTTAAATAATCCATCTGAATCATCAGATTTAAACACATGTAACTTTTTATTATCTAAATAAATTTATATATAAGAAAAAACCGCTTGGAAATCCCAGACATTTAATAAATGTGTATATGTTTAATAATTTATTATTTCTATCCCACATTCATTTAACATCTCTACGCTTCTTCTTTGAGAGTCCTCCCACTTTTCTTTATTTTTAGTTGTACATACACTTTTACAATACACTCTTTTAATACCTGAATTAATAATTGCTTTAGCGCATTCGACGCATGGTGTACCGCATGTAAGATACATTGTGGAATTTTTTAATGAAGTTCCATTCCTAGCAGCGTTATAAATTGCATTAGCTTCACCATGTACCATCCAAAAGTATTTCTCGGGTCTTTCCTGTCTCTCAGGTTTACTATCGTCCAGCCCCCTTGGAAATGAGTTATAACCAGTAGATAAAATTTCATTATCTACCCCAACGATTACTGCCCCTATTTGCGTGGACTCATCTTTGGATTTTAATTTTACTTGCTCTGCAATGTTTAGAAAATATTCTGTCCAATTCATAATAACTTTTGTTTAGAAATATACTGAATTCTATCATCACAATAAAGGTTAGAATGACGAGCATTTCCAGCTTCAATTAATTTATTCATTTTAAGTATATTCTCTTGGTCTCTTATATCAATACCAACCATAAATTCCCCATCTGGTAATTTAATATTTGTTACAGGCCGGATATATTTTTCTTCATCATCCAATTTGAGATATTTAATCATCTCATCTTTTTTCAGTTTACAGTCTATGTTTCTCCCTTCAACTAAAAGTTTAAGAATATCTAATCTTAATTTCTCGTAAATAATTTCTTTTTCCATTTATAATACCTCAATAACTTTACCATACACTTGTTTTGTCCATCCATTGATGTTCCCACGGTTATTTCCAATTTGACATCCCTTATCGTTGTTCTTTGCTTTAACTAAGTGCGTATAGAAATATCCGTGAACTTTACAATAAACAATATCCCCAACCTCAGTGTTCTCCCATGTACACGGTTCTAATTTATGGTTCTGTCCGGATTTAATCAACGGGACCATAGAGTTTCCTTTTTCACTCGTTACAAATGTCTCTCCATTCTGTAACTTTTCTAATTTATAATTTTTCATAACGCAAAGATACAACAATTTTTTAACAAAACAAAATTTTTTTACGTTCACATTATCCTCATGTTCACGGCCCGGATTTTTGGATATAATATGAACAACAATATATATTAATATCTATTGTTTTTAAAATTTAAGCAAAAAAAACCCCGACCAAGGCCGGGGTTTTGAAGATAATTTTTATTATTATCTAAATGTGTCTGTTCCGAATACAAATAATCCACTTACGTCAATAGTCCCGAAGTAGCGATTATTAACCATTTTCTTCGCGTAACGTGTCATTATACCTTTGATAGGTGTAAAGTTGAAAGGATTATACATAGTTGGAGTCAACTGTAGAGGTACATACGGTGCGTAAATGTAACCTGCGTCTAATAAAGATTTACCTTTATGACCAACGATAATTTTACCTGATGGTAAATATGGGTCACGATAAACTTGATAACGACCACTTAGAGAACCGATTTTTTCGATACCCATGTTGTATTGGTCTTCTTCAGGTGCTGCACTTGATACGTGGAAATATTCAAGGTCATCGAATACTGCTGATACTTCAGAAGAAACGACAATCCAGTTAGCTCCACCTCTTAGTGTTGATTTATTGATTTGTGCTGACATTTGGTTAATTTTTGTAACCAATGTTTGATTCCAGTCTTTTTGAGTGTAACCTACGTATGAAGAACCTGCGTTACCGTATTTCCATTCATTGTAGTCCCATTTAGTTTTCCATGCGGCGCCTTTTCTAAGGTCACGTAAAATTTCACGGTCTATTTCAGCTGCGATTTGCTCTGATAAAAGAGCTGTCAATTCAGCTTCTGCGTCGATGTTATGGAAAGCTGAAACGTCCTGTGCTAATTCAGGAGACCAGCTAGCTCTTAATTTTCTTTCAGTTACAGAAACAACAACTGATTGAAGGTCGAATGTTACTTCGCCAATTTCTTCTTCGAACTCTAATGTTTCGTATAAACGATATGTTGGAGTGAAGGCAGTTGTTCCAAGTGTTTGAGTTGCTGAAGAGAATGGTAAGAAACCTGTTGTTCCGTATTTTTCAAGGTCAACTTCAACATAGATGAAACCTAAAGCGTCGCAAACATCCCAATAATGAGCTGTGTGTCCACCTGATTTTTGTCCATATTCAACCATACCCATACCATATTTCTGTGTTACCACATGAAATGGAAGTGCTGCATAGTTTGCTGTATGACCACTTAATACGTTACAACGAACTTGTAATGAAGCTAAGAATTCTTCAGTGTCCATTTCGTTACCGTTTATACCCATAAGTTTACCTGCTCCACCTGAAGTGAAACCAGTAAGTTTAAGGATGATTTTTGAGATTGATGTACCTGTTGCAATAGTACCTGTTGTTGTTGCAACTCCGCCTGAGAATGTAACCATATCAGCTACACCCATAATAGATGTACTGTATTTACCTTTTGAGTAATCGTACAACCCTTGGTCAGCGTTATCGCTTCCTTCATAGAAACGGTCATATAAGTTAGTTGCTCCGTATCCTGTTAATGGGTCAACTAATCCACTTGGATATCCATAAGGTGCGTAGTGTGCTCCACTATTTCTGTCTTGGATATTAGGGATAAAGTAGAACAATTTACCGATAGGTAAGTTCATAGCTTGTACCGAAACGATGTCGTTTGCTAAAAGTTTAGAGAAGACCCTACGTATAATAGGGAATACAACAGTTTCGAATGAACCTGATGCATCAGCTACAGCTGCTTCGTTTATCAAATATGACGCTTGGTTTTCATATAACTGCGCGATATTATCTTTTTGATGACCGTCAAGGTTTTCTAAGAAACCTAGTTCATCCCATTTTCTGATGGTATCTTCTTTGATAACTCTAAGGTGTTTAAGACCAATGTTACCAACCATACCTGAGTCTAATAATGCTCCCATGATATTTTTTGTTTTTTAATTTTATTAATTTATTTTTCCCATTAATTCTTTCATTCTTTTGAACTGAGGATTTTCATATGCTTTTGCTTCTGAAAGTATTTCAGTTGATTTAGAACTAGAAGATGATGGAGTTGTTATTATTTTTTCAACCACTGATTCGGATATTGGTTTTTTAGTACCCAATTCAGTTTTAATAGTATTATACAAGTTTTTAGATTCTTTCAAGGTTGAAATTGTGTCGAATCTTTTTAATATGTTCAATTTTTCTTGTCTTGATGTTGAATGTTCAATGAATAGACGGTTAGCTAAAGCTAAATTTGCGTTGAATACAGCCACTTCGTTTAATTTTTCTTTAAATAAAATAAGTGCTTTTTTGTATTCTTCGTTTTGTAATTTAATTTTATTATATTCTTCGTTGATAGTAGAACCGGCTTTAAATAATTTCTTACTTGGTATACCTGCTCTGTTTGCTCCGCCTTTATTACCATGAGGATTCCATTTGGTTCTTGCGGCTTCGTCAACGTCTTCTTCCTTCTCTTCTTTATCTTCTTCTTTTTCATCTTCTTCGCCAAGTTCGATTTCATAGATTGTTTCATCACCTTCAAACATTTCTTCTTCATCGCTTGTTTCATCTTCAACATCAGTTTCATCATCGCTGAATTCTTCTGTGTCTTCGATTCCATCTTCTGCTCCGATTCCTGTTTCGTCTCCGATTCCTGCATCAACAGGTAATTCAGGTAATTCGTCTCCTTCTATTCCATCTAATCCGGCATCGATACCAGCATCAGAATCTAACTTAATAAGGTATTCACCATTTCCATCGGAGAATTCAATATTGTTACCGTCTTTCTTAACGATAATCCCATCTTCATCACCCATTTTTTTGAATACTGTTAGAATTTCTTCATCGCTAGCATTTGTCATGTCAACAACATCTTCTTCATCTTCGCCTTCACTTGAGAAATCATCTGCGTCCATATCTGGTTCTTCATCTGGTATTTCTTCTGTGTCAGTATCCAATGTGTCATCTGTTGTATCATTATCAAGACCTGTTTCATCTCCAGTTGTTTCATCAGCTGGTATTTCGTCTGTAGTCTCTTCGTCAGGAGTTACCTCATCCTCTTCATTTGGTAATTCCTCTTCTTCCATTGTTTCTTTCAGTAAATCACTTAGTTCTTGCTTCATTGAAGATGCAATTATACCTTTTGCGTTCTTTTTTACTGCTTCTTCAAGTGTTTCCATTTGAAGTAATGCTTGTTCTAGAATAGATTTTTCTTTCATTTTGAAATTTTATTTACTTATAAATATAGTGGTTATGTAAAAAAATACTTTTTATACTATTATAATCTTAAAAAAATTTTTTTACCTATTAAGATATGCGTCTAGTTTAGACATTAAATTTCTTGCTTGGTTTATTTCTGGAGTGGTTTCTTCTATTGATTCTTGATATTTTTCTTTATCTTCTAAATTAGAAAAAACATATGCTCCGGGTGTAGATGGAGATGAAACTAAGTCAAAACACACTAATTCGAAGTCATCTTGTACAACATTTTGACCCCTGATATTTTTTAAAGAACCAACTCCTCTAGATGAAATACCTAAAGTTGCACCATTCATAAGTAGCATTGCGGCTTGGTCACCCTTACAACTAATTATACCCATTTTTCTCCAGCCTGGAGATGTATATAATTTAATTTTACCCATAAGGATTTTTCCTTCCCACCATGTTTCTAATATAGAGTGTGATACTCTATCTAAATCTATAAGGGAAGATGTTGGATGGTTTAACTCGTTTAAAGCTCCACCTTTTTTAATTACATTTTGATATTTTTCATTTTCTCTTTTTAATATGAGTTCAGGATATAATCTACCATTTTTATTTGGGGTGTCATATTTTTGTAAAACTGCATATAAAATTATATCTTGAGAGAAATCAAGTTCCTTCATTTCAGATAAAATCTTCTTATTATCTTCTGGGGAGATATGACCGGCATCATATTCAATTAATAATTGTCTGCCGTCAGGTAATCTATATTCGTTAAGTCCTAATTCCTTTAAGGTTGTTATAGGTACATTCATGTAACTTTTTTACAATAAATACCCCGAACATGTAATTAAGTCTTAACTAATTCTTTTTTTCAAAGAAATTAAATAATGAATTGTCAATTAGAATAGTGTCTATAATGTTTTTAGAAAGGTTATAAACAAATTCTTTAATTTCTTTTGACCTAACATCAAATTGTTTATTTACAAATAATGTAATTTCTAGGTCCATAAAAGACCGTTTATTGGTTTTTATTCCCTTCGTTTTAATATCTAAATCAACAATGGATTCTTTTTTAAAATACTCTGAATTTAATATATATATTATATCTTTTATATTTTTTTGTTTTCTCGAAATTAATTTATCAACATCATTATTTTTTTCAGATGGTTGAGTCCACGAGCTTAATTGAATATATATTGTTTTTAAGTTTTTATAATCTACAGTGCCATACCCCAACCTAACATTGTTGTATACACCAATTGTAATAAATTTTCCTTTCTTCATGTATTAATATCATACTTACCTATATTATGGTGTAAGTAAAATATACAAAATAAAAATCAAATAAACAAATTCTTATTATAAATATTTTCTGGAACTTTAAATTAAATCCTTTTTAAGCTTACTTAATTTGTAATATTCTAACTTTGATGGTTTAGAATTTAAAATGGAATTTTTTGTTATACTTAATTTCTCAATTTCATCAGCGTTTTTAGCCTCATTTAACATTAAATCAACTTTTTCAATAATAGATTCTTTTAGTACTTTAATTTCATTAACCAAATCTTCTTCTTTCATTGAAACTATTTTAATAAATGTTTCTTTTTCTTCTTCTTCTAAGAAATCATTAAATTTAGTATTAAAATCATGAGTTAATACAGCATTTAAAAGATTATGATTTTCAGTAAACGGTTCACGAGTATATTCTATTTTTTCTTTAGACATAGTTAAAATGTCTACCAGCTTTTCTTTCGCATCAATTTTTTTAATAATATTATTAAGATTTGTTTCTTCAGAAAGTGTATCCAAACATTCATATAGTTCATTCTTTTCTACTACAACATCCTTTAATAACTTATTAAATTCTTTACAAATCTTTTTAATAGGTTTACTTTTTTCTATTAGTTGTGTCTCAAGTTGTTCTGCAATTAACTTTGCTTTATCTTTGTCAGTAATAATTGCATCCTCAATAGATTCATAGAAAATATACATTTTTACCAACTCTTTATTTGATTTTAATTTTTTTAATAATTCAGTCATCTCAGATTTTTTATCTGAATTATATGATTCTGTTAATTTACTTAACAATTTTGTTTTGATTTCTCCAAAGTTTGACATAACTTTTATTGATTTAAAATGTCTTTTATTTTATTCTCTATTTCATAAATATTCTTTTGTGCTTTATCGACATCAAATAAATCAGTTATTTCTAATTTATCATCTCCCAGCATTCCAAATATTTTATGTTTTTTACTTTCAGCCAAAGTTTCACCACCGCCTAATGGTTCTGGCGCAGATGGCTCAGCCATTGCTCCACCCATTGCTCCACCCATTGCTCCGCCCATTTCACCACCTGCCCCACCTTCTGGCGGTGCTGATTGTAATTTCTGCCTTTCTTCTTCAGGTATTCCATATTTCTTATCAACTTCATCAAAAATACCTGAACGTTTAATAATGTTCATTGTATTTGTTAATTCAAATCCAATTGCTCTTTCAAGCCTTTGTTGTTGCAAGTCGAGAATAACCTCAGCATCACTCATTCCAAGAATATTTTTCTTAGCCCATGTATGAGATACAGGAAGAATACCAACTTGAGATTGGTCAGAAGTTGCATCTTTATATAATGTAATCTTTTCTTTCCATTGTTCGATTCTTAATAAATCAGATTGCGCAGATGGATTTGTTAACGAAAGTGAAAAATTATTTAATTCATCCTCCATACCAAGAAGATAAAGATGTATTAATGCAATTTTATTTAATTCTTGAATTAATGATTTTTGTATTCTATTAATTGTTCTAGCAAAACGAATATCCATTAAAGCAAGAGTTTTACCGTCGCCAACAACCTCTTCAAACCCTAAGAACGCTTTAGGTATTCTCAATGCTGTTAACATTTTCTTTTGGATATACTCAATGTCAGCAATTTCACCTAAGTTTTGTGCTCCTGGTAATGTTTCAATTGGACTTGTTTGTGTAACATCACGTACAGGAATAAAATAATCTTGGTCTACAGCCATTTGATTATATCTCATATCAACCTGGCCATTTCTTGCGTCAACTACTTGGTCTCTTTTAAATTTGTTTGCTACTCTTTGTACATAAGCCTCAATATCCTTATCATCCATGTTACCAACAAAAACCTTAAATACACGTCTTTCGGGTGCTCTTGATGTTCTATAAATTAACATAGCATCCTCAGCTAATAGTAATTGTTTCCAAATACGTCTTATTTTATCTAACATTGAAGTACCATATGGAAGTTTTCTATCATCTCCTAATAATCTAAAATGAGCAATTTCCCACGCTTGGAACTCTAAATCTTTATTTTTCCATGTAAACTTTAATTCTCTTGATGGAGATTTAATATTATTTTGTGTCGGTGTTTTTGATTCCTTTCCTTCAATTCTTTCTATTTCTATATTTGGTAATTGTTGACATCCAATAACTCCTCTCTCTGGGTCAATTTTAAGATAAACAAAATCATCGCCATACTTACATGTTCCTCTTGTCCACATCTGAAGATTTGTATTTAAATCTAATCTATTCATAAACAAATCCTCAAGAATTGTTTTAATTCTTGTTGATTCTGAGAATATTGTTAAAATTTCGCCCTTTTCAGATAATGTTGTTGATTCTTCAGCATAAATGTCCAACGCAGCGGAAACTTCCGGCGTGAACTCCATACTCTCATAATCATAATACGCTGATAATCTGTTAGGTTCATAATATACTGATTGATTATATAGTGATTGTTCAAGTTTTGTCCACTTGTCAGCAATATACTGTGTTTGTTGAACTTGTAATTTAGCCTTTTCGTATTCATCCCTACTATTTGTCTTTAGGATTTCATCTTTTGAAAATTGAAACGATGGAGCTTCGCTAGGTGCCATTCTTCCAGGAAAACCAAATGTTTTGGTTAATCTCTGAAATACTGTCATACTGTTATTTTTTTCTTCTGCCATGTATATAAATAGTTTTCGTTATAATATAAATAAATTTATTACTTTAGTAAAGACATTATCTTCTAATTGATTTACTAAATAACCATGAATATTCTTTATATTGTTCTTTTATTGCATTTGGTTGTTGTGGTTGATACGGGTTATTTCCAGTAGATATCGAGCTTATTTGGTCAAATGCCGCCCCATAAGAATAAAATGATTTTTGCGGGTCGTATGTTCTTTCAGATAAAGTCCACGCTTCAATCATCGCTTTATTTTGAGAATCGTTTCTAAGTAGTTGTGTAAAACAAACATCCCCAACATATAATGCCATAGACATACTCATAATCGCGTCATCATGAGCATTCTTTTGGTGGTCAGGTCTACCATTAATATAAACAAATGTATCAATTTCATGTAAAAGTCTTTCCGACCTAACAATAAAACCTTTTCTCAATTGTTCTTCAAATGCAGCAATAATTTGAGTTCTTTTATTATTAAAGTTTATGCCGGGAATTTTTTCTAATGCTTTCTTATCATACTCCCAAACATTTTGTGTATTAATTTTATCAATATATAAACTCTTATATCCTAATTCCTGTAATTTTCTTGATGTCGCAACGCCCATTCCACCGGTAATATCAATTACAATATATGCATCATATAATATTCCCCACTTATAAGCAATTAATGCTAAATCATCTGGTGGTATTTTACCAATATATTCAACAACTTGTTCTCTATCATCAAAATCAACAATATTAATAGATGAAAAGTCTTCACTATCACCTCT
>Ga0315289_10010586_pt1 | contig 13189 bp, 12 predicted proteins | sample YL17G11_40_MG_FD_203452 | JGI IMG/M metagenome (GOLD analysis project Ga0315289, IMG submission 203452) | Sediment microbial communities from Yellowstone Lake, YNP, Wyoming, USA - YL17G11_40 | ecosystem: Environmental > Aquatic > Freshwater > Lake > Sediment | place: USA: Wyoming | collected...
TCCCCGACGCCGCCGACCTGGTGGTCACCGACCCCGTTCAAGCCGGCGTCATGGCGGTCATGGCCGTGGCCGACACCGCCAAGTTCAACGTGGCCCGCCTCAAGCGAAGGGTGTTCTGAGGGGCGGAGCGCGAGGCCGCCAGAAGCGCGGTAGGATGAATGGTGAGATGGCTGAGCTGGTTTTCGAGGTCACACAGGAGGCTGGCGGCGGCTTCTGCGCCGAATGCTTGACTGAGAACATCTTCACGCAGGGCGACTCCTGGCGGCAGTTGTGTGAGAATGTGCGGGAGGCCGTGCGGGCATTCTTCTTCGATGGGCCTGCCCCGGAGCGAATCCGGCTGCATCTCGTTCGGGATGAGATGCTCGCGGTCCAATGAAGCTGCCTCGCGACCTTTCCGGCAGCGACCTCGCGAACTGCTTCTGTCGGAGGTAGGGTTACCGGAGAGTACGTCAAGAAGGCAGCCACAGGGTCCTCGAAACCCCAGAACCATCTCATCAGAGGCTCTCGGTTCCTGCTCACGACCGACTTCGCCTCGGGACGCTCAACGCCATCCTGCGTGCCGTGTCACATCACAAGTGCGCTGAGCGCAGGGCGATTCTGCATAGTCTGCGGGAATCGTGACCTCTACCTCGCCGGCAGCGTCCCCGACGCCGCCGACCTGGTGGTCACCGATCCCGTTCAGGCCGGCGTCATGGCGGTCATGGCCGTGGCCGACACGGCCAAGTTCAACGTGGCGCGCCTCAAGCAGCGGGTGTTCTAGCGGGCGCGGCGATGCGGCGCCTGTGAAACGCCGAGACGGCTGACCGCGTCTCCGTCGTCGCGCCGATGCCCTTGTGGCCGCGCTCGCGCCCGCTGGTCAGTCAGGCGGCTTCGCGGATCTCGATGGTCAACCGTCTGTGGAGCGCGCGAAACGCCTGCTCGAGCTGGTCGAGCCGCGACGCGTGACGCAGGTCGAGCAGCCTGTCCACCTGCGGCATGTGGCAGGCGAGGCGCTTCGCCAGTTCGGCCTTTCCGGCGTTCAGGGCGCGCATCGCCCGGTACAGAGCGATCTTCGCTTCGCTCAGCGCCGGAAGTTCAACGAACAGGCCCCGCTTCACTGGGGACGGCATCGGAATGTCTTCCCGGTCTGCAATCATCCCCATGAACATTGTCTCCAGGGCGTCCACCGCGCGCACGAGCGCTTCCTCCCGGTCTGCGCCAAAGGTGTGCGCACCCGGAACGTCGGGGAAGGAGACGAGGACGGATTTGCCCTCCCGCAGAAGCTTTACCGGGTATCTCAACACGCTTCACCCCCTCACTTCAGGCCGAGCTGCTTCTTGACCGCTTCCACTGTCCCTGTTGGCAGCTCCTGCTTCTATCCATGCATGGGCAGCACGGCTTTCTTGTCTCCCAGCCGGACCAGAAGGTGGCCGCCCTTGCCCGGCTCGAACCTGCAACCCTGCTTCTGGAGCCACCTTCGGAACTCCCACCTGCTCACCATCCGATTATGCAACACTTCTGTTGTGCCATCAACAGAAATGCAGCCGGCAGCGTCCCCGACGCCGCCGACCTGGTGGTCACCGGCCCCGTTCAGGCCGGCGTCATGGCGGTCATGGCCGTGGCCGACACCGCCAAGTTCAACGTGGCCCGGCCCAAGCAGCGGGTCTTCTGACCTACTCCACGGCCAAGCCGAACTCGCGGAGTAGTTCGCGCTGGGGCGGCGGTCGGTACAGGCGCACCCAGTATCTGCCCCGTGCCAGCCCCCCGAGGTTCACGCGGGGCTGTGCGGCTCCCACGGCGGACCCATGGATCACTCTGCCCTGGGCGTTGACGATCTCCAACTGGTAGCTCGCCGCCTCAGGTGCCCCGGTCAGATCCAGCCGCAGCAGCAGCGGCCGCCCGCTCGGCGCCTGGGCCCCCGGCAGGGCCGCGCCGCCCCGGAACGCCTCCAGCGCCACGCTCACCGCCGGGGCCGTCCCCGGGCGCCATGCGGTCCACACCCCGACCGCCCCGAGTACTAGAACCAGGCCGGCCAGGAGGGGGACCCAGGCCGCCCTGGGCGGCGCCAGCTTGGGCAGCAGCCTTTCCCGCACCCGTGGAGGTTCAGAGCGCAGGTTCTCGGCTGCTTGCCGCGTAGCGCGAACAAAAGCATCCACTTCCCCCAGCTGGTCCTGGCAGTAGGGGCAAACTAGGAGGTGTTCCTCGAACAGGCACAACTCGGCTTCGCCGAGCGTGCCCATGGCATAGCGCTCCAGAGTTTCCTCCGGAGCGTGCGATTCAAACGGACTCTCCATCGCCACTTCCTTTCAGCCGTCTCGCGATTCGCCCCGCACTTCTATACACCATTAGTCGGCGCTCCGCGCAGAACCTCTCAGGAAAAAACGCGAAAACCGGCGCCGGCGCAGCCTGCGTCTGCCCAGTTCCCCGAAACGCGACTTGGCCCGGGACTTCAGCAGCCGGAACTGCGTCTCGGACAGGTTCATTTCGGCACAGATCTGTTCCTGGCTCTGTCCCAGCAGGTAGAAGCGGGTGAGGATCTCCCGGTCCCGCTGGGAGATGCTGCGCAGAACCTTGGCCATCATCTCGGCTTGCTGGTGCACGATGGCGTCTTGCTCGGGATTGCTCCTGCCGTCTGAAACCGCTAGACCCTGGTGCAGGCTGGTCTGCTCCCGGCGGTTTTGCACCACGGCGTCGATGTAAGCCACCACCTGCCGCCGCACCACCGTCCGGACAAAACCCATCAGCCGTTCCGGCTCGCGGAGTTCTCCCCGGCGGATGGCCTGGACCACGATCAGAAAGGTGTCATGCACCTTGTCTTCCAGCTCCTGGAGGCCCAGTTGCCGGTAGAGGTAGAACCGGATGCCCCTGGAAAACATGGCATAGAGCTCCTCCATCCCGCCGGGATCGCCGGAACGGATGCGCTCGACCAGTTCAATCCAGTTGGGTGCCTTCACTCCCTGCCCACCGCAAAGTAAGCCGCCCAATACTTGGGGAGCGAACGCCAGCTCGGCGACTGAAGCATCTCGACCTGCGCCCGCTGGAGCGCCACCGCTGGAGCGGGCCAGCCGGCCCGCAAGTGCCGGTAAAAGCACAGGAAAAGCTCCCCGCTATCGTCGGCCGTCGGCCAGCGGCTGGCCACCACGGTGTCAGCCCCTGCCCCCAGCCACGCCCGGGTCAGTCCCATCAGCCCGGTCCCCGGCAGGGTCTCCCCCTGGGCCGAGCTGCACCCGCTCAGCACCACCAGGCTGGGGCTTCGCCGTCGGTGCGCGATCTCGAGAGGACTCAGCAGGTCGCTCTCGCCGCCAGGCAGCAGGCTCAAGGCTATCATGCCACGCTTCTGCAGCGAGAGTACCACGTGCGTGGCGAAATGCGCCACCCCCGGACGCCTCTCGAGGCTCTGGAGCACCGCCTCCCGCGTGGCTGCGGGCCCCTCGAGCAGGACCGGAGGGGCGCCCGCCGCGCCCCAGACTCTGGCGCAGTCGCGGATCTCGCGGCTGCTGCCCGCCAGCCGGGGCAATTCCACCCGCTGCTTGGCCCCAGTAGCGGTGCCCGCGCCTCCCTTCCAGCGCGGGTCGGCCGTGTTGTAAACCGGGTCGCCCACGCCCAGGAAGGATCCATCTGCACGGCTGTCCCGGCGCACCTCGGCGCGCGTGGAAACCAGAAGCTGGGCGCTGGGCACCACCTGCAGGGAGTGCCCCTCGATCAGGAACCGCGGACCTCCCGGACCGAAGCCCTCGGCCAGCGCCGCAAAGGGCAACTCGAAGAGGACATCGTCCAGCGTCAACAGCCAGTGCGGCTTGTTCCTCGCGGCCGCGCTAAGCCCGCTGAGGAGTTCGTCGTGAAGCCTGCCGGCCAGAACCGCAGCTTCCGGCGTCCCGCGCTTGACGGCCTCCACGAACCGGCCCACCTGGTCCCGCAGACGCGCACGCGACGGCGCCCGCACCAGCTCGAAGCTGTCCCGGGTGATGCCCCAGACGTAGGAGGCCGGCTCGCCCAAGTGAAAACTCAACAGGGCCTCGTCGGCTCCCAACACCACCTGCACGCGCTCGGAGAAACCCCGGCGGGCGCCGCCGTCAATGGCCTCCGGAAGGTCCAACCCGGTCCGAGCCTCCATTTCCGTCAGCCGGTGGTGCAGGTCCCCAATCCGGCGCCGGGCGCCGGGCGAGTCGGCGGTGATCGAGGCGGCCTCGGCTTCCCGCAGCCGGGCCAGGGTCTCGCCGTAGTCGGGCGGCAGCTTCTCCCGCCACTCCTCGGGTTCCGCCATCAGCATCCGCAGGCTGTAAGCCCGGTTCTCCTCGGCCGCCTCGAAGGTCTCGCGCGCCAGGGCGGGGTCTCCCCGCAGGAAGTACAGCCGGTTGCCGGCTTCGATGAACGAGGAGTAAACCTCCTGAAGGCCGGCCTCCAGGCTGACCCGGATCGGGTCGGCAGGCAGCACTTCGGGCCGCCAGCGCCGGGCGGAGTCCACCGCTAGCCTGAAGTCCCCCAGCGCCTCCGCCAACAGGCCTTGGGCCATCCGGACCCGGCCGCGATCATGGTGCAATCGCCACCGCGGTATCAGGCGCGGCCAGGTGGCCGCCAGTGCCACAGCCTGATCCAGCAACCGGGAGGCGGAGTTCAGATCCCCCTGTGCCAGGCGCAACAGGCCCAGCATGTGGTAGGACGACACGATCGACCGGTCCCGCGTGAACTTGCGAATCCGATAGGCTTCCAGCAGGGCGTGCTCGGCGGCCTCCAGCTCTCCCGCCCGCAGCAATTCATAGCCGAGCTGGTTCCAGGCTAGGGCCTGCGTCACCGGGTCCGCCCGCCGGTCGGCTTCCTCGACCGCCTCGCCGAACAGGCGGACCGCTGCCTCCATCTGGCCGGTCCGCGCGCGCAGCCTGGCAAGCTGGCTCAACAGCCTCGCGCGATAGTAGGGCGCCGGGCGGTCCTTGAGCAGCGACAGGCCGGACTCGGCTGCCTCGAGCGCCGAGGAGATGTGGCCCATCTCCAGGTAGAGCGCCGAGATATTGAAAACCAGGCCCGCGGCGTCCTCCCAGTCTCCCGTGCGGACCGCTATGTCCCTGGCCCGCAGGTATGCCGTCATTCCGTCCCGGTACCGGAACGCTGCCACATGACAGGCCCCGAGATTGTTCAGGTATCTGACCGCGGCCACCTCGTCGCCTTCGCGGCTGGCCTCCTGCCATGCCCCTTCGAACTTGTCCGCCGCCGCCCCATACTTCCCCGCCCGGAACAACTCCATCGCCTCGCGGTGGACCTCTCGCAGCCGCTGCCGGGTGGGGGTGTCCTCGGACTGCGCAGCCGGAGCTGCCTGCCCACGGCTACGCCAGAGCCCGGCTCGGAAAAGCACGCCCGCGCACGCCACCAGTCCCGCGACCGACAGCACTGCGAAAAGGCTTCGCGTTCGCCGGTTTGCAGGTCCCAGCTTGGGGAACATGGCCTCTCGCGCCCCGTTGGCGGATACCCCGCCGGGAGTACTCTCTGGGAAATCATAACAGACTTCTGCGCCCTAGGTTGCGCTTTCTTAAGAATTGGCTTCCATTGAGGCGAGAGGTCCGCCGAGGAGGATTCCTGGCGTTCCGCGGCAGCCCTCCCCACGGGGAACGCTACCGCGGAATCATACCAAGCATGTTGAATGCCGCTTTGTGGTTGCGGCTTCTACGGATTTGTGTCGTCTGTCGTGTGAACCGCTGGCTCACAACCGCCTCAGAAACCCGGGGGGTTGAGGATGATGATGATCGGCTCTGGTTCCATGTTCACCTGCGGCCGGGGTAGATACCCCGTCCCGCGTCCTGAGCTTACGGGGAGCCGCAGGTGCTGCCAGGGCAGGCGCCTGCCAGGCAGGAAAAGGAAAGGACTTATTTCGCGGGGAAGCTGGTGATTGGCGCCGCTTAGGCCAGCCGGATAACCCGGTGCTGCTCGGCGGACTGGCGGGCCATGAGCACAATGTCGCAGACCCGGTAGATGTCTTCGAGTGACAGCGCCGGCGCCTTGCCGTTATAGACCGATTCCAGGAAATCCACAAACACTGAACCGGCCGGCGGCAGCTCGCTCACCACCCGGGGCTTTTCTTTTTCGCTCAGCACCGTGACCCCGGTGGCCGCCTGGTACTCGACCACCCCCTTCAAGCCCGCCAGCCGCAGCCGGTCGTCGCCATGGGTAGTCGCCGTGGCCGGCCGGAAGTAGTCCATCCGCAGGGTACCTGCGCCGCCGTTATCCAGCCGGAACACCGTGGCCGTCACGTTCTCCATGTCCCCCAGCTCCGGAAAGCCGATCCGCGTCTCGTAGGAGAACACCTCGGTGAATTCCCGGCCGCTGGTCCACCGCATCAGGTCCACCATGTGGCTGCCGATCCAGGGCATGGTGCCCCCGTAAGTGGCGCGCTGCTTGAACCAGGCGGCACGCTCTCCGGCCTTGTAGGATTTCTGCGCGGCGATCTGCGCCACCTCGCCGATCTCCCCGGAGGCGGCCACCTGCTTCAGGGCCAGGTAGGGCGGCGAGAAACGCATCGGCAACAACATGCTCAGCCGGACGCCGGAGCGCTTGACGGCCTGCTTCACCCGCTCCAGGTCCGCGCGCTCGATGGCCAGCGGTTTTTCCGCGATCACATGGAGCTGGCGTTCCACGCAGGCCAGGATGCCGGCCGCCCGTGCGCCGTTGCTGCCAGAGACAGCCACCAGCTCGACGCGCTCCTGCTCCAGCAGGCGGCGGTAGTCCGTGTAGCGCCGCGCCGCGCTCAGCCGGGGATTCCGCGCGGTCCGCGCCACAGCCTGCTCATCGGCGTCCTGGAGGGCGACGATTTCAACGTCCGGCAGCCGAGGCAACTGGCTGAAGATCTCGCCGGTGTGCCCGCCCAGGCCAATCAACGCCACGCGGACTTTCCTGGGCAGGCGGACGGTCTCCGGAGCGGCTTGCGCCGCCAGGGCCGTCGAGGCCGCGCCCGTCATCCAGGCGCGGCGAGACAAGGAGCGCACTTTGCGGAGCTGCATGCTCCGATTATGTACTAACCACCCTTAAAAGGTGAACCGCAGGCCGAGCTGGATCACCCGCGCCGCGGGCGCCGAGGCCACGATCCCGAAGCCGGCCCCGCCCAGCACCCGCCCGGGAACGTTGAACTGGGGATGGTTGAAGAGGTTGAAGAACTCGCCGCGGAATTGCACCCGCTTGCTCTCGGCGAGGCGGAAATTGCGCAGCACGGAGAAGTCGAAGTTGGCGGTGCCATCGGCGCGCAGGAGGTTCACGCCCTGGTTGCCGAAGCGGTACAGCTCCGGCTGGCGGAAAGCGTCGGTATCGAACCAGCGGGTCAGGGTGCGCTGATCCCCGGGTAGATTCGGGTTACGCAACACGTCGGCCCGCAAACCGCCCGCCGCAAACGCGTTGGTGGTGTTTACTTGGGTGCCCACGGTGAAGGGCGGCCCGCTTTGCAGCGTCACCATCGTACCAACTCCCCAGTCACCCACCAGGTAACGCAGCGGGTGAGCGGCCAGATAGCGCCTCCCGGCGCCGAAGGGCAGCTCGTAGACCGAGCTGAGGGTGAAACGGCGGGGAATGTCGTTCTCCGAGGGCCCCCGGTCGGCCCGGCGGTTGTATAAGTCCGAATACTGGTCGCCCTGGTTGCCCAGCGTCGAGCCGCCTTCGTCGACATTGTTCAGGAACTTCGACCAGGTGTAGGTACTGACCAGGTTCAGCCCCTTCGAGAAACGCTTCTCGAAGCGCAGCACGCCCCCGTGGTAGGAGGACACGCCGAAGGCCGGCAGGGCGATGGACACGTTGGAGAACTGCGCGAACGGCCGGTAGGCCTGGGTGGTGCGCCCGGGCCCGAGCACCTCGGGGCGGATCTGGTTGATCGACATGTTGCTCGAGGAGAGCTTACGGGACAGGTTCGCCAGGTAGGTCACTTCCACCATGGCCTGCCCCGGCAGCTCACGCTGGATGCCCAGGTTGAACTGCTGCGCGTACCCCGTGCGGCGGTAAGGCTCATAGAAGGTCACCGCCGTGGTGGTGGCGCGCCCCACCGCCACCGCGCCGAAGGCATCGTTCAGTTCCGGCTTCTGTAAGTTCAAGCCCGGCACCCCGTCCTTCAGGTAGAAGGGTGCGGTGATCCCCTGGTCCGGCGTGTTCAGCGCAGCCGATACCTCGAACCCCAGCGAGGCCGACGTCGGTGCGCCGTGGTCGAACGGGTGCGCGAAAGAGATCCCGTAGCCGCTCCGCACCACCGTCTTCTCTTGCCCGAAGGGCTTCCAGGCAAAGCCGAAACGCGGCCCGAAATTGTTCCAGTCCGTGTCGTAGGGTTTGGTTCGCCAACCGCCCACCCCGGCGAACTTCACCACGCCCGGCGTACCCGAGACCGGGTTGCTGGCCGCCAGGTCGAAGCCGTTCATGCGGTTGTTGGCGTCCACGATAGGCGTGTCCGTCTCCCAGCGCAACCCCAGGTTGAGCGTCAGGTGCTTGCTGACCGTCCAGTCGTCCTGGAGGAACCAGGCCAGGTACCAGCTCGAACGGTCCAGCAACTCCGTCTGCCGCGAGTTGAAGCCGGTCACGAAACCCAGCAGCAGCGTGGCCAAGCCGTTGCCGCTGGCCGCCACTCCAGGCAAACCGGTGGCCAGGGGACTGAAGGAGAAGTCCCCGGAAGCGCTGGGCCGGTTGACCTCGTAGTTGTACGACGAACGCAGCTCCCCACCGAGCTTGAGCGCGTGCCGCCCGCGCACCCAGGAGAGGTTGTTGACCACCTGGTACTGCTCGATGGGAAACTGCCGCCGCTCCTGGTTGGCCGAGCCGAACTCCGTGAAACCGGTGGCGGCAATGCGCGGGAACGCATCGTCAGGCACGCCCTTGATCCCGATCTTCGAGGGCCACTTCCCCCCCAATCCCTTCGCGTAGGCGTGGTTGATCCGGTTGCCGTAAGTGAAGCGGAACTCGTTGACCACGCTGGTGGAGAACACCCGGGTCCAGGAACCATACCAGAACTGCTGATGCCGCTTCTGGTTGGTCATGATGCAGGCGCCGGGCTCGGGGAAGACGCTGGTGTAGGTACGATCGTCGCTGTTGTACATGTAGCGCCCGGTGAGCTTGTCGTTGTCGCCGAGGTTGTAGTCCGCCTTGATGGTGAAGTTGTTGCGTGTCAGCAGCGACACATAGTTGGCGCGGAAGTTGTTCGCGCCCGTGAGGTTGTCCGAGGGCCGGTTGGGGACCGGATAGAAGGGCATCAGCTTGACCGCCACGGGGTCCAGGCGCGCCGCGGCCATCCGGTTTCCGGGGAAGAGATCGCGCACGTTGCGCCCGCCTTCGCTGCGCGTGCTGGCAGGGTCGTAGATGGGGATCAGGGCCCCGCGGGCATCGAAGGTTCGCGAGAAGTCTCCCGCTTTTTGCTCGGCGGTGGGCACGGTGAGCGTGCTGGTGGCCCCCTCCCGCCGCCGCGAGCCTTCGTAGCCGAAGAAGAAGAACGCCTTGTCCCGGCGGATCGGCCCGCCTAGCGTGCCCCCGAAAACGTTGTAGCGGAGCGGCGCCTTCACCTTCTTGTCTCCGGCCACCGGCGCAAAGAAATTGGCGGCGTCCAGCTTGTCGTTGCGCAGGTACTCGAACAGGCTGCCCTTGAACTGGTTCGTGCCCGACTTGGTGGTGGCGATCATTACGCCGCCGGCCGAGCCGCCGTATTCCGCTGCGTAGTTGTTGGCGAGGACCTTGACCTCCTGCACCACTTCCACGGGCGGGTCCGTGTCGATCTGCCCGACGCCCAGGCGCATGTTTTGGGCCGTGCCGCCGTCCACCCAGAACATCTGGCTCTGGGTGCGGCCGCCGGCCAGCGAGAAGTTCGGCTTCTCCCCGCTGTCGTAGTTGACGAAGACCGCGGCGCCGGTAAAGCGGATGATATTCATGGTGCGCCGGTCGCCCAGCGGCATGTCCTCGATGCTGCGGGATTCGACCAGGCTGCTCACGTCCGAGGTGCGCGTCTCCAGCGTCGAGGCCGCCGCGGTCACGCTGACCGACTCGGTGATGGCGCCCACCTCCAGCCGGATGTCCAGCCCCAACGACTGGCCCGTAGTGAGGGTCAGGCCCTTGCGCTCGAACCGCCGGAAGCCGCTGTGCTCCACCGCGACCATGTAGTCTCCGATGGGCAGAAAGCGCAACACGTAAAAGCCGGCATCGTTCGTCTTGGCCGCGTGCTTCACTCCGGTTTGCGTGTTCACGGCCGCCACTTCCGCGCCCACTACCACCGCGCCCTGCGCGTCGCTCACCACCCCGCTGACGGTGGCCTGAGGCGATTGCGCCAGCACCCCGCACGCCGCCAGCAGGACCAGAATCCACACTCGCTTCATGCTCGGACTCCCCCTCGTAAGGTATATTAGCACTCGGTGACCACTATGAACCGTCGCGAACTCCTGCGTCTCGTGGGCGGCGGCGCTGCTTCGGCGCTCGCTGCCGCCGCGCCCCGCCGGCGGCCCAACATCATCCTCATCATGGCCGACGACCTGGGCTTCTCCGACCTGGGCTGCTACGGCTCGGAGATCTCCACTCCCAACCTGGACCGCCTGGCCGCGCGCGGCGTGCGCTTCACGCAGTTCTATAACACGGCGCGCTGCTGCCCCACGCGCGCCGCGCTGCTCACCGGCCTCTACAACCACCAGACCGGCGTGGGCCACATGGTCGCCGATCGCGGCGTGCCCTCCTACCAGGGCTACCTCAACCAGAGCTGCGTCACCATCGCCGAAGCCCTCCGCCCCGCCGGTTACCACACCCTGATGACCGGCAAGTGGCACGTCGGCGAGAACCGCCCCCACTGGCCCACCGACCGCGGCTTCCAGCGCTACTTCGGCCTCATCAGCGGCGCCACCAACTACTTCCGCCTCGAGGCGGGCCGCCAAATGGCCCTCGACGATCAGCCCTACACCCCCCAGCCCCAGGGCTTCTACATCACCGACGCCATCACCGACCACGCCGTCAAGTACCTCGACGAGTACGGGCGCAAGCCCGATCCGTTCTTCCTCTACGTGGCCTACACCGCGCCCCACTGGCCCCTGCACGCCCTGCCTGCCGAAATCGCCAAGTACCGCGGCCGCTATATGCAAGGCTGGGATGCGTTGAGACGCGCGCGTCACGCGCGCCAGATCGGCATGGGGATCGTCGATCGCCGCTGGCCGCTCACCCCGCGCGACAGCACCGCCCCGGCCTGGGAGGACGTCACCGGCAAGGAGGCCCGCGACCTCAAGATGGCCGTCTACGCCGCGCAGATCGACCGCCTGGACCAGGGCGTCGGCCGCCTGCTCGCCAAGCTTCGCCAGATCGGCGCGGAGGACCACACCCTCGTCATGTTCCTGGCCGACAACGGCGGCTGCGCCGAAGAAGTCGATCGTGGCAAGCCCGGCGTGCCCCCCGGCGGCGCCGACTCCTTCATGAGCTACGGCCTGCCCTGGGCTAACGCCTCCAACACGCCCTTCCGGCTCTACAAGCACTGGGTCCACGAGGGCGGCATCGCCACCCCCTTCATCGCCCGCTGGCCCGCACTCATCCGGCCGCGCAACCGCATCGTGCATCAGACCGGCCACATCATCGACGTCATGGCCACCTGCCTGGACGCCGCCGGCGCAGAGTACCCGAAAACTCACCAAGGCCGCGAGATCCAGCCGCTGGAGGGCCGCAGCCTCGTGCCCATCTTCCGCACCGGCCAGCGCCAGGGTCACCAGACCCTCTGCTGGGAGCACGAAGGCAACCGCGCCGTGCGCCAGGGCCGCTGGAAACTGGTGTCGCGCCACCCGGGCGGCTGGGAGCTGTACGACCTCGAAGCCGACCGCACGGAACTCAGCAACCTGGCCGAAAAGCACCCCGACAAGGTCCGCGAGCTCACCGTGGAACACGACCAGTGGGCCCGGCGCTGCGGCGTCGTCCCCTGGGACGACCTGCCCAAGAAGGCGGCGCGGTAGAGGCAACCGCGCGATGACCAAGCGCGAGCGAGTCGAGCGGGTCTACAGGCTCCAGCCGCCGGACCGCATCCCCTTCGTCCCCGCCATCTACGAACACAAGGCCAGGCTGATCGGAAGGACGCCCTCGGAGGTCTGCCGCGACGCCGGGCTGCTGCGCGCGGCCCTCGAGCGCGAGCTGGCCCTCTACGATCCCGACATGCTGGTGGTGGGAGTCGATGTCTACAACGTCGAAGCCGAGGCCATCGGCTGCACGGTGCGCTACTTCGACGATTCCGCGGCCGTGCCGGCCATCACCCAGCCGCTCGTGGCGGGCCCCGACGACCTGAACAAACTGCGCCTGCCCGATCCGCACAGCGACGGCCGCATGCCGCTCTTTCTCGACGTGGCCGGCGGAATGGTGCGCGACTACGGCCAGCACATCATCATCCGCGGCGCCCTGACCGGCCCCTACTCGCTGGCCGCGGAGCTGCTGGGGCCGGAGCAGCTCGCCATGGCGGCCATGGAAGAGCCTGAGCTCGTCCGCAAGCTGCTCGTGTTCGCCGCCGAGGTCACGGTGCGCTTCGGCGCGGCGCTTCTCGCGCGCGGCGCCGAGGTCATCCTCTTCGACTCGCGCGCCGCCCCGCCGCTGATCTCGCCGCGCCTGTTCCGGGACTTGGTGCTGCCGGTGTACCGCGACCAGGTGATTCCGCAGCTCAAGGCCGCGGGGGCCCGCTACCTGCCGCTGATCATCGGCGGCGATACCACGCGCATCCTGGACTCGCTCCTCGCTACCGGCGCGACACAGTTACTGTGCGACGCCCCGGCGGACCTGGACGCTTTCAAGCGCGCCTGCGCCGCCGCCGGCGTCCCCTTCCGCGCCAACGTGGATGCGCGGCTCATCCACCGCGGCCCGCCCGAGGCCATCCGCCGCGAGGCCCTCCGCATCGCGGGCCAGTGCCGCGACTTCCCCGGTTTCCTGCTGGGCTGCGGCATCGTCGCCTACGACTGCCCCCCCGAGCACGTCCTGGCCCTGCGGGAAGCGCTGGGGTGAGGGGGGCGGCCGCGCTCAGGCCGCGTAGCGCACGACCTCGATCTCGGCTCGCTCGTCGGCTGTCGAGAGAATCCGCTCGACCCGTTGCATCACCGGGTGTGCCAGCAGATACTCCTCGCAGGTGGAACACTGCGTGACAGGGAGGTCGCGGACGATCACGATAGATCTGTCGCCCCGCTTGAATGGCAGGTCGGTCGTGCGCTCCTGCATGTCACCACCGCAAACGCGGCAAGTCACGGCTGCCTCCTGATTCGCAGGTCCTGAT
>Ga0315289_10010587_pt1 | contig 13189 bp, 13 predicted proteins | sample YL17G11_40_MG_FD_203452 | JGI IMG/M metagenome (GOLD analysis project Ga0315289, IMG submission 203452) | Sediment microbial communities from Yellowstone Lake, YNP, Wyoming, USA - YL17G11_40 | ecosystem: Environmental > Aquatic > Freshwater > Lake > Sediment | place: USA: Wyoming | collected...
TCGTCTTCGGACTTGTAATAATAAGGAGCTTGTTGCCCGAGACATCCACCGTGATGCGTGCGTTGAACTCGCTCAGCATTTCCTTTAGGGTGGCCGCATCGGTGTATTGGAGCTCGATGACATAGGAGGAGAGGCCCACTTGTGCCTTGAGCTTGTCGGCAGGCGCGATCAGAAACGAGTGCCCCACCAACTCATAGGAGAGTCCCGCGGCGCGCACGACGAGGTTCATCGCCTGCTCAATCGGCGTATCCTTCAAATGGATGGAAACGCGCTCTTCTTTGTTGACGCCTGGGCCCGTGACGATATTGTAGCCGCTCTTTTCGGCGAGGATTGAAAGTACCGAAGGGAGAAATGCATCATCGGCGTCAAGCGTAATCTTTCTCTGGAGAGCTTCATCGGTCTCTTTTAACCCTCCAGTGGGCAAAGCCGGTTCAATCTGCGCTTTGACAGACAAAGTGCTCAGAAGAATGAAACCGCTCAGCCAAACTCCAATTGCTTGCCACCACAACCTCTTGGGCATAGACTCTCCTTTTTCGATATGCGGAAGTGAGAAAGCTCTTGTAAGGCGCTAAAAATTGCCTTCCTTGCCTGTTTCGTTCAGTTCATCTCTGGGTGCGCCTTCGTTCATTAGGATGAGGCGGGCTCCCCGTTTGGAAAGCACGACGCGTTCGGACTCGATGGCCTCGACCAGGTACCCGTTGAAGGTATCCCCGACGTGCACGATATGACTGCGTCCCATGAACTTGATAACCGCCGACCCGTCCGTCCCAATGATTGTGCAGGACAGGCGCATGCGTCCAAGCTGTTCGATGGTTTCCCGGAGCCCAAGACGCGCCAGGAATTTCTTGGATTGAATGACCTTCGTCAAATCCAACGGATCGCTTTCGACATGCGTGTCGTAAGCCGAGCGCTCTTTCAATTCTGTTTCAAGAGTGGCGACCGTTTGCGCGAGTTCCTCGTCGGTGCCAATCCCCACTTCCTGCTCCTGCTGATGATAGCGGGCAATGCGTCGCGAAAAGCGATAGTTGGAAAAAGCGATCCAAAGGGCGGCCGCCACTAAAACCACCAGAAGAATTTCCCACAAGACATTGATTCGTTCGCGCATCGGTCAGTCGGCCCTTATCGGTGTTTCAAAAAGGTTAAGGTGGAAATGGTGATGCTCATCGGGCGCTGGTCAAATCCACCGCGCCTCATACTCTCCTCGGACCGCTTGACCGAGTTCGAAAGCTCAAACTCCTCCACAGTCACCAGCCGCTCGGATTTCTCAAGACGGTTCAGAAAATTCACCATATTGGCATAGGAAGTCTCGACTTCAAGGGAATAGGGAGTCTTGATATAGTCCGCCATGTTGACGCGTTGACCGGGTTCGATCTTCACCAAGCGCACATTCATCTGCCGCAAGAGGTCAGTGACATAATTCATGAAAGGCATCGAAGCATCTTCAGCTAAACTGTCTTTCAATGACAGCGCCAAATTCCCTTCGATAAGGCGCGTGACCTGCTGAAGTTCGCTGGCGATAATCTGTGCGGCGATCAGTTTCTCGTTCTCGGCACTGATTGCTTTGTCAAGTTGGCCGACGCGTCGGGGCAGCTCGGCATAGACGAGCCGCTGATAGAGATAATGGCCGCCGCCAAACACAAGCAAAATCAGTAACGCTATCAGTACTTTTCTCATCCGTCGGCCTATTCAATTGGCTTCAGAGTCCAGAATTTTCCATCGAGGTACACCATTTGCTCTTCCGGGCACGGGTCGGGAGTTTTCGATGGGCGGCGGACATTCTCATCGCAATGAACGCTCGCGACATCCGCGACGAACATGTAATGCGAACCCAAATGAAGCTCGTGCCGGACCTGACAGCCGAGCACCAGAAAACACTCGGCAATCATCGGGGCACTTTTCAAAGGCGGGCATGGCAGGGGAACAAGACCAAGCTCTTTAAATTTGTTGACCTCGCTCCCTGATTTCGTGCCGCAATATTTTACGATGTTCAAATCAGCCACGCGAGGGATATTGACCGTAAATTCCCGGTTTTCGTGAATCAAGTGATAGCTGAAGCGTGATTCGCGGACGGACACGCTCACCATCGGAGGCTCGGAACAGACGGTTCCAAACCATGAGCAGGCGATGATATTGGGCTTGCCGAGCGAACCACACCCTATCAGGATCGCCGGCGCGGGATACGAGTGAACAAAGGGAGATAATTGGATTTTCATCGGATTTGATTTTTAGAATGAAGCGGAGTTACACGATGTCAGCCTAATTCGGACAGGTTTGTTTGCAGCGATAAGAAGCTCATCCACGAATCGGCGCTCGTTCCACGGAACGCGGAGCCTGCTTCGGTTTTTCTTCATGCTGTTGAAGAGAGCAGGTAACCAAGATGTCCAGCACCTCTTGGTCTTCAATCGTATGACGATTGGATTGAGTGAAGCGAATCTCCCGGAAATCCCGCAGAAATTCCGGCGTTGTTTTCAGAATATCCATGAGGCGCGAGGCTCGCTCGAACTCTTTCTCATCGGGCTTGATTTGCGAAATGACTTTGAGCGTGAGCTGGCCATGCTCGAACTTGAGTCCCGTGATAGCCATGCCTTCGGGCAGGACTTGTGCCAGAGCTTCGAGGCGATGGGCCCAGAGGAAGCGCTCTTTTTCGAGTTTGACCAGTGCCTTCACATCGTTTTTGGATACATTCGTGCCTTCGCGCTGCAGCGAGTCAATTTGGTGGCGAATGAGAGTGAGTTTGCCCTGCTTTGATGCGACGACATCACGCATTTGTCGGTGTTGCGCCCAAGTCAGGCTGCTCAGAATCAAAAAGAGCAGCGCGAAGCCGGCCAGCAGCACCATCGCGCGCCGCTCCCGCTTTCGACCGCGAACCGCCGCTTCTCCTTCGCCCTTATTCAAATTGATTGTGAATTGCTTGATCACAACCGCTCCGTATTCATAATCCGACGGGCACGGCGCGCCGTGCCCCTACATTCGCCGTTGTGGATCTCCCAGACCCGCAATGGCGTTTCCCGCCGTGGCGGGTGCCCTCACCCGCCCGGAATCACTCAACAAGCCTTCTGAAATCCTCATCATCCCAGAGGTTCTTGAGATCCTCATCCTTTTTCGCCTTCTCCTTGTAGGCTACATTGAGTTCGATTGCTCTCTTTAAGTCTGAAAGCGCCTCCTGTTTCTTGTCCATCAGAGCGTGGGTGCATGCGCAGCTGAACCATGCATCAGCATCGTCCGGCCGCAACGCGAGTGCTCTGTCATGAGCTTTTAAAGCTTCTTCGTGACGACCAAGCTGATTGAGGACGACACCTTTGTTGAGCCATGCCTCAGCATGGGTCGGATTGAGCTTGAGCGCCCGGTCATAGGCGATCAATTCCTCTTCATGACGGCCAAGCTTGTCAAATATGATTCCCTTGTTATACCAAGCCTCGGTGAAATTAGGTTCGATCTGGATAGCTTTCTCGTAGGCATTGAGTGCTTCCTTGTAGCGACCCGAATCAAGAAGTGCTGATCCTTCGTCGTTCCATGCCTCAGCGAAATCCAATGGAGACCCGCATTGCGTGCAAAAAGAAGCGTTACTTGAAAAATCGAGAGGATAAATCCTGCCACACTTCGCACAAGCAATAGAAAGTCCCGTTGCTTCATCGTGAAGCGACTCGTCGGGTGCTGCATGGATCAAAGGAACATCTTTGAGGTGCGCTCTGGTATTGCGCTCAATGGAAACCATGATTTGTAGTAACTGACCTTGAGCCACGGTTAGTATCCCAAGTACTCCACCCACTACCAGCACAAGTCCGCCAGCCAATTTCGTTTCTGTGTCCCTTTTGGCTATCAAGGCCAAACATGCAATAACAGAGATGACAACGACAACCCATCCCAGTCCAGCAACCAACTTGCCGACCAGCTCGGTTGTCACGAAACGGTCGTTCTGCTCCATACCCACCTCAATATTTCATGAGCAGCAATGCTCGCAGATTATGACACAACAACAAATTCGGCAAAGGACTCTGAGCCGGGAACAGGAAGATTGTCTTCGATAAGCCCCTGCACATGCATCTGAATCGCCGAGGTCATGTTGCTCTCAACCTCTTCTCTCGTCATTCCTGTCGCTACACATCCCGGAAGATCCGGAGAAAACGCTGAGTAGTTCCCATTGGCTTTCTCGATGACTATGAGGAAACGATACATAGCTATTCCTTCTCCTTCATCTTTGCTTGTTTCAGAATGCTATTCAGGGTTCCGGGAGCAATGTCATGATTCATTTGACCGGCGATAGTCACCCGACCGGGTTTCATGGGATGCTTGTATTGACGATGGTCTCCTCGTATCACAACTAAGAGCCATCCATCGGCTTCGATCATTCTTATCACTTCGCGGACTTTCATCGTTCGCTAACCAGAGAGGGTCTATACCGCCTGCGCTCGCAGCGCCAAACCCGCCGCCGCGGCGAACTGCCACGGATTGTTGTCGTGAGTCGTGCCGCCTTCGAACTGCGCCAGAGGATTATAGGTTTCCGTGGACAGATTGAACTTCTCGGAAAGAAAAGTCTGCAAATCCTTCGACCCGGCTGTCCCGCCGGTGAGGACGAACTTGACAAACAGGCCTTGACCGGTTTCTTTGACATAGTATCGCAGTGAGCGGCTCACTTCCTCGCCGAGTTTTTCCAAAGCGGATTTTTCCGTGACGGTCAGCACCGCCGCCGATTCGCCGACGCGTTTGACATCGGGGCGCAAACCGCGCGAGGTCTTCAAATTCTCGGCGTCTCGATATTCCATCGAGAGGTCGCGCATAATATCGAGCGTGAAGTGGTAGCCGCCGATGGGCAGGTCGCGTGTGAAGAAAAGGTCTTTCCGCCCCAAAACCGAGAGATTCGTTTTGCGGCAACCGACATTCAAGAAAACAAGAACACCCTCGTCAGGCAATTCCATCGAAGCGATATAGGAATTGAGCACCGCCAAAGGTTCAATATCCACGACCCCGGGATTCAGTTCGATTTCGCGCAAAATATCCAGATGTGTCTCGAAGGTGCGTTTGGTGGTGGCCGCCAAGAGAACGCGCACTTTGTCAGGCTCTTTCGGGTCGTCGCCAAGAATCTGATGATCCACCATGCTTTCGGTGCCGTCGAGCGGTAGATGTTTGCGGGCTTCAAGGAGCATCGCCGAGGCCATTTCGTCTTCGGAAAGTTGCAGCGAGCGAATCTCTTTGGCCGCAATGTTCAATCCGCTGATGGCGCTGCCCAAATGCCGGATGCGTTTCGGCACCAGACCCATTTCGTAGAACATCTCGATGAGCAGCGGCACGACCGTCGCCTTTTTCGGGCCTTCAGGATCATACGGCTCGGCGCCGACATAGATTTCCCGGCAGCGAGCGTGAACGAGCCGATGACCGCGATGCGTCCCGCGCTCCAGCGCCACGACCTTAACGGAGTGAGACCCAATATCAAGTCCGACGCGAAGTTTTGATTTTAAGCTGAACATCTATTCTTTCTGACAATGAATTTCTTCTGTTTGGGGCGGATTTCCCTAATTCACCTGCCCGCCCCACGAGATGATATTGAAAAGGCCGCGCCCCGCTTCGTCCACCGCCTCAAAGAAGCACGGTGGTCGTTGCCTCTTGAAGCGGGAATCGTAATGGTAGTCCTTCAGGTAGCCGGTGCCCTGGTGGTTGGAGCGGTGCACATAGCCGCGGCGCTTCTGGGTTATGCTTCCCCATGCATAGATAATACCTCGCTCGTCGGGCTCGGGTCCCTGGTACGCGTCCCACACGTCATTTTGATCTTCGAAAGTGAAGGATTCTCCCAAGGCAACTATCGCCGCGGTGACAACGATGTCCCTTCCCGCGATCATATTATCACGCCCATTGGCGGGTGTGTTCGCTACCAGAACATTCCCCTCGGACACGATGCCCAAGTAGTTCGTGCAGGAGGAATCTATCCGCCCCGTCTGAGGGTTGGCGTCGCGATAGCGGATATTGTCTATGATGCGGATGTCCTGCGAGCTGCCGACCGTGGCACTCCCCAGCATAACTCCCCTGATTTCAAGCGGACAGTCGCAGAAAATGCAGGTGTTCGTGAGCGTGGGAATGCCCACTCGGTTGCTGTCGCTGAACGGCGTTCCGATATCCCAAGTATAAAGGCTTGCTCCCGAATCGCTGAAGACGGCTCGCATTTGCTTGTCCGGCCCGGGCTGAAAAAAGAATCCTTGAGCCATCGCGCCTTGACGCAGGTTATTGGCATGGTCCGGCACAACAACGATGGGCGCATTGAAAACGGGCGGCGGCCCCAAGAACTGAGGATTGTAGCCCGTGCCTTGCCAGAAATTACTGGCCGTGGTCGAGACAACATCGTAAAAAACGGGGTCCTGCATGATGGCGATTTGGTCATTCGAATGCGTTCGACCCCACAGCGTGTCGCCGTGCCAGAATTTTATTCGGTCATTGAAGACAGTTATTTCATGGTCGGTCAGGTACATATAATCCGAGAAACTGCGAAGTTGAACGATCAAGCTGGCTGTTCGGCGCACTTCGCGTTGCCTTTCCCCGCCATCGTTGTAAGTGACAACGCCCGTCGCCCCAAGTTCGTAGTGCCAACTGGAAGTGAAAATGTCGCCGGCGCTCGTGCCGTAAAGTCGCTGGACATAGACCTCTTCATACTTGCCAGTGCTGGGAACCACACCGGGCGATAAGCTGATTCGGCCAATCGGCAGGTTCGCAGGTTCGCGCGTCCGTAGATAGAGAAATCCTCGCTCAACAATACCCATCTGCGCCAAGTAATAGGCTTTCACAGCGGCTTCCTGATGATGAACCTCGTAGCTTTCATCGGAAGACCATTTGAGAAAAGCCAGCCCTGTGCCGATGATGAAGAGGATGACGGCAAAGGTCATCAAGGCGATGTTGCCGCGGTCGCGCCTTGCCTCGGAAGTCGCCGGAGCGTCTGTGGCTTCACTCATGGGAGTCTTGTCGGTCGAACCTGACTCTGTCTTGCCTGCCATTTTCCGGTCAGGTAGTCTTCCGCGCTTTTGCCTGACGCGAGTGTCCATCCCATGCCGGAGGAGATTCCCCGTGTTCCCGATCCGCCGCTGTCTTCAAATTTGTGGCGAGGCTCCTCCACGGACAAATTGCGCAGGAAAACGCGGGTTTGATAAGTCCGCGTCCGAGCATAGTCTTTGCCAAAGAGAAAACCGAAGCTGGAACGCTCTCGATGGCGATACCGCATGCTCATGGTCACAATAACCTGCATTTCTTCGACGAAATTGCGCCCTTCGACTACCGCCGATTCCTGAGGGTGTTCAATTCCCAGATAGAGCAATTCGAAGCTGTCACGGCGATCCCACATAGCGACTCCATGCCGGGGATTTGCCGGTCGTGGTGTCGGTGGAAAGTTGGGGTCAAAGGGAAAATTATCAATAAGCAAACCGTCCGTTCGGTTGCCGGAGATGGTCGTGAGCGTGTCCGTGCCCGATCTGCCCGTCAAGTCGCCGTGCGTCAAATCCCAGACCGCATAGTAATTCTGTGTGACGCCGCGATCGCGGTAGTCAAGCGCCGAGCTGATCCGCTGGATCAGGTACCGGGTTGCCATGAACATATATTGATCCATCGCTCTCTCAGCCCAGGCGATGCGCGCCTGCTGACGGAAAGTGAGCAGAATCACAAACGCGCCCGTGATAACCATCGCCCCGAGCAGCGAGGCGATGACCAGTTCAATCAGCGTAAAGCCACGGTCGCGGCGTGGGATTTTCAATGCGTTTGATGGGAATACCGCAAGCATCTTATTTCCGATGAGCAATGGTCGTACTGATCCCCAAGTTCAGCTATTCCTTCACATGCAGCATACTCGTGCGGATGTCAATGCGCTGTGGGCCGCCATCGTGTTCTTGCCAAGTGGCATAGAGATGGATGCGATAGAAGTCAACGCCGGTACCCGTTTCCGGCAGGTCCACGGCCTCGGTGGGACCTCGCGTGATCACGGCTCGCACCCGCGCCGCTTCCGGAACCGATGCGTCGTCGAGTTCCACGGTAGTCGCGGTTTCAAGCCCTCCCAGCATTTCTCTCGGTGAAAGAGTGGAAACAGCCACCCGAGTCGTCCAGTATTCGACATATTGGCGAAGCTGGAAGAGCGCGACCTTGCGATGCTCCTGTCGAATGAGCGCCTGCCGCCCATAGAACATCGCGTAGGTCGTCCCCACGACAGCGACCGTAATCATCAAGAATGCCACCACCGTTTGCATGAGGTCAATCGCGCCGCGTTGGCGGCATCTTTCTCCTGGTTCATTTAGTTGAAACATCGAAAAGAAAGTCAAATTGCGGACTTTCGATCTAATCCCCCGTGTATGTCCATCCCGATGTCTATTGAGAAAATTCTTTTGCGAGTCTTTCCATAAGTTTCAGTTCATCTAACGCTCGGAATCCCTCATTGAAGAAGGTTTCCAGTCTCTCGCTGTAGTTGCCGCGGCCAGTCAAATCCGTCACGGTTCTTGCCCGGTAGCAGACAACCCAACTACCGCGAACAGCGTTCCTCTGCCATTTAGGTGTAATCTGCGATTCACACAATTCAGATAGGACTGCGCTTTCGTAGAGTTGCTTCCAGCTATTGTGTTTAGGGTCGCAGTCAAACCACATCGCAGCAATAGGGCATCCTTCAGGAAAGTATATGTCCACTCCAAAATCCTCCGGCCGTGGATATATTCCGAAGCAGATCACGACCTCCCCAGGTATTGGCAACTTGGTGGAGTAAAGGACGTAACGCTGAAAATCCATGACCTGTGGCGCCAAGCGTAAAACCGCACCTCCACTTGTAAAATCCAATCCCATTTTCTTGGGGTTCCCGTTTGCAATTCTCCTCAGCTCGTCAGCAACTTTTTTGAATATCTCAGCGCTGGCTCGTAGAAAAGCAATATCAGACAGTTCGAGCGGCATTTCAGGTATACCCTCCTCTTCCAAAAAAAGCAGAAACTCCTTCAGAAGTCCTTGTCCGAATGTGAGACTTGAAGGATTCGATTTCGAAAAATAGCTGCGACCTAAGTTATGCAAATCGGCCCATCGTTTGCACTTCCATTTGTCCGGCAGCGTAACGTCAATCTTCTTGGCCAAATATAGTCGCGGGAGATCATTCGGATCACACGCGCCGCAGTCATTAATATACTTTTCGTAGTTCTTTGTCTGGATGTCTCTCTTACCTTCATTATCCAATGAATAGCTGGGACCAGAATCCCACTTCAATTCAGCCACAAGCAATAGAGTCCCCCGATTATCATCGGAATCATCTTCAATCATGAGGTCGATATATTTGGTGAGCTCTTCGAAGGGTATTGCCTTCTGCGTCGTTATCAGAACTTTGGATGGAATGGACAGCTTGCCAAACCACTTTTCAAATAGCAGATTGCGAAATCCAGCCTCGTGCTTGAGCACTTGAGCCAACATCTCTGTGATCTGATTCTCTTTGGGACTCAGGTCTTCGCGTGGAAAATACTTATGCAGCGCTGAAAACAGATTGCTCATATCTTGTCCCAAGGAGACTACTCTCACCTATAGAGTCCATAGGTTCGCATGTCGTTCAATTGTCGACTACTCGCTCAAATCCATCTGAAACAGCTTCGGGTTCTCGGCGACATGGGCTGCCGTGTCGCGGTCAAGCAGGCCTTGGTGCAGCAGGCGCAGGAGGTCTTGGTCGAGACTCTGCATGCCCGACTTACCGCCGGCCTGAATCACCGAAGGAATCTGATAGATTTTATCTTCCCGAATGAGATTGCGAATCGCTGTTGTCGCCGTCATCACTTCGCACGCCACGCAACGGCCTGTGCCGTCCTTGCGCGGCATAAGTTTTTGGGCAACGACCGCCTCCAGCGATTCCGCAAGCATTGAGCGCACTTGCGTTTTCTGAGACGCCGGGAAAATGTCAATAATGCGGTCAATGGTCTTGGCTGCCGAGCTGGTGTGAAGCGTCGCCAAAACCAGATGGCCTGTTTCGGCGGCGGTCAATGCGAGCGAAATCGTCTCAAGGTCCCGCATTTCACCAACCAGAATGACATCGGGATCTTCGCGCAACGCCGCACGCAAAGCATTGGCGAACGAGTGCGTGTTCGCCCCCAACTCTCGCTGATTGATGAGACAATTGCGCGACTCATGAAAGTATTCGACCGGATCCTCAATCGTGATAATATGCAGCTCTTTGTATTCGTTGATCCAGTCAATCATCGTGGCGAGCGTCGTCGTCTTGCCGGAACCTGTCGGGCCGGTCAAGAGCACGAGGCCGCGGTCTTTGAGTGCCAAGTCTTTGAGGATTTCCGGCAGACCCAATTCCTCAAAACTGCGAATCTCCGACGGAATCACTCGGAACGCGGCTCCCAGACCGTTGATTTGCATGAAAACATTCACTCGGAAGCGTGCAATGCCCCCGAGCTTCTCGGAAAAGTCTATTTCCTTCCGTTTCTCGAATCGCTCCCACTGCTCCTGCGTGAGAACGCTTTGCACGAGGGACATCATCTCGTCTTCGGACAGGACAGGCAGGTTCAGTTTTCTCATGCGGCCATGAACACGAATCATCGGCACACTGCCCGTCGAAAGGTGCAGGTCTGACGCGCCCTGCTCCACGGCAAACTGCAGCAAATCATGAATTGCCAGCCGTCGTAAGGTTTGGACTTGTAGCTCCATCGAATCGTCCTTATCCACAAGAAGCTAAAACAAATTCCGCCGGCCTTCAGCCGGTTTGTCCGGTTTCAGTCGCATCGAAGCACGCATAAATTAGCCGAAGTACATTCTATTGTGTTCCGACCGCGCCGCCTGTTTCCCCCTCCACCACGGGGAATCCGTAGCCGTAAAAGGTGCCGTCCAAGGTGTTGTATGTGACGGTATGGCCCTCTCCGCCGCGCATGCGCGCGGTGGAAGTAGCGCTAATGGAGGTGATAGGGTCGCCGACAAGCTGGAAGGTCCACTGGAGCCGCGTCGCATCCTGAATCTTCAAGTATCCCAATTGTTCCAGTTCTTCCACGGAATTGGGTGCCCTGCCCAAGTCCTGCTGGAACACTTGTGCCGCGTTCCAAACGGCGCCGATCGTGGCCTGCGCGTCGGCTGCTCGAGCACTCCGGACATACTCTACATAGATGGGCACCGAAATCGCCGCCAGAATCGCCACAATCACGACGACAATCAGAATCTCGATCAGAGTGAACCCGGACTGCTTTTTCCACTTACTGAGCATGCTTTTCTCCTCGACAGAAAACTCAACTTATGAAATATTACCCATGCTTCAAACAATGTAAATTAGCCAATTTCCCCTCGAAAAGCAAGCGACCCTTATCCCCTCCTCCACTTCCCTTTCAAGAATAATTCGAAAATATTCGGGCAATTTCTATACCTCACCGCACAGCAAATTCAACGCCTTTAAGTGCAATGAAAACAAGCGCAGCACTTTTGGGGACCTCCGCATGTCTTGCGCAGTGTGCACCATTTTCACTGGAGCATCCTCTTTTCTTGAACAGGCGGTCTTCCTGAAACAAGAAGATCCGGCCCCTGCCGTATTCTTGAGAGCGTGATGGAGCCTTGATCAAGCCTCGCGCAGACCAAATTCATCATCGTTCTTATGTGCTGAGAATATCGCGCCGGGCGAATCATGAAAGTTGAACGGCGACTGCCCCGAATAGTTGCCGCTTGTTGTCTTGACCGTCAAAGTGCAGTCAGCCCTCCTCGGAATCCATGATCAGGCAAATGAACATCATTCAATCTCACCCTCGCCAGAGCGACTTCTTAATGCAAAACGAGGTCTTGCCATGCACGCTATGCGCTGTCATGGCAACCTTCAAGCACTTCATCATTTTGTTATTAAAAGAAATATGCAATCGGCATGGAGGTTGCCTTCTTATCAACCAGAACTCGACACCTTTGCACGGCATTTGGCTGGTCAGGCACTGGAAACAACGCGGCTCTTGACCCTGTGGCCAGCCAGAGTTGGAAAGGCAGAAGGCTTCCAGGGCGATCCATTCCTCCAAGGGTTTTTCCTCGGGCGTGCGGAACGGGGGAATGAGGCACGGTGACCCTGTCCGGCTACCAGAGCGCGGTGAAGCTTTCTGCTTTCCTTTTTTGGGATTTTCTGACTGGAAACCAATCGTCCTGCATCCGCGTTCGCGCCTCTCAAAAGCAGATGGTATCGAAGGAGGAATTGTCTGCGTGGGGATTTGATTCTCGGAGTTGACTTTTTGAGAAAGTTGTTTATATTGACTTGATAAATTATAAGACAGCGCTTGCGTAAAAGTAGAGGTTCCCTGTCCCACCCAACCTCCTGCCATGGTGTTGCCAATACCAGCGCAGCTTAGAACGGGTGATTCCCTTCCATGGTCTGTCGTGGTCAACTTGCTCGTGAGTGTCACCGTGGTTTCTCGCGATAGGTTCACAGATGCGATCCGCTTCATGAAGTTGTGACTCCACTCGCCTCGTGGCTTCCTCGTGCGTGTCCACTCGTTGTGAGCTGGCGGCGAGAAGGCAGGAGAGCTTGCCAGGAATAGTAGATAGCAATCCATGAAGGTCATTAGGGAGAACCAATGGCGACCTATCAGAAACTTGTTCCGCCCAAAGCGGGGCGCAAGATCGCTGTTCAGAACGGCAAGCTCGTTGTGCCGGATGACCCGATCATTCCTTATATTGAAGGAGACGGGATTGGCCCGGACATTTGGCGGGCGTCTCAGCGTGTCTGGGACGCGGCGGTCGAAAAAGCCTATAAAGGCAAAAAGCACATTGTCTGGTTCGAGGTGTTCGCGGGCGAGAAAGCTGTGGCGACCTACGGCCCCGATGTCTGGCTGCCCGAGGACACGCTTCTCGCGATCGAAGAGTACATCGTCGCTGTCAAGGGACCGCTGACCACTCCGATTGGAGGCGGAATTCGGTCGCTGAATGTCACCCTTCGCCAGCGGCTGGATCTCTATGCTTGCGTGCGGCCGGTGCGCTGGTTCGAAGGAGTACCCTCGCCGGTCAAACATCCGGAGTTGCTGGATGTGATCATCTTTCGTGAAAACACCGAAGATGTCTATGCCGGAATTGAATGGAAAGAGGGTACGGAAGAAGCCAAAAAGGTTTGGAGGTTCCTTACTGAAGAGATGGGCAAGAAGATACGGCCCGATTCGGGCATCGGTATCAAGCCCATATCACGCACAGGAAGCTGGCGGATTCAACGCAAGGCCATCAAATATGCGCTGGAAAATAACCGCAAATCCGT
>Ga0315289_10010588_pt1 | contig 13188 bp, 10 predicted proteins | sample YL17G11_40_MG_FD_203452 | JGI IMG/M metagenome (GOLD analysis project Ga0315289, IMG submission 203452) | Sediment microbial communities from Yellowstone Lake, YNP, Wyoming, USA - YL17G11_40 | ecosystem: Environmental > Aquatic > Freshwater > Lake > Sediment | place: USA: Wyoming | collected...
AGCGGACAAGACCGCCGCCGCGGCTGCCGGGGCGCAGCCCGGCACGGAGGCCGGCTCCAAGGCCGCCGGCGCAGCCGGGCAGGGAGGCCCGCCCGCCGAGGGGGCCGCCAAGGTCGACGAGGCCGAGGCCGCGGCGGGCGAGGCGGAGCCCACCCCTGCCGAGAAAAAGTTCATCGCCCGCTATCTGAATAACATGACCTATATGGTCTATTTCCACGACCAGGCCACCGAGGATCCCTTCTACATGAAGGCCGCGGTGGGCATCGCCAATGAGTACCTGACCTCCAATGCCATGGAGGCGATCGACCTGGAGCAGGTGGACAAGCTCAAGAAGGACCAGCAGCGGGTGTACGAGGAGGAAACCGGCGAGTCGATCTCCATGATCCAGTGGATCGCCCAGAAGCTGAACGCCGACGTGTACGTGGAGATCGACGGCAAGACCACCGGCGAGACTTCGGCGGGCAAGTACTACGGCCAGGCCAACATCACCCTGAAGGGCTTCGAGGCCTCCACCGGGCGCCTGCTGGGCTCGCAGCCGTGGAACAGCCCGCGCACCTTCTCCACCGCCTCGGAGCAGGCGGCGCGCATCAACGCCCTGCAGACCAGCGTGTACAAGGCCATGCCGATCGTGCTCGACCAGGCCAAGGCCTACATGGCCAAGGCCCTGGCCAACGGCATCAAGTACGAGCTGGTCATCCAGGGAAGCTCGGACGCCAAGGCGATGTCCGATTTCCGCCGCAAGCTGCGCCGGCAGGTAAGGGACGTGGCCACCGTCAGCCAGACCGCCGAGGAGACCAAGTACAACGTGTTCCTGCTGGGCTCCGTGGAAGACCTGGCCGACGAGGTGCTGGACGTGGCCGAAGGCATCCCCGGCCTGGAGGGCATGTACCAGGTGGTGCTGCGGGGAAAAAGTGTTACCTTTAATACCGGGAACTGAAGCGAGGCGTCGCCTCGTGAACCACTCTAGGAGTACAAGGAGAGGATCGATGAAAAAGCTCTGGATCGTCGTGGCGGTCATCGCCATGGTCGCTTTCGTGTTCGCCTGCGCGGGCGGCCCCGAGGCCAAGCAGCCCAAGGGCGAGATCAAGGTCGAGCCCAAGGTCTACCCGCCCAAGACCATCGAGCACAAGGGCACCGCTTTCGGCAGCGACGTGCCCAACTGGGTGTTCGAGGAGCAGGCGGACATCGAAGCCGTGAAGGACTACAAGGGCCTGTACGTGTTCAAGTTCGAACAGACCGGCAAGGACCTGGAGGGCGTGAAGGCCTGGACCCGCAGCTTCACTGCGGCCACCGAGGTGGCCCGCATGGTGTCCACCCGGGTGATGAACAAGTTCGTCGGCGCCCAGATCGGCGACAAGGACATGGTGGAGACCTACATGGAAGAGGTGGCCAAGATCCTGGCCGTGGCCGAGTACGCCGGCGCCCGCCAGAAGGCGGACTTCTGGGTCTACCAGCAGTACTACTCCGACGACGGCAAGCCGACCGACAAGATCTACCGCTACCTGCTGCTGTACACGGTTCCCCGCGAGCAGATCGACGCGGCCATCCAGCGCGCTCTGGACGCGCAGAGCGGCAAGGCCAAGCCCAAGACCGAAGAGGAAAATACCGCCCGCGACCGGGTGAAGGAGCTGTTCTCCGACGGCATGTAAGCCGATTCTGTAGACCGCCCGCCGCTTGCCGGCGGGAGCCAAGAATACTGCAATCCGATGGGTGCGGCGGGGGTTGCCCTCTCGCCGCACCCGCTGGCCAGGAGCATTCGATGAAAACTACCCGCCCTCTGACGATCCTCGCGGCTGCCCTGGCCGCGGCGTTCCTGTTCGCCTGCGGCTCCGCACCCAAGCCCGTATCCGCTCAGGAGGCGCCGCCGGCCTGGGTCCTGAACCCGCCGGAGGCCGACGCCCAGTACATGTACTTCGTCGGCTCCGGGGAGTCCAAGACCGGCAGCATGGCCGAGGGCGAAGAGTTCGCCCGCGGGGCCCTGATCGACGAGATCATGCGCTACCTGGGGGTGCGCATCAGCTCCGAGACCACGGCCACGGCCAAAGCAACGCTAGAGTCCTACCAGGCCGACGTGGTGCAGACCCTGAAGTCCACCTCCGCGGGCAGGGTGGTAGGCCTCCAGATCGCCGAGCGCTGGGTGAGCCAGCGCGAGGGCAGGACCGGGGTGTACCTGCTGGCCCGCTACAACCAGACCGAGTTGGCCAAGGAGAAGCGCCGCCTGGAGGAGATCTTCCGCGAGAAGATCCAGGCCATCTCCGGCCCCGAGCAGGAGGGCCGCGAGCTGGAGGGGCGGGGCCAGCTGTACCAGGCCGCCCTGCGCTACCTGGTGGCCGCCGCGGCGGCCTTCAAGTCCGATCTGGAGAATGCGGACATCAAGTTCGAGCGCAACCTGAACCAGGCCCGGGAGGCGGTGCGCCGCATCGGCCTGGTCAAGCTGAACGACAACCTGAAGGTCTACGTGGGCAAGGAGTTCCCCGCCGGTTTCCTTCTTAAAGTAGTGGCGGGTTCCGCCCCCTCCGACCCCGGGATCGCAGGAGTCGCGGTGCGCGTCTCGTTTAAGGAAATGAAGGCTTCCGGCAAGGCCTCCACTCGCTCCCAGCTGGTCAAGAGCGGCGCGGACGGGAGGCTCAGTTTCCTGCCTCCGCCCACCGAGTTCGTGGGCGCCGAGAACCTGACCATGGCCTTGGACCTAGACGAGGCTCTGGAGGCCCTGCAGGAGGTACCCGACCGGCTGTACGCCCAGGTGGAAGCCATGCAGGAGCTGGCCCGCGCCAAGAGCGTGCGCTTCGCCTACGAGTCCCTGTCCCTGGCCGGCACGATACCCACCGGCATCGCCGTCTTCGACCTGGACGCCACGGGCAACCCCATCGCATTAACCGAAACCGCCTCTGGCCTGCTCGGCGAGCTGGGCAAGGCGGGCTTCAAGGTGGTTTCCCTGCCGGTCAGCGCCCCGGAAATTGCCGGGCGCCCCGACAACCAGGTGATCGCCGCCTTGATCGCCGGCTACCGAGGCCAGGTGGAGCGGGCCATCTTCGGCACCGCGCGCATCGCCGACAGCGTGCAGGAAGGCCAGACCATCATCATCCAGGTCAGCGGGACCGTGAAGGTGGTGGAGTTGAGCACGGGCAAAGTCCTGCTCACGGTGAACAAGTCCAAGCGGGCCCAGGGCTCTAACGCCTCCGCCGCCCTGTCCACGGCGTTCAAGAAGCTCGGCGAGGATATCGGGCAGGCCGTCGTCAACCAGCTGCGCTGATTTTTGCCGGGATCAGCCGGAGGGGAACAGCCCGGCCGCCTTCAGCCTGCCGGGGTCGTTGGAGATGAGCCCGCGCACGCCCAGGCGCAGAAGCCGCCGGGCTTCCTGCGGGTCGTCCACGGTCCAGGCCACGAGGCGGCTGCCCAGCAGGCGCAGCAGGCCTGAGTTCCAGGCCCGGATGCGGATCCCCTCCGGCTTGGCCAGCGGGCCGGGAAGTACAAGGGCCGCCCCCCCGTGGCGCAGCAGGAAGGGCAGCTCGCTAGAGTCGGTCCAGATGTGCGCCGTGGGCAGCTCCGGGGCCAGGCGACGGGCGCGCAGGATGCAGTAGGGGTTGAACGAAGAAAGCAGGCAGCGTTCCGCCAGGCCGTGCCGCCGGATGGCCGCTACGACCTTCTCCTCCAACCCGTTGCCTGGTTTCGAATCCCACTTGAGCTCCACGTCGAAGTACAGGCGCCGTCCGTATTCGGCAAAGACTTCCTCCAGCAGGGGGACCTTCTGCCCGCGGAACCCCGTCCCGTACCAGCCCCCGGCGTCCAGGGCTCGGATTTCAGCCAGCGGGGTGTCCCGCACCCGCGCCTGCAGTCCGGCGGTGCGCATCAGGGTAAAATCGTGGATGACCACCGGCTCGCCGTCCCGGCTCAACTGCACGTCCAGCTCGGCGCCGGGGATGCCGCGCTCCGTCAGCGCGCCGAAGGCGGCCAGGGTGTTCTCCGGGGCCAGGGCGGAGTAGCCCCGGTGGCCGAACAGCAGTAGGGGGGCGTGCGGGTCGGTAAACAGTCCGCCGGCCCTACCCACCGAGCCTCCGCTTGAGCTCCTCCAGCGCGGCCTGCGCCTCCGCGTCCTTCAGCGCCCGGGCCAGTGCGTCCGGCTCGCCGACCAGCATCGTGAGCTGGGCCAGGAGGGCGTCGGCGTCCACGGCGAAGGAGGCTCGCTCGCGCAGGATGAGCAGTTTCTGCCTGAGCACTACCACCTTGCGCTTCAGCTCCCGTTCCTCGGTGTCCAGTCGGGCCGTGCGCTCCCGCAGCTCCGCCACTCGCTCCCCGGCGGTCTTCTTCAGCACCGGCTCGCCGCGGTTCGCCGCCAGCTTCACCCGGTGCTCCCAGTGGAACAGCTCCTCTTCGGCGATGGCCCGCTGCCTCTGCGTCTGCTTGAGCGTGACCAGGAAGGACAGCACGTATTCCCGGGCCGAGCCGTAATCCAGGGAGTCGATGTCCGTGTCCACGCCTCAAACATACTGACAAAGGCCTGGTTTGTTAATAAGATATGAGGCTCCACATGGACCGCCTGGACTATTCCCCGCACGACGCTATCGCCGCCCTGAGCACCCCCTGGGGGCAGAGCGCCCTGGCGGTAATCCGCGTCTCGGGCGCCGGCAGCCTGCGGCTCCTGGCAGGGCTGTTCGAGCCGGCCCGGGCCTTGGCGGAGGCTCCCGGCCACGGGGCTGTGCGCGGCCACCTGCTGGATCCCGCCAGCGGCGGGGAGCGCGTCGATGAGGTGCTGGTCCTCGTATACCGAGCGCCGCGCAGCTTCACCGGGGAGGAGGCCGCCGAGATCTGCACGCACGGCAGCCCGGTGATCGCGAGCCGGGTCCTCGACATATTGAACCGTGCAGGCTTCCGGCCCGCCGGACCCGGAGAGTTCACCCTGCGCGCCTTCCTCAACGGCAAGCTGGACCTGACCCAGGCGGAGGCCGTGAACGAGATCGTGCGCGCCCGCACCGACCGGGCGCGCGCCCTGGCCCTGCACCGCCTGGCGGGCTCGGTCGAGGGCCGGGTCCGGGGGCTGAAGGAGCGCCTCCTCGGCTTCCAGGCCGCCGTCGAGGTGCGTTTGGACTACCCGGAGGAGGAGCTGCCCGCGGAGGTCGTGCCGCCGGCGGAGCTGGACGGTTTCCAGAGGCAGCTGGAGGGGCTGGCGGCCACCTACCGCATCGGACGCCTTTTCCAGGAAGGGGTGTCCGCGGTCCTGGCGGGGCGCACCAACTCCGGCAAGTCTACGTTGTTCAACCGGCTGCTGCGCGAGGAGCGAGCCATCGTCAGCGAGGCCCCCGGCACCACCCGGGATTACCTGGAGGGAGGGATCGACCTGGAGGGCATCCCGGTGCGGCTGTTCGACACGGCCGGCTACCGGGAGGGGGGCGACCCGGTGGAGGCGGAGGGGCAGCGGCGCACCGATGCCCTGGTGGACGGCTCCCAGCTGGTGCTGTACCTAGTGGACGCGGCCGCCGACCTCGCGGAGGAGGACCGGCGCTTTCTGGCGCAGCACGCCGGGGAGGGCAGGCTGATCCCCGTCTGGGCCAAGGCCGACCTTGCCGGGACCGTCGCCGTGGGTGTCCCGCCGGGCTTCCTGCCGGTGAGCGCCGCCACTGGGGAGGGGATCGAAGAGCTGTGCCGGATCATGGGGGAACGCATTCTGGCGGGAGCGGGAGGGGCGGACGCCGGGGAGGAAGCGGTCATCGACTCCCTGCGCCAGAAGGAGCTGCTGGAGGCGGCGTCGGCCTCCTTTCGCGAGTTCCGCCGGGGTTTGGCGAGCGGGGAGGCGCTGGACCTGCTGGCCGTGGACCTGCGCGAGGCCCTGGAGGCCCTGGGCCGGATCACCGGGGAGGTGGCCACCCAGGACATCCTGTCGGAGATCTTCTCGCGCTTCTGCGTGGGCAAGTAGGCGCAACACCGTGGATTTCGAGGCCATCGTCATCGGCGGCGGGCACGCCGGCATCGAGGCGGCAAGCAGCCTGGGCCGCCTCGGCTTCGCCACCCTGCTGATCACCCAGAGCCTGGACACCATCGGCCGGATGTCCTGCAACCCGGCCATCGGCGGGCTGGCCAAGGGCAACCTGGTGCGGGAAATCGACGCCCTGGGCGGCCTGATGGCCCGGCTGATCGACCGCACCATGATCCAGTTCCGCATCCTGAACCGCTCCAAGGGACCCGCGGTCCAGGCCCCCAGGGCCCAGGCGGACAAGGCCCAGTACGCCGCGGCCGCCAAGCATGAGCTGGAAAAGACCCCCAACCTGGCGCTGTTCCAGGACACGGTCACCGATTTCCTGCTCGAGGATGGGGAGATCCGCGGCGTGCTCACCGAGCGGGGGCGGCGCTTCCGCGCGCGCGCCGTGGTGCTCACCACCGGCACCTTCCTGGAGGCGAGGCTATTTATTGGGGAGTTCAGCGCCCCGGGCGGGCGCCTCGGGGAGCCTCCGGCCAGCGGCCTGGGGGATCGCCTGCGGGCGATGGGCTTCACGGTGGGGCGCCTGAAGACCGGCACGCCGGCCCGCGCCCTGTTCTCCTCGATCGACCTCTCCCGGCTGGAGGTGCAGGAGGGCGACCCGGAAATGCGGCCGTTTTCCTTCTCCGGCGAACGCATCCAGCGCCCCTCCCTTCCCTGCTACATCACCTATACCACCCCCGAGACCCACCGCATCATCCGGGAGAACATCCACCGCTCGCCGCTGTACGCCGGACGCATCCGGGGGGTAGGTCCGCGCTACTGCCCCTCGATCGAGGACAAGGTGATGCGGTTTCCGGACCGCGAGCGGCACCAGGTGTTCGTGGAGCCGGAGGGCCTGGACACCGAGGAGGCCTACCTGAACGGCATCTCCTCCTCCCTGCCCGAGGAGGTGCAGGAGGCCTTCCTGCGCACCGTGCCCGGGCTGGAGAGGCTCATCGTGGTCCGGCCCGGCTACGCCGTGGAGTACGACTACCTGGACCCCACGCAGCTCACCCCGGCCCTCCAGACCAAGCGCATCCGCGGGCTGTTCGTGGCCGGGCAGACCAACGGCACCTCAGGCTACGAGGAGGCCGCCGCCCAGGGGCTGATGGCCGGCATCAATGCCGCTTTATTCCTGCGCGGGGAGCCCCCCCTGGTGCTGTCGCGCGCCGACGCCTACATCGGCGTGCTCATCGACGACCTGGTCACGCTGGGCACCCGCGAGCCCTACCGCCTGTTCACCTCCCGGGCGGAGTACCGCCTGTCGCTGCGGCACGACACGGCCGACCTGAGGCTGCTGCCGCTAGGCGCCCGCCTTGGGCTGCAGGACGCTCGGGCCCTGGAGGCGGTGGAGGCCAAGCGGCGCGGCATCGCGGCATTGCGGGAGGCCCTGCGCGCCGGCGGCCTGCCGGGGCGGGACCTGCCCGAGGCCCTGCGCGCGCACGCCGGCCACACCCCGGAGCAGGCACTGCGGGACCCCGCCGTGCGTATCGAGGACCTGCTCCCCTTCTGCGGCGGGCTCGCCGGCTCCCCCTGGCTCGCCCTGGCCGAGCTGGAGGTGAAGTACGAGGGCTACATCCGCCGCCAGGAGGCGCAGGTGGAGCGCTTCCGCCGCCTGGAGGATCTGCGCATCCCCGCGGGGTTCGACTACAGCCGGGCGCCGGGACTCTCCGCCGAGGCCCGGGACAAGCTTCAGAACATCCGCCCCCTGTCCCTCGGGCAGGCTTCGCGGATCGCCGGGGTGCGCTCCTCGGACCTGGCCGTGCTGTTGATCTGCCTGCGGAAGGGCGGTTGAAGGCCGTGCGGGAGAAGGAGCTGCTGGCCGAAGGCCTGGGACGCCTGCGGATCGATTGCCCGCCGGCCCGACTCGAGGCGCTGGAGCGCTACCGCCTGGAGCTGGAGCGGTGGAACCAGAGGTACGGCTTCGTGAAGGCCTCCGGCGTAGAACTGGTGGTGCGCCACTTCCTGGACTGCCTGGCGGGCCTGCCGGTGCTGCGTGGCCTTTCCCCGCGGCGGACGGTCCTGGACGTGGGCAGCGGCGCCGGCTTCCCCGGCCTACCCCTGGCCCTGTTCCTGGAGGACTCCGAGGTCGTGCTGCTGGAGCGCTCCGCACGCAAGGCCGCCTTCCTGGCCAACGTGATCCTGATTCTGGGGCTGCGTAACGCGCAGGTGCGGGAGCTGGAGCTGCGCAACCTAGGGGAGCGTTTCGACCTGGTTACCTTCCGGGCCTTGAGCCCCCTGGCGCGGGAGCTCCCCGGCCTGCGCCGGGTGCTCGCCCCTGGAGGGCGCATCGCGGCGTACAAGGGCCGGCGGGTTCGCATTGCCGAAGAGCTAGCCGGGGCGGGTCTGGGCGCAGGGGAGGCCGAGGTGCTGCCACTGGAGGTCCCCTTCCTCGGAGAGGAACGGCACCTGGTGCTCCTGCGGGCCCCGGTGAAACCCTAAATGCGCCTGAACAGCTTGAGCAGGCCTTCCTTCTCCACCAGGTCGATCATGCGCGCCTCCACGAAGGCCCTGGCCTGCTCCGAGAAGACGCCGGCGGTGAGGCACACCCCGCGCCCGGCCCGCACCTCCTTCAGCCGGGCGTAGAAGTCGCGCAGCATCAGCTCGCCCACCGAACCCCCGGTGCGCAGGAAGCGGAACAGCACCTGCTCCTCCCATTGGGCCGTGCGCACCTGGGCCAGGAGGTCGGCGTACTCGGCGCGCTGCAGCCCGATGCTGAGCAGCTTGGCGCCGCCGCCGGCGTAGTACTTCACGGCCACCTTGCGGCACAGGCTCAGGTACTCCGCGCTGGAGGCCAGCAGGTAGCTCTGCAAGTGCCGGCTGGAGTGCACTTCCTGGTAGCGGACCAGCAGGTCTTTCACGTCGCGGTAGTCCGGCTGCACGGCGGTGATCTGCCTCCACAGCCCGAGGGCGGCCGGGATGCCGCCCTCCCGCACGTGGATGGCCGCCGTCCGGTACTTGAGCTCCAGGGCCACCGGCGCCGGCACGCCCTCGTGGCGCAGCCCGATGGCGAAGTCCTCCAGGGCCTGGGGGTGCTGCTTGGTGTTCATGCGGATGGTGCCCGAAAACAGCGACGCCTGTGCGCCGAACTGCGGGTCGGTGCGCAGGCGAGAAAAGATGGCCAGGGCCGGCTCGTTGGAGCTCAGGGCGTAGTAGGAGCGGGCCAGGGCGAACTGCGAGCCCTTGTCCTCCGGCTCCTGATCCAGGCTCCTGCGCAGCGCCGCGGCGGCCTCCTTGTAGAGCTTCATCTGGAACAGGCTGTGCCCCAGATACTTCAGCGTCTGGGCGTGGCCCGGCTGGGCGGCGGCCGCCTGACGCAGGTAGGTGGCCGCCCTGGGGAAGGCCTTCCTGTCGTACTCCAGCACGCCGAGGTTGTGGTTGGCCTCGAAGCTTTCCCGGTCCAGGCTGCGGGCCAGCAGGAAGCCCTTGTAGGCCTCTTCGCGTTTCCCGCTGTTGCGGGCGGCCTGGGCGTAGCGCAGGGTGACCTGGGCCTCATTGAGGGAAGGGTGCGCGGAGACCAGGGGGAGGAGAGCTTGATAGTGCTGGAAGGCGCGGGGGAAGTCCTGCTCTTCGAAGGCCACCGCCGCCAGGACGGCGAGCGCCTCCGGGTCGCGGGGGTTCTGCGCCAGGCGTCGGTTGGCTTCCCGCACCTCGGCCAGGCGGTTCCGGCCGTCGGGCCTGGCAACCCGGAGGCGCAGCCAGGCGAACACCGCCCCCCCGAGTAAGACCGCGGCGATCAGGATGTACAGCCACACAGACATCGCCTCCTGATTGTTCTGGAGAAGCAAAGGATTGTCAAGGAAAGCCCGATTTTTACCGCGCTAACGTTGACAAACCCGGGGCGGAGGGCTACGATTTAGCCATGGGAGGGACAGGAGGAGCCTTGAGCGGGAACGAGATCGGGATCAAGCTGGCCGACGGTTCCTTTTATCCTATCCTCGAAGAGGATTTTAACGGCCGCAAGAAACTCGTGGTGACCACCGCGCGGGACAACCAGGACTCCGTGCAGATCGATCTTTTTCGGGGTTCGGGGCAGAGGGCCGATCAGGCCAGCTACATCGGCAGCCTGATGATCGAGAACATCCACCCCGCCCCCAAGAAGGAGCCGGAGATCGACCTGCAGCTGGGCGTGGACCCGGAAGGGAACCTGGAGGCCATCGCCTCCGACCCTCTGAGCGGCGAGAAGCAGAGCCTGTCGGTAAGCCTGCCGTCGCTCACCGGCGTGGAGACGGCGGCCGCCGGCGAGCTGGACCTGGAAGGGGAAAAGCGGCCACGCCCGGCCGTCCGGGCCGAGGCCTTTGAGCAGTCGCTGTTAGCCGGCGAGTCCTACCCCATCGGGGCGGCCGACCGCCGCAAGGAGCACCTGGAGCGCCGCCAGCCGCGGGTGCTGGCCGTGATCGGCTTCGTCCTGCTGGGATTGATCGTGCTGGCCGGGGCCGCCTACCTGGTCTACCGGCTGCTGGACGGGGAAGGGCTTCCCAGGCTGTTCGGCGGAGCCAGCGGGCAGCAGAGCACCCAGCCGGAGGCCGGCCCGGTGGCCGCGGTCGAGCCGGCCGCAGCCGAACCGGCCGCAGCCGAGCCAGCGGCCCAGCCGGCGGTGCAACCGCAGCCCGTCGCGGAGAGCTCACCCGCGCAGCCCGAGGGGGTCTGGTACCGGATCCGCTGGGGCGACACCCTCTGGGACTTGGCCGGCACCTACTATCGCAACCCTTGGCTGTACCCCAGGCTGGCCAGGGCCAACAAGATCCCCAACCCGGACCTGATCATTGCGGGACGCAGGCTGTTCATTCCGAAAAAGTAGGCTCCTGCCTTTTCTGCTCCTGTCTTCCCTTTCCCTGACGCAGTGCCGCGCAGAGGACATCTGGGGGGTGCCGCTGCGCGAAGCCAGGCAGCGCCTGGGGCGGGGGGACGCCTCGTTCCTGCGCGGGGTGCGGGAGGACGCGCTCCGCGAGGCCTTCCGCCTCGGCCCGGGCTCCCCGTACTACCTCTCCTTTTGGGCGGAGCAGGGCGGCGACCCGGCCCAGGCTCAGGCGCTGCTCACGCTGCAGTGGGAGCGGGGCGGGGGGCGGTGGAAGGAGGAGGCGGCGCTGGCCCTGCTGGCGGGGCTGGCCGCGCGGGGGGAGTGGGCCGAGGCGGAGCGCCAGGCTCATCGTTTCCTGCCGGCTCTACGCTCCCCGGAGCTGCGCCGCAAATGCGAGCGGGACCTCGCCGAAGCCTTATACTGGCAGCGCAAGGACGCCGAGCTGCTCCCCTGGCTGGACAGGCTGGCAGACCCGGGGGACGGCGAGCTGGATCTGTTCGGGGCCGCGGCTTCCTGCCGGTTGAGCGCCCCGGACTGGCCGGAGCGATTCCGCGAGCTGTTCTACCGGCGCAAGGTTTCCGAGCTGCACCCCCGGGCCTATTCCTTCCTGCTTCTCGAAGAGCGCCTGGGGAGCTTTTCGCCGGTGGAAGCCGCGTTCTTCGGGGCCAAGGCTGCACTGGCCGAGGGGCGCGCCGCGGAGGCCCTGCCCGGACTGGAGGCCTCGCTGCCCGGGCTGTCCCCCGCACTGCGGGCCCCGCTTGTCCCCGAGGCCGCAGGCGCTTTCCTGCAAGCCGGTGAGTTCGCGCGCGGCGCCCGCTTCATTGTCTCGCTGGCGGAGGACGCGGATGCGCACGAATGGGCCGGTAGGCTGGCGCGCCGCGCGGGCGACCTGCAGGCCGCGGCGACCGCTTTCCGGCGGGTAGCCCGGGAAAGCGCGGACCCCTCCCAGCGCGACCGGGCCTCCTGGTTCCTGCTGGAAATGGCCCGCGACCGCTCCGCCCAGGACTTCCTGTCGGAGCTGGAGGCGCAGACCTGGGCGGACCCTTCGTATTTCGCCGACCTGATCGAGCAGGAAACCTCCGCCATGGTCGCCCGAAGGCAGTGGGCCCTGCTGGGAGGCCTGCGGGCGGCTCTCGGCCGCGTGGAGCTGCCCGGCGCCCGCGCGCGGCTGGCCTTTTTGGAGGGACGCCTGCGGGGGCTGGGTCTACACGCGGGCGACCCGCTGGAAGCCTGTCGCGAGGCCGCGCGCCTGGACCCGGGCGGCTACTACGGCCGCCTGGCCGCCGCACTGCTGCCGGCTTCGCCGGGCTGCGCCCCGGCGGATGAGCGCCCGGCCTTCGCGCCCCGTGACGGCGAGGAGCAGGAGGAAGAGGAGGAGGGACAGCCCGCGCCGCTAGCGGGTGATGCGTCCGAGGCTTTCCTCGCGGGCTTCATCGAGTACGGGCTGTACCAGGCCGGCTACCGGCGCATCCTCGCCCAGCGCCCCCAACCGGCCGTGCTGCTGCGCGCGGCGCGGGAGCTGGCCGCCCGGGAGCAGTACTTGCTTTCCCTGCGCCTGCTGGCCCGCTACCTGGACCGCGCGCCCCCGACCGAGGAGGTGCTCCGCCTGTATTACCCCCGCGGCTACGCCGCGGAGGTGGAGGAGCTGTGCCGGAAGGAGGGCATCCCCCCGGCAGTATTCTTCGCCTTGGTGCGCGAGGAGAGCCATTTCGACGTGGCCATCGTCTCCAGCGCGGGGGCAGTGGGTTTGACCCAGCTCCTGCCGGAGACGGCCCGGGAAGTTGCCCGGCTGCTGAAAATGGAGGAGCCGGACCTGCGCGACCCGAGCCAGAACCTGCAGATCGGGGCGCGGCACCTGGCGCGCCTTGCCGGCAGGCTCGAGGACCTGCCCAAGGCCCTGATCGCCTACAACGCCGGCATCGGCCGGCTGCGCGGCTGGGAACGCAGCTTCGCCGGCCTTCCCAGCGACCTCCTGGTGGAGGCCGCTCCGTTCGCCGAGACCCGCCGGTACGTGCGCAAGATCCTGGTGTCGGCCGTGCAATACGGCCGGCTTTACTACGATCTGGCCCCGCAGGACACGGTGCGCCTGTTCTTCCCGCAGCTGGCCGGCGGGGACTGAACGGGCCCCAGGGCCCTCAGCGCGGCGGCCGTTTTTTCCGATAACCAACGTAGGGGGATTTTTGTTGCGGCGTTCTCTGGTCCCGGCGTATGCTCTGGCCGGCCTGCTGTGCGGGGCCGGGGTGGTACTTCTCGCCTCCCTGGCGGCTCACCTGGCCGGAATCGGCTCGGTGCTGGCCGCGTCGCCAGTGCGGGCCGCAATAGCGGCCCCCGGCAGGTTCCTGTTCTCGACCTTCCTCTGGGCCTCGTTCTTCGTGCCCGTCTACCCGGCCGTCCTGGCGGGGCTGCTGCTGTCGCGCCGCTTCTCGCCGAGGCG
>Ga0315289_10010589_pt1 | contig 13188 bp, 8 predicted proteins | sample YL17G11_40_MG_FD_203452 | JGI IMG/M metagenome (GOLD analysis project Ga0315289, IMG submission 203452) | Sediment microbial communities from Yellowstone Lake, YNP, Wyoming, USA - YL17G11_40 | ecosystem: Environmental > Aquatic > Freshwater > Lake > Sediment | place: USA: Wyoming | collected...
GATGCGCGCTGCCGGGTTGGCATTTTTGAGGTCGAAGATCAGTTGAGCCAAATCTTCGATCGAGTAGATGTCGTGGTGCGGTGGTGGCGAGATGAGTTGAACACCAGGGGTCGAGTAGCGCAGTCGGGCGATTTCAGCATCGACTTTATGACCGGGCAGCTGACCGCCTTCGCCAGGTTTGGCGCCCTGGGCGATCTTGATCTGTAGTTCTTCAGCATGTACAAGGTAGTTGATCGTGACGCCAAAGCGCCCCGAAGCGATCTGTTTAATCGCCGAGCTGCGCGAGTCGCCATTGGCTAGCGGCGTAAAGCGCGCCGGGTCTTCGCCGCCTTCGCCGGTATTGCTTTTGCTGGCCATGCGGTTCATGGCGATCGCCAAGGTTTCGTGCGACTCCTTACTGATCGCGCCAAGCGACATCGCACCGGTAGTGAAGCGCCGCACGATCAGGCTCGCCGCTTCGACTTCGTTTAGGGGGGTCGGTTGCGCAGAGGCGATGGGATCGAGCAAATGGCGCAGCATCGTCGGTGCGGCATTGGTGGCATTCGCGTGGTCACTGTAGCGAGCAAATGCCTGCGATTTACCTGAGCGTGTGGCCTCTTGCAGCAGCGCGATGGTTTCGGGTGCCCAGGCGTGGGCTTCGCCTTTCGGGCGATAGTGTAGCAGGCCACCAAAAGGCGGCAGCTGTTTGGCTGCTTCTGGACCTGGCGAAAACGCGTCCGCATGGCGCCTGAGGGTTTCTTGGGCCAGGTCCAGAAGCGTCATCCCGCTAAGTCGCCCAGGAGTAGCGGGGAAGTACTGTTGCATCAGCTCGCTGCCAAGCCCGATGGCCTCAAACAGCTGAGATCCGCAGTAGGATTGCAGGGTGGCGATGCCCATTTTTGAGAGGATTTTGCTGAGGCCTTTGGTCATCGCCTTGAGATAATTGGTGCGGGCGGTGCCAACGTCTAGGCCATCATAGTTATCAACGTCTAAACACAAAGCTTCGATGCTGGCAAACGCCATGTAGGGGTGAACCGCGGCAGCTCCATGAGCGATTAAACAGGCAAGGTGATGCGGGCTGCGCACTTCGCCGGATTCAACGATCAGGTCGCAGTGGCTGCGTAGGCCCAGCTTAATTAGGTGATGATGGACGGCAGATACAGCGAGGAGACTAGGTATTGCCGCTTGCTTGGCGGTGACGCCGCGGTCGCTGAGTATTAGCAGACCCGCCTTGTTCTCGGCGGCACGGACGGCTAGGCTCAATAGTTTTTCTAGTGCCTCGTGCAACCCGTCTGGGCCGGAAGCGACATCGAATAGCATAGACAGTGAGCTTGTAGCTAAGCTTGGATGCTGGCGAAGAAATTGCACTTCGCCTGGAGTCAGCACAGGGTGCTCACTCTTGATGAGGTGCGCCCGAGGTGATGGTGGCGTTGTCAGGCTACCTTTAGCACCTAGGTACATCGTCAGCGACATCACCATGTCTTCACGTAGGGCGTCAATGGCGGGATTGGTAACTTGGGCAAACTGCTGTTTAAAATAGTCGAATAGGGGCCGTGCTTGACCAGACAGTACGGCCAGCGGCGTATCGTCTCCCATCGAACTAATCGCTTCTTCGCCGCTAAGCGCCATTGGCGCCAGGACCTTCGTGAGTTCCTCTTGGGTGATGCCAAACGCCGTCTGTAGTCGGGCCAGATCAAGCCCCTTGGCAGAAGGAGGTGACTTGGCGTCTACGATATCAACTAAGGGCAGGAGCAGCGACTGCAGCCAGTGCCTGTAGCTGGGGCCTTTGGCGGCGGCATTTTTAAGGTCGCGGTCATGAAGGATCTGGCCTTGCTTGGTGTCGATCACCAGCATTTCGCCTGGGCGCAGTCGACCTAGTGTCTTAATTTGGTCGGAAGGGACCGGTAGGACGCCGGTTTCTGATGCGAGGATGACCAGGTCATCGTGGGTGATAGTATAGCGGCAGGGGCGTAGGCCGTTGCGGTCGAGGGTGGCGCCGATGATGGTTCCATCGGTGAAACAAACTGCGGCAGGTCCATCCCAGGGTTCCATTAGCGTTGCATTGTATTCTGCGTGTGCACGCCGCGCTTGGTCGAGCCAGGTGTTTTTTTGCCAGGCCTCAGGAATCAGAACCTGCAGGGCTTCGGTGATGCTTCGTCCCGTTAGCATCAGAAGCTCGACGGCATCGTCGAGGCAAGCGGAATCGCTTTGATGCGGCCGAATCAGCGGCAAAATCTCAGCACCAAAGTCTCCGAATAATTCCGCGGCTAAAACCTTCTCGCGTGCCTGCATCCAATTAAGGTTGCCGCGAATGGTGTTAATCTCGCCGTTATGACAAAGGCGGTGGAAGGGGTGGGCCAGCTTCCACGCGGGAAAGGTGTTGGTACTGAAGCGCGAGTGTACCGCTGCAAGCGCTGACGTAAGGCGCGGATCGCTCAGGTCAAGGTAGTAGTGCGGTAACTGCTCGGGCAGCAGCAGGCCTTTATAGACGATCGTTTGCGCGGACAAGCTGGCAATATGCACATCATCGGCATACTGCTGCAGCGCTGGGCTCAGCTGTAACTCCTTTTCGAGCAGGCGCCTGGCGAGAAACAAGCTGCGGGTAAAGGCCGAACTCGAGGTGTGGCTGCCGCGACCAATAAATATCTGTACGATCCACGGCGCTTTTGCCGCGCCGGCCTGGCCTAGGTAGGCGGGATCAACCGGCACCAGACGTTGGCCTAGCCAGTCAAGGCCCAGACGCTGACATTGCGTCTGAAACAGCGTCAGAATCGCTGTGGCAGTCTGGTCATCACGCGGCAAAAACACCATGCCGACTGCGTAGTCGCCGGGGGCCGGCAGCAGCACTCCCGCCAGCATCAACTCGGCACTAAACAAGTGGTGGGGGATCTGTAGGATAATGCCGGCGCCGTCGCCAGTTGCAGCATCGTGACCCTGCGCCCCACGGTGGCGCAGGTTAGTTAACATCAGCAAAGCTTTTTGCACCAGGCTATGTGAGCGCTCGCCCTTGATATGGACCAGGGCGCCGATGCCACATCCATCGCGTTCAAAACGCGGGTCGTAGAGGCCCTGGGCTTCTGGCTGATGTCCTATCAAACGATGATCCTCTATTGGCGTGTCCGAGGTGACTGCTAAAGTCACATTCGGCCATGTGGCCAATATAAGGAAATAGATAATATCTATCCGAAGGATTCCCTTGATGAATGTAAGGAGGGCTGCCGGCGGTAGTTTGTCCTACGCTGCCGGCTATTGCAGTTGCTAGTCTAGTTTTTAAAGATCGCTTGGGTATTTTGCGCCACGTTTGGATCGGTCAGAGCCTGGAGGAACAGGACGATTGCGTCGATTTCGTCGGCACTCAGGTCGAGGACCTCAGCTTCGTTGGCACCTTTGATTGCCGAGCGCACACCGCTGTCGTACCAAGCTCCGAGCACGTCCTTGGTTAGTTTGGTTCCTTTGGGCAATATCACCTGTTTGGGATCCCAGTGGTCGTAGGCCACAGTCGGATTTTTGTAGTGTGCAACGAAGTCGCGTAGTGAAGTGTAAGCACCGTTGTGACCCCAGGGCCCGGTCACCGTCGTGTTGCGTAGGCTGGGCGTGCGAAATTTATAGTGATCGTTGGAGTCACCGCTGACGGTACCATAGCCATAATCCTCCCAACCTTGCGAGCCGACACCGGTGCCTGGGCCAAACTGGACGACTGCAACTGCATGGTGTCCATGGTCGGTCTGAAGTGGGCCAGAGTGGCAGCTAGCGCATTTGCCTTTACCGTAGAAATAGTCGGCGCCGCGTTTTTGCTCAAGAGAGAGAGCGTTTTTGTCGCCCCGGACATAACTGTCGAAGGGAGATTTATCGGCGCGCCAGGTTACCGCTTCATAGGCGGCTATAGCATTTGCTAGGTGCTCAATGGAAAAGCCTTCCTTCGCCTCCGGGTACGCCGCGGCGAATTGCGCCTTGTAGTTACTATCGGCCAATAGGCGGCTCATCAAAGCTGACCAAATCAAAGTGGGTTCGGAGCTCTGATTGGTGACCATCGCGCCAGGCGCGCAACCGGCCATCTCGCTGCCGGTCACTAGCGGGAAGAGGGCTTGAGCGGCTAGAGCATTGTCGAGGCCAAGCGGTGTTTTATCGCCGGCTGGCGTGATGAAGCCTTTGTCTCCGGCCCTGACACGGCTATCCCAGAACATGCTGGTGTAGCTGTTGTGGCCGAGGTTGAAGAGCGGAGGTGTGTTGCGGCCCAACATATCTTGGGCGCCAAGACGACCTTTTTTCGAGCCTTCTAGTACGAAGCCAGTCGGGGGTAAACTATAGACGCTGGTGGTTCCCTGGCTGGTTAAGTGACAGCTAGCGCAGCTAACGCCGCCATTGGTCGACAGTTTGGTATCGTAGAACAAGCGCGACCCAAGGCTGACCTTCGCTTCGCTATGGCTTTGGAATTCGCTATCGCTGATGTTGTAAACACCGTAAGTTTTAAAGTAACCGGCGAGTCGGGCGTCGTAGTCGATGGCGTCGTTCTTAGCACCACCATAGCCGAAGCCATTGCTATTGCCGTAGCCGGTAGTAGCGCCGCCAATCTGCCCGTAGTTAACCAGTGAGTTGTAGCCAGGGCGCTGGAAGACGTGCAACAACATTCCAGCGACGCTGAGTACGCCGACATGGTTATAGCTGTAAGACAGGCCTTTTTGCACCCTGGAGTACACTTGCGGCGCATAGTTGTCGAAGTTATTCGTGCCAGCATACGGTGCCCATGAAGCTGCAGAGGAGGCCCGATCGAGTTCGTCCTGTGCGCCGTCGACCTTGACGCTCAGGCCCGATTGGTAGGCCCTTAGCGCCGCATTGGCGTCGCTGGTGTCGATTAAATTCGCGCCTGGGATGCGCATGTCAGCTGATCCAGCTTCCTCGCCCGGCCGCACGCCGAGTAACACCGTCGGAGGTAGAGCGGTAAGTTCAGCGGTCTGCTCGGCGCTCAAAGTACCCGTTGGTGTCGCTGCGGGGGTCTCGAGTGGCGCCGGCACCGGCTGAGCTTGGTCGTTGCCTTGGATGTTGTTGCATGAAGCTAGCATCGAAGCCGTCAGCACTACGGGTAGGAAAGGCGCGAAAGGACGTAGAGACATGGGGTACCTCCGAGTACGAGCTTGTTCAATTGGTCCATAGGCGAACCCCATATTATAGTTTTTTATAGAATAATCAACATCTTTTTATAAGTATGTTATACTAATATGAAATTATTGGAAAATACATACAAATGCAGATGGCCATTACATTGTTATTTAAATTGATTCGGAGTCGATCGAACTCTGCGGTGGCAGCAGGTGTGCAATAAAGAGCGTTCAATACGGCGAAGGAGCTAAACAAAACACGTATTGTTCGCGCAGATTTTTGCAAAATTAACTCTCAAACGGTGAGACAGCGTGTATCATGGGTTCGCATGTATTGGTATTCCACCTCTGATTATCTGATTCATTCTGCGTAGTAGACAATGGAGAAATTAAATGAAAATCGGCTTTTTGATTGATATGGATGGCGTGCTTTACCGCGGTAATGAGTTGATACCGGGCGCCATCGATTTTGTCGGCCTCTTGCATAAGCGGAACATCCCCTTCATGTTTCTGACCAACAACAGTCAACGCACGCCTATGGACATCGCAACTCGCATGCAGCGATTGGGTTTTCAGGTAGGAGCGGAGCATGTCTTCACTAGTGCCTTGGCGACGGCATCTTACCTTGCTCAGCATAAGCCGCAGGGTACGGCTTACGTCATTGGTGAGGGCGGACTCCTTAACGCCCTCGACCGAGTCGGAATCGCTATCGTCGATCATTCCCCGGATTATGTTGTGGTCGGTGAAGGGCGCACTATTAACCTAGAGTCGATCGAGAAGGCCGTGCAAATGGTCGTAAATGGTGCAAAATTGATTGCGACCAATCTAGATCCGAGTTGTCCAACTCAGGACGGCGGCGTTCGCCCTGGTTGCGGTGCATTTGTAAAAATGATTGAAGAGGCGACGGGCTACCGGGCTTTTAGTCCGGGCAAGCCGAGCCCGGTGATGTTCCGCGAAGCGAGGAAGCGTTTGGGATTAAGCAGCGGTGAGACCATTATGATTGGTGATACGCTGGAAACCGATATTTTAGGCGGGAATCAACTAGGATTTCGCACCGTCCTCGTCCTTTCCGGTGGAACAAAACGTAGTGACCTTCATCGTTTTTCCTATGGACCCGACGAAGTCCTCGACTCTGTAGCAGAAATCACTGATGAGTTCGTGGATAAGCAGCACGCCATTCTTCAGGGTTATTTGGCCAAAAAAAATATGGTTGAGGCTTACCCAGTCTAGTCATTTTCTGATGATTTTGCGCCGTAAACTAGTAATTGAGTGAGGCGGTACGTTGGATTTCGGCATTTCTGCCAGGGCAAATTGTGATGCAGTCGACATCATTGATGTCGACTAAGGGGGGGATATAGGTACACTCTAAGAGTACCCAAATGATCCTTTAGCTTGAGGCTTACAATGCTGGTCAACTGCTTGCGGCGCAGAGGCATCGTTGTCATTGCGGCTTATAGCTTGTTGTTCTTTATCCCAACGAGCGTCTTCGCCGATATCCGCTTGACGACATGGAATATGAAGCACCTCGGCCGGACAGCGCAAGACCTAGATAAAGTGGCCGATGTACTCAAAGAATCGGATATGGTGCTGCTGCAGGAGGTAAATTCAAGCAAGTCAGGAGCCGCAGCATTGAGCGATTTGAATAGACGCATCAGAGACAAATCAGGCGCTCGGTTTTGTATAGGCCTATCAGAAATTCCAACGGACGCCAAAGAGCGCTATGGCATGCTGTGGCGTGAGGATAAGCTCGCCTACGTCACGACTAGCGGCAAACCCCTGGATAGTTGTCCCGAATTCGCCGTGACCTTGCGCCTTGGTGCTAAAAGCGCAGATAAGATCATTCGCGAACCAGCGGTCGGACTGTTCCTTGAGAAATCGACGAAACGAAAATTCTGGGCGATTACTATCCATACCGTCCCTACCGCTAAGCATCCGGCGGCGGAGGTCCCTTATGTTTTCGACACGGCGCTAGATGTCGCTGGGAAGCTGCCGGCAATCGTCGCCGGAGATTTCAATCTTTCGTGCGCTGACCCTAGCTTTAAGATGGCTCTATTGTCGGGATTTAAGCCGGCGCTGCCTTGTGAAGTTAAGACCTCGTTTAAGCGCAGCGCGAAGGCAATGAGCGCAGCCTACGACAACATTTTGGTGCGCGGTCTGCCGACCGGCGGCGCCACGGTGGTCAATCTTTATGCGCGATTTCCTGAACTCTCTGCAAAGGAGGTCTTTAACGACCTCTCTGACCATGCTCCGGTTAGTGTTCTGATCGAAACGGGGGACGTGCCGGCGGCGGCGGCTGTGCACTGAGGTCAGCAATAGCGCCACGATAGCTCATGGTAATCGGCCAATTGGCCAGTGCCCTCGTTCGGTACGTGGCATCGCTATGGACGAGGCAGGCGTAGTTGACTATAAAACTGTCTTAGTCCGTTGCGCGCCGACAAGGTGGTTCCATGCGCTTGATGTTCCTCGGCTCTCCAGGTCCGGTCGTTGCTCCGCTGCAAGCTTTGATTGCTGATGCCCAAGCACTTGGTCATGAAGTAGTTGGTGTTGTTAGCCAGCCGGCGCGTCCGGCTGGGCGCGGCCGGGTGCCGCAAGACCCCGCCGTTGCTGCCTATGCGAAAAGTCAGGGAATTCCCACCCTGCAGCCAGAAAAGGCGAATTCGCCAGAGTTCCTCGCGGCTTTTGCGGCGCTAAGGCCAGATATCGCCATCACAGCGGCCTACGGCCAGATTTTGAGCGACGAATTTCTGCGTATCCCGCGCCGTGCCACGATTAATATCCACCCCTCGCTACTGCCTAAATACCGTGGTGCCACGCCGGTGCCGGCGGCTCTACTCGCGGGCGAGGAGGTAACCGGCATCACCATCCTGTTTACGGTGAAGAAACTCGATGCCGGTGCGATCATCGTGCAGCAGCGGCTGCCCATCCATCCTGATGAAACCGCAGGTGAGCTGACCACTCGGTCTTTTGCAGCCAGCGGCGCCCTCTTGTTGGAGGCGTTGCGCCTGCTAGAAGACCCGGCATTTGCCGGCACGCATCAAGATGAGGCTGCGGTGACGCACTGTCGTAAGATCGACAAACAAGATGGTGCGATTGACTGGCAGCAGTCCAGCGTCGAGATCTATAATGCCTTTCGCGCTTACGATCCGTGGCCTGGCGCCTTTACCTATCTGAATAGTAAACGCATAAGTCTCATCGAGATGAAGCTCGACGAAGACGCTATGAGCGGGCTTACAGCGGGTCAAGCGCAATATGATAAACGCCTGCGATGCCTGCGCATTGGCGCCGGATCCGGCACGCTTCAGCTCTTTAAACTCAAGGCCGCCGGCGCCAAGGAAGTCACCGCTGAGGCCTTTTGGAACGGCCTCAAGGACCGCAGTAGCGTTGTGTTTCAGGGAGCAGACGTTTAATGGCTGCACTGCTGACCGCGGGTCGTTTAGTCGCTGTTGCCGTCTCTGGAGGCGGCCGTACGCTGGCTAATCTGTTGCAGCGGCAACAATCTGGCAGTGGATATCAGGTCGCTGCGGTCATTGCATCAAATGCCGAGTGCGCCGCGGTTGCTATTGCCAAGGCACACCAGCTGCCACTCTTTGTCGGCGATTTCTCCGCTGCTGGCCATGCTGCCTGCGGCGAACGCCTCTATCCTTGGTTGTGCAATCAGCGCATAAACTGGGTTGCCTTGGCCGGATTCATTAAGTTGTTTCCACTCCACTCGGATTGGAGTCGACGCATTGTTAATATTCACCCATCGCTACTGCCTAAACACGGCGGCAAGGGTATGTACGGCGATAAAGTTCATGCTGCGGTGCTTGCCGCTGGCGACGATAAGGCGGGCGCTTCAGTGCACTTCGTGACTCCAGGCTATGACGAAGGCGCCGTGGTAGCCCAAGTTAGCGTTCCCGTTCAGCCTGAGGACACGGTGCGGCTGCTAGCTGACCGCGTTTTTGCCGCCGAATCCCAACTCTATCCGCAGACTCTCAATCTTTTGATCAACGGTGTATTGCCGCGGGCTGATGGTGTCGTGGAAAGGTCGATTTATGACGGTACATAGCCAGCACATCATCGAGACGCGCCGATTGTTTCAAGCATATTTGGCAGGGCAAGTGTCCAGCCGGTATGGAGATGCCGAGTCCGCAGTCCAGAGCTATGTTTTAAACAGCGGTGGTAAATATGTACGTCCGCTGCTCTGCCTCTTGACTGCCGAAGCCTTAGCTGGCGACATCCAGTCTGCTCTTGCTGCGGCTAGCGCGCTTGAGCTGGTCCACACTTATAGTCTGGTTCACGACGACCTGCCGTGCATGGATGATGATGACACCCGCCGCGGCAAGCCGACGGCTCATAAGGCCTTTGGCGAAGCCCAAGCATTGCTTGGTGGTGATGCATTGCTCACCGATGCCTTTGCATTGCTTGCTGGAGCTGGCAGCGATGGTGAGGAGCGGCTGCTTGCCTCTAGGCAGCGGCTGGCCATGGTTCGAGAGCTGGCTACGGCTGCTGGTAGTCAAGGAATGGTCCTCGGTCAGCACCTCGACCTGTACTGGACTGCCCGTCACGGTGCTGGTTTGGATGAGCTCAATCGTATACATCGCCACAAAACCGGTGATCTCCTTGGTGCTAGTGCCGCAATGGGTGCGATCGCGGCAGGGGCGCCTGATAGCGTGGTTGACCGTTGCCGCCATTTTGGCCGACTCCTGGGTCTTGCCTTTCAGGTCCAAGACGACCTTCTAGATGATTCTGCTGCAACGGGTAAATCACGCGGTAAAGACCGCGAGGCCGGCAAACTGACCTACCTAGCGCTCATGTCGCCGGAAGCGGCCAGCGATGCGGCGGCGGCGTATACTCAAGAAGCCCTCGCAACCATTCAAAGTCTGCCGTCGTCGGCTGTTCTCATCGAATTTGTTCTAAGCCTTCTCGGCCGTACCCGCTGAGTGTGATAGAGTGGTGCCGTACCTAGGGTCTTTTTAAGAGGTGATTGGTGCTATGAGTGTCTTGAAGTTGCCAGTTCGGCAAGCGCTGACCGAAGATAATTATGAACACACGGTGTTGGTCTTTCGCGACCGCCAGGCCGGCGTGAGCGAAGTCTATGATCCAACGCGGAGCAGTTTTAGCTACAATGCTTATTGTTTGGAGAAAAAGGTTCTCAAGGAACTGTTTAGCTGTGAATATGATTTCCTTGCGGATGCGTTGGAGGTGATTAATGAGGAATTTGGCACTTGGCCGACTGAAAGCTTCGACAAAAAAGGCTGCGGTAGCTGCGCTGCTAAGAAGTAGTTCGCGGTTTGTGCTGGTTTTGGCGGCGGTTTTGCCTGGACATGGCCTGGCGACGACCATTGTAAAAGCCATTCCGTCTCCCACGGACCCCGGCGAGCCGCTGCGTCATCAGCTTTTTAGCGATGCCTTGGAGACGCCGGCTTGCCGCCTAGTTAAGACCGACCCGCGCGGCACGATGACTTCCCCAAAACCACGGCCGGAAGCTTTGCAGGCCACACTCTCCGCCATCATTGCTGCGGTCCAAGCTAAAAACGACAAGGCCTTGCAGCCATTGTTTCACAACCGGCTCAATGTCAGCTTGGCGGCCCTGGCCGAAACCTTCGGCAAGCTGGATTTTACTTACGGATCTCCGTACGACGTCTCGGTTTTTCGCCTTTGGGCGCTCAATACCGTCGATGGCGCCACGGCGCCACTCTCTTGCCCTGGAGACCAGGTCAAAGTCTATCCACAATACGGTTACCCCCTTCAATTTGGCCTCTGGTTGCAGGTCATGGGTCAAAAAGAGATCGGCCGCATCTACGTGTCCTTGGTTCCCGTGAACGATTCATGGGTCATCGGCGCCTTTCGTACCCAGCAGTGGACGCACGCTGGTAAGGATTATGCAGAGTGGGCAGATCTTGCCGGCAAGGCTGCCCATGCAACATTCAAGGAATCGGCCTTCATTAAGTACGATCTAGCCGCCAAACTCACCGACGGCGGCACCTTCGTTGAGCTTGCCGTTCACGACGACCTACTCAAGGCGCGCGACGCGGTCATGACTCCTGACCAGTGGGTCCAGAAGATCAAATCAGCGATTAAAGGTTATGACACGGTCTATGCCTCGACCATTTTAGTTGTAGGCGGAGATGGCATCCTCCTGCGTCTATTGTCGGCCAAAGAGCTATCGCTCGAGGATATGACGGCGCAGTGCAAGGCTATTGCCAAAAATCTGGTAAATCTCGCATGGACAGCGAAGGTTACAGGGATCCGCTGCAGCTTCCTGCTGCCTGCCGAGGACCCCAAGAAGGATGGCGCAATGGGCAGTATCTATACTGAGCTTCGGCCCTAAGCTAATTACCTTGATGTTTTTAGTATGCTCAATAAACGGGCGACCGCAGCGGTCGCCCGTTTGGTGACAAAGGGGCCGGCCAACCCCTTCGTTGGGCTCTTTCGGGCCGCTTCTGCTATAATCTAATCTGCCCCATTTAGCTTCCGACCTGAATCTGATTTCACCCGCTTTCAACAAAACATCACTGCCTTTGGATCCCCAGGGTGGCCGCTAAAACCCAAAATCAACTTCAGCAGTTGCAGCAAACGCTTTACGATAAGGCCTATAAAGAGGCGCATGCCATCGTAAGCGGGACGTCAGCGACGATTCTCGCCTATTCGGCAAAATTTGAGCAGAGTCTGCCGAAACGGTGCGTTCGTACCAATCAGACCGAGCTGCTTTCTGCCATGCGGCAGCATCGTTTTATTCTGTATGGCGACTTTCATACCCTCCGCCAGTCCCAGCGTGGCCTTCTACGCCTCTTGCGCACCTACGTTGAACGGCAGCGTACAAAAAAAGTGGTGTTGGCCCTAGAAATGTTTAAGTGTGTCGATCAGGATCTCATCGATGGCTACCTTGCCGGCCGTCTAAGCGACGAAGTCTTTCTCGGCAGTGTTAACTACTCGGTCGAATGGGGCTTTCCGTGGCAGAACTTCAAGATGATTCTTGATTTTGCCCGGGCTCGGAAGCTCCAAGTAGCTGGGATAAACACAGAAAATGCAGGGCGTGATACGCTGCTAAAGCGCGACCGCTTCGCCGCTAAATGCCTGGTGTCTTTGGCAAAGTCTTACCCAGACCACAAGATTATCTGTTTAATCGGCGAATACCATTTGGCGGATGCCCATTTGCCAAAGGCACTTGCGGCCGAGCAGGAGTGCCAAGGTGTCAAGGGGGCGATGCTACGCATCCTCAATAACATCGATCGTTATTATTTCACGCTGAACAAGGCCAACGCTCCGACGCTTACTGAATACCTGCGCTTAAGAAAGGACTTCTACTGTGTGGTGAACTCACCGCCATGGATGAAGTGGCAGTCGTTCTCATTGTGGGAAGAAACTCGTCATATTAGTTCTCTACCCGCTAGCGATCAGGAGTACGAATTAAACCAAAAATTGGACCTTTATAGTGAAGATGCCTTTGATGTTGATTATCAGTTTATGAGCTTCGTGAAAAATATCGCGGCTTTTATGTCGCTACCCATCGATCCCAGCGATATGGAGAGCTTTCAGCTCCAGTTTTCTCCGGGTGGCGACTTCTTTCGTGATCTGGCCGCCAACGGGATCCTCGATGTAGCCGAGGCCAAACGCCTAGTCGGTCGAGCTAGCGTCGATGGGGTTTATTTTATAGGAAAAACTAAATCGGTGCTTCTTACTTACATCTCAATTAACAACTTGGCCGAGGCGGCCGGTCAATACCTGCACACTCTTTTGACAGGTTTTCAGGATTGCAGTGGCGTTCAAGTAGAAGATTTCTACCGGCGGGTGCTCAAGTCGGCCGTTGGCATGATTGCTTCAAAAATCCTCAATCCAAGCCGACAATGCATGGAGCTTCACCATTTTCGTCAGGTCCTATTGCGTACTAAGAAAGCGCAAGATTTGCCCGCTGATAGCAAAATGCAACTAGCGACGGCTGTTCTGCGCTTTGACCTTTGGATCGGTAGCAAGCTACACGAGGAAACCTTAAAAATGCCAGCACCTCAGGCTATGGTGCTACAACTCGATCAAGACCTAGACTACGCGGTGAGCCGATCGATTGGGCAAATGCTTGGATATTCGCTGTGTAAGAAGGTGATTGTCCATAAGGTGCCTAGCGCCCGCATCC
>Ga0315289_10010592_pt1 | contig 13186 bp, 12 predicted proteins | sample YL17G11_40_MG_FD_203452 | JGI IMG/M metagenome (GOLD analysis project Ga0315289, IMG submission 203452) | Sediment microbial communities from Yellowstone Lake, YNP, Wyoming, USA - YL17G11_40 | ecosystem: Environmental > Aquatic > Freshwater > Lake > Sediment | place: USA: Wyoming | collected...
TTGAGTGTCAGAACTGATAACACTATGGCTCGGTGAATGGAATCGTTTTAATGTAATGGATTGGAACGGATAATGGCCAAGTGCCCTAGATTTTGCGTACACTTTCCAATAGTCCACGAACTTTCGACTGAAAATTCTAAACACAAGAGGAGTTTAGAACTCTTTTGACAATAGGGGGATAAATCCATATCGGATTTTTGAATGCTACTGGCTGGGTTATAATCTTAATTGAATTGAGAAAAATGTGCCGAGCCCTAACTACTACCCCTTATCAGTTAGGGAACGCTCTTGTTCGAACTGATAGCAGAAAAATCCCAAAGAACTGTCAATAAACTGTGAATCCTTAATAATGCTCCGCCAACCAGACGATTTGCATAGAATCTCTTCTTTACTTTTTCAGCTGAGCATATTAAATTATAATAGTTATGAGCAAGAGACTTCCAAAACGAACGAATGCATCTAATCCTGTCCGTAAACCGGCCGAGGGTCTTAGTGCTCTATCAAATCAAATATTGGCGCATGCAAACCGTGGCCTTCCGAGAGTTGACTTCATGCGCGAGGTCTCGAAGATGCTTCTTGACTATTCTGGGTGCTATGCAGTGGAACTGCGGTTGAACAGAGGGGATAAATGCTACTGTTTCGAAGCTATGCGTAGTCGTGAGCGGCCGTTTCGCTTTGAAATCATACCCTGTGCGAAAAATAAGAATGGTAATGTAGTTCCCTGCGGGCAGGGCGATTCGGGCCTGGAAAAGCTATGTCGGAGCATTTTCCTGGGCAACTTTGATGGTTCCTTTCCATTATTTACTATGAATAGAAGCTTCTGGACAGGTGATCTGGAAAAGTCGGGGATCTTCCGTCTTAAGAGCACCCGACGGCCAGATGTTCACAGTTTTTACCTTGGTGCAGAATACAGATCGCTCGCTCTTTTCCCCCTTATCGTCGATGAGCAGAGTACAGGACTTCTGTTACTGAAGAGCAAGCAACGGAACTACTTCACCCAGAGTGAAATAGAATTCTATGAGAGGCTCGCCCAAATTCTCGTAGTAGCGCTCGCCCACCGAAGCGCGCAGGTGGCCTTGCGTGAACGAATCAAGGAACTGACGTGCCTTTACGGAATAGCTCGGTTAGCTGCTCAGACTGACATATCGCTAAACGAGATTTTGCGAAGCATCGCCGAGCTTCTTCCTCCTGCCTGGCTCTACCCAGAGATTACATCTGCCAGGATTGTCTTAGATGGGCGCGAATACTCAACACGGCGGTTCCAAGAGAGTCCGCAAAAACAAAGGGCGGATGTCATTGTCAGCGGGGAACTACGAGGCGTTGTCGAGGTGACCTACGCGGAAGAGAAGCCGGAGCTTGATGAGGGTCCATTCCTCAAAGAGGAGCGAAGCCTGATTGACACCGTAGCCAGAGAGGTGGGTATTATCATTGAGCGTAAGCTAGCCCAAGAGGAAAAAACGAAACTTCAGAACCAGCTCTTGCACGCTGACCGATTGGCCACTATTGGTCAGCTTGCTGCAGGCGTGGCTCACGAACTCAATGAGCCCCTTGGTAATATATTAGGATTTGTCCAGCTTGCAAAGAAATGTTCGGGACTGCCTAAACAAGCAGAGCAGGATATTGAGAAGGCAGTGATTGCTTGTCTGCATGCACGGGAAGTTATCAAGAAGTTAATGCTTTTCGCCCGGAAAGTACCCCCAAAGAAGACCCAAGTTAATTTAAATCAGTTGGTCGAAGAAGGGCTCTATTTTCTGGAGTCTAGGTGTGCCAAGGAGGGGATCCAGATAGTACGTGCGCTTTCGCCTGAACTTCCGGAGATAACTGCTGATCCCTCACAGTTGACTCAAGTCTTGGTTAATCTGGTCGTGAATGCTGCTCAGGCGATGCCGGAAGGAGGCACAATCACGATCAAAACTCTTGAGGGCAAAGGATACATTTCTCTAATTGTGGAAGATACGGGCGTCGGGATAAGCGAGGAGGTTATGAAGAAGATATTCATTCCTTTTTTTACAACTAAAGAGGTGGATCAAGGAACAGGCTTGGGCCTTCCCGTTGTCCACGGAATCGTGACTTCTCATGGGGGTTGTATTAAGGTTGATAGCAAACCTGGTCGGGGGACATGGTTTGAGGTTAAACTGCCCTTAACCGGAGCACCAGACGTGGAGGAGAATGAGTAATATGGTACGCTCAATCAAGAAAGAACGTATCCTTGTTGTTGATGATGCCATAGATACGATAGAAGTGCTTTATAGAAACCTGAGCTCAAGGGGATACCAAGTTTTTACTGCCACAAGCGTGAATGAGGCGATCAGGATTCTTGAGACTACTACAGTCGACCTCGTTATAACTGACCTAAAAATGCCCAAGGTTAGTGGGTTCGATCTAATAAGGCATGTTCGGGAAAACTTGAAAGATACTGAAGTGATGACGATTACTGGTTACCCCAGCATTGAAGGGGCGGTCAAGGCCGTCAAGACCGGGGCTGAGGAATACTTGACCAAGCCTTTTACTGATGACGAACTTTTCTCCGCGGTACGGCGGACGCTCGATAAACTATATATGCGGAGGATTGCAGAGGCTAGCCTGCAAAAGACTCTGTTAGTACCCTACGGTCTTATTGGTGAATCGGAGACAATGCGTAAAGTTTTCAGCGCCATAGCCAAGGCCGCATGCACATCAGCGACGGTGCTCATCTCGGGTGAGAGCGGGACAGGCAAGGAACTTGTAGCCAGGTCCATTCATTATACTAGTTCGAGAGCTTCCGCCGCATTTGTGCCTGTAAACTGTGCAGGCATTCCTGAGGGGCTTTTAGAAAGCGAACTTTTTGGACACGTTAAAGGGGCTTTTACTGGTGCCACCGAGTCCCGAGCGGGCTTCTTTCAAACCGCTGATGGTGGTACAATCTTTCTTGATGAAATAAGCGATATGAGCCTATCTATGCAGGCGAAACTTCTCCGAGTCCTTCAGGACAAGGAAGTCTATATGGTTGGAGCCGACCGTTCACGGAAGGTAGACGTGAGAATTATTGCTGCGACGAATAAGGATCTGATGAGCCTCGTGAGTAAGGGGGTTTTTCGAGAAGACCTGTTCTTCCGCCTAAATGTGATTGCTATTGCCATACCTCCTTTACGAGAGAGAGCCGACGATGTTTTACTGTTAGCTAATCATTTCGCGACTAAGTATGCTAGGGAATTTGGTAAAGCGAAACCCAAGTTTTCAGATAATGCCTTACAAGTTTTAAGAAATTACCATTGGCCGGGCAATGTGAGAGAACTGGAGAATGTAGTCCAGCGACTCGTGGTCATGACCGATGGAGAAGTTATAGAGATTTCCGATCTTCCTTCACTTATGCGCTTCTCCGCGCTACGAGAAATGGGACTCAATCGAACTCTAGCTGAAGTGGAATCTGAATATATTCGCAACGTTCTGGCAAGTGTAAATGGCAACAAGACGAAAGCTGCGGAAATACTTGGAATTGACCGAAAGACGCTGCGAGAAAAGCTAACAAAAATCGAGGGACCGTTCCCCTCCTAAACAATTCCTCCGCGGGGAAATTCCCCCCAGCGGTTCAAATCTCCCCGTAAAAATTCTTCATTCTTAACGATTACGCCCGAGTACGATACAATTTGGCCGAAAATTTTTGGCAACCCGAATATCACTAATTTTCATAGACTTAGCTGACAAATGTTCCACTACGGTGGTACCCCGGATTGTTAAACAACAACCGAAAGCTTCCATTGGCATAAGATTCGCTTTAGTGTCCCATGTAGGTATGGATAAAGGGCAAAGAATGAAAGGAGGTTGGCACCGTGGCTACGATTCAAGAGATGAAGAAAATGAGAAGATTGAGTTTTGTAGGTTCGGCACAAAAGATAAAAACCAAAAAAAAGGCAAAGACTTCAGGAGCTCACCGAAAGACTAATACCACGGACGAGGTAAGTCCCATCCGGAAATACAAGGAGTGGAGATTGCTATATATACCCTATCCGTTTGAAGACTCGAGTAACAATATTTCCCCAATGACCAGTTCGCAGGATAGGTCTCCGGATGAGGTAAAAGATAAGGGCGAGTCCAAGGGACTCTGCAGGAATTGCAAGAAACATGAAACATGTATACTCCCAAAACCCGAAGGCGGTGTGTGGCATTGCAAGGAATACGAATAGAGCGACCACCTGCCATTATCTCTGGTAGGCCCATTTTTAATGCATTGCGCTTGATCGGGAAACCAAATGGCCAAAGGAGAAAATGTAACCACGAGTTATGTAGAGCAACCTGCTCTCTGTGCACATAGAGCAATAACAGAATCTAGAGGAGGTAATCATGAAAGCGTCTCATTCCGACGTAGAGCGTACTCTCAGCGTGAGAGAGATAGCTAGTAGGAAAAAGCCAAGTGTTTATGATAATGTAACCAAGCAGTTCAACAAAGCAGCAGATCTTATGAACCTTGACCCGGACATCCGCAAGATTTTGGCTATGACAGCCAACGAGATTATAGTCCACTTCCCGGTAAGAATGGATGATGGTCGGATTGAAATGTTCACCGCTTATCGCGTGCAGCACAATAATGCCCTAGGTCCTTTCAAGGGGGGACTCCGCTTCCATCCTTTAGTTGACATAGACGAGGTCCGGGCGCTCGCTACTTGGATGACTTGGAAGTCAGCGATAGCCAGTATCCCATTCGGTGGAGCCAAGGGAGGGATCCAGTTGGATCCGTCCAGGTACTCGGTCAGTGAACTGGAGCGGATTACACGTCGCTTTACTTTTGCCTTAGGTAGCAATATAGGTCCGGAGTATGATATCCCTGCCCCTGATGTGAACACAAACCCCCAGATCATGGCCTGGATTCTGGATACCTACCTGTCGACCATGTCCCCGCACGAGAGACAGAGATGCACCCATGTGGTGACTGGCAAGCCTATAGAATCTGGTGGTAGCGTGGGACGGGATAAGGCGACAGGACAGGGTGTAGTTTTTACCATCGAAGAATGGGCAAAGGACCGCGGTTTTTCTTTACATGGAGCCACCTACATGGTTCAGGGATTTGGAAATGTTGGCTCTTGGGCGGCACGTCTTATGAAACAAAAGGGGGCGAAGCTAGTTGCTATCGAGGACATTAGCAGCGTGATCCTCAACTTAGAAGGTATTGATTCTGACGAGCTTGCAAACTATGCCAAGAATAATGGTGGACTCATATCCGGCTATCCAAATGCCGAACCAATCGACCATGACACTTTCTTGCAAACAGAGGCCGATATTTTTATCCCTGCAGCTCTGGAAAATCAGATCACATCCAATACAGCTCAATGGATCCGTGTAAAGTTAGTGGCTGAAGGAGCAAATGGTCCAACTGATCCAGACGGCGACACGATCCTTCGAGAGAAAGGGATTGATGTAATACCTGACATCCTTTGTAATGCTGGAGGCGTGATCGTAAGCTACTTCGAATGGCTTCAGAATAAGCGAAGCGAATTCTGGGAACTTGAAGAGGTGGACTGCAAACTGCATAAGAAAATAGTAAGTGCTTATGCCAGAGTACGCGACATGGCCAAAGAGTTTAGCACTGACTGGCGCACAGCTGCCTATATTGTTGCACTTTCGTGTCTGGAAAGAGTCTACAAGGAGCGCGGAATCTTCCCTTGATAAGAATCGCGGCGTTAGAAAAGTCTTTTACAGATATTGAAGTGCTGAAAGAGACTTCTTACTTTCAATAGTTTTTGTTTAATAGAGGGATCTTGTCGAGACCAAGGATCATGCCCGGATTGGTTAATACGCTTGCATTGTGAAGCAGTGCAGATAATCCAAGTAAGTAGATCTAACTTTTTAAAAGAACTAGTATATCTAACTCGGGATTTGATATCTTCATAGATTTAGTTTGCTGTTGAGCACCATACTCGGATCAAACACTACGGTACTCCTGCAAATCCAGCAAGATTTCTACCATGCTGTGCTGTTTATTGACAAGCCCCCAGCACAAATAGCAGAAAGATTCTCAAGGAAGCCGCAGATGATATAATCCTGGTTGATCAAAAAGGGATCTTAGCATGGAATCCTGAATATGGTGAGTTGATACCGTGTTTTCACAATCTTCGAAGAGAAACCTCTTTGGAATCCAATTAATGGGGTACTTCAAGTCGTTGCTTTATTTATTATTTGAAATAACGATACTAATTCAGTGGTCTCTCCTACAACAAAATATAAGCCATAAAAATTCAATACTGGGGGACAGGGATTCGAACCCCGGTTTTGTGGTCCAGAGCCACACGTCCTGCCGCTGGACGATCCCCCAGTGAATTAATATACGCTCCCTGCCGATACTATATATGGCTATAAAGAGCTTTTTTAAAATAAAACTTGAAACCCTTTTGTCAAGCACAATCTGTGAGGTATTATGGAGGACTTAAAAAATATCCTGGTGGTAGATAATCACCAGAACATCCTGGAACTTATCAGTAACCTTCTGCAGATGTTTAAATATCAGACCTTTTGTGCTCTGGATACCCAGACTGCCCTGAGACTTTTAGAAGAGAAAAAGTTCGATTGTATAATCACTGACGTAGAGATGCCCAAACCAGGTGGATTTGATTTATTGAATGAGGTCAAGAGTAAATATCCACAACTCCCAGTTATAATGATCTCCTCCTATGCCAATCCCAAAATGGAAAAACAGGCAGAAGAAAGCGGAGCCTCTGGCTTTACCGCTAAACCTTTCCGGATAGAAACCCTGCAGAAAATGATAGAGAAAGCCCTGGAAAAAACGGAAAAGGTTAAGGTCTGTTAAAAAATTCTTTTATTGAGAAGCAGGGATATATTGCAATAAATCTGTACAAAACTCTTATCCTGGAGAGATGTAGGGGCAGGTTTCAAGCCTGCCCCTACCTTTATAATTTAATGACTGCTGAAAGGAACCCAATTCTATAGGTAACGCACAATCATCAGATTTTCTTCTGGCGTAGAAACCTATAAAATGATATATTGATTTCGTAAAAATGTGAAAAATTAGTTACCAATACAACGAAACACGAAATAAAAAAGGTATTAATCCAAATAGCAACAAATCAAACAACAAAAAGAAAAAGAATAGAAATATGAATATGAGCAAACCAAATTCTACCCGCCCTTCCGATTTTATCCGGGAGATTATCAATGAAGACCTGAGGACCAGCAAATACGGTGGGCGAGTGCACACTCGATTCCCTCCGGAGCCAAATGGCTATCTGCATATTGGACACGCCAAATCAATCTGTCTCAATTTTGGCATTGCTGCTCAATATGGAGGTCTGTGCAATTTAAGATTTGACGATACTAACCCCAGCAAAGAGGAAGTCGAATATGTGGAATCGATCAAAGAAGATGTGGGATGGCTTGGGTTCGACTGGGAAGATAGAGAGTTCTATGCTTCCGATTACTTTGAACAGCTCTACGACTTCGCTATACAGTTAATTAAAAAAGGTAAAGCCTATGTGGATGATTTAAGTGCAGATGAAATCCGGGAAACTCGAGGTACCTTGACTGAACCCGGTAAGGAAAGCCCCTATCGTAATCGCTCAATCGAAGAAAACCTGGAGCTGTTCGAACGCATGCGCGCAGGTGAATTTCCGGATGGCTCCCGGGTTCTTCGAGCGAAAATCGATATGTCCTCTGGGAACCTGAATATGCGTGATCCGGTTATGTATCGTATCCTGCATGCCACCCATCATCGCACCGGCGATAAGTGGTGCATTTACCCAATGTATGATTGGGCACATGGCCAGTCTGATTCTATCGAAGGTATCACTCATTCGATCTGCACACTTGAGTTTGAGGACCATCGCCCTCTGTACGACTGGTACATAGAGCAATTGAATATCCATCATCCACAGCAAATAGAATTTGCTCGCCTGAATCTTAGCTATACAGTTCTCAGCAAGAGAAAACTTTTACAATTGGTAAATGAAGGGCATGTCAATGGTTGGGATGACCCGCGAATGCCTACAATTTCTGGTTTTAGAAGACGTGGCTATACTCCGGAGTCAATCCGGGACTTTTGTGAGCGCATCGGCGTGGCTAAGAGGGATAGTATCGTTGATATCGCTTTGCTCGAACATTGCCTGCGTGAGGATTTAAACAAGCGAGCACCGCGGGTTATGGCTGTTTTGCGACCACTTAAGGTGATAATAGAAAACTATCCGGAAGAAAAGGTGGAAGAGTTAGAAGCCATAAATAATCCAGAGGATGCCAGTATGGGGAAGCGTAAACTTCCTTTTTCTCGTGTGCTCTATATCGAAAAAGATGATTTTCGAGAGGTTCCACCAAAAAACTACTTCCGTTTAGCACCCGGTCGTGAGGTTCGTCTGAAACACGCTTATATTATCAAATGTGAGCGAGTGGTTAAGGATGAAAAGACCGGTGAGGTCATTGAACTGCACTGCAGTTATGACCCTGAGACCAAAAGCGGCAAACCTAAAGCCGAACGCAAAGTCAAGGCAACACTCCACTGGGTTTCTGCTGCTCATACTCCTGAAGCTGAAGTCCGTTTATTTGACCACCTTTTCTTAATACCAGATCCAGATGAGGTGCCAGAAGGACAGGATTTCAAGGCAAATTTGAATCCTAAATCTTTGGAAACTTTGACTACTTGTAAGATTGAACCAAGTCTGAAAGAAGTGAAACTGGGAAGTCGTTATCAGTTTTTAAGACTTGGCTATTTCTGCGTTGACCCTGATTCTACCGAAAAGAAACTCGTCTTCAACCGGACAGTAACCTTACAGGATACCTGGGCGAAAATCGAGAAAGCACAGAAAAGATAGCAGGGAGCAGGTAGCAAGGAGCTAAAAACAAAAAAAGACTTTGCCTTCGCTGAATGTTATCAGCGAACAACGTAACTATCCCTGTTCTGCCAAGTGAATTTTTCAAGCAAGACCCCCCTGTTCCATTTGGAATTCGATTCTGAATGTCCTGGTCTTTTCTTCATGAAGAAATCTGGAAATAGTGAAGGACTAAAAAAAACAAAAAATATTTTCTTGACAGGCGATATGAGTGGTTTTATACTGGAACTATAAAAAGAGGAATGGCTCATTAAATAGATTATATTATACCCAGAGTCCGTAGGTCATAAGCCAGAGTTCCTGATCTACGGATCTTGAAAGCGGAACGGATTTAAGATACATTCAGGAAATACTTGGTCATGCTAGTTCAAAAACGACTAAATTTACACTCCTGTCAGTAAACAGACACCTGGAAAGATTTCAAGTCCACTGGATCAAGCGATCCAGCAGTCAAAAGCGAAATAAACGCAATGCGTCTATTATGCTAAATCAGGCGGATAGACGCAATGTAATTACACACTAGTTGCACAAAATTGGGGTGCCCGTATCCCAAGACAGGAAATTATTTTTAATACAAATGCCGCGCCCATTTTGCCCACCTTCCTTGGCGGGACAACGTTCCCCTACAAAAAAAACGTAGAGACGCATAGCATGCGTCTCTACAACTACACATAAAAATTCAATGAATCCTATCCAGAGAGAAATCCAGAACTTAACACAACAATTTGGTTTAACATTTAAAGAAACCAAAGAATATTATAGAATCATTCAGCAGAGATTAGAGAAAGAAATCTCAGAAGTTAAAAAATTAAATCTCCTCAAGGGAAATCTTATCTTAGAATGCTCAACCGGTCAGGGAAAATTCACCCAAAAGCTCATAGAAGATCTTCTGAAACCAGAGCAGAGTCTTTACACCATCGACTCCTCTCCTGAGATGATAAAAAAATTCCGCTCCAACCTCAGAAGAAAAAATCTTCATCCTCAAATAGCCGATCTGTGGAAACTCCCTTTCAAGGATAATCATTTTAATGCAATCATCTCTCATTATACCTTGCACGGTCTTCGTTCCAAGAAAAAGGACTTTTTGAAACCTTTCAAGGAAATGATCCGGGTATTAAAACCCGGAGCCCCATTTGTAGCTATGACTTTTTATTATGCTAAAGGGGAAAACCTACCTGCATATTTCTATCACCGATTAATACAACTAAATTATCTGGACAAAAAGATAAATTTCTTTAGCCTTCAGAAACCAGAGATTTACAAAAACCTTCTAAAAAAAGCTGGATTAAAACAGATTAAATCTAAGATTATAAATTACAATTCTATTAAGTTTCCAAAAGAGTTAAGAAAGAAAATCTGGAATGCCCGTTTAAAAGAGGAAAAAAGCTTGATTAAAAAAATAAAATCATCTAAACTAAGAAAAACTGCTCAAGAGGTTTTAAAGAGTTTTGAGGATAAACCAGAATTAAAAAATCAGAAGATTGACCCAACCCTTTTGCTCTGGGGAAAAAAGTAGGGGCGAGGTTTCCTCGCCCTGATTGGAGTGCAATAACTTGTTGTTGCAAGTTTTGACAATGCCCTATGGGCACTCCAGAAAATACGCTTTCTTGCTCTCTGTTAGTCTTCAGACTAACAGAGTTTTTTCTTGGGGATGTAAGGAGTTGCCTCCTGACTCTTATCCCTATTTGAGGAAACCTCCCATTATATTCTGAGAATTTACTTAAACCTCATAACATTTCTCCGTAAGTTTTTAAGGAAAGTGGTGTTTATATATTAATTGAATCTGGTTAATAAGGTAACATCGCAAGCAAGATGAATGATACTGAACTGATTTTAAAATTCAAAGAGGGAGACAAATCCGCATTCCGAGAGTTGGTGGAAAAATATCAGGATTCGGTGATCAATACCTGTTATCGCTTCCTAAGAAACAAAGAAGAAGCTGAGGAAATAGCTCAAGAGGTTTTCTTGAAGGTCTATCTATCAGCAAATTCATACCAACCTAAAGCTAAGTTTTCCACCTGGCTGTTTAAGATAGTTGTAAACCTATGTTTAAACAAGTTGAGGGATAAAAAGAAATATGTATCGTTAAAGATAGGTAGCCCTTATCACAAAAACCAGATGGAAGACGATATTCCTGCATTAGCTGAACATCAGCCAGACAAATCCTTTGAGCACAAAGAGCTGAAGAGGATAATAAAAGATGCTATTGATTCTTTGCCCGAAAATCAGCGCGTTGCGATCATACTTAATAAATATGAAGGATTTTCCTATCAGGAGATGGCAAAGATACTGGATTGTTCAGTCTCCTCTATCGAGTCAAGGTTATTCAGGGCTAAAGAGAATTTAAAGAAAAAACTGGAACCCTATATTAAAAAAGATGCAATTTAACCGCAAGCTTTGGGAAAAATTTGTGTTAATATCTAATGTATAAGGAGAACAACTAAAATGAAATGCCGAAAAATAAAAAAGAGATTATCAGTCTTTGTAGATGGAGAAGTCAAGGAAAAAGAAAAAAATAAAATCCTTGCACACCTGAGCACCTGTCCTTATTGTGAGCAGGAAGCAAAAACCCTGTTCTTACTGCAGGCTCTTTTAGAACAGGAAAAAGAAACCATCAAGCCCTCTCCTTATTTTACAAATAAATTGGAGCAAAGAATTGCTCAGTTAGAGAAAAAGGAGGGTCCTTTAAGGAAACTTCTGGAGTGTCTAAACCAGGCTTTAGTTCCAGCAACGATTACTTCGGTTTTAATAATTGGAACCTTGTTTGGAAATAAATTAGGTGAAGTCTTTTACTCAAGAATTTCAAAACTTTTAAATCCAGGCGAATCCTCTTCAATCCAGGAAGCAGTGGATCAATCCTTGTATCTGAATGCTCTGGATGACTTTCCATCTGAGTCTTTAGGTGGGGTCTACATTGCATTAATCACTGAAAATCAATCATCTCAATCGAGGTAAGAGAGATGAAAAGAAAACTTGTCTTCTTAGGTGTAATTCTTCTAATTGCCATCAATGTGTCTGTTCTGGCAACCGTGGGTTATCGTTGGAAATGCGGACAGAGGGGGAAAATCTGTGAGGGGCATATGCCCGGTGAATATTTGGGTCAACAACTGTCCCTTTCCGATTCTCAAAAGCAAAAGATGGAAACTCTGAGAAAAGCCTTCGAGGAAAGAACTATTGAAATCAGAGAAAACCTTCTTGCCAAAAGAAACGAACTGGTCAAATTGCTATCCGAGCCCCAGCCTGATAGCACTAAAATAGAAAGCTTAGTAAAAGAGATAGGAACAGCACAAACGGAATTAGAAAAAGAAGTTGTTAATCATCTATTACATAAGAAAGAAATGTTAACCCCAGAACAACAGAGGAAATTTTTAGATTTACTCAAAGAGCGATTATTCCATGAAGGGAAATGTGAAGGAGAAATTTTTTCACCTGAAAAGGAGGTAAGATAGATGTGTCGACCGTTTGAGGGAAGTAGGGGGTTTGGGCACGGTGGATGCTGTTGTGGTGGATTCTTTCGCCGTCTCTATATCTCAAGGGAAGAAGAAAGAGACTGGATAGAGAAATACAGAGATGAGCTGAAGAAGGAATTAATTGGGGTGGAAGAAAGACTCAAAGAGCTTAAGAAAGTGAAATAAACCTTAACAAAAAGTGAAAGGAGGTGATAAAGTGACAAAGAAAAACTTATTGACATTGGTGATTGTGTTAGCATTTGGATTATTTTATGGGTTGAGCGTTTATGCTTGTGGTAAAAAGGATAATTGCCCTATGGGTATGAAGGATGCCAAGGTCGAAGTGAACAACATTGCTAACGGGGTTGAAGTGAAAATCACCTCAGATAATCCAGAGGTAGTAAATAAAATCCAGGAGCACAAAGCCAATTGCCAGCACGATGGATTGAAAGATGCTAAATCCGAAGTGACCAGCATTTCCAATGGAGTGCTAATAAAAATCACATCAGATAATCCCGAAGTGGTGAAAAAGATTCAGGAACATAAAGCTAATTGTCTAAATAATGGGCACAAAGAATGCTCTGAAGAGTGTTTGAAAGTCCATGAGAGTGGGAAGTGTTCCGGACATGCGCCGGGTGGCAAGCACTAAAAAGAAGACCAATGGTCAGCATCTAACCATGAATAGTAAGCTTATGTTGGGTGCTGGCCGTTTTTTTAGGGGATATGAATGAAGAAGGTTGCTCTCATAATTGGAATTGTCGTTGTTTTGATACTGACCGCACTGGTCGGTAACTCCTTCTTGCGCGGCAAAAAGGGATCAGCACTTCCAGAACAGATAACGCAGGTCGTGCGACGTGATATCGGCTCAAGCGTCCTCGCCACGGGCGTGATCAAACCGATGGTGGGAGCCGAAGTGAAAGTCGGCTCGCGGAT
>Ga0315289_10010596_pt1 | contig 13184 bp, 7 predicted proteins | sample YL17G11_40_MG_FD_203452 | JGI IMG/M metagenome (GOLD analysis project Ga0315289, IMG submission 203452) | Sediment microbial communities from Yellowstone Lake, YNP, Wyoming, USA - YL17G11_40 | ecosystem: Environmental > Aquatic > Freshwater > Lake > Sediment | place: USA: Wyoming | collected...
CAGCCCGCACGCAATCCACAGCCCGATGAGACAGGCGCGAAGCAGTCTCATGCTTTCCAGTATGGCAGGCCGGGGGACAGACAGGCCGGTCCACCAGAGGGACAGGCTAGTCTGTCCCCGGCGCAGGCCGGCCTGTCCCCAATGCCCCGCCGCCCGTGCTATGGTCGTGTTCAAGCATGTACTTCCAGGTCACCCCGTTCAACCTCATCACGTTGATCCTGCTCGGCCTGACCGTCTGGGTGATCGTGGCGCGCACGCGGGGGATGCTCGAGAGCAACTGGCCCCTGGTCTACTACCTGCTGGTGCTGGTCTACTGGAAGGTTTTCGAGGGCGGCTTGAGCCCCTACTGGGTCTACGCCGGCCTGGTCAGCGCCGTGCTGTTGCGCTTCGAGTTCATGGGCGGGATCGTGCTGACGTTCGTGCGGGTCATCGAGTACATCTTCCTGGGCTACGTGATCGTGCGCGGCCTGCAACTGATCTTCTTGTGGCCGTGGTGAGGGCCGGATTTCGGGTTGGATCAGTTCCATCTATTACGAAACGACCAGCAGAATCGCTCCAGCGGATACAGTCGATCACGGAGCCGGCGTTCGTAGATGCCTGCCAGGATGGCGGACAGGGTGGCGCGGGGGCGCCAGCCTTTCCACGCGGTGAGATCCAGGTAACGGAAGAAAAGCCCCCTCGCGGGTGTCAACATGTGACCGCGCCAAGGCTTGAACAGACCCGCATAATGGATGATCCAAGGGTCTTCCACCACCAGCCGGTATTGTTGCTCGGAGAGGTGAGGGGCCTTGAAAAAACACCGGCCGGCCACGCTCTCAATCACGTTCCAGCGCGGATCCAACTCTCCCCACTGGCCGCAGAGGACCGCGTTCAGCCCGCCCTGGTCGGCAAGATGCACGCTCGAGCCGCGCCGGCGAAGATAGCTGAGAACCCTGTTGGTGACGCTGTTCTGCCGCCACCAGTCCAGGTTGATGACCATCACGCCGGAATTGAAGTACTTCCGGTCCGGCTCCAAACCCAACTCCCGAAACTGCTGGACGCCGCAAGCCGATGAGACGTGCGGCACCACCAGGTCCTGCGCCGCCAGCAGCGCATGAGGGCGGGGATCCTGCTGCCAGAGTTCACCGATGTCTCGAACAATGACCATGTCGCTCTCGAGCCAGATGGCCGTGCGAACGGTCTCCGCAAGGTACTGAGGCAAGAACAGGCAGTAGTAGGCGGCGTAATTCGGGCCCCAGGAGGGCAAGCCCCGGAGGCCGGAATCATCCATTCGAATCCAGTGGAACTCGACGTCGGCTCCAGCGCAGGACTCCGTCACGCGCCGCTGGTCCGGTTCCGACAGGCCGCCGTGGAGGACATAGCACGTCACGGATCGCCCAGACGACAGGTTCGTCACCAAGGACCGCAACGTCACGGCCAGAGGCATTGCATACGCGGACGTCGCGGCGGCGCCGACCAGGATGCGCTCGCGACCGGGGTCCGATGGTGCGCCGTCAGACAAGACGCTTCAGCCTCCCCCAGAACACTCGCTTGCCAGGGGCCGCCAGGCGGCACCCCGCCAGCGATGTGGCCCTTTTCGCTCTGACTTGCGAAATGCGCCACTACCGCAGCACCACCTTGGCCAGGCCGGCGTTGTTGCCGGCATCCACCACACGGAGCACCAGCAGGTGCTCGCCGGGCGCCAGGTTCTCCAGGCGCACCAGGAAACGCTCCCGCGGCGAGTCGATGATGCCGTCCTCGGCCGCCACGGGCGTCCAGGGGCTGGCATCGAGGGAATACTCGGCCCGGCGCAGGCTCGAGGCGGCGTCCACGGCCTCGAATTCGACCTCGAGGCGGTTGCCCGATCGCGCCGGAGCGCCGGGCCGCACCACGGGCGGCGTGTGGTCGATCAGCACCGGAGCGCTGATCAGCTCCGCCTCGCGCGCCGCTCCCGGCGGGTTGACCCCTCCGTCGGAGGCGGTCACCCGGAAGCTGTACTTACCGTCGGCCAGGGCGTTGCTCTCCAGGGCGTAAGTGTTCTCGGTCAGATTGGCTTTGAGCAGCTTCCACTCCCGCTCGTCCTCGCCGCGAAAATTGAGCGTGTAGAGGAGGCGGTCCCCATCCGGATCCTCGGCCTGCCAGGTGATTTGCACCTGCTCGGCGGCGGGGTGGCTGAGGGTCTGCGTGGGCGTACCCGCGGAGGTGGCCGGGGCGGACTCGCCCGTATCGGTGACCGTGATGCTGTAGGTGGCCGCAGCGGGCTGTGCGGCCGGCTTGGCGGGAGCGGCTCCGGCAAGCTGCGTCGTCACGCTGATGCTCTTGACCACCGGCGGCGTGTTCTGCGGCAGGTAGGCCAGGGTCACGGCGTCGATCACGGGCCCGGCGCCGGCGCCGCCCTGGAACTCGGCCTTCCACTGGACGTAGCGCGCATTGGGGCTGCGCACCATGGAGGCCTGCGGATCGGCGAGCGGCTCGGACCATTCGCTCCAGGTCTTGTCCGGGCGCGACGAGTTGCCGCTGCGCGTGCGGAACGCCACGCGGCCCTGCTCGAGGCCCTCGCCCCGCCAGCTCAGGCGGCCCCAGCGGGCCACCGTCCCGGCGTCGTGCACCGGGCTCTCGAAGGTCCCCGTGCCGCCCGCCTCCTCGCTCAGGCGGTAGATGCGCCCCAGGTCCCCCGTGGCCGCCACCACCCCGCGGGCGGTGCCGAGCAGCCGGATGACCTCACCTTCGTTGGTTTGCGCGACCAGCGTGGCCTTCCGGTCCGGACTCAGGCGGTAGATGCGCCCCTGCCCGTCGGTCGAGAAGACAATCTGACCGCCCGCCACCAGCAGGTCGTAGATGTTCTCCTCCTTTGAGCTCCACAGCGTTTCGATGGTGTTATCCGGGTCGATCCTGTAAACCGCGGACTTCTCCACCCCCGAGACATCCAGCAGCGGGGCCGGAGCCACCGGCGCCGCCGGGGCGCCGGCCGGCCTGGCGGTTTCCGCTTTGGGCTTGAGCTCGGCTCCCCCTTGGGCCGCCTCCCCGGTCACGGTGATGCTGGTCGAGGTGCCGCCCACGCTGGCGCCGGAGGGAATCCCCAGCACGGAGGTCACGCCGCCCAGCGTCCGCCGGCTCATCGAGCCGCCCAGCGCCGCCGCGTAAATGGCTCCGTCGGGGGCCGGAACGATGGCCCGAATCTCCGGGAGAGTGGCGTCGTAGAGCACGAAGGCCTTGTCCTTGCCGGAGATGCGGTAGAGAATGCCGTTCGGCTCCGTGCCGGCCAGCAGGTTCCCGCCCGCGTCCAGGGCCAGGCAGGTCACGTGCGACTGGCCCGTCTCGTAGTACACCTCCCCGTGTCCCGCGGCCGTCACCCGGAATACCTTGCCCTCGTCTCCCGTGCCTGCGTACAGCGCGCCGTCCCTGCCGAACCCCAGCGCCCAGATGTACTTGGCCTTGGGCGCGAAGTACTCGGTGGCCTTCCCCTTCTCGAGGCGGTAGACCTTGCCCTCGGGCGAGGTGGCGGCGTAGAGCACGCCTTTCGCATCCAGCGCGAGGGCAAACACCTCGGGCTGCTCGGCGGTCCACAGCAGGGAGGCTTTCCCCGCAGGATCGAGGCGGAAGACGCGACCCCGGTGGCCCGAGCCGGCGTACAGAGTACCGTCCGGACCCTGCGCCAGGCTCCAGATCACGGGCTGGTCGGAGCTGAACAGCGTCTCCAGCTTGGGGGCCAGCATCAAGCGCCCCTCCCGCGCCAGCGAGATCCCGGTAAAGCGGCCGCCCACGAAGTCGCGCCAGGAATTCAACTCCCAGGTGACCGTGCCAGCCGCCTGCGCCACGCCTGTCGCCAGGCAAACCAGAAAGACAAGCTGTTTCATTCCTTGACTTCTACCTGGATGGTGCGCGAGCCGGAGATGACCATGTCGGGGACACTGATCTCCAGCTCGGCGATGGTGGAGTTGCCGGCCAGCGCCGGGCCGCCCACGGAAGCCTGGGTGCGCGCCAGGATCATGGCCACCGAGGCCGGCGGATTCGGCAGCGTCGATCCCAGCAGCTCGTAGGCCGGTTCGGCCCGCAACACCCTCACGTAAGCCTTGGTGTTGGGGCGCAGTGAGTTCAAAGAGGAAATCAATTGGGCCGGCGATCTGGGCGGCGCGCTCATCAATTGCCGCAACTCCGCCAGGTTGACGGTATTGGCGTCGGCGACCGTGATCTGCCAGGGGCCGGCCGGCGCGCCGATGGGCACCTGGTAGCTGACCTGGTGGGTCATCTCGAGGCCGTTCTCGCCGCTCAAGACCACCGTGAGCTCGAGCCGCTCCCCGGGCCGCACCTCGCGCCGCGAACCCCACACCTGCTCGATCTGCAACTGCCGCTTGCGGTCGAAGGCCTCGATCTCGAGGGCGATCTTGCGGGGCCGCAACGTCTCGAACCCGCTCTGCATGGCGTAGGCCAGAGGCAGCGCCGCCCCCAGCGACGCCTGCATGGGCACGTTGAAATCCCCGGCGTACATGTTGCGCAGCTTCAGCGGCGCGGCGCCGCCGTCGAACTCGATCTCGCCGCTGATGGCGAAGCTCGATTCACCGAGGCCCTGCTCGGTGGCGTCGATGGCCGAAAACACCGCCAGTTGCAGCAGGAACGGCGTAAGGATGCGGCCGTTGACCATGCGCATCTGGTAAGTCTGCCGGGCCGCGACGCCCCCCCGCGCGCGGCGCACCACGGAGAGCCCAAGCGGGATCATCACCGGGCGCCGCCCCACTTCCCCGACCAGCGCCGTGCTGCGGTCCTGGGTGATGGCGCCCATCCATTCCCGCGCCGTCGAGATCTTGAAGGAGGTGGCGATACTCGGCAGCAGCGTCAGCACCTCCGCGCGCGCGAAGGGCAGATCCGTGCTGCCCAGGCCCAGCAGGCGGTGGCCGAAGGCGTAGACGCGCTTGCCGTCCACCTGGGTCACGGTGCCATCCGCGCCGATGCTCAGGTCCCCGGAAAGAAGCTGCACGGTGATCATCGAGCCGGGCTGGAGGCTGGCCGGTTCGCCCCACTTCTGGCCGGGAGGCGCGCCGCCGGCTATCCCCTGCCGGGGCTCCAGGCCCAACGCCCTGAGTTGCGGGGCGAATTGCTCGAGCGTGCGCGCCGTGAAACCAGCGAAGCTGACCGGCGTGGCGATGTCGGTCAATTTCGTACCGGCGGCCAGGACCGACTCCGGCGGCGCGAACAGGACCGCCAGCGGCTGGCTGCCCAGGGAAGCGAGTCTCGCCAACCCGGGCGCGGATCCTCCCGCGCCCGCCTCGCTGGCCCGCAGCATCTCCTCGATGGGCCGGATGCCGGCGATGGGTTCCTTCGAGAACGCGAACGCCATGGCCACCGCGCCCACCAGCTTGCCATCGATGTAAACCGGGCTGCCGCTCATGCCCTGCAACACGCCGGTCCGTTCGAGCGGTCCTCCGCGCAGGCGGGCCAGGATCACGGACTGTCTGGGGCCCACGTTCTCGAGAACCCCCAGCACCTCGAGGCCGAACTCCTCGACGCGGGTTCCGGAGAACACCGTCCGCCCCACGCCCTTCATCCCGGGGCGCACGTCCTTGAGCGGGAACACTCCGGTCTGGGCGGACAAGACCCCCGCCAGCACGACACCGCTCAGTGCGCCCCACCAAGCCACGCTTTCATTCTACCTGCTGGCCGCCAAGGAGACCCAGCCCGTTCACCTTCCCCAGTCCCGCCCGCCCTGGCAGCGTGGCCCGCTGAGCGGAAGGCTGTCAACAATGCGCCGGCCGTCTTGTGACTGGCTCGAGGAGCCAGACGTTTTCCCGAAGTTCTCGCCGTCCAATTCGCTAACGCCGCCCGTCCGCCCGCAACTCCGCAACCGCCAAGCACTTCGCGCCGTCGGCTGCTTTCGGTTTCTCTGCGTGTCTGGCTTCAACCCCCAAGTGCGCAACCCTGCGACGTTACCGGAGGCCGTTTCTCACCGTCTCTGCCCGGATTGTGTGCCATTGGTTAACAGCGGCGCATGATCGACCCACCCCAAGCAAGAAGCCGCCATCAATCCCCCCCGCACCCGCGAAGAGATCGAGAGCTTGCGCCGGATGACCGCCGGGGGCCTGAAGGAGAAGTAGCGCGAGGTCTTCGGCGAGGAAACGCGCTCGAACCACATGCAGTTCCTCTTCCGGCGTATCGCCTGGCGCAGCCGGGCCAACGCCTGGGGCGGCCTGTCCGAGCGCGCTCGCCGTCGCGCCCTCGAGATCGCCAACGACGCCAACTTGCGCATCCGGGCGCCGCGCGATTTCTGGATGCGGCAAGTTGACACCAACCCCGGCCCGAGCTGCGGACTGGCGGGCCACCTCGTCCGGGATTTCGCTCGCGACGTTCAGTTGTTTACCCCGGTCCACTCGAAAACCGCGCTGGCCTGCTCATCAGCCGGACCCAGGTCTCGAGAACCTTCATCCGCTACTCTCGTTTTGCCCAACCCCATCGCCAAGTGCAGACTCGAGCATCATTATGGTCAGGCCGCGGGGCCCAGCGCCGCCTCTCAGCCAAACCTGATATCATCTCGGCTGTGAGAGCACAGTGGTGCGCAAGCTTGGCATGAACTCGGCGCCGGAGCGTCGCGCCCGGAGTTGGGGCTTCCCAGGAGGAAATCGATGAGAAAGGTTGCAACGAAGCTGGCGCTGGCTGCCGTGTGCTGGGTAGCCGGCACAAACGCCGTTTGGGGGCAGGAATCCAGAGCCGCGCTCGGTGGCCGCGTCACCGACACGCAGGGCGCCGTCATTCCCAACGCCGAAGTGGTCGTCACGGCGGAGGATACCGGGGTCAAGCAGCACACCAAAACCAACGATCAGGGCAACTGGATCGTCCGGTTCCTCATCCCCGGCCGCTTTAATTTCAGCGTCACGGCCCCAGGATTTCAGCTCTCGCAGCAAACCGGCATCACGCTGCAAACGGCCGACAACAAGCTGGTGGACGTCCAGCTTCAAGTGGGCAGCGTACAGCAGACCATCAGCGTCACCGCGGAGGCGATGCTGGTGGACACCACCTCGGCCGTGTCCGGGACCGTTATCACCGCCGAGGAGATTACCGAGATGCCGTCCATGTCGCGCGTGACCACGCTGCTGGCCACGCTCTCGCCCGGCGTGGTCGCCCAGGACCAGAACCAGAACATCGCTCACCTGTGGTCCTACAACGCCGCCTCGCAATTCACCGCCAACGGCGGCCGGAACAATATTCGCTCCAACGAATTCGAGCTGGATGGCATGCCCAACTCCAGAGCCGACGGCAAGGTCGCGTTCATGCCGCCCCCCGAAGCCGTAGCGGAGTTCCGGGTCCAGATGAACGCCTACGACGCCTCCATCGGTCGCCAGGCCGGCGCGACGGTGCAGATGGCGATCAAGACCGGTACTCGGGGGTACCACGGCAGCCTGTACGAGTTCAATCAGAACAATTTCCTGAACGCCAGGATGTTCCAGACCAACCTGGTGGGCGGGAGCAATCCCCCCGTCCATTTCAACGAGTACGGCGGCACCTTCGGCGGACCCGTCTGGATCCCCAAGGTCTACCGCGGCAGGGAGAGAACCTTCTTCTTCATCTCCTACGACGGCACGCGCAACCAGGATCCCCGGTTTTCCATCCGGTCCGTGCCCACCGAACAGGAGCGGCGAGCCGACTTCAGCCAGTCCTTCACCACGCAACTGGTGGGTGGCCAGCTCGTCAGGTATCCCATCCAGGTCTACGACCCGCTGAGCGTGGATTCCAGGGGGTACCGGCAACTGTTTGCCGGAATGGTGGTCCCCGCCAGCCGCCAGGGTCCCATCGCCCAGAAGATCCTGGGCTACGTTCCGTTGCCCAACAAAGCCAGCGAGCCGACCGGGAACGCGACCAACAATTTCGTGCCCGATTCTACGCGACAGAACAAGATGGCGGTGTTCGTGCTGCGGCTGGACCACACTTGGAACAACGGGCACAAGAGCTTCGCCTCCCTCCGCTGGTATCACGAGGACGAGCTGACCGGCGACGACTTCCATGGGCCCGCCACGGGCGCTTATCAGACGCGCATTCCCATGGGCCTCGGACTGGACCACGTCTGGACCCTGGACGCTTATAAGATCCTGAACTTCCGCTGGAACATCAGCCGCTTCGTGGACGACAACCGCGACCACGGAGCGGGGTTCGATCCTTCCCTGGTGGGCATCCCCCAGAGCCTGATCTCGCAAATGGAAGCTCCTGCGTTCCCGCGCATCACCGGCATTTTCGGAGATATCGGCAGCGGCAGCGCGGGCAACTTCACCGGCACTTCTTACTACACCTGGTCCGCCACCATGACGCAGGTTCACGGCAACATGACCCTGAAGTACGGCGGTGATTTCTGGGTTCTCCAGCAGGCCAACCGGAACATCGGGAGCCAGGGCACATTCGATTTCGGCAGCAACTGGACGCGGCAACAAAGCACCGTGGGCGGGGGCGTCGGCAACGGATCGACCATGGCGGCCTTCCTGCTGGGACTCCCGCAAGGCGGCAGCTTCCCCCGCAATGCCAGCGCCCTGTACTCCCAGCGTTTCTACGCGCTGTATCTGCACAACGACTGGCGCGTGACCCGGCGTCTCACGCTGAACCTGGGCCTCCGGTGGGATTACGAGCGGCCGGTTTCCGAGCGGTTCGATCGCATGACTTCGGACTACGATCCGGCGGTGGTCAACCCGATCAGCGACTCCGCCCAGGCCGCTTACGCGAAGATACTGGCGGCCAACGCCAGCAACGCGAACGTGCAGCAGTTGGCGCAATTGCTGCCGGCCAGCGCGTTCAAGGTGTACGGCGCGCAGTTGTTCGCCGGCCGGGACGGGCATCCGCGGACCGCCCACAACGGCGATTTCCGGCAGTTCCAGCCGCGTGTCGGCTTTGCCTACCGCCTGCTGCCGCGGACCGTCATTCGCGGAGGGTTCGGCCGATTCGTCCAGGGCTCCTGGAGCCAGGGCGGGCAGAACGGCTTCAGCCGCAGCACCAGCTTCATCGCCACCCGGGACAACTACACGACGCCCTACGACACGCTGGAGAACCCCTTCCGGGACGGCATCCTCAATCCCACCGGCTCCTCGCTCGGCCCCCTCACCAACCTGGGACAGGGCGTCAACTGGCAGAACCAGAACCCCGGCCGCCAGCATTCCTGGGAGTACAGCCTCCATTTTCAGCAGGAGTTCCGGGGCTGGTTGTTCGAGATCGGCTACACCCACAACAAGACCTACGACATCGGCTGGGACATGAACCAGAACCTGCCCAGCTTCGAGACGTGGAAGCAGTTGCGGTCTCCCCGCTTCGATGCCAACGGGCGACCGCAGGACAAACTGCTATGGGACGAGTTGATTCCCAATCCGTTCTACCAGTTGCCCGGCGTGACCGGCTCGCTGGTGAGCAACCAGAACATCGGCTTCAGCCAGTTCGTGCGTCCCGTCAAAATCCTGGGTGACATCACCCGCGGCAACAATCCTTGGGGCAAGAACCAGTACGATGCCATGTTGGTGAGAATCGAGCGCCGGTTCAAACGCGGCTTCAGTATCATTAACTCGTTCACCTGGTCCAAGCTGTTCGAGGACACCTCGTATTGGGGCCCCGAGGTTGCCGGCCGGGTCGCGGAACACAAGCTCGGCGGGGAGGACCGCCCGCTGCACCTCTCCATCGCCCCCATCTGGAACATCCCGATCGGACGCGGCCAGAAGGTGTGGCCTGCGATGCCCAAGGCCCTGGACGTGGCCCTGGGCGGATGGGAACTCGCCGGCCACTACAATATCCAGTCCGGCGTGCCCGTGGTGTTCGACACCGATTCCTTCTTCGACGGCCAGAACTTCGCGCTGCCGCGCGACCAGCAGAGCCTGGATGGCTGGTTCAACACCACGCCCTTCCTCCGGTTCCCCGACAAGAGCACGGACATTTCAACCTACCCGGCCTGGACTGGGATTCAGGCAATGCCCGGCTACAACTACAAGCCGGCGCCGGGCGACACCATCAAAAATGGTGTGTACCAGGATTTTGCCACCTATATCCGCCGCTACCCGACCCGCTGGAGCTTCGTCCGCGCCAGCCGGACCAACGAGCTGAACCTGGGGGTGTACAAGAACTTCAAGATCAAGGAGCGCCTCAAGATCCAGTACCGCTTCGAGACCTTCAACACCTTCAACCACCCGCGGTTCCCGGCGCCGACAACGAACCCGGGCAGCGGCAGCTTCGGCCGCGTCAACAAGGCGCAGCAGAACAACGCGCGGCTGATCCAGATGGCGCTGAAGGTGTCTTTCTAAGGCGCTCCCGTAGGGTGGGCGCCCTCGCCCCGCCAAGGCGGCTGTGGTGGCGGCTGCGGGCCAGGGGCCCGTCCTGCTGGAAGGCCGAAGGGCCCCGGCCAGTAGCGAGTCCTCGGCCCGTGCGTTTGACGTTGCCAGTCGCGTCGGTGACCACGGTGAGGTTGTTTGCGCCCTCATCGGAGCCGCCGAGCGCCAGCCAGGAAGGGCTGGGCGAGCCATTCACCGTCAACCGTCTCATCCTGCCTGAAACACGCGGCTGACTGGCAAGCGCTGAGCGTGACGGACACAGGTGCTAGAATGCACCCGGTGCGCGAGCACGCCAGGGAGAATCGTGGAGGGCACGCCGCCCCGGGGAGAAGTCGGTGAGGAAGTCAATTGTGTATGTCGTCCTGGGCGTGGCCGCGGTGGGCGCCTGTAGTCTGGCCACCTTGCTGCACGGTTCTCAGAAACCTGCCGATCCGGCGAAGAAGATTCTCGCCGCCCGGAGGGAAAACGCGCCACACGCGCAACTGACGATTCTCTATCCACTCGATGAGACGGTGTTTCCCCCGGAGATCGCTCCCCCGACGTTCCGCTGGAAGGACCGCCGGGCCGGCGCGGATGCCTGGCTGGTCAGGTTGGACTTCCAGGACCAAGGCGAGCGGATGGGCTTCCCCTGCCGCGCCCCCGAGTGGACGCCTGCGGACGGAGAATGGGAAACGGTCAAACGCAGGTCGCTGGAAAAACCGGCTCAGGTAACGATTCTGGGGCACAATCGGACCGACCCGCAACGCATCCTGTCGCAAGCCACTATTTCGATCAGCACCTCGAAAGACGGTGTGGGGTCGCCGCTGTTCTTCCGGGAAGTCAACTTACCCTTCGTGACGGCCGTGAAGGACCCGGCGGCGTATATCCGCTGGCGGTTTGGGGAGATCTCTTCGAAGGAGCCGCCTCCCATCGTTCTCGAAAAGTTGCCGGTCTGCGGCAATTGTCACTCGTTCTCCGCCGACGGCGGCACGCTGGCTATGGAGGTGGACTCTGGCAACGACAAGGGTTCCTACGCGATTGCGCCGATCAGAGGGCAAATGACGCTCGACCGGGACAAGATCATCACCTGGTCCGACTATCGGCGCGAGGACAAGCAGCAGACCTTTGGCTTGCTGTGCCAAGTGTCGCCGGACGGCCGATATGTCGTGGGAACGGTCAAAGACCGGGCCCTGGCCGTCTACCGGCCGGATCTAGCCTTCTCCCAGCTCTTTTTCCTGGTTAAGGGCATCATGGCGATCTACGACCGAGAAACGCGAAAGTTCTACGCACTGCCCGGAGCTGACGACCCGCGGTACGTCCAGACCAATGGAACCTGGAGCCCGGACGGCAAGACGATCGTGTTCTCCCGCAGCCGCGATCAGGCGTACGACCCGCCCGGCCTGCGCGGCCATGACTCGGTCCTGGTGCCGACGCGGGAGGCTGACAAGTTTCTCAAAGGTGGCCGGAAGTTCACGTACGACTTGTACCGGATTCCGTTCAACGACGGCAAGGGGGGCAGGGCAGAGCCGATTCCAGGGGCCTCCCACAATGGCATGAGTAACTACTTCCCGAAATTCTCTCCCGACGGCAAGTGGATCGTCTTCTGCAAAGCCCAGAGCTTCATGCTCTTGCAGCCGGACAGCGAGTTGTACATCATTCCTGCCGAGGGAGGCGAGGCCCGCAGGCTCCGCGGCAATACCGGCCGGATGAACTCCTGGCACAGTTGGTCGCCTAACGGGAAGTGGCTGGTGTTCTCCTCGAAAGCCTATTCGGTTTACACGCAGCTTTTCCTCACTCACATTGATGAGCGAGGCCAGAGCACCCCTCCGGTGGTGCTGGCCAACTTCACCGAGAGGAATCGGGCCGCCAACATTCCCGAGTTCGCCAATGTGACGCCCGGCGCGATCCAGCGAATCCGCGCGGAATTTCTGGATGACACCAACTACGTCCGAGCCGGACTTGAGTTTGATCGCCAAGACGATTGTGAGGGCGCCATACTCCTGTATCGCAAGGCCCTGGAGGTCAACCCGAACAATGCGGCCGCGCTCGCCAGTTGGGGATCCTGCCTGCTGCGGCTGGGAAAGCCCCAGGAGGCGATGTCCCGCGTCACCCGGGCGGTGGAGGTAGAGCCTGACCTGGCCAATGCCCATAGCAGCCTAGGCATCGCCCTGGCGCGGCAAAACCGGATCCCGGAGGCGGTGGAGTCGTTCCGCAGGGCCCTGCGACTTGATCCGGACCTCGCCCTGCCCCACCTCTACCTGGGGACCCTCTTGCAGGGACTCGGCGCGCTGGAGGAGGCGAAAGCGCATCTGCATGAAGCCGTGCGCCTCAGTCCTCACGACCCCTTCGTGCACTACAACCTGGGTGTTCTATTTTGCCGACAGGGAAACTTCGGACAGGGCGCGGTCCATTTCCGCGACGCGCTGGAACAGAACCCGGAGTTCGTCCCGGCGCTGGCGAGCCTGGCGCTAGTTCGGGCCACCAGCCACGACGAGACGCTCCGCAATGGCCGGCAGGCGGTCGAACTTGCCACCAGGGCCTGCAAGCTGGCCCAGTACCAGCATCCCGAGGCGCTGCACGCCCTGGCGGCGGCCTATGCCGAGGCCGGCCGATTCGCCGACGCCGTTTCCACGGCCAATCTCGCCATCCGGGTCGCCAGCGCTGCGGGACACAAGACACTGGCCGCCACCATCGAGCGGGCGCTCCAACTCTACCAGCAGCAGAAGCCCTTCCGCTCAGACTCCCCCTGACGGATCTTCCCCCGGCGGGCGAGCGAGGTTTTCCCGGTATGTGGCTGCATGGATTGGAATTACTGGCTCGCCGCAACGAGGGGCTTCTGTCTACGCCTTACTTGTTTGGCAGGGGAACGCCGAGCGCCTCGAGAATTTCTTTCTGGCGCGCATCCGGTTTCGGCAGTCGGGTCACCGTGGTCTGGTCGTCAACTTT
>Ga0315289_10010598_pt1 | contig 13183 bp, 12 predicted proteins | sample YL17G11_40_MG_FD_203452 | JGI IMG/M metagenome (GOLD analysis project Ga0315289, IMG submission 203452) | Sediment microbial communities from Yellowstone Lake, YNP, Wyoming, USA - YL17G11_40 | ecosystem: Environmental > Aquatic > Freshwater > Lake > Sediment | place: USA: Wyoming | collected...
GTGCTGGTGACTCTGGTCAAAGCTTGGTACGCCCGGTGCGCCGCCGACGAACCGTCGCTGCTGCCGGAGGGCACGCCGTGGAATCCCTCCAAGTCCCGGCCGTCGTTCCTGGACATGCTTGGAGCCCCTCGTCATGTTCTGTGGCAGCATCGAATTTCATCCAACTCGAGGTTTACGGCGCGAGTTCAGGATATTCTGGAAACCGTTTCTTATGCACTTTCAGCGGCTGCATAAATGGCTAAACCGCACAACTCAACACACATCCCTATGAATCTGGTTTTCCGGGGTGCTCTTAAGTTTTGCCACCGCCCATTCACTTGCTCTTTTTACAACTACCGCAGGATTCCCCACCACTATGCTGTCATTCGGTATCACCCCACGCACTACGGCGCCAGCATCTACTATAACGTGATCGCCCAAAACAGTTCCCGGCATAATCACCGCCCTCGCACCAATCGTAACAGGTGCCTGAATAGCCATATCGGTTGTTGGCGACTGACCAGCAGCACTCAACCCTACCGTAATAGAATAATCATGGGTCAGAACTAGCACGTCTACTGACATCACAATCCCTTCACCAATAGTTAATCCACCCAAGGCATCAAGGCGGACAGAAAAGTCGATATAACGTGGTTCCCCCCGAAACACGATGCCCTGCAACTCATATGACCTCCTCAGCCACGCCGCGCACGCCTCTCTTCTGCGGAGAAGTCTCCATAGCCACGCGACTGTTCTGCAACATAGAACGCGCAACCGCATCCACAGCGTCATTATGTATTCCTGATGATTGTGCTTTACAGTGCCCACGTCAGCAGCTACGCTTGTTCAGGGTCTAGATTGGGCAAGGCCCACAGCCATTCCGGTGAACACAAATGGGTAGTTCCCCGCAACTAATGCAAAGCTGAATACATTGTCAAAACCCATGCAGAACAGCAGAGCTGGAAATCCGCCCAATGCACAAAGCGCTAACATGCGTGAGACATGGCTTCCATTGTAGCGATATACCCGCCATCCCTCACGTAGACAACAACCAACAGTCAGGAGGTAGAGACCTAACCCGATCAGACCGGTATCGCACAGCAGCTCAACATACCCACTGTGCACTATGTTGATATCTGTAATCTTTTGCGTATACATGAACTCTTGAACCGCACCCAAGCCTGAGCCGGACAGTCGACTCGGATCCCACAGGTCGGTCAACGCCATTGTCCATGTGGACCCCCGACCACTGTTGTTCACGTTGTCCAGTAAAACACCCGTGGGATTCCTCAAAACATCAACGCTGTCCACCGCGCCGGCATTGTGGAACATTTTCACCTTGAGGCTAGGCACGAACAAGAGCGATGCCACGCCCAACAACGCTATTCCGCACAGAAGGGGGATAGATGTGACTTTACGATAGGTCAGCAGAATGACGACAATCACGCCGATAACTGTTGCCCCAACGCCCGTCCTAACGCCTGCGACGACAGAGGACAGTGCCGCCATTACAGCGTAGCTAAAATACAAGCCGCCGCCCAAAATCCGCCACGCCGCCAGGGCAACCACCGCCATGATAGCCAAGTGATCTGCAAATGCTGCACCGCCCCAGAGAGTCTTCTCGGCACTGTTAAATACCACAGGCACAAACCGCTGAGTGAACCCACCAACCAGGAGAAATGCCACAAAGGACGTTCCGACAACCCATTTCATGGATGCGCGGATGTCCGGCATGCCACCACTGAGCACAGCCTTCCTACCAAGTACCATCGCCAGCAGTGGGCTCGCGATTTTAGCGAACGTCCTGACCGAGTATGTCAGATCAGGAGCCTGAACCGCAGTAAGTGCCGCCCAAACCAGGAAGACTATATACAGCTTCTCGGGAAGGCTCAGCGGCATTACTGAACCAGGCAGTCGCATCAAAGCCATCAGAATGAGAAAGTCCACACCCAAAAGCCACAGTGCAGATAAGCTTAGCGTCCCCCCCGCTTCTGCTTCAAAACGGAATAACCCGATGATCAGCAGAACGATTACAAAATGTGCGGGCCTCTGGTAGGAGAATCCAGTGGCCACCAACATCGCAACTATCATAAGTGTAAGACTAACTGCCGCCATGGCTTCTTCACCGCGAACCCCGAGCCGTCAACACAACTCCAGAGCAACCTCTAGGTCTATCCGGCCGTACAGGGCAAATCGTTCTTCTAGCAATGCCCGGCAGGCCTTGCTTGCAGCACGATTACTTCTCGTTGCTAGTAGTTTGGATCTCGCGGAGGAACCGCACGACGTTACGCGGCGGTTTCAGCGAATACAGTGCCTTGATGAGGTAATCACCAGTGAAACACTTCCAAGCCCGGTAGGCCAGCGTCGTCGCTCCGCTAACCTGTTCCAGACCGTTACAGTAGCGCTTGCGTAGGTCGGCGACCTCGCGACAAAAGACTTCCGGGATCGTACTGCTCTTAGTACTCTCGTGTATCCGGATGGCTCCCGTGCATCGCCTCAGACGACGATTGCGCCCTGCCCCTAAAGCGATGCGATACCACAGATCGTGATCCATCACGGTGTGACAGCCGGTATCCAAGACTTGCTGGCACTCGAAGAACCTCCGTCGCCAGAAAGTCCCGGGCTGATCGATATAGATAACGCCATGACTGGCGAAATACATCGTCTGCCGCGGCACGCAATGCCAGTAGAAGAACTCGTTGTCTGGCCCGATGCGTATGCATGCAGCAGAGAGCAAATCCAGGTGTGGATCGCGTCGCCAAACCTGCCCCACCGCGTGAAGCGAGCCGGGCATCAGCAGATCGTCACTGTTAATCCATGTTACAATCTCCCCGTCGGCATGCGACAGGCCCTTGTTGATCGCGTCGCTTTGGCCCTCGTCGCTCTCGCTTACCCAGTAGTCCAGACGATCTGCGTAGTCGCGGATGATCTCGACGCTCTTGTCTTTACTGCCCCCATCGATCACGATATACTGCAAGTTGGGATAGTTCTGCGAAAGCACCGATTCCAGCGTTTGACGCAGGAACTTGTCCTGGTTGTAAGATGGCGTGATAATGGAAATCTTCGGCCAATTCATACCGAAATCCTTGTCTTGTCTCCACCCGCAGGCAGCGAAACCACCGAATGCTTGCTCACCGCGCGGGGCCTGACCCGGCCGATCCACTGTCCCACGCGATACACCGCTACAGCGTAGAGCGATGGCTCGTGCCATTGCAGCTTGCCGTTGTGGCGGTAACGCTTCAGATCCTCACGAAATGCAGATGCCATGTTTCAGCCCGCATGGACGGTCATCGACCGGTATAGGTTCAGATACCGGTCGCCCATCAGTTCCAGTGAAAAATGTCTGGCTATCCACGCCGATGCCTGCGCGCCCATGTCGATGAGCGCCTGACCCTGGCCAAGCAGTTGGGTCAGCCGCCGCGCGACGTCTTGGGCGGGAGCGCCAGGCTCGACCAGCCAGCCTGTACGACCATCGACAACGATGCCCGGCAAGCCCCCCACGTTGGTCGCCAGCACCGGTGTGCCGCACGCCATGGCCTCGGCCACCACCAGCCCAAACGTGTCGGCGCGACTCAGGTAAACAAACAGATCGGCGGCACAATAATACTGCCGCAATTGCTCCTGCGACGAAACGTAGCCCGGCTGGACCACGTGGGTGCCCAGTTCATCCAGTTGGGCATCGCCCCCACCCAGCAGGACCATCGTCAGATCCAAAGACGGGGGCAGCTTTCGGACCGCATCAATCAGCAGGCCGACATTCTTGAACGGATTGCCGATCCCGCCGGCAGCTGAGCACAGGATTACCTTGCCCTCGGCGGGCAGGCCCAGTTCGTGGCGAGCCTGCGCCTTGGGCTGCGGGTAGAAGACTTCGGTGTTCACGCCGTTGGGGATCATCTCCAGCCGTCCCGGCCAAATGCCTGATGCCACAACGCGATCCGCCAGCCACTGCGAGACCGCCACTATCGCCACCTGACCGTCGGCCATGTGACGATAAACCCGTTCGCGGGCCCGGCGATTGGCCGCCGCCGTATCGCGCCACAATTTCACCATTCCCCCAAGAAACTCGCAGCGGGCACAACCATTTCTCCAACCCTCGCAGCCCAACGTGCAGGTGCAATGGCCGGTGTAAAACCACTCGTCGTGCAGCGTCCAGACTAGCGGAGCGACCTTTGCCAGCCGTGGCACCAGCGACAGATCAAACCAACCGCCGTGAATGTTATGCACGTGGAAAACGTCCGGTGGGCTTTGCGAAAGCTGCCTGAGATACCGCTGGCTGCACATCCCCCCAGTATCGCCTAGCAAGCGGTTGCGCCACGTGGCGAGCTTGTTGACAACCTTCAGGCCGACGCCCGCGCGATCGCCATGCCCAAAACCCAACAACCTTGAGCCTGGCCGGGTGGGTCTGGCGCAGAAGGTCTCGTGTCGCAGGCCGCGACGCTCCAGGCAGCCTACCAGATCATTCATGACTTGGGCAGCCCCGCCTTGGTTATCGGTGAAACCTATGTGAGCAATGCGCATCAGGCGTGTCCCCAGACCGTCAGTTCGGGATTCGGTCGCCAACGTGTGCTGTAACGGTAGGCATCCCCAGGCCCATTCCGCCTACGGCGGGCAGATCCCGCGTTGGATGTCCGCGGCGTGAAATGACGTTTCCATATGTCGGCTCATGCCAGGGGCCTTGTCTTGTCAGCCGCTGCGAGGGCCAATAAGCTGCCCCAAGTTGCGGCCAAGCCGCGAAACGACTCGCTTCATGGGTCTACCAATCATCCTCATTGCACTGCGCACCGTTGCCGCAGCCATCGGCCGCAGACCGGGCAGCACGCAGCGAATTTCGTAGAGTTGGTCGAAACTGCTGGTCCATTGCCACTTGTAGGGTTCATCTCCGCGAAGGAAGTCGATGACTCTGATACCCGTCTCCATCGCGTGCTTGATAAGCAGCAGCAAATGAACCTTTCCAGGGGAGTAGTTTGCCCATTCGGCGTCAAATGCAATGTTGTACGAGTACAACCTGTCACGGTTTCTGAACCCGAAGACCCAACTGATGGGCCTATCGCCGACCTCCAGCGCCGACAGATGCACATGTCCTGCCGCAAGGCAATCACGGAGAATGGCATCGAGGAAACCCGCTGGCTTAGAATCATGGGGCCAGCGCGCCCGATGGCACCGCTTGAACTCCCGCAGCATCCCCAGGGCGGCGTCCAAGGCGTCCGGCGCAGCAACGCGAAGTCGCACAGGACCTACGGTCTCCAGACGTCGTTCTTGCCTTCGCACGTCTCCTCGCATTCGTCTGTCAAGTATCCTCAGTAATGCCTCAACACCGGAGAACTGCGACAGGTCAAGGAACGGGGAGACTTCAACGGGCTTTATCCAGGCGCTTTGGCGCGGCGCGTGCAGCCGGGGGATAAGCAGGACATCGGCATTGCCTGCCCCGGCGCGCTGTACCTCAGCCAACACCACATCCCATAAGTCCTCTTCGCAGGATGCTAGGTCAGGGGAAACCAGTGGATCGTGATAGTCAAAATCGTTGAACCCAACCGGCTGCCACACCCGTGGCCAAGCATCCTTCCATTCGCCTCGCATCGATACCAGCGGAAGAAGCAACTCGCCGCCGCCCTTGCGGTGCCCGACCAGGAACCTCGGCTCCCAGTGCACCACCCCCGAGTACACCTTTAACCAAGCTCCGACCACCTCGGGCGTAAAGAACGGCTGTGGTGAGGCCGCAGCTTCGCTGAGGCACCGCCACCAAGCAATGAAGTCCGGTCGCTCGATGGCATCGCGCGTTGTCAGCCACTCAAACTGCCACTCATGCATCTTCCGATCCCTTGAATGATGGGCCGAGGCACAGACTACCGAAGTCCGCCAGGAAGGAACTCAAGAAACCACGGGGAAACCACCTGCATCAGCAGTCGCCCCGTTCATCCCGGCGGCATCGAAGAATACCTCATACGGCCAGTCGAAGGCTTTCAGGAAACTCACCGGAAGCAAGCCTGACCATGGTTTGCCGCATCCGGGCGCCATCTCGCCAAGGTAGGTGTCTATCGCGCGACGCTTCTGTTCGAAGACGCCTCGTATGTCCAGCCTAGCAGCGCGGCGCCAACCAAGGGCCAGAATTCCTCGCAGCGGCAGACTGTGCCACACCCAAACCAAGTAGTAAGACAGTCTGCCGCCCCAAGCCGCCTGAGCTATGGCCGCATGCGTGATCTCGCATGCGGCCACGTGATCGCTCCGGACATCGCTGGGGTGAGGGCAGTAGATCTCCTCCGGTGCTAGCCGCTCCAGCAGAGTGGCCAGTTTCGCCGCGGCCGCGTTGAACCCACCTTGCCCCAACCTGGGAACCGAAGCATCCACCAGGCCGAGCCAGTGCATCGCCGGTTCGTCCAACCCCAATTCACGGCCTGCCGCCCCGGCCAAGCGCCGCCGCACTGCCACGATTGCCTCGGGCGACAACCCGCAGCAACCCACATGCGCCCCCTCGCCGTTAGTCAGAAACACCACATCAACCCGCACCCCGGCCGCCCGCTTCAGGGCGATCAACCCGCCCGCCCCAAACACCTCATCGTCAGGGTGAGGGGCAACAACCAGGGCAGGACTGTTTGGCCACGCCGATGTTCGTGACGCGATCGCAGCCATTCTCCGAACGCATCCGCGCCGAAAGGCCCGCACTATCCGCCGCATTCCCGAGCCCACGTCACCCATTCCGATTCCTGGTCAACATGTGCGACCATCCAGGGCCTTGTCAAGAATGCCTGCCAGTATGCCGGCTTGCGACTTGCGGGAGAAGAATTCGACGGGCTCGCTAGATACCGGCGCCAAAACACCACCAGTGGATTTCCATTCTCTATACCACCCCATAATCGTCTCGGCCACCGCACGCGAGTCCGCGCAGGACACCCCGACCTTCTTTTCAGCCAGTAATTCGTCGAGTTCGCCGCCATCACCGGGTACGCACAGGATCGGCCGACCCAGAGCCATATACTCGAAGAACTTGGTCGTCAGAATCCCACCTCTGCCCCTGTTCGTCAACAGCAGACAGACATTTGCGTTCTCCAGGACCACCGGCACCTGGGTATAGTCAATCCTGGGGTGAATTGTCACGACCTTGCTGCATGCCTTGCCGTCTATCAGAGGCCGGACGATATCCGGCTCCACACCGTAGAAGTCCACGCTGACCTCATCGGAGGGCAATCTCCCGCTCTGGACAAGCAAGCTCATGCCTTCGAAGAACGGGCATGGATCGTGAAGCCAGGTGTTCAGGATTCGTCCCACGTAGACGATTGTAAACCGTGCAGTGGCCCGCGGAGCGGAGCGGCGGAACATCGCATGGTCGTAGCCGTTGTATATAACGTCAACTGGCCGCCGTAAATGTCTCGACATTGTTTCCGCATGCGATTTGGAGACCGCTACCACGGCGGCAGCAGATGCCACCAACGACGGCTGCCGCACGATAACCCGCCACCTCAGAAACGATGCGCGAAGCGAAGTGTCAGCGCCGGCTTCCTGTTGCGAAATGTCTCGAAAGTCAGCCACCCATGGGATTCCACGCCGCTCGGAAACGACCTTCGCCGCCTTCAGCGGAGCGAGCGTGGGGCTGGTTGCCCACAGAATGTCGGGCTTGTACTCTTGAAGCAGTTCATCCAGGCACAAGGCCATGGCCCGCGCCAATCCTGGAGGATGGGCTTCCTCCGGGCGGAGGAGATCCCGCAGCCGCCCCAGAAGAGTACGGCTCCGCAGGTAGGACCTCTCATCTTCGTCGCAGTACGGCATTCTCGTGACATGATCAGGGGCTGGCAAACCCGTCAATTGCATCTCGGCCTGATGACTCCATTCCTCTCTCGCGAGGCCGCGAGTCAGAACAAAGGGCTCCCATCCGTAGTCGGGCAGGTATTTGGCCATCATAGCCGGCCTGATGCCTCCGACTTCCGGACGGGGTGGAAATGTGTCGCAAACGATTAAAACCCTCTTAACCCTCTTAGGCATGGTTCCTCTTCCCAGCGTCAACCAAGTGGACGATTATTCGATCGGCGCTGTGGCCGTCCCCATAAAGGTCCTTGGGCCGGTCTTGCGGCAGCACCGCCCCGACCGCTTCAAACGCTTCAACGGCTGAGACGATCGCATCCGGGCTCGCGCCGGCCAGCCGGTTGCAGCCGGCCGCTACCAATTCGACCCATTCGGTCTCATCGCGCAATGTGACACAGGGGACGCCGAACCAGTAGGCTTCCTTCTGCACGCCGCCGGAGTCGGTCAGGACCAATCGACAGGACTGCTCGAGCCTGAGCATGTCCAGGTATGGCAGGGGATCGACCATCCGAACCAGCTTCGCACTCGGCAACGCGGCAGTCGCCAGCGACTTGCGTGTCCGTGGGTGGAGGGGAACGATGGTCGGCCACCTCAGTCGCCCCAGCCCCTCCAGGATTCCCGCCAGCCGCTGGGGATCATCGGTGTTCTCCGCGCGGTGAATGGTGCCCAGGTAAAAACCACGGTTTCCAACGCCCAGGCGCGACAGCGCGTCGCTTCGGCCGCGAGCCTCGCTTGCGTGGTGGAGAACGGAGTCATACATGACGTCGCCGACCTTGTGGACGCCCCGCGTGATGCCCTCTCGTTCGAGGTTGGCCACCGCGGCTTCGGTCGGGCAGAACAGTAAGTCCGCCAGCACGTCGGCTACCACTCGGTTGATTTCCTCTGGCATGCGGCGGTTCCAGCTTCGTAGCCCCGCCTCGACGTGCGCTACCGGCACGTGGAGTTTGGCGCTGGCCAGCGCCCCGGCGAGCGTCGAGTTCGTATCCCCCAGGACCACAACCCAGTCAGGCCTTGCCTCCGCGATCACGGTCTCCAAACAGGTCAGCATGGCCCCGGTCTGAGCACCGTGGGAACCCGACCCGACAGCGAGATTTACGCACGGCGGAGGGATGCCCAGCTCGTCAAAGAACACCTGCGACATGCCGTGGTCGTAGTGCTGACCCGTATGAACGATCCGGTTCTCGACGGCCTCGGAATGGCCGCCGGCGTTGTAAGCGGCCACGGCGCGGCTCAACGCCCCGGCTTTCACGAACTGCGGCCGGGCCCCCACAATCGTCATAAGCTCTATTGTCATACGGCGCGCTCACCATCGCCTGCGGTCGCTCGTTCAGAGTGGGTCTGTTCTCCGGCCCGCTGGCGAATCATCTTTGCGGGGACACCGGCAATGACCGCGCCCTCCGGAAAACTCCGAGTGACGAACTCGCTGCTTTACTCATACAGCTACTGGAGCTGACTGTATCTCGTAATTGTTTAACGGGTTCGGATCCTTATGCGACAAGGACTTACTAGCGATAAATGTGGCCAAATGCTCATTATTGGACCTTTGCGGTGCATGGAATTCTCGGTTTTCGGCCTAAATCATGGGGTTTCAGGTCGTCAGACCCGCTAAACAATTACTGTATCTCCTTTGCGTGTGCTATCACCTGCCTCCGGCTGATTATCCTATAGCAGCACAAGGCTATGAAGAAAGTGGATGCGTAAGCAATGCTGGAAGCCGCAGCCGCTCCGATGGCTCCGTGGCGAGGAATCAGCAGGAGATCCGCAATAACCGTGATGACCAGACAAACACCGGCATTGAGCGAGTTGTAGCCGGGATGTCCGCGGCCCGCGATCTCATTGGTCAGCACTTTCGCCCCACCCAGCAGGACAACCCCCGGCAGGAGAGCGAGCATCGGCATATAAGACGCGTTGAAGGCTTTGGAAAAGACCAGCGGAATAAGCGGCTTGGCTGCTATAGCCAGGACGGCCGCGCTGAATGCGGTAAAGGCCAGAACGTACTTGAAGACCCTCGGCGTGAAGGTGTTCATCTCGCGGGTGGACGTTCCGGCGGACTTGGGGAAAATGACGAAACCGACAGCATCGGGCAAAAACCAGAGGACCTCCGCCATGGTGACCGCCACGCCGTAGATCCCAACCTCCGCCGGTCCCATAAAGAAGTTCACTATAAACACATCGAGGCGATAGTTGAAGTACTGAAGCAGGTTCCCGACATGACCTCTAATGCCATATGCAAGGGTAGCCTTAATGACAGCCAAATCAAAGTGAGGCCTTAGCGTCCCCCCCTCTTTTAGCACAGCGGTGGTGTTCAAGGCGATGGACAGAAGCGACGCCGCAACCCCCGCCACTAGCGCTCCCAGCACCCCTAGGTTCATGTACGCTACCAGAAAGACGATGAGTCCGAGGGCGACGGTTTGCTGAACGATGGAGATGACGCCCAGCGTCTTGATGCAGCGAAGGCCTTGCAGGATGCTTCCCAAGTGGGCAGCCAGCACACCAAAGGGTAGCATGCAAAACCCGACCAGGATCAGCTCTACCGGGCAGTTCGGGACGATTCTTTCAATCGCACCAGTGACTATAAGCAAGGCCACGATAGCGAACCCGATGAACGTCGTCGCGATCGTCACGAGAATGGAGTTGGCAGTCAGCGCACGGATTCCAAACCGGCCCGAGCCAATGAAATAGACATTGGCGCTCATCAACCCGGCGCCAAGGAACAACCCCATGAACGAGGGCAGAAGGGTCGTCAGCGACAGCAGCCCTTTCCCCTCTTGGCCGAGCCAGCGGGCGGTCACCGCCCCAGTCACAAGGCTAATGCAGAGGCCAACCCCTTGCACCAGGAACCTGGTGCCAACGTCGCGCGTAAATCGGCCTTTGGGGATTCGCCACATTTCAAGCCGTCGCCTTCGCTACCATGATGATCCCATCCCCCCAGAAGGGAGTTCTTCCAAACAGCCAGGACACGATAATACGCCGCGGCAAGGTTTGCATGTAGCTAATCAATTTGCTGTGGAAAGGTTGCGTGGTATTCGGAACAATGGGTTGGCCACCGTTTTCTTTCGCCCCAGTAGGTGATTGCGCTGACCGGTGAAAAAGCCTTTTAAGGCAGTTGGGTAAAACGCCCGCCGGCTGGCAAGCGTAAACGTAGACCGATTCCACGGTCAAGCAACTCTTTTCCAGCAGATTCCTTAGGGTGACAAAAGAAAACCAGTAATTATGATCCGGATGAATGTACTCATAGCCGTGGCAAAGGTTAACCAGCGTGTCAATCCGGAAGGCATTGGGAACAGAGACGATAAGCCGCGTCTTATCCACTTCCATTAACCTCTTTACCGCCGCCAGGAACAAGCCGGGGTTCATAAGATGCTCCACAACCTCGCACGCCAAGATCATGTCAAATGTCTGGTCTTCGAGCTCTTTGACCTCATTCATGTAGCAGATGTCCCCGACGATGAGGTTGGCGAAACCGTGCTCCCTAAGGAAGGAAATACCCTCGGTGTCTATATCCATCCCCCAAAGGACACTGGTCACGGATGCAAGCCGCTGGTGGAGAAGTTCTCCGCTGCTGAAACGCTCCTCCAGCAATCCGGCATCCACGCACCCCAAGTGAAGCACACGTTTGCCACGACACTGGTCCAGAACGAAGTCCTGGCGCCCTGCAACGATTGGAACCTTCGGCAATTTGATCATGGGGTTCATTTTCTTAAGCACTCCTCATAAATCGAATGAAGCACGTTTGCCACCGACTCCGGCGAGTAGATGTTAGCTCGCCAAGCGATGGCGGCACGGTCGTACCGGTCAAGGTTCTCCAGCATACTGGCCAAGGCCGCGGAGAGTGCATCAGCGTCCCCGGGCGGCACGAGCATCCCTACCATGTCGTCTACCATCTCTGGTATCCCGCCAACCAGGGTGGATAAGACGGGCAATCCGGTGGTCATGGCCTCGGCAATGACACAGGGCAGATTCTCCCACAAACTCGGGAGAACAAACAAGTCAGCCGCGCCCATGAACTCAGCTACCTCAGACTTCGGTCGAACACCTTGGAAGGTCACCCTGTCGGAGATGCCCAACTCCTGGGCCTTGGCCTGGAGGGGTTGCCGCTCCGGCCCATCGCCAACGATGTCCAGACGCCACGGGCCGGCCTGAGGCGGAAGCTTGGCCACGGCCTCCAGAAGATACCGGATGCCTTTCTTCTCATCCAGCAAGGCCACGCACAGCAGCCGCTTGGGACCGGCGTTCGGAAGGGAGTGCGGACGATGGTGGAAGATGTGCGTGTCCGCCACGTTGGGGACAACCCGGAAATTGGCTTTGATGTCGTAAGCCTCGATCGCGCGGAGGAGCGATTCGCTTACCGGCATTACGACATCCGCCCGACGAAATGCCCATCGCGCCGACCGGACTTCACGGCGGCTGAGGAGTCTCCTTGGAAAGCCCGTGAAGTGTTCGGTGATGACCACTGGGATCCGCCGCAGTCTCGCCGCCAGAACAGCGGGAACGCCTACCCCGTAAACGTGGGCATGGATGATGTCCGGTCGGAAGCCTTGCCTGGCCAGGCGGCAGCAGGCCCTCCAAACACTCCACAGGTAGAGGATATATGAGGTCTTCGGCACCGGTGAACGCCGGTGCCAGAAACGGTATGTGGGTATCCCCGCAGTAAGGTCCCCGTTGGTCTCCTGCTCCAGGCGCCAGGCCCTTCGCTGGTTTGGGTCTATTCCGGCGTCATGCACCACCACAACATTGTGGTAAAGACTGACCGCTCTGGCGCATTCCCTGACGAAGACCCCCGCTACGGGGCTATCCGTTGTGGGATACCACGGCGTTAGGAACAGGACGTTCAATCCTGCCCTTGTCTTAGTATGCACTCCCACGGTCGGTGCGTCGCGTGATGTATCTATGGATTTGGCTTTCATGCTAGTCCAGCAACTTGGGGAAATGATACCCCGCAGGGTTACTCATAACGACGATTTGGGGCACAATGCAGGGACTCTCACCCTGCGCTATCGATCATTCCGACAGTTGATCCCGCAAGAACAAAACGGCCAGTACCGATGGAGTGGCCCCTGTCCGGAAGAGTATTTGGTGAGGGGCCACCGCAGCGGCGGCAGCCTGGGCCTGGAAGCCGGCGGCCTGCATCTCCGGCGTCGCGGCGATTTCTTCCATTTGCGTCATCGGCTCAGGGTCTTGCGTCGGGAATATTCTCTAATGTTTTGAACGGCCAGTGGCCGATAAGCGTAAATAGTAGGGAAGGGCCACCTTCTAGCGGCCCTTCCCCGAGACCGCGTCGTGGAGGGATAGGCTGACCCGGGTGAACCTCGCGAAGGTCCGGGATGCCACACAACGCTGCCTGTTTCGAGGGATTTTGCGGTTCTTTGAGTTCACGTGAGCCGCCGGTCGGAACGCCTGGGCCGGCGGC
>Ga0315289_10010600_pt1 | contig 13182 bp, 7 predicted proteins | sample YL17G11_40_MG_FD_203452 | JGI IMG/M metagenome (GOLD analysis project Ga0315289, IMG submission 203452) | Sediment microbial communities from Yellowstone Lake, YNP, Wyoming, USA - YL17G11_40 | ecosystem: Environmental > Aquatic > Freshwater > Lake > Sediment | place: USA: Wyoming | collected...
TATGATTAGCTGTAGTCCTTCGCCATGTAGTATGCTTTCCATACCTCAGACTACTAGCAGATGGAAAATTGTCGAAATTCTCTAAAATCACCACAATATGGAACTTGCTTTTAAAAAACTATTTTCATTGCTCCTCGAGGAGATCGCAGGACATGCCGACTGAATTGCTTATATCAATCTGTCGGGATGTTCTGCAAATAAAAAATCACTTATTTGGTCACTACTTTGACTCCAATATTGCTTTGAGAGAATCCATCAAATTATCAGGTGGCTCAGTCTAATGTGACAAAGTCAAGATACAATGAGGTTTATGAAATATTATCACAACAATGGCAGAAAAAACAACATCACTTTATTTTGAAATCATCTCTTTATCCTACTTTATATCATGCTGATTTGCTTTTACCTTGAAGAGCGAAAAATCCACTTATATGCCGCTTTCGCATTTTTCCAGAAGTATTTCTCAGTTGCCTCCTGACCTTTAGTTTTGAAGTATTCCATCACAATGCGCTGAACGGTAGCATAGTCAGCGAAGTGCTCGGACACTGGCCAGTTGCTCCCGTAAATAAGGTGGTCTTCCCCAAAAACGTCCCACAATACATCCAACGTCGGCGTGTAATATCCTATGTCATCAGGCGCAGGACTTTCTTGTGCCGACTCCACCAGTCCAGACACCTTGCAGTAGACGTTGGGGTGTTCCGCTGCCATCTGCATGCCCTCAGTCCACATTGGGTCAGGCAATTTGCCATCAATGCGCACGCCTGCGATGTGGTTGATGACAATGCGTAATTCAGGGATCCTGCTTGCCAGAAAAGCTACGTCGGGCAGTCCTTCCGGACCTATCAACAGGTCAATTTCTAAATCTTTCGCCGCCAATTTTTCGATGTCAGCAAGAAAGGCATCTTTTTCAAAATTTCCGATGTTTGCTCCTCTTGGTCGGATGCCACGAAAAAGCGGGTTAGCGGAAAATCGTTCTAGGTTGCTTCCGAAGTCCTTTGACCCTGGCTGAAGATTCCCCACAAAACCTACGATGAATAACTCGTCTGCAGCAAGATCAAGAATCCATTGGTTATCTTCGACCCATTCACTCGCCTCGACAACGACTGTTCCCGATACTCCTTGAGGAACAGCCAAAGCTTTATAATCAACTGGGAGCACGCGTCTGTAGAGAACCTTGTCATTAGGGTCTGGCCACGGCACTCCTTCAGGTCTAGTTGGGTCATAAAAATGTGTGTGAGTATCAATTATCATAGGTTGCCCTTCCTTTATATTCGGTTTGGAATCACGAGTTTCACTTTGCCTTTCGATTTCAGACACTTTTACAGTTTTCCCACAAGACGATAGAACCGACACCCCAAGAGCCGCTATCCCTATACTAGCAAATAGAAATTCCCTTCGACTAATAGGGTGATTTTCTATCAGCTCTACTTGCGAAACTTCATTTTTTAAGTTCATCTTTTCATTCTCTATCTTTTTTCCTTTCTCACAACGTCCATCATTTTGGGGACGGCTGCATCTTCACATACATTTTTAACAGACTGCATGCCCAACACAGCAGTGGAAAGGAAAGGGTTTTTGAGGACATATTTTATACATGCCTGAGCCACGGATGTGGAATCATCCATCAAAGCCTTCAGCCTTGCCCAATTTGTCGCATCAGCTTGAAACGTCGCCACCCGCTTTTCCCATGTTTCAGAAGCACTCCGAAACACCTTCATCGCCGCCGTTCCGATATTTTTGGAATGCGCTAACTTGATGATGTCTTCGGCTCCATCGGTATCCGAATGGAAGCTATACAAAAGTAAAATCATGTCAAGCAAGTCGGAATGATCACTCAAAGCTGTTCTCAAGGCATCGTAAGAATGATGCGTAAACCCTACGAACCGAACCTTGCCTTCCCCTTTGAGCTTATGCAATTCCTGCAATGCTTCCAACGTCCCACTCCAATCTTCATTTTGGGGTTTGTAGTGTGTTTGGATGACATCCAGATAGTCTGTTTTCATCACCTTCAAGCTGTTTTCTACCTCTGCGCGTGCGCCTGACGCCGACATCGTGTTTACCTTTGTGGCGAGGAAATATCGCTCTCGTTTTGGGGCGAGGTAAGCGAAATAACCTTCAGTTCCATAATCAGGAGAGGTATCAAAGTAGTTGATGCCCAATTCCAGTGATTTGTCAAACACTCGCTGGATTTCCGCTGTGTCCTTGAGAGCACCGGGTCCGTAATGGAACGCTCCGCCAAAACTAACCTCGGATACCATCAGGTTTGTTCGACCCAAACGCCGGTATAACATATCTTGGTTGAAATTACGGACTTCACCTGGCTTTTCAATTGCAGGTGTTGCGTCTTCTAAAGCTTTCCCATAAGACGATAAAACTGCCGCCCCAGAAGCCGCTAGCCCTATACTGGCAAGCAGGAATTCTCTTCGACTGATGGAGGCTTTCAGAAGGTGTTCTTTTTTCAGTTTTTCCTGCAAAACTTCATTCTTCAAGTTCATTATAATTCCCTCCTCTATCGGTACTGGTATTAGGGGAATGCTCAGGACTAAATAATCTGATGGCAATTTTGCAACAGACTGCTGCAAAATTTTAGATGAACCGATTTTTACATCGGACACCATTTATAAGTTACGCAATATTCATGGACAGCTATTTGACTATAATCTGTCCTGGGATAGCATTACCCTCCCAATAGGTGTCGCCTTGAGTTGTGTTGATACGCTGACCAAATCGGATGTCTTTCGGTGCAGTCTGATCTACTATACTGAAAACTAATCAGTATTATAGATTTCAATTTCTGATAACCAAACATTATTTGCCAGATCACCGACAGGAGTATATCTAACTTTGGTTGCGGTAATCGTCGGGAAATAATGTGCATGTATGATACCCTGATTCCAGTAAGAATGTAAAATTTCCTTCCAGCCATCATCAATCCAAGTCTCAATCTTGATCTCTTCTGGAATAGCTTCAGGATGTTCTGGCGATTCATAAATAAGCAGACAATTGATCGTAACAGGCTTTTCCCATGTCAATTCCCATGCTGGAGGACTTGGAACAAAGGCAACATATTCTAACTTGGTGCGATCAAACCAGCCATCTTTAGGAGAGTCTTTCTCTCCATCTATCAGGCTCACGCTTCTGTCTGGCTTTATTGGCTCATTCCACCAGCTTCTAGGTTCGATGAAAGTTACTTTTGCATTTTCAGCCAAATTGGCTTTATCTTTTGGTATCGCAATTTTTGGCTCGGATGGCGGATTTAAACGCAGTGTGTAAGTATCATCGGGAGCTGTTAATAGCTTCACGGTGTCAGTGCGATAGGCCTGAGGAGTGAAGTCGGTCATCCATTTCAATTTGCCACTTGAGCCAAACATGCGAAGTCTGCCACATTGATCACCGATAACCGTATCGCCATTGATTCCAGCAAACTTGATCGTTGCACGATCTCTGAGGTTTTCTTGCCAAAGGACACGCCCCTGAAAATTCAAGACACCAACCAATCCTATCGCATTGGAAAATGCTACTTTCTGCATATCCTGCGATATATCAAGGCTAGTAATCATACCCCCTGATGGAGACATATACCCGCCGATCTGTCTTCCGCCTTCCATTAAGCGAATAGTGCCGTCTACCTCGCCTATCGCATAATGTAAGGCGTCTTTGGCAAAGCATATCGCTATCACATATCTAGGAGCTTTCCAATGCCATAATAGCTTGCCCTCAGAGAATGCGAAGAATTCATCATCACCGACAACAAGGTTCTTACCATCAAAAAAGCGAATACGTCCCATAGAAGAACCTGTCGGAAGCGATACTCTATAAAGCTCTGTTCCTGTCCTTCCATCTCGGATTATAATCGAGTTATCATATTGAAGAACCAATGAATTCCCGTCGTCAGATAATTTTAGCTGTGGAAATCCGCCTTTATCATAATTGATCGAATCATCACGCCAAATTACTTTTTGATTTGCCAAATCCCACACAGCGATGGCTTTGCTTCCCCCAACCGCACAAAAACGTCCATTCGGCGTAATACTAAATGATGCCTGTTTGAGAAATCTGTCTATAACTTCCGGCTGACTAGCTGACCAATCCCTCGCACCGCCAACGCGCCGACCAGTTGCGGAAACACGCATTGTTACGTTTCCATCCTTATCATAAAGCTTTTGATATAGAGTAGTTGGATCATTTTCATGGGATAACACTGCAAAACCATTATCAAGTGCCTGAATCTGTAATGGGAAGAATTTTCCTGCTATATGCTTGTTAATAATACTGCCATCGCTATTAAGGAAAATTAGATTATCTCCCCATCCCTTTAAACCGACTGCAATACGTTTTCCGTCATTGCTTATCGCCAGTTCCGATATGGGTATCCCGATGAATTCAGAGATGCCTTTCACTGCCTTAACATCCTTTTTTGGATATGATAAATCCTTTAAGGCAATTTTCGACTGTTGGCTCTTTTTGTCTGATTTTGGCACATTCTTAAGGGCATTAACAGCGGACATAAGACCATCAAGATCACCACCCACCAAAGATACTGCATCTTCTGTGTCATAAACAGGCATAACCACATATTGGACAAATCCTCGTCCTTCCCCCGGGTCATCGCTTTTTAACGGAATAAGCATTATATCCGAAGGAATAATTCCGCTAGGCAAGTTTGGTATATCCAATGTCACAATCAGGTCATATTTCTTTGGGCGCAGCTTAATATCAGCAGTGCCAAGCTCTCCAAACCGAAACTTGTCCCACAATAGCTCTTTTCGGTCTGCAAGGTATTCGCTTGATTTTATGACTTCCGTTTGTTTTCCCTTGTTTGTGAGAATTTTCTGAATCGCATCTAACGCAGAAGCTAACGGCTCAACTTGCTTATCATCAACTATTATGCCTATTTTGCTGGCGGTTTGAAGTGATTCCGCTATTCTGTCGGTATTAGACCATTCAACCTTTGGTGTAGGTGAAATATTAGGAATTGTGGGAGTTTTTACCATAACAGTTCCTGATAAACGCTTCCCGGATAGAAGTTCAGTAACTTCAATAGTCCAGCGTCCAGAAACGTCATTCATTGCGATAGGCAATGATTCTTCCCATAGACCGTTTTTAGTTGTGCGATAGATATGGTATCTGGTTTTCCCTGCGGTATCACGAACAACGATCTCCAAAGGCACGCCTGCTTCTATATTGACGTTTTTGGCATCGGCAACTTTAACATTGATATGCAGTAAGCTGTTATCTGTTGATTTTCCAACTTGCACATTTAGATGATCAATTTGTGCTGGCAGAAGGGCAAATATTGATCCCGGAAAAACCGTCATATCTGCCTTTACAACCCATTTACAATCTTTCTCCTGTGGTTTAACCTCTTTTCCTGCAAAGACGTCATAAATGAAATATTTTCCCTTTTGGATGCTTAACAGTGTTTCGGTTGGCATTCTGGTATTCTCATATCCGCTGTATCTATGTAAATCCATCGGCGGTTGGGGCAATCTTTTGAGATTAACGGTGTAAATATACTTGGATTTTCCAGATTTTAAAACGCTTATCCAGGTAGTCGGATCATCGCAATCAACCAAAGGTTGTATACGATTGCCCAATGCTTTTAGCAGAATCGGTGCACCGTTTAGACCATCTTCCTCAATGCCAATATGCCTTAGCGAATCTCGGTTGCTGTGGGCAAGTGCATGGCTATCTCCAAAGGCTTGCCCCAATTCTATGGCTCCTTCAGGATGCCAATAGCTTTCACCGGGATTATTGGCAAGCACAATACCGCCTTTATTCATGAATTCCTGCAGCTTTACTGATAAATCAGCAGGTAAGGGAACCTCAAAGCTGATGATCACCGCTTTATATTTCATCAATTCGCTATCACGAACAAGGTCATCAGTGAGAATCACTGCTGTTCGATGGGCATAGAGGCAAGCAGTATACGCTGATGTTGTTGTGGCAAGTTGCCTGCCAGATTGCTTTTCCGCCGCAGATTGATAAAACGATCTCCATATAGCAATTTTATCGTCCGGTTCAGCAATTGCAGAAAGTCCACCGTATACGTGCATCATGCGAAATGCGTCAGTCGCCGTTCGTGTAAGCGCCTCTGAGCGGAGGTCGCCGGCACGAGGCAATTCATTTCGTCCTGCGCCCTGAACTCCCCTGAACAACATCGCCATAAAGTCTGTAAACATTGATGCGCCGGTGCCGTCTTCCTGCCAAGTCGTGTTTCCATAGACCCATAAGTCCTTATCAGGTCGTTTCCAGAGATCAGCCTGATTTGCGACAGTTACCGCATGATAATATTGTTCCTCCATGTGTTGTGTGGAGATCAGGTTTTGATATTTGCTTACATGATCGGGGTCTGCTACTGTCAAAGGTTGATGCCACCATTGCATTGTAGTACGATCCAGACGGGGATCAACGTGGCTTATGGCATCACCAAATGATTTATATAGACGATCAAGCATGGATTCCATAGCTATTCGTCTGGCAAACTCCTGCTTTCTTTCTGGAGGAACCGTCTCCGGCACATTTACTTCCTTTGCCCATTCTGCCCATAAAGGCTCATAATAATCCTTGCGCCCAACATCTCCCCATTGTCCATAGGGCTGGACTTGAAGGTCGTGATAGTTAAATCCTCTAAACGATGGATAAGGAAGCATTTTTTGAGCCAAATTGGCGATATACTGCTTTGCGGCGCCTTGTTCTTGAGGCAAAACATTAAGAGGTGAATAATGACTATGCAGTTGGTAATGAAAGGTTATGCCTAGTCTTGTAGCAACGTCAAGATATATCGGGTCCCATCTTGTCGGATTGACTATGTGGGTGGCGCCGATCTGTGCGTGCATTTGTGCATCTTTTATCGGGTTTATATATCCATCGCCAATAGGGTGCATCGGCGTCTGAAAAAGCGTCTCATGTATAAGGCTGACGATTTCTATTATGGCTTTATCGCTTCCAACTCCATCTGGCAGATTTGTGATCATAATCTCATAAATGGCAGGACGCAGACAACGAGTAATTGCTGACGGAATGGTAATGACTGCGGTATGATTTGTATTGGCGGAGACAGCATCCAAACCAAGCGGAGTTTGGATAATTACCTTGTTATTCATCCCTAAAACCAGATTCGCTTTTGACAGATCAATATCCTCGCTAGGAGAAACAGGAACCGTAATGCGAATGGGTTCGCCTGCTACAAATCCTATGCGCCCCCGATAGGTTTTCGGAGAAAGATAGAGCTTTAAACTTGCTGGCTGTATCATCACATCCGTTGATACTTCCAAGAATTTTAATCCATCAATTAATGGCGTTGCTGAGAATTTAAGCCTGTAGTTTCCGTAGAATTTCTCTGGAATTTGTAAACTGTAAGTATCGTTTCCCAATGAGTTGAGCAAACATTCTGACCATTCCTGTTTGCTCAACTGATCGTTTACTATTGGGGAAAGAAAAGCGAAAAGTTTTAGTTCTGGACGATTATCATAAGGCAGTAGAACGGATTTTGGCACATAGCCAAGCTCACGTGACCTTTGGGTTGTTGTTTTAATTGTCATTGACTGACCAGAGGTTAATTTTTTGTCGGGCAATATAACCGTAAGGTGATCGAAATCAGCCCCACGAGTCATAATCATTTTGCCGTCGGCATCTGCGATGACATAAGCAATATCGGAGTTATTTCTTGGAACGAGATATACATTGTCGTCAGGACCCAAAGCAACATTCGACCAATCACCTGGGGGATAGACTCCAATTTTTTCAATGTGATCGGATTTATAGTCATAAATAGCCCATCCCTGCTTATTTTGAACCAGCATTTTGCCATCTGGACGAGTATCACGAACAAAATATTTAAAATCTTTCCATGTCCCATCTGCCTGCAAAACCTTATCCCCGGAGAATAGCGTTCCTTCTGGAGTTATGTCCAATTTATCCCGCCCCGATGGTTCAAAGGTCTGGATAACCTTGTCCTCAGGCGATATAGCGTAAATCCTATTATCTTTGGAAAATATGGTATATATGCGATAATCCGAACCGACAGCCACAGCTCTTGGGCATCCACGATCCGGATGTGAGCCATCTGCTTTGAGAAATCGCACAGGCACCCATCTTTCTTTGGCACCGGGGCGATCGTAAATGTGCGTTCCAGACCCAAACCATGATTCTCCTGTATAAACTCGACCATCGGGACCGAAAGTCACGTCTACCATGCCAGAATTTGGCGAAGCGAGTTTGCCAATCGGTTCGCCCGATTTATCATAAAGTAGAACAAGCCATCTTTCCATATATGTGGGATCAGAATTAAAAGAACCAACTGTGCGGTTAAGAGCGACAGCAACGGTTCCGTCTGCATCAACGTCTATTGAATTCTGTGTCCATTGCTGAGCCTGCATGTTACCGTCATAGTAGAAGGTTTGCTCAAGTTTAATCTCATCACCTATTACAGTCATATCCATCAAGCATATAACAACTGCAAAGAAACCAAAACCATTCATGTTTTATTCTCCCTTGGTTAATTATTAATGCCTTCGTTCCATATTGATCATTTAAACGGATTTTTAATTGAGACTGATAATTCTCAATAAAACAAAAAAGTATCAATAAACCCTTGACAATAAACAGAAAATGAAATCTCCTTAAGGATGAAAATGGTTTTGTCCCTCTGTCAATTGCTGAATTCAGCCTATAAACTAGCACCAAAGGTTAAATAGGGGGATGCTAATATCTGTCTAAAATTCATGGTGCATAATTTTAATAATAAATTCTTGTGAGGTACGGCGCTCTCTGGAAACAAACTTAACCCGAAGATGGCATTTCAGTAGCAATTGATATAAAACAATGCCTTATTTTTTGTCGGCTGGAATTATTGGCAAAACTATATAGGACGGATATTCCCAATTGTGATAGACAGTCTGTTCCGCTGTGATAACCTCTGCGTCTTTTCCGAAAGGATGTCCCGTATTGGGATTTCGATCAAAACGGGGAAAATTACTGCTGGAAATCTCTAAACGGATGCAATGATCTTTCAAAAATACGTTGCTTGTTACCCATAAATCAATGTCATATCTATATATCTTTCCCGGCACTATCAATTCTGGATTTTTGCTTGAGTTGCGGTACCTTGCCCGAATAATGCCATCGGTAAGATTCCATGCTGTTCCATCGGGACATACATCAACGAGTTTAGCGGTGAAGTCAGTATCAGACGCACTGCTAGATGCGTAAAGTATAAGGTGAATTGGTCCTGTAACCTCAACAGGTTCTTTTAATGGAGTGGTGGTGTAAACGAGTATATCAGAACGTTCCTCTATCTTACGTTGGTCAAAGGGACCTGCAGGGAGCGTCAGATTTGACCCGCCATTTGTTGGCACCGGGTCATTGGGGTCATATTTGAATATATCGCTTGTTTCATCTCTTGGCGATTCAACATCTAAAACGCCATCACCATGAAGCGTATTTGCTTTGCCATTGCTGTGTAAATAATATCTGGTATAACGAGTTCTAGCTAAGGGCCATTCCTGCTCATCACGCCATTGGTTAATACCCATCACAAATATTTTGACGGGTGCCTCTTCCATTATGCCGTTTCTTTCGTCTTTCAACCAGCGATCAAACCATCGGCGTTCTATCGTCCCAATATCAATCTTTGCATTCTCACCAAAATCTCTTTCTCCAACTTTTTGGACGGGTATACCATGCGCACCACCGCCCATTAATAATTTTTGCGACCTTCGGGCTTCTTCAGTGGGCGCCTCCTCTCTCATACGGTGAAAATTTTCCGTTGTTGACTTGGCAAAAATATCATACCAATTACTCCAATTATATATTGGGACATTGATATGGTTAAATTTATTGCCAACCGTTTCCGAAAGCCAGTAGTCGTCATAATCAGGATGAGCCAACCAATCATTGTAGAAGGATATTTCCCTTCCCAAAATCTTGGGGTATCCAGTTAGTGGTAAATAGCCATATAGTTCCTGAAAATTTATCTTCGCCAGATTTTCCCCGGGTTGAACTGTAACCATCGCACCCCAGCCTATGGCAAGCGATAACTGAAGTGCTCCACTAGCATAGATGAGATCATCGTGAATGTCAGTGCATGTGAGCATAGGAAACATGGCTTTAACGGCAGGCGATCCCAAAGGCGCAGAAATCCATTGAGTGAATCCCACATAAGAAGGGCCTGTCGTGCCAATTTTACCATTGCACCATGCCTGCTTGCTTATCCATTCCTGAGTATCATAGCCATCTTGAGCTTCGTCCATATGAGGGTTAAATATACCTTGCGATTCAAAACGTCCTCGTGTATCCTGTATGACGTAAGCATAACCAGCCTGTGCATAAGCACGTGGGGTGCCCTTATTTGCATCTCCATTTCCATAAGGAGTTCTTACTAAGATTGTTGGAAAACTGCCTTCTTCATTTGGCAAAAAGATATTGGTAGAAAGTTGGATTCCATCACGCATGGGGACCTTAACATCCAATTTAACTACAATATCGCCACCTGCCAGAGCAGACCATGATAATATCAACCATGCAATGATAAATAATACAAAATAGCGTTTTTTCATTGTGAACTCCTTTTCTGTTATCTCTTTACCATTACTCTCTTGCTTGATATATTTTCTATATCGGCAACTACCTCACTTAAAATGGGATCTTTCAAGGTTTATTGTCATTCTACACCAAATCTATTCTTGATAAAATAGCTTTTGAATAACTCAAGTCTATCGGTATTCCCGACATACTTTACATTATTTCGATCAACACCCTCATATTCAAGACTCCATCCAAACCATTCCCGGTAGGCATGGTAAGCCCAATCCCAACCCTCAACCTCAAATATCTCCAACAGATCACGAAGATAGTTATATGAGCTTTTGTCTGGTGCCCATATTATTGATGAAAACTCACCCACATAAAGTCTTGGAAGGTTGTTTTTTCTCTGAAACTCAATGGCAGGCTTCATGGCATTTATTAATGCTTCTTTATCCCACTTTTGATTATTTATCATACCCGGATATTGAATACCTATTGTTGAATCCCAAACTCCTTGATGGGTGAATTGATGGGGTGTATACATGTGAAATGTGTAGAGCGTGTTTAGGTCACCAGTAGGCTCAAGGTTTGTGAATCCATTTGGGTTTGACCATTGTATAGGACCAACAATAATGGTATGGTAAGTGTCCACTTCACGAATTGCAGAAGTAAGCTTTTTTGCCAGTAAGTTCCAGTCGGAAGGGGTGTTTTTGATCTGCTCTTGCATATTCGGTTCGTTGAGGAGTTCATAACCAACGATAGTTTTGTTATCTTTGTAATATTCTGCAATCTCGCGCCACAGTCGAATGAAGTTTTCATGCCATTTAAAATCTTCCCATAGCAATCGCTTTGGTTCAGTCCAGTGGGATGGATTACCGGGACTGCCATGGGCATCCAAAACAACCGATAAATTAAACTCCTTGCACCATTCAAGGATTGGATCTACTTTTTGCTTAAAATACTCCAGAGAAGATTTGTCTAACTCACCAAAGTCAACAGGAACACCAGCAGTGAAGATTTGAATACGGACATGGTTAGCTTTCCAGTTCTGTGCCAAGTTCAGTATATCTTCTCTTTGTTTTGCCTGTCCTTGATCTATATTGATGTTTACTCCTCTGAGTGTATATGCTGGCCAACTCTTAAGTTCGTATCTCATGGGAGACTCCTTAGCTGTGATGACGGTATCATCTGATAAAGAAGAAGATGCTAAACATAGCAATATCAAAACAAGTATATACAAATTATTGAGTCCTTATATATCGGTATAATGATCCGTCCATTACCAGTGTTCGGCAAATCAATCCGGCAATCCCGTTCCCAGTATCCACTTGACCACATCACATTGCCGCTCAATTTTGCCTTCTACAGTGTATTCGTCTATCCTCCGCACCTGTGGCTTTTTAGCCGCCGCTTCTGCCAATTCTGCCGTTTTCATCCGTATCGTGACGGTCATAGGTAGCATAGGCTTATATGGACCAAGCTGTCCAGCACGCGCCTTACCAATGGCTTCACCAATCTTCTGCGCGGTCAGCAGATGTGCTGAATCAGCGTCAAGCCCGGAACATAGGTCATGGCTCTCCGCATGCTTCACATCCGCTGTAACAATGCCCGGGAAAAGCTTTGCCGCTTCCTTGCAGACAGCTATAGTGCCATGTACCATAATCGGTGGGATATTCCAATAGCCTGCATAGCAAGCCTCAATTCCGATCTCTCCCACGCTCTGATCATTGATCCTGAAATTAGCCCATTCAGTCGTCCACGTATGCGGTAAAAATTCCCCTTTTGTACCTGCTTTTGCGTGATGCCCCATGAGCATTAGGCCATCAACAGTATCATCAAGTCCGGGCATCCAGCGACCCTTTGCATCACGGCTTCTGACGTGATATGTGATACGCGGGTCAGAGAGCATCTTACACAGTTCTATATTACCCCCGCCGCGATGTGTATCACACACGATCACTTCGTCAGCGCCGGCTTCCAAAGCTGCCGTAACAGCCGAGTTGACATCAGCCATCAGAAGTTGGCGTCCTTCCTCCGCTATGTGTTCTCTCGTCCCTTCCTCCCAATACCAAACGTGCTCACGGGTGAAAATCCCGCTTACTCCCTCCATATCCCAGTGCATGTAGATTTTCACGACACTTTCTCCTTCTTTGTCTTATGTGATTCAATCCAACCCGGACGACAGATGATCCACGACCGTTGCGATAACCTGCGCGCTGAATGCCAGTTCGTCAGGATTCATCAGATCTATGGTGTCTTGTGCCGTGTGAATGGGTAGCTTTCCGTAGTCGTTGACGAACGCCAGCACAGAGACACCGGGCAGGCTGAACGCCGTACGGGGCGCTTCTGTCTCTGGTCTGACATCCACCATGTACCGAGTGAATTGCTGCAACACACCCAATATTTCTTTCCTCTGGTAGTTAGACCAACCCATCACCTGAACCCTGGGTGGAACAGCTAGAGTGCCTATGCAATCCGCCTCCACTACTGCCCGAGCCGCTTTGATCCCCACAGGATGGCGCCGGACGTATTCGACACTGCCTAAGTTGCCTCCCAGATTGCCTCCATGACGACCGTATTCCTCCGCTCCGTATGCGATGAAGTCGATCCCTAGCTTGCGCTTGTCCATCGAGGCAAATAACTCACAAAGTTCCA
>Ga0315289_10010603_pt1 | contig 13179 bp, 6 predicted proteins | sample YL17G11_40_MG_FD_203452 | JGI IMG/M metagenome (GOLD analysis project Ga0315289, IMG submission 203452) | Sediment microbial communities from Yellowstone Lake, YNP, Wyoming, USA - YL17G11_40 | ecosystem: Environmental > Aquatic > Freshwater > Lake > Sediment | place: USA: Wyoming | collected...
GTAGGGAGTACCCCAACAGGTGTGGCTGTGGATGCGAACGGAAAGGTTTGGGTCACAAACTATGACTCTCACAATGCCATGCGGATCGATCCAGCCACCAACACCGTCGATCTTACAGTGCCCTTCGGCTCAGGTGCTTACCCCTATAATTACAGTGATATGACAGGCATCGTGTCTCGGTCTCAGACTGCTCCACAGGGCACGTGGACCGTGGGCTATGATGGCGGAGCTTCCGGGAGGAACTGGGGCAAGGTCTGCTGGAACAACGATCCGTGTGATCAACCACCTGGCACCAGCATCACCGCTCGAGCCCGCAGCAGTGAGGATCAGGTCACCTGGAGTCCTTGGGAAGATGTCAGCAATTGTGTCGATCTCACCGTTCCTGACGGACGCTATCTCCAGGTCGAGATGAAGCTGATACCTAATGATGATGGGGAGAGCCCCATCCTCTGCGATGTGACCATCTGTACCGGAGTCCAGTTCGTTAATCTTGACATCAAGCCCACATCTTGTCCTAATCCATTTAACATGGGTAGCAAAGGTGTTCTGCCGGTAGCCATTCTGGGCACAGAGGATTTCGATGTGATGACAATTGATCCAACTACGGTGAGGCTAGAGGGGGTGGCTCCTTTAAGATGGAACTTTGAGGATGTGACCAGGCCAGTGGATCCTCGACACGACAGTTGTGAGTGCACCACTTTGGGTGGGGATGGAAACATGGATATGACCCTGAAGTTTGACCATCAGGCGATTGCGGCGGCACTGGGGACTGTTTATGACAGAGAGGTCCGAGTCTTAACCCTTACCGGAATGACCTTCGACGGCAGACACATAATGGGTAAAGATTGTGTGATCATTCTTAAGAAGGGAAAGGCCAAGCTGTCCGATAATGAAACCATAGCTGGGTTCAGTCTGGGCGACGCCTATCCCAATCCGTTCAATCCAGAGACGGAGATCTCCTTCAGCTTGCCGGAAAGAGCAGAAGCCTCTTTAGTCATTTACAACGTCTTAGGAGAGAAGGTTAAAACCTTGGTGAATGGAGAGATGTCAGCTGGAACTCATACTATCAGTTGGAAAGGCACAGACGAAGCCGGAAATCCAGTAGCAAGCGGTATTTACTTCTACAAGCTGACCGCAGGTGATTTCACCGCCATCAAGAAGATGGTGCTGACCAAGTAAAGTGGAGGTAGATTGAGGATTGTACTTCCTACACCCCAGCCCAGTTAACACCCCCGGGCTGGGGTGTTCTTTTTACGAATAGAATCTAAGAAGAATCCTCACAAACAATGCTTTTGATGGATTTTCAAGCTTATCCCCAAATCAAGCTTCTTTGACCGCCTGAAGAAACTCTTCGAGCTCGCCCCCCAAGGAAGCCCCTCTGGCAGATTCTTCTCCAAATTTCGCTTCTGTAAGTAAAACTGCGAGTTTGACTTACAAAAAAGCTCTCTATTTCGTTTAAAAAAGCTTGACAAAATTGGCGCCAAATGTTATAGTGGAGTTGCTTAAAAGGCAAAAACATTCCTTATGTAACGGGTAATTTGTGGTCGACAGAGAATGTATTCATGTAAGATTTTCTTTTCTCCTGCTTAACCTTGCGTAATCATATGCGTTCAAAATAACTCTTTAACCAAATATCAAAATAAGGAGGTTTCCTATGTTACAATGTAGTTTGTTTTTGAGACGCTTTTCGTTCCCTACAATTCTTATTATATTTGTCTCACTTCTTGTGGGTACCTGGTCTGGTGCCTTACTAGCACAAGACCAAGAGCAAAGTGAAAAGCCTACCATGGTAAACATCCAGGTAGACGTAGAAAAGGAGGGTGACCAGACCTCTGTCTATAGCATCCTTAACGAAGTAGAAAGCAGAGGATGGAATGTCACCGTTTATGTGACCGGAGAATTTGCCACAAATCAGCCTGACGTGGTCAAAGACATACACGACAGAGGCCACCAAATTGCAGTCCATGGATGGGAAGATGGTGAGAATCTCATGGTTCTCGATTACGACGCACAACTTGCCCTGCTAACACAGGCTTTTACAGCGGTTAGAACTGCAGTGGGCCAGATGAGCCCAGCATATATTTCCGACTTCAGACCGCAAGGCTTTCACCAAAACAACAAAACGTTTGAGGCGTTACAAGCGCTGGAGGTTAGATCTAACAGTGGCTTTATTGCAGGCAAGGGACCTTCGCATCCTTATCATACCGGATACGGGTTTGTAGCAATACCAATTTCCAGTTTCTACGAAGGATGTGGTTGTCCCAGCGATACCGGAAGAGGCATTCTGTTATCTGATCATTATATTTTTGAAATCTTGGGCAAAGCTCCCTCGGAATATTTTGATCTTCTGAAGCGGAAATATGATCGGAACAGTCTCTCCAAGGAACCTATGGTCATTGTTGTCCATGCTTCAATAATAGGTGCGGACAATTTCAAGCTTCAAGCCCTCGCTCAATTCCTGGATTACGTTGCAAACAATAACGGTCAACTTGTTCTTACAGATCTCATCTTGACGATGGCAAATCCTTACATAGAAGCTATGTCAGCAAGCGGTCCAGCCACAGCCGCACCTGGACAGACAGTAACGATCAACATTACTTATACTCCGACTTGCTATTGCCCGTACTACTACCTAAAAGTCTACGGGACGTACTTGGACAAGATCAAATGGGTCGAGAAAGATTCCTGGAATCACTTCCACTGGTGGGAGGATATGTATCATCCTTACACCTGGACCAGAAGCATTGAGCTTCCGAGCCAAGCGGGCGTTTACGTGCTAAGGATCGTTGGCAGAGCCTGCCATAGCGGCTACAACTGCTGGCCTACTCCATATTCTTATGAAGCCCTTGCTCACGTTTGGGTTCGCATCGGGGAGCTACGGGTCAAACCTGAGAGTAGAGTCGTTATGGACGGACTATCAGGCGGACGATTTTGGGTAGAAGGTGATAAAGGGGCAACCGCATGGGCTTGGAGCTTCACAGCTCCTTTGGCCGCTGGAAATAGCCCTCTTTGCGCTTTCAATCCTACCGATGCAGACCCAACAAATGTCTATTATACAAAGTGGTATGCTCTTCCAGACAATCCCTGTCATCCTTGTAGGGGATGTGATTATTATCCCTCGGTATACGCTATTAATTGCGATGTGACATTTGGGGGAAAATCTTACCGTGCGAAACCTGGATTGCTAGAAGTCCGCGAGCCACCGCACACAGGAGCAGACATTGTTTCTCCCTTTGAAAGTGGATTTGAAGGTAGTCTAGAAATCCGTCGAAGACCTAAGGATGGAAACTGGGAATGGTATGTTCACGGCCCCGGAGACCTCACAAGACCTAGTCTTTACACAAACTTTTACGTGCCCTCTTCCAGTCAGTTCTATCATAAACTAAATGAGCATGAGAAGGTTCACCACACGCAGTATCTAACCGGTATCTTAAGTAACGTTTTTACTGTAGAGGAATACTTTAACAGAGTACGTTATCTCTCAGCGCCTAACCCTTTGCAGTTGTGGTTATCTATCCGGATGACATACAGCGATTATGTAAAAGAAGAACGTACGGAACAGGACGGACTAAGACCGCAAGCAGAGTTCCAGGCTTACGAATGGTCTGATCCAATTCCTCCTCAGTATCATTACCAAAACTGTGGTCGCTACCACGCTTCGGCAATTGGTGCTGAGGCTTCTCTTGTCGAAAAAGTGGAAAGATCCAAACTGATTATAGTTGGGAACATCATTAACGAGCAATATCTTTTCAAGGAGCCTTCGGAGACTGATAGCCAAGTTTTTGTCCCACTTAAAACTGAGGGAAGCATATATACCGTTGAAGTCAATAGAGTGCTTTTAGGAGATTTAAGTGTCGATACTGTTGTAGTATTTCAAAGAGGTCTCTTTTGGCCGGTCCTGTATGAGAAGGATAGCACATATCTGCTGTTCTTAAAACAGACAGAAATAGATTCTTCCCTTATTAGCCAGTATAATCTGCCTCAAATAACCTACTATGAAGCTGTTTTTGGCGAAGAAGGAGCATTAGATCTTTCAAAACCGGAGAATGTCCAATATGCTGAATCTACCGAAGCTTTCCTTGCCAGCCCATCGGAAGAATTTTTTTGGGGATACTCTGATGCTGGAGTGGACGCGGACGGAGATGGACACTACGATTTACTCTCGATCAATGTAGGAACATATATTTTAACTTCAGGAGTATACGTTTTAGACGCTTGGCTACATGACACCGCCGACAATGAAGTGATGGAAGCCACAAGCCAAGCACAACTTGAGCCTGGGTGGAACACGGTTACCCTGAACTTCGATGGATATGCGATCAAGCAAACAGGCTTAGACGGACCTTATGTGTTACAATACCTTATCTTATGGGATGCAAACAGGGAAAATGAAATCGCTTCCCTAAGTGAAGCATACACAACTTCAGCCTACTCAGCCACAGATTTTGCTTTGGAGCCGAGTCCAGATGTTGGCCTTCTGGGCGGGGACGTGTTAACACTACCAGAAAAGCCGAGAACTGGTGATCTTGCTCTCAGTTTGGCAACAGTTCATAACTATGGCAATATCGGTCTGCAAAATGTTAAGGTACAGTTCCTCGTTGATGACATTGTGGTGGGCGAAACAACTCTAGATACCATCCCCTCTGGCTCGACGGAACAAGCTGGTTTCAATTGGTCGGCAACCGAGGGAACGCATAGTCTTAAAGTTAAGGTGGATCCGGACAACCAAATTGCTGAAACAAACGAGGACAATAATGAATATGCTTGGCAAATGGCTATAGGAATTCCAGATTTCACTATTGGAAAAATAAGCACCACAGGTGAAAAACTATATGGAGGAGATTCGGCCGTTATTACCGTAACTATTGATAATCTCGCAAGCGAATCCGAAACACGGTATCTGGATGTAGCTTTCTACTTCAACAATACTTTAGTCCAAACTAAAACTATTGATCTATATTACGAGTGGGAAGCACCGCTTTATACCTGGACTGCTTCTTTCGATATTATGGTCCCAGACCAACCTGGCTCTGCAGAATTAAGGGTTGTGGTAGATCCTGATAACGAAATCGAGGAGCTAGACGAAGAAAATAACGATAGCACAATAACGGTGCAGATCGCGGAGCTACCCCCTACCTTCCAATGGGAATATGAATATGGCCAGCTGGTACCTTGGTGGTGGTATTATTATCCGGTTCCCCTTGGTTTTGACTTCCCATTCTTTGATACCGCATACTCTGAAGTCTACATAGGATGGAATGGCTACCTTACCTTCGAAGGAGTAGGTTGGTTTTGTCCGTGGGATGACGATGACCACAGGTGGAATTGGTCGTATCCGTGGTGCGCCTTACCCAGGATTGCCCCCTTGTGGACAGGGTGGTGGCCGTCGTGGGGGTCCGTATATTACAATACACTCGACTCTCCTCGTAGAATTGTCGTTTCGTGGTTGAACTTCGACCATTGGCTGCAAGGTGGCAGAAACAGCTTCCAAGCTGTCCTATTTGAAGATGGTCTGATCCAGTTTGGATGGCGTTACCTCGATTTTAACGAGGTCGATGACTGGTATCAGAGGGCATTGACTGGGGTAACCGATGGGCACGGTAATATCAGTTCTCTTGGCGAAGGCATGGACTTCAACGAGGGAACTCTTGATTATCAGAACCGTTGGTTTATTTGGAATGGATATAGCTACGACATCCTCGAATACTTATGGGGATCCATCTCTGGTGTAGTGTCCGATTCATCCACAGGGTTGCTGGGTGTCGCCGTTGATCTATTTGATTCCGAAGATAGTCTGGTCGCTGTCAGATATACAGATGTTACAGGGTCATATGACTTTGATAGTGTGATCACGGGAGACTACACAGTTTCGATAGTCACACCGCTAGGGTTTATTGCGGATGATGAATCGAAACCTGTGACGGTCACCCCCAATGCTGACAGCGTTGTGAACTTCCATCTAACTCGATTAGATATCATCCCGTCTCAAAGATCTATGGGATACTGGAAGCATCAGGTGAATGTCCATCTGTCTGGAAGGGGTAGTGCGCAAGAAAGTTTGGCGAATATGTCAAACTACATGAGTCTAATCAGAAACCACTTCAACAATAACATTACTAATTCCATAACAATTTTCGAAGTGCCTCAGCCAGCAGACCAGACTGACAGCCTTGAAGTTCTCCAAGGCCTGCTTACGGTCAACTTAAATGGAACCATGAACGATAGAGCCAAACAACAGCTTATTGCATTGATGCTGAATGTTGTTTCAGGAAAACTCGGTCAAATGACTCGCATCAGTAAGGATAACGCCACGGTATCGCAAGCAATCACTTATTGCAATCAGTTGATTTGTAACACGGATTCTAGTGACGACGAATCTGCTAAGGATATTGCTGACAAGATAAATAATGCCATCAAGGTGCCATCTGGTGTGATTCCGCTATCAACTCCTAACATCGCTTACAAAGAAACTGATCAACAGACAGCTGAAAACCCTGTGCATCCAGAGTCATTTTCCTTGTTCCAAAACTATCCCAATCCCTTCAACCCCGAAACAGAAATTGGCTATGCATTGCCTTCTGAGGCTTACGTAAAGTTGGAGGTATTCAATCTTCTTGGGCAGAAAATAAGAACTTTGGTAGATGAGGATAAACCGGTTGGACATCATAAGGTAATCTGGAATGGAAAGGATGAAAGTGGTAAAGATGTGGCAAGTGGAATTTATTTCTATCGTTTGTCAGCGGGCGTCTACTCCGAAACCAAGCGTATGATGCTTCTGAAGTAGGGTCAAAAGAGATCAACACCCCAGCCCAGTTAACACCCCGGGCTGGGGTGTTCTTTTTACGAATAGAATCTAAGAAGAATCCTCACAAACTATGCTTTTGATGGATTTTCAAGCTTATCCCCAATCAAGCTTCTTTAACTGCCTGAAGAAACTCTTCGAGCGGTATGGCGACCAGATTCTCCGGTGCCACCCTTCCTTTCATGGCTGTCTTAAGGAGAACCTTGAGGGCCGATTTCTGATCTGGGAATTCAGTGATGTAAATAAAATCATATCTTCCCAGAAGGGCGTAGGCGTTTATGATCTTTCCTCCGGCTTCGCGTATCTCCTTTTGTGCCTCTTCCATGTACCGTTGACTCTCCTTCAGCCCTTTTGTGCCTTCATCTGTTGATCTGAAAAGTGTAACATAAATAGGCATACTTTTTCACCTCCTTCGCTCCATCAAAAATTGATAATGAGGTCTCTGAAAAACTGACTTAAAAGTGCAAACTGGAGTGTTCACCTTTAGGTGAACCAGGTTAAGGTTTTTGTTTTTTCCTGCGAAGCGGGAGTCTGGAGACAAGAAGTTACAGGTCAAGCTAAAGCTTGACACTCCAGAAAAACCATTCCCAGTTGACTTTTTCAGAGCTTTCGTAATTAAAATAATACGACTCATGGAAAAAATATGGTTTCTTGACTCTTGATATAAACAAAATTAAGGCTCACTATTCTATTATCCATTCTATCAACTTTAACGCAGATTGTTTTCCTCTTTCTCCTACTTCCATTTTCGGTCCCACGCAGGAGGGACATCCATCCGCACATCCACAGCCTTTTATAATCTCTTCGCAGGCTTTGAATATATCTTTGGAGAGCTGAAAAATCTTTTCAGAAAAACCAACCCCACCTGGATAGTTATCATAAACATAGATGGTGGGCTTCCCGGAGAATGGTGATTTTACCTGGGGAAACGTCCTTATATCCTTTGGATCACACATTACCCACAAGGGGACCACATTACGCAATATATTGGCTAAGGCCCTCAAACCCCCACCCAAATCCTCTTGGGAAAGTCCAATTTTCAAAAAAATCTCTTCTGGAAACTCAAACCAGAACGAGGTAGTATGCATCTCCTGCTCAGGGAGATCGATCTCTCCAAAGCCCACACTCTCATGGGTATGGAACTTTATTTTTTTATACTTGGTAGCTACGGTAGTAACTGAGACTTCACCATAAACCTGATTTCCCCTGAAACCTTCCTTCTTTTGCTCAATCTCTAAAACTTTTATATCCGTTTTAGTCATGGCGTCAGTATAATAATCCACCTCCACCTCCTTGGCATAAGCCTTTTTCCCTTCCCAGTCTAAATCCTGAATCTGATATTGATCCGCGCCATGCAGGTAAATTGCATCTTTATGCAAAAATATGGGAGCGCTAAAATAGTCCATCTCACCAATGACTCTGTTTTTTTCGGTGGAATCCAAAATTACGAAATTTTCTGGAGAAGCGCTTCTTAAGTTTACCTTTTCTGCCGGATAGATTTCAGCAGTCCAATGCCATTTTCCATTCACATGATGCAAAATCTTGTTTTCCTCTAAGTAGGCTAAGATTTTTTCGGTGGCATCCACTCCTTCTACGGATCCTGCAGAAAATCTTTCTTCGTCTGAGAAAGGAAGCTCAAAGGCGGCGCACTTAAGATGGCTAACTAAAATGATTAAATTATTGGGATCGACGATGCCGGACTCCGGTGATTGGCTAAAGAAATAATCCGGATGATTGATGATATATTGATCCAAAGGCGAGCTATTCGCCACCAAAATTGCCACGGAAACGTCTGTCCTCCTCCCTGCCCTTCCTGCCTGTTGCCAGGTGGAGGCGATGTTTCCGGGATATCCTGCCATTACACATACATCCAATTGTCCAATGTCAATCCCCAACTCTAAAGCATTGGTGGAGACCACCCCTCTGATCTTACCTTCTCTTAAGCCTTTCTCGATCTCCCTCCTCTGGAGCGGAAGGTAACCACCTCGATAACCCCTCAACGAATCCGGCGACTTTTTCATTTTTTTCATAACATCGGATAGATAGGTTAACAGAACCTCCACTCTTAATCTCGATCTGGCAAAGACTATAGTCTGAATATCATTCTCCAAAAATTTGGCCGCTATTCTTTGGGATTCGTTAATATAAGATCTTCTGATCCCCAATTCTCTGTTTATAACTGGAGGATTATAAAGAAGGAAATGCTTTTCTCCGGATGGAGCACCATTATTATCTATCAAAACCACTTCTTCCTCGATGATCTTTTGGGTCAACTCCAAAGGATTGGCGATAGTGGCAGAACAACAGATAAATTGCGGATCGGAGCCATAAAATCTGCATATTCTTTTCAACCTTCTTATCACATTAGCTAAGTGACTGCCGAAGACTCCCCGATAGTGATGGATCTCATCTATCACCACAAATTTCAAATTCTCGAAAAGCTTGATCCAGCGAGTGTGATGAGGCAGAATCCCGGTATGAAGCATATCCGGATTGGTCACCACGATATGCCCGGCAGTGCGGATGGCGATTCGGGCCGAACGAGGCGTGTCGCCATCGAAGGTGTAGGTCTTTATATCAGAGTCTAAATCAGTTATCAATTGATGAAGCTCCGCCACTTGATCCTGGGACAAAGCCTTGGTGGGAAAAATATACAAAGCTCTGCTTTCAGGCTTTTCTAAAATTTTGTTGACCACCGGGAGGTTATAACATAAGGTCTTGCCGGAAGCAGTGGGAGTGACAATCACCACGTTTTTGCCGGAAAATATATTTTCTAAAGCAGAGGCTTGATGAGAATAAAGTTTCTTGATCCCTCTTTTTTCCAATACCGATTTGATCCTTGTCTCGATTCCTTGGGGAAATTCCGAAAAGATAGCTTCTCTGGGAGGGATAACCTCCCAATGGGAGATACAGTCTTTAATATAACTATCCGTCTTGAACTGATCTAAAATCTGCAAAAGATTCATTGTGAGCTTTGTCCCTCGACTTTCATCGTAAGGTTTGAATATAAATTATTGTCACAGTTTTTTTTTTGTCAAGCAAAATTAATGATATCTGTGAAAAAGTGAAATACGGCGGGCTAAGAGCCCGCCCTACGCGATTGCGTCGTTAAACCACAATAACATAGTCCCGCGTAAGCGGGGCTCTCCCGCCGGTGGCGGGATTTGCCTAAAGCACGACCAGCCCCGCAAAATTGAGCTTTTCAGAACTCTCTTCATATGGATGCATATCGAAATTTCTGTCTATTTTTTTCTAATCTTTGTTAAAAACCTGCCGATTAAGAAAAAAACGTCCGCTTTTAGAGTAGATACATAGTAATATCTTTCTAATTTAAAAACATCTTAACCCTAAACCAAAAGGGGGCGTCATGTTAACCTGGTGCGCTGTTTTATTCATTTTGGGGGTCTTGGCATTTCTGGATGCCTTATTTAATCCGCCTTATGGGGATATTTTCAGAAAAGTAAACTCTCTGTTATTCATGTTGATTTCTTTAGGCATATTGATCAGACTGAGGGTGGAGAGATCGCGCCATAAGGTAAAAAGTTCAGTCCAAAAAACCCAAGAGGTAGAAAAGAGAGAGACCCCGGTTGGTGTGGAGAATTAATACAAACATACCTACTCCTGATACGATGCTGCCCCCTTTCCCCCGCCTCTGGTGGGGGTGAGGGGGGAATCAACTAAAGAGTAAGAATTTCATACGTTTGTAAGAGAAAATTCTATCCAGATATGAATCTCGATTCATGTCCAGCCAGACAGATTCATCCTAATCCCCGCCAAAGGTGAGGAGAACGGATCTTCGATATACCACCTTTCTAATCACTTTGACGCATTTCTCTTTTAACCGATAGCAAATAAGACAGTCCCGCCCGTGGTGGGACTGTCTTTTTTACCAATCCCTATCTTAAATCTCAATCTCATAAAAGGAATGCCCCCATTTTAGTTTTTGGGACAAAATCCTTTACAGAAGAAGTGTTATCTTTTATATTTTGCCGGAGTTGCACTTTTTAGTATCTAAGAATAAATGTCGAGAAAATTTTATGGATAGGGAGAAAAAAGTCATAAAATCTGTGGAGGGCATTTCTGGAAAAGAGAAGAAGGCCGTAGAATGGGAAAGTGTGGCAATAGCTTTTGCCATCCTTTTTTTGGTGATTTTGGGAATCAGCTCATTTTTCGCCACCCAGAGATTGTGGGGGGTCAATCATTTATCTTATTATCCCTTATGGCTTAGAGCCCTGGTGATCTTTTTAGGATTTCTCGCTTTCATCCCACTGGTAAATCAACGCCTTCAGAGACTTCTAAAAAAATCTGTCATTCCAGTTTCCAGCTTCCTTATTGAGAAGCGTAAATACTTGGGTTACTTTCTTATCATCTTACTCCCCATTCTATTCTTTTATGTTTTTAGGACGCGGACTGACTTTCTGGGGGACGGTGCTTCGCTCATTTCTCACATAAATTCCGGCACCCTCTCTATCAAGTGGACCCATCCTTTGGCCAACTGGATTTATCTATCCGCATATAATTTGCTAAACCAATTTTCCGATTTTGATGGAGCCGTCTTCTTTGCTTTGATCAGTTATCTCTGTGGCGTAGTTTTTGTCTTCTTCGCTTTCCGTTTGGGTAACCTTTTGGGCAAAACCGCCTCAACTAAATTATTTGTGTTCTTATCTTTAACCTTTATGGGTGGCATTGAGCTTTTTTTGGGCTATGCAGAATTTTATCCCTTGCTTTATTGTGGCATCTTGATCTATCTCTTCTATTCCATAAAATGCCTGAATGGAGAAACCAAGTTCTTCTTGCCTCTGTTGATCTTCTTTATATTTTTGCCGATTCATTTTTTCTCCTTATATCTTTTTCCCTCGGCGATTTTTCTTTTCCTTTCTGCGGGAGGGGAAGGAAAGAGCAAACCTCTTCTTAAGACCAAGAGAATCTGGATAGTCTCACTGGTTTTGGTGTTAGTTCTTCCTTGTTTGATCATCTATTTTTGGAAATATGGTTGGTATAGTTCCATATATTTTGTGCCACTTTTCAAAGGACGCTATTCCGCTCCCGATCATACTCTTTTTTCGCTCCCCCATCTTTTAGATTTTCTGAATCAGCAACTTCTGGTTTCGCCGATTGGGTTTTTTCTGTTTTTGACTTTTTTGATATTAAGACCTAAAGGTTTGGACTCAAAAGACAGGATATTCCAGCTTTTGTTTTTGGTTTCGATAACCCAGTTATTCTTTAATTTCGTTCTCGATCCCGGATTGGGAGCCGCCAGGGATTGGGATCTCTTTGCGGGTGTAGGATTGGGCTATACTATCCTGTCCTTATATGTCTTCAGCAAGATGCCCCCCAATTCAAAAATTAGCTATTTGAAATTAGCTTTGACTATCATTGTTTTTATCTCCACCTTGTCCTGGATGGGAATCAATGCCAATGCAGATCTCTCTGTGACAAGGTTCAGAAATCTCTTGGATTTGGATCCAAAGAAAAGCTGGAGTGGACATTATATCTTAGCGGCCTATTTTAAGGGTCTGGGAAAACCCGAAGAGGTGGATAGAGAAAATAGAATACTGGCAGAGAAATTTCCTGAGGTCATTTTGGTCGATCAAGGATTCAAGTCGGTAAAAAATGGGGACTTGGATAACGCTTATTTAAAGTTCACCCAGGCCCTCCAGATTGCCCCGAATTCTGCTGACGTCCATTGCGCTTTGGGAGGATATTACCTTCACACAGGGGATTTGGAAAAGGCCGAGGTTGAACTGATGAAAGCCATAGATCTGAGACCTGAGTATGGAAATACTTATGCGGATTTAGGAATAATCTACAGTTTAAGAAAAAACCAAAAAAAGCTCAGAAAATGTTGGAACGAGCCATAATTCTGGGGGCGGGAGACGAGGAGGTATACCATAATCTGGGAACCATCTATCTCAGGTCCCAGAATGTGGACAAGGCCATCCGTGCCTATCAGAAAGCTATCCGGATTAACAATGAATATGCAGATCCTCATTTGGGTTTGGCTTCAGCCTTCTTCCAGCAGGGCAAATTACAGGAGTCGCTCAAGGAAATCAATAAAACCCTTCAAATAGATCCCCAATATGCATCAGCCTATTATCAACTGGGGAGGATCTATGGGGAAATGGGGATGAAAAAGAAGTCTGTCTCTGCTTTAAAGGAATACTCAAAACACGAACCAAGTGGTCCGTTTGCCAAAAACGCCGAGGAATTGATTAAACAGCTTGAAAGCCAATAAATTACTTTGCCACATCCGGTGGACGTCGGGATGCCGGATTTTTATAAATTAGCAAATTTTTGCTTGCTTTTTTGGGATAAAGTTGTATATTCAAAAAGGTGGATGGTGGGCAAATAATGACGATAAAGAGAAAGAGAGTGAA
>Ga0315289_10010604_pt1 | contig 13179 bp, 12 predicted proteins | sample YL17G11_40_MG_FD_203452 | JGI IMG/M metagenome (GOLD analysis project Ga0315289, IMG submission 203452) | Sediment microbial communities from Yellowstone Lake, YNP, Wyoming, USA - YL17G11_40 | ecosystem: Environmental > Aquatic > Freshwater > Lake > Sediment | place: USA: Wyoming | collected...
GCTGTGGCCTGCGGCCTGGAGGCGTCAACCGCCGCGTGACCCGCGGTCGTCGCGTCACAGCTCGAACCGAATCCCCTGCGCCAGCGGCAGCTCGGCGGACCAGTTGATGGTTACCGTCTGCCGGCGCATGTAAGCTTTCCAGGCGTCGCTGCCGGCCTCGCGCCCGCCGCCGGTCTCCTTCTCGCCCCCGAAAGCGCCGCCGATCTCCGCCCCGCTGGTGCCTATGTTGACGTTGGCGATGCCGCAGTCGCTCCCCCGCGCGCTCAGGAAGGTCTCCGCCGCCGCCAAATTGTTGGTGAAGATGGCTGATGATAAGCCCTGCGGCACGTCGTTGTGCCGCTCGATAGCCTCCTCCAGGGTCTCGAACTCGACCAGATACAACACCGGCGCGAACAATTCCTCGCGCAGCATGGGCATCTCGGGCCGCGCGCGGACCAGCGCCGGCTCGACGTAGCAGCCCCCGGGACGGTCCAGGGTCTTGCCGCCGCAGAGAATCTCGCCGCCCTGCTCCCGCACTCTGTCCAGCCCCGCCATCATCTCGACGACCGCAGCGCGGTTCACCAACGGGCCCATCACGGTCGAGGGATCGAGCGGGTCGCCGATGCGGATCTGGCGGTAGGCGGCGATCAAGGCGTCCGTCATCCGCGCGGCGATGGGCCGCTGAAGGAACAGCCGGCGAATAGTGGTGCAGCGTTGCCCCGCAGTGCCCACCGCGCCGAATAGCACCGCGCGCAGCGCCAGATCGAGGTTGGCGTCTTGCATGATGACGACGCCATTGTTGCCGCCCAACTCGAGGATGGTCCGCCCCAGCCGCTTCCCCACGACTTCCGCCACGCGGTAGCCCAGCTTGCACGAGCCGGTGGCGCTCACCAGCGGGATGCGCCGGTCCGCCAGCAGCCGCTCACCCACCACGGAACCGCGCCCGATCACGAGATTGAAAACGCCCTTCCAGCCGTGACGGTCCATGACGCGATTACAGATCCTCTGGACCGCGATAGCAGTCAGCGGCGTCTCCGAAGAGGGCTTCCACAGCACGCAGTCGCCGCAGACCGCCGCGATCAGCGCGTTCCAGCTCCAGACGGCCACCGGAAAGTTGAAGGCCGTGATCACGCCCACCACGCCCAGCGGGTGCCACTGCTCGTACATGCGGTGCGCGGGGCGCTCGCTGGCCATAGTCAGCCCGTAGAGCTGCCGCGAGAGGCCCACGGCGAAATCCGCCATGTCGATCATCTCCTGCACCTCGCCGCGCCCCTCGGCCAGGATTTTGCCCATCTCCAGCGACACCAGCGCGCCCAGGTCGTCCTTGTGCCGGCGCAGCTCGTCGCCGATCTCGCCGACGATCAGGCCGCGCTGCGGCGCCGGGAGGTTCCGCCACTCGCGGAAGGTCTCCACCGCGCGCCGCATTACCTCTTCGTAGTCTTCCGCCCCGGCCATCCGCACGGTGGCGATCGGCGCGCCATCGGCAGGATTGACGGAGACCACGACGCCGCCCCCCGGGTTCTCGATCCACTCGCCCCAGCACGCGCCGGAATTGACCGGCTCGATTTCCAGCCGCTCCAGGATCTGTTGCGTCTTCATAGTCATCCCTCAGGCCTTGATCCACACCGTCTTCGCGTTGACGAACTCGCGGATGCCGTGAGCGCCCAGCTCGCGGCCATAGCCTGAGCGTTTCACGCCCCCGAAGGGCAGGCGCGGGTCGCTTACGACCATCGCATTCACATACACCATCCCAGCTTCGATCTCCTCGATGAAGCGCGCGCGCTCGGCCGGGTCGCTGGTCCAGACGCTCGCGCCCAGGCCGAAACGGGTGGCATTGGCCAGGCGAATGGCCTCGTCCACGTTGCCCACGCGGAACAACGCGGCCACCGGGCCAAAGATCTCCTCACTGTAGGCGGGCGCGTTCTCCGGGACGCGGGTAAGCACCGTGGGAGCATAGTAGAAACCGGGCCCGGGCAGCCGGCGGCCTCCCGTGAGCAGGCGCGCACCAGCCTCGACGGAGCGGCGCACCTGCTCGTCGAGTTCCTCCAGGATCTGGGCCGTGGCCAGCGGGCCCACCTCCGTGGCCGCCTCCATCGGATCGCCCACCTTCAAGCGCTCCATGGCTTCGACGAAGCGCCGCTGGAACTCTTCGGCCACCGGCTCGGCCACGATGAACCGCTTGGCGGCGATGCAGGATTGCCCGTTGTTGATGACGCGCGCCTGCACCGCGGTGCTGACCGCGGCTTCCAGATCGGCGCTCGGCATCACGATGAAGGGGTCGCTGCCGCCCAGCTCCAGCACGGTCTTCTTGATGCGGCGTCCGGCCTGGGCCGCCACCTGGCTGCCCGCCGGTTCGCTGCCGGTCAGGGTCGCCGCCCGGATCCGCGGGTCATCGAGCACGCGCGCGACCTGCCCGGAGGTCACCAGGAGGGTCTGGAAAACGCCCTCCGGGAAACCGGCCCGCAGGAAGATGCGCTCGATCTCCAGGGCGCACTGCGGCACGTTGGAAGCGTGCTTGAGCAGGCCCACGTTGCCGGCCGCGAGCGCCGGGGCCGCGCAGCGGAAAACCTGCCAGAAGGGGAAATTCCACGGCATGACCGCCAGCACCGGCCCCAGCGGCTGATAGCGGACGTAGCTGAGGCCGGCCCCCGTGGGCACGGTCTCGTCGGCCAGCAGGCGCTCTGCGTGCTCCGCGTAGTAGCGGCACGCCCAGGCGCACTTGACCACCTCTTGGATGGCGGAGCGGAGCGGCTTGCCCATCTCCGTGGTCACGAGCCGGCCGAAGCGGTCCTGGTCTTCCTCCAGGATGGCGGCGGCGCGCTCCATCCAGCGCGCGCGCTGGGCGTGCGAAGTGCGCCGGTAGGAGCCGAACGCCGCCTCGGCTCGCGCCAGCATCTGCTCGATCTCGATTTCCGAAAGTGGGTCGAAAACGGCCACGGTTTCGCCGGTGGCCGGGTTGACGGTTGCGATGGCCATAGCAGTCTCGCCGGTCGAGATTATACCTCCGCAGGAGACGCTGGGATCTCTCAGAGCGCACCACAGAATTGCCTGGATTCGCGCGATGGCAGCGCTGGGTGGCTTGAATTGCCATCACCGGGTGCTATACTTGCCTACGGCTAGGGGAGGTGGCGATTGGCTTCCAGCACCCACCAACAGCCGCTCGCCGTACTCACGGTCAGTTCTCTGGAAGAAGATCACCTGAGCCTGGGGCGCATCCTGGGATCCTCGCACGGTGATCTGCGGCCGGCCCGCAGTTGCCAGGAGGCCGTCGAGGTCCTGCGAGGCGGCGAGATCCCGGTAGTTATCTGCGAGCGCGATCTCCCCGATGGCGACTGGAAGGTCCTGCTCTACGCCACTCGTCTGCTGGAGCGCGCCCCGCTGCTGATCGTCTGCTCGCGGACCGCCGACGAGTTCCTGTGGGCGGAAGTGCTCAACCTGGGCGGCTGGGACGTGCTGGCCAAGCCGTTTGAAGCTCAGGAAGTGCTCTGGTCGGTCAGCTTCGCCTGGAGAGAGTGGCTGCGCCGCGAGAGCGCTCCGAAGGCGAGCCGCGTGGCCGCGGCGCGGTAGCGCCGCGTTACTCGCCGAACTTCACTTCCTCGAGCACCAGCCGCGTGCCCGGCGTTCGTCTCATCTCGACGCCGGGGCCGGCTTGGGGAGTCTCGCGCAGCCTGCGCGTGGACGACTCTCGCGACGTGCCGCCCGACCCCATCCGCAGCCCGTTCCGGTCGCGCAGGAATTCCAGGTTCCGCCCCTCGGCATCGAACTCCACCTGTAGCCAGTCCCCCTGACCCAGTTGACGGCTGGCCACCAGGTTGGACATGGGCTGAATCAGCAGGCGCTCGATGGTGCGCTTCAAGTGCCGCGCGCCGTACCGGGTGTAGGTTCCTTCTCTCAAGAGGTGGTCTTTGGCCTCCTCGCTCAGGCTGAAGCCGAACGGAACCATACAGTCGCTCAGCAGGCGCTGCTGCACCATCCGCAGCTCGATGTCCAGGATCTCGCGCAACTGAGATTCGCCCAGCAGATTGAACACCACGATCTTGTCCAGCCGGTTGATGAACTCCGGCGTGAACTTGCGCCGGGCGGCTTCCTGGCCGGCTTCGCGGATCTTCTGGGTCAGCCGGCTGTCCGGCGCGCCGATGCCGCTAGTCCCGGCGGGCGCGGGGGCAAACCCCAGCTGCGGCTCGGTCAGCGCGCTCATATTGGCGGCGCCCAGGTTGCTGGTCAGGAAAATCATGGCCTTGGAGAAGTCCACCTTGCGGTTGTCGCCCAGCCGCAGCGTGGCCTTGTCGAGGATCCCCAACAGCAGGTTCCAGACCGCGTCGGAAGCTTTCTCGATCTCGTCGAAGAGCACGAAGCTCAGCTTGACCTTCTCGGTGTGGTGCTGATCCAGGGCCTGCTGGGTCAGCAGTGGCTCGGTCTCGCGGTGCCCCAGGTAACCCGGAGGGGATCCGATCAGCTTGGCAATTTCGTGACTGTGCTGAAACTCGGCGCAGTCGATCTTGATCACGGCGTTCGGGTTTCCCAGCAGGGCCTGGGCGGTGGCCTCGACAATGCGCGTCTTCCCGGACCCGGTAGGGCCCAGGAACAGCAGATTGGCCACTGGCCGTCCCGGAACCGTCATGCCCGTCAGGTGCATCTGGTAGATGCTAACGATCTGCTTGATGGCCTCGTCCTGTCCCACGATGAAGTCGCGCAGGTTGGACTCCAGCACCCCTGCTTCCTGGCCGGTCCTGCCAGGGTCGAGACGCTCGGTCTGTCCGGGCGCCGTCATAGCTGTGTCGCCGAGGACCATGTCCGCCAGAGAGGAGGTGCAAGCCCTGTTCCAAACAACCTCAAGGGCGTCTCTGGAAGCTAAACCGCTCATATACAGCAGCTTAGCCGTGCCGAACCGGGTCGCCTCCGCCCGCCGGGCGCCGGCCGCGAGCGCCAAGCCTTTGTAGGGGTGACAAGTTCCTGTGCGGTCCGTCTGCAGCCGTCAGCCGCCTGTCGTATGATGAAGCCGTTATGCGGAATTCTCCCTGCTTGACGGCGATAGTGGCGGCGCTAGCCGGAGTCTGCGCGGCCCAGATCCAGGAAATCTCCGGCGAACGGATCCGCGCCCACGTGAAGTTTCTGGCCAGCGACCTGCTCGAGGGCCGTGCGCCGGGCACCCGCGGCGACCAGCTGGCCACCGCGTATCTGGCCGCTCAGTTCGCCCTGGTCGGGGCCAAACCGGCCGGAGACCGCGGCGCCTACTTCCAGAAAGTCCCGCTAGTCGGCGTGGATCCCCAGCCCGCCTCGCAACTCGCCGTCCGCGGCCAAGGGCGCGCCGTGCACCTGCGCTGGCTCGAGGAGTTCGTGGGCGCCGGCCAGCGCCAGAAACCGGTGGATCAGTTCGAGGCCGAGGCCGTCTTCGTGGGCCACGGCATCACGGCCCCGGAGTTCCAGTGGGACGACTTCAAAGGCACGGACGTGCGCGGCAAGATCCTGGTGCTGTTCACCAACGAACCCGCCTCGGAGGACCCGAACTTCTTCGGCGGGCGCGCGCTGACCTACTACGGGCGCTGGAGCTACAAGTACGAGGAAGCGCTGCGCCGGGGCGCGCTGGGGGCCGTCATCATCCACACCACGCCGACCGCGGGCTACGGCTGGAACGTCGTCCGCACCTCCTGGGGCCGGGAGCAACCGTCCGTGAAGCTGGGCGCCGCCGAGGCGGCGCTGGCCATCGCCGGCTGGGTCACCGGCGAGGCGGGCGAGAAGCTGCTGGGGCCCTCGCGGCACAGCGTGACCGAGTTGCTGAAGGCGTCGGAGTCGCGCGACTTCCGGCCCCTCCCGCTGGGGATCCGCCTGCGGGGCCGGATGGTCTCGAAAGTCCGCGAGCTGGACACCAGCAACGTGGCGGCCATCATCCCGGGCAGCGACCCGGAGCGGGCCTCCGAGGCCGTCATCTTCAGCGCCCACTGGGACCACCTGGGCGTCGGCGCGCCGGTCGCCGGCGACGCCATCTACAACGGCGCGGTGGATAACGCCACCGGCTGCGGCATCCTGATCGAGATGGCCCGCGCCTGGGCGGCGCTCGAGCAGAAGCCGCGCCGCGCGGCGCTGTTCCTGGCGGTGACCGCGGAAGAGGGCGGGCTGCGCGGCTCGCAGTACTACGCCCAGCACCCCATCGTTCCGCCCGGCACGACCGCCCTGGCGCTGAACTTCGATGCCCTCTACCCCTTCGGGCGCACCCGCGACGTGGTCCTGGGCGGCGCCGAGCGCACCAGCGTGTTTCCCCTCGTCGAGGCGGTGGCCCGCCGCATGAGCCTCGAGATCAAGCCCGACCCGCATCCCGAGCAGGGCAGTTACTACCGCTCCGATCACTTCCCTTTCGCCAAAGCCGGCATCCCGGCCTTCAGCATCAAGGCCGGCGTCCAGTTCCCGGGCAAGCCCGCCGGCTACGGCGAGCAGTTCTTCCGGGAGTTCAACGCCAGGCACTACCACCAACCCTCGGACGAGTACCACGACGACTGGGACTTCTCCGGGATCGAGCAGATGGCGAAGTTCGGGCTGGTGCTAGGGTTGGAAGCCGCCAACCTGGAGAGACTGCCCACCTGGAAACCGGGCGACGAGTTTCTTCCGGCGCGGGAGAAGAGCGGGGTGAAGTAGGCTCCCCTACTCGCAGGCCAGCGTGACCACCGCCTGGGCCTCGGCCGAGCGCCCCTCGCCCACCGGGCCCAGTTTCTCGGCGGTCTTGAACTTCACCGAGATGCGCTCGAAGGGCGCCTCCAGCGCCCGCGCCAGCGACTCCCGGATGGCCTGCCGGTAGTCCTTCAGCTTGGGCCGCTCCAGGATCACCGTGGCATCCACGTTGAGCAGGCGGAAGCCGCGCCGCCGGGCCAGCTCCAGCGCGTGGCGCAGGAACTTCAAACTGCTGGCGCCGGCCCACTGCGGGTCCGTATCCGGGAAGTGCTGGCCGATGTCGCCCAGGGCGGCGGCGCCCAGCAGGGCGTCGGTGATCGCGTGCGCCAGCACGTCGGCGTCGGAGTGGCCCTCCAGGCCGCACTCCGACGGGACGGTGACCCCGCCCAGGATCAGCGGCCGGTCGGGGACCAGGCGGTGCACGTCCCAGCCGATGCCGGTGCGGTATTCGCTCATCGTGGCAGGGGCCTACTGCGCTCGTCGCGCGGCCTGCTCCTCGGCCAGGAACACGCGCGCCAGGTCCATGTCCGAGGGCTTGGTGATCTTGATGTTGCGATCGCTGCCCAGCACCACGCTCACCTCGACCTGCTCGAGCCGCTCCACCAGGCTGGACTCGTCGGTGGCGGTGAAACCGTCCTCGCGGGCCCGCTCGAAGGCCTGGCGCAGCAGCGCGAAGCGGAACACCTGGGGCGTCTGCGCCAGGATCAGGCGCTCCCGGGGCAGCGTGCCGTGGATCTTGTTGCGCCGCACCTGCTTGACCGTGTCCACCGGCACGATGCCCACGATGGCCGCGCCCGTCTCCGCGGCTTCCTGGATGACCCTCTCGATGATGGCCAGGTCGATGAACGGACGCACCGCGTCGTGCACGGCCACCAGGTCGGTGTCGGCGGACAGCGCGACCAAAGCGTTCTCCACCGACTGCTGGCGCGAGTCCCCGCCTTCGACCAGGCGCACGGACTTGGGCAGGCCCTCCCCGCCGAGCAGCTCGCGCACCCACGCGAGGTCGTCGCGCCGCAGCGCCACCACGATCTCGGAGACCGCCTCGCAGGCCACGAACTTCCGGATGGTGTGCAGCAGGATGGGAGAGCCGTCCAGCAGCATGAATTGCTTCCGGCTGGTGCCGGTCTTCTCGGCCGGGGCCCGGCCCATGCGGGTGCCCAGACCGGCGGCTGGCAAAATCACGGCGACTTTCATGACAGTCGAGCTACGATTGTATCCCGCCCCAGGGTACGGTTGCGCGTCCTAACCGCCGGCTCCGGCGTTGGCCGCGGTGGACTCGCGGTGTGGGCCGCGGTCAGCCTTCTCGCCGGCCGGCTTCTCGTGGACCGCGTGGACCCGCTCGTCGAACCGCCCGAAGATCATCTTCCCGGCGGTGGTCTGCAACACGCTGGTCACCGCAATGTCGATGGTCTTCGAGATCATCCGCCTGGCGTTGTCCACCACCACCATGGTGCCGTCGTCCAGGTAGGCCACCCCCTGGTTGTACTCCTTGCCCTCCTTGAGGATGAACACCCGCATGATCTCGCCCGGCAGGACCACCGGCTTGAGCGCGTTGGCCAGCTCGTTGATGTTCAGCACCCGCACGCCGTGGAGCTGGGCCATCTTGTTCAGGTTGAAGTCGTTGGTGACGATCTTGCACTCGTACTGCTTGCCCAGCTCGATCAGCTTCATGTCCACGTCGCGCACGTTCGGGTAGTCGTCCTCCACGATCTGGATGCTGAGGTGGGCCATCTTCTGGAGCCGCTGGAGGATGTCCAGGCCGCGCCGGCCGCGGTTGCGCTTCATCGAATCGGCAGAGTCCGCCACCAGTTGCAGCTCGCGCAGCACAAACTGCGGAATCACCAGCGTCCCCTCCATGAAGCCGGCCTCGGCCACGTCGGCGATGCGCCCGTCAATGATGACGCTGGTATCCAGGATCTTGAAGGACTGCCGGCCGCCCTTGTCGCCGTGAAACAGTCCGCCCAGCGCCGACAGGTTCAGCAGGTCCCCCTTGCTGGCGCCGGTCACCAGGCCAATGTAAGTCATCCACAGCAGCAGGCCGGTCTGCATGAACGGCAGCGCGGGATTGCCCTTGGACAGCGCCCCCTCCAGCACCAGCGCCATCAGGAACGCTCCCACGATGCCCAGCATGGACCCGATGGCCGCCCCGATCAGGCGGCGCAGGCCGATCTGCTTGAGGCGCAACTCAAACAGGATGATGAGCACGCCCAAAGCCAGGCCGGCGAATCCGCCCGCCACCGGAATCGGGCTCCCGCTCGCCGTCTTGAAGGGCGTCAGGAAATAGCCCGTGTAGGCCAACACGAAAATGAAGGCAGTTCGGATGATTAACGAGTTGCCCACTGGTCCCGCCTTTCTTGCCCGCCCTGGCAACCAGGACGGGTATAAGTCTCCCCCGTTTGATCCCCGTGGTTAATGCTCACCCTACCGGCTGAAGGATACCACGAAACGGGCCCGGCAGGCTCCGCGGCGCGCCAGAAACGGGAGCTAAGGCAACCGGGGCGGGGGGCCCCGGGAGGCGGGAAGGGCAGTGGCGGCAAGCGCCGCAGGCTCAGAGGACTTTGGCCAGTTCGGTGGCGAAGGCGCTCTTGTCGGCGTCCGGGCCCGTCTTGCCGCGCGTGTGCCTCCGGGCGCCGGGCCCGCCGCCGCGCTCTTCGGGCTTGCCCTGCCCCTTGGGCTTCGGGGGCTGCGCCGGATTGGCGCGCAGCAGGCGGCCCTCCAGCGGCGCGCGATCAAAGCGGCGGATCATGGCCTGCATCTCTTCCTGGTTCGGGGCCTCGATGAACGCGAAGCCCTTGGACTCCTGCGTCTCAGGGTTGCGGATCACCTTGATGGAGTCGGCCACCAGGTTCTCCGAAGCTAGCCAGGAATGAATATCGTCCGCGGTCACCCAAGTGGGAAGATTGCCAAGGAAGACAGTAAAACTCATGCTGGGCGTCAGGCACTCCGTTCGTGGGGGTAATGGAGGAGCAAGCGTGGGCGTCCGTCCTTCAATAGCATAGCAAACCGCCGGCCCGCATGCAAATGCGGGGGGGGGGGGGGGCAGCGCCTCTCGCTAAGGCATCTGGCGGCTTGAGAGTCGAGGGGGGCTCCGGTAGTGTAAGAAGTGCATATGCTCCCGGGGGTTCGGGGTCTGCTGTCGATCGGCCGCCGGCGCACTGGCACGCTCTGGTGCGCCCTTGTGCTGCTGGCCGCGCCCGGCTTCGCCGAGTTCCAGTTCCGTTTCGACGCCGGGCAGCGCTTGTGGACGCTCAGCAACGGCTGGCTGGAGGCGGTGTTTCAATTGACCCCCGCCGACACCTTCCAGTTCGTGCGGCTGGCTGGCCCTGCGCGATAAATCCGACCGCGGCTGGTTCGCCGGCGGGGAGTTCGACGGCCGCGCTACCACGTCCGCGCGCCACACTCGCGCCCGGAACGTCCTGGAACTGGCCGCCACCATCCCGGAACTGTAGCGCGCTGTGGGCCCCAACCAGGAGTTCCTGGTGCCCGCCGCTTTCGTGGGTCTCTACCACGGCGACTGGGATGACGCCAGCTTCCGCATGGTGCGCCTGCGGGGGCTCACCCCGGAGAACAGTTACCTGGTGCGCTTCCAGGAAAGCTCGCGCACGCTGACCATGACCGGGACCCCGTTGATGAACGACGGCGTGCGCGTGGACCTGCCCGGCATGTGGACCGCCGAGATCGTCTATGTCGAACCCCTGAAGCAGTGAAAGCGCCTGGGGTCGGGCCTGCCCGCCCCCTACACCCGTGGTAGGGGCGAGGCCTGCCTCGCCCGGCGGCTACGGCAGCTCCACGGCGCGCGCCACTTTGACTGCGGGGTTCTCCTTGAGCTCGGCCAGCACCGCCTCGGGCACCAGCGTGTCGGTCTCGACCACCGCCACCGCCTCCAGGGGCTGGCCCGGCTTCAGGGGGATGTCGCGCCGCCCCAGCGAAAAGTTGGCGATGTTGATCTGGTGGCGGCCCAGCACCGTGCCCACGTGCCCGATCACGCCCGGCACGTCCTGGTTCTTCATGAAGATCAGGTGGCCGGTGAGCGGGGCCTCGCAGGAGATGCTGTCCACCCGGATCAGGCGCGGCTTGCCCATCACCAGGGCGCCTTCGGCGCTGGTCAGGCCGGCGTCGGTCTCCAGCTCCAGGCGCACCGAGTCCGCGTGGCCGGTCCGCTGCTCGTGCCGCTCGGTCACGGTGAGCGCGCGCTGCGCCGCGATCCCCATGGCGTTGACCAGCGTGGCCCGCTCCGACAGCCACCGGTTCAGCAGGCCCACCAAGCCGGCGTTGCGCAGCAGGTGGGCGCTGCCGTCGCCGATCTTGCCGGAGTAGATGAAGTACACCGCCTTGGGATTGCCCGTGGCGATCTGCGCGGCGAAGCAGCCCAGCCGCTCGGCCAGCGAGATGTACGGCCCCACCGCGCGGTACTGCTCCGGGGTCAGCGCGGGCATGTTCACGGCGTTGATGGCGATGCCGTTCTTCAGGTACTCGACCAGTTGCTCGGCGATGCGCACGCCCACGATCTCCTGCGCCTCTTCGGTCGAGCCGGCGATGTGCGGGGTGGCCACCAGCGTCTCTACTCCCAGCAGGGGTTCGTCCGCCGCGGGGGGCTCCTTGGCAAAGACGTCCAGCCCCGCGCCGGCCACCTTACCCGAGGCGATGGCCTCGCAGAGCGCCTCCGAGTCGATCATCTCGCCGCGGGCGCAGTTGACGATCCGCACCCCCGGCTTCATCTGGGCGAAGGCTTCGCGCCCCAGCAGGCGGCGCGTCTCTGGGGTCAGCGCGGCGTGCAGGCTGATGTAGTCGCTTTCGGCGTACAGCCGCGGCAGGTCCACCAGCTCCAGGTCCAGGTCCGCGGCGGTCTGGGGATTCACGTAGGGATCGTGGGCCAGGATGCGCATCTCGAAGGCCCGCGCCCGGCGGACCACCTCGCGGCCGATGCTGCCCAGCCCGATGATGCCCAGCGTCTTGCCGCGCAACTCGCTGCCCAGGAACCTCTTCTTCTCCCACTTGCCGCCCTTGGTGGAGGCGGAGGCCTGGGGCACCGCGCGGGCCATGGCCAGCATCAGCGCCAGCGTGTGCTCGGCCACCGAGACGGCGTTCCCGCCCGGCGTGTTCATCACCAGCACGCCCGCGGCGGTGGCGGCCTCCAGGTCCACGTTGTCCACGCCCACTCCGGCGCGCCCGACCACGCGCAGCTTGGGCGCCTGCTCGAGCACCTCCCGGGTGACCTTCACCCCGCTGCGCACCACCAGGGCCTCGGCCTCCGGCAGGTGGGTGAGGTACTCCTTCGGATTGGAGACCACCACGTTCCAGCCCGGCTGGGACCGCAGCAACTCGAGTCCCGCCGCGGCCATGGGATCGGCAACCAGTACGGTAAGCGGCATCAGGCGCCTCCTGCTTTCTGAGCGGCGGCGGCCTCGGCGTAGATCCTCTCCGTCGCGGCGACGCCCTTCCCGAACGTCACCGGGTGGCCGTTGGCCGCCAGGATGATCTCCAGCCCCGCGATCACCGCGAACAGGTCCGCGAAATCGAAGTAGCCCAAGTGCGCGATGCGGAAGATCTTGCCCCGCATGGTGCCCTGGCCGTTGGCGATGATGCAGCCGAAGCGGTCGCGGAATTCCTTGACGATCAGCCCCGAGTCCCAGCCCGCCGGCGCCTTCACCGCGGTGGCGGAAGCCGCCGGCGAGCCCGCTGCGAACAGCTCCAAGCCCAGCTCGGTGACCGCCGCGCGCGTGGCCCGCGCCAGCAGTTGGGCGTTCTCGATCAGCCGCGCCATGCCCACCTTCCGGATGTACTCGAGCGTCGCGTTCAGCGCCAGCAACAGACTGGTCGAGGGCGTCCAGGCGCTCTCGCCCTTCTCGGCGTTCTTCCTCTCCTTCTTGATGTCGAAGTAGTAGTGCGGCAGGTTGGAGGTCTCGGTGAACCGCCAAGCCTTGGGGCTGATGGACAGAAAGGCCAGACCCGGCGGGATCATGAAGACCTTCTGCGAGCCGCCCACCACCACGTCCAGCCCCCAGCCGTCGATGTCCAGCGGCTGCGTGCCGATGCCGGTGATGGCGTCCACCACGAAGATGGCGTCGGTGGTGGCGATGGCGCGGGCCATGGCCTCGACGTCGTGCGCCACGCCGGTCGAGGTCTCCGAAGCCTGCACGAACACGCCCCGCGTGGCCGGCTCGGCGGCCAGCGCCGCCGCGACCCGGTCCGGCGTCACCGGCTGGCCGTAGTCGGCCTGGAGCACCGTGGCGTTCAGTCCGAAGGCCGCGGCCAGCTCCACCCACCGCTCGCCGAACTTGCCCGCCGAGCACACGATCACCTTGTCGCCGCGCGCGAACAGGTTCGAGACGGCGGCCTCCATGGCCCCGGTGCCCGAGGAGCTGAACACCACCAGGTCGTGGGAGGTCCCCAGCACCTCCTTCAAGCCGGCAAGCACCGAGCGGTAGACGTTGCGGAAATCCTCAGTGCGATGATGGATGTCCGATGCCATCATCGCCTGCAAAGCGCCGGGGTACAGCGGGGTGGGCCCCGGCGTCAGAAGGCGTTGTTTTCGGA
>Ga0315289_10010605_pt1 | contig 13176 bp, 10 predicted proteins | sample YL17G11_40_MG_FD_203452 | JGI IMG/M metagenome (GOLD analysis project Ga0315289, IMG submission 203452) | Sediment microbial communities from Yellowstone Lake, YNP, Wyoming, USA - YL17G11_40 | ecosystem: Environmental > Aquatic > Freshwater > Lake > Sediment | place: USA: Wyoming | collected...
CCGGAATCTTGAATGATATTCCCTTAAGATTTCCCAATGAGCCTTGCCGACATAAAGCCATAGATTTGTTGGGCGATCTATCTTTGATTGGGGTGCCGCTCAAGGCTCACGTTTTGGCTGCCAGATCAGGACATTCAGCCAACGTAGCCTTAGTAAGAAAAATCCGGGAGGAATATGAAAAGAAGCTGATAACCACTAAATATCAAAAGAAAGCTCAGGGTAATTATCTTTTAGATATAAATGCAATTCTTAAGATAATGCCTCATCGCTATCCATTCTTGTTGGTGGATAGGGTAGTGGACATCGAGCCCAAAAAGAGGGTGGTGGCGATCAAGAATGTGACCATGAACGAGCCTTTTTTCTCCGGTCATTTTCCCGGACATCCGATAATGCCGGGGGTCTTAATCGTGGAGGCCATGGCGCAAGCTGGTGGGATTCTGCTTCTCAATACCGTAGATGATCCAGAAAATAAGCTGGTCTATTTTATGGGGATCGACGGGGTTCGTTTCAGAAAACCGGTTTTGCCGGGTGATCAAATTCGATTTGAGATAGAGATGATCCAATTCCGCCGGGGCACCTGCAAAATGCAGGGGCAGGCTTTTGTCGACGACGAGTTGGTCACCGAGGCGACTCTTATGGCAACAATTGTTGATAAATAAAAGGTGGAAGGTTGAAGTTGTAAGGTTAAAGGTAAAATCTTACACCTTATACCTTACATCTTTCACCTTAAACCCTACACCTAAAAATTGTGAACATTCATCCCACCGCTATTATCCATAAAAATGCCCGCATTTCAAGTGACGTAAAGGTAGGTCCCTACACCATAATTAATGATGAGGTAGAGATTGGTCAGGGAACCGAAATAGGCTCACACGTCTTAATAGATTCCGGAACTATAATCGGGAAAAATTGCAAGATCCATCATGGGGCGGTATTGGGAACTTTACCTCAAGACTTAAAATTTGGGGGCGAAAAGACTCTTTTGACCATAGGAGACAATACCGTTATTCGAGAATACTCCACCCTAAACCGGGGCACAAAATATCGGGAGAAAACCGTTGTAGGCAAAGATTGTTTTATCATGATCTATGCGCATGTGGCTCATGATTGCCTTTTGGGCGATCATGTGATCTTGGCAAATTCAGCCAATTTAGCCGGTCATGTGGAGATCGGAGATTATGCTATAATCGGAGGGGTGGTGCCGGTACACCAATTTGTCAAAATCGGAGCTCATTCCATAGTGGGCGGGGGCTTCCGGGTGCAAAAAGATGTATGTCCCTTTGCCTTGGTAGGGGGATATCCTTTGAAAACCATGGGATTGAACATAATTGGTTTGAAAAGAAGGGGGTTTCCCGAAAAGACCATCGGGATCTTAAAACAGACGTTTAAATTGCTATTTAGATCAGAATTGAACACCTCTCAAGCCGTGGAAAGGATAAAATCTGAACTTGAGATAATTCCTGAAGTTCAAACCATTTTGGATTTCATAGCCAAAAGTGAAAGGGGAATAATAAAATAGTCAACGGATTAAACGGATATTAGTGTTGATAATTACAGTTCCTTGTCCATTACTACTTCTTGCAGTGAAAACCAAGTCGTATGACTTGGCTTTTTTATTGAGTCCATAAACTTCAAACTTTGATTGACTAACCTAAAACGTTTTGTTATATTTTTTTCAAAGGCAAAAGGTTTAAGGTGTAAGGTTTTACCTTTAACCTAACACCTTTAACCTTTCACCTCTTAGACAAGAGACAGAAGGGATGGATAAGATCAAAGTTGGAGTCATTGGGGTAGGGCATTTGGGCAAGCACCATGCCCGCGTGTATTCCCAGATCCCAGAGGCACAGCTTTTGGGCGTTTACGATACCGATTCAGAAAAAGCCCAAAAAGTCGCAAAAGAATTTGATACAAGATATTTTGAAAACTTAAATGATCTTTTGGAGAAACTCGATGCGGTCAGTCTGGTGGTCCCTACTACTTTTCATTATTCATTAGCACGTCATATCTTAACCAGCGGAAAAAACCTATTGATCGAAAAGCCCATCACCGAAACGGTCAGGCAGGCGGAAGAACTTGTATCTTTAGCCAAAGCAAAGAACCTGATTTTTCAAGTGGGGCATATCGAAAGATTTAATCCTGCCTTCAAAACCATAGAGAATTTAAAACTTGAGCCCAAATTCATCGAATCCCATCGATTAGCCCAGTTTGATCCCAGGGGGACGGATGTAGCCGTAATATTAGATCTTATGATTCATGACCTCGACTTGATTTTAAGTTTGGTGAAAAGCGAAGTGAAGAGAATTGAGGCGGCCGCAGTCGCGGTGATCTCTGATAGCGAAGATATTGCTAATGCCCGCTTAACTTTTGAGAATGGCTGTGTGGCAAACATTACCTCCAGTCGCATCTCCGCCCATCCTTTGCGCAAAATGCGTCTATTCCAGAAAAATTCATATATCTCTTTAGATTTTCTCGAAAGATCAGTTGAAATCTATAAGTTGGTGGATGCCGATTTTGTCCCCCCAGAAGAAAAAGAGAAAAAAACCATAATTGGGAATATTCCCACAGGCCAGGTGGGCAAAACCATAATCTATGAGAAACCAGAAATCAAAAGCGAAGATATGCTAACCTCCGAGATTGAATCATTCCTGAATGCCGTGAAGAACAAAACCCGTCCAAAGGTTTCTGGGGAAGATGGTAAAAAAGCATTGGAAGTGGCTTTAGAGATTGCGGACAAAGCCAAAGAACATAGAGAGTGGAGTGCCAAGCTTTAGCTTGACCCGGTTCAGCTAAAGCTGAACGCTCCATTGCACAATGAATGAATCAAAAAAAATATTAATCGTAGCCGGAGAAGCCTCCGGCGATCTGCATGGATCGAGCTTGATAAGAGAGCTAAAGAATATAAACTCATACCTCCAATTTTTCGGCATCGGCGGAGATAGAATGAAAAAAGAGGGAATGGAGCTTATCTATCACATCGATAAACTCTCCATCATGGGTTTTTTTGAAGTGCTGAAGAATATAGGGCTGATCAGAGAAGTTATGAAGACTATGGTAAAACTGGCAGAAGAAAGAAAACCAGATTTGGTGGTTTTGATAGATTATCCGGGATTCAATTTGAGATTTGCTAAAAAAGTAAAGAAGATGGAAATTCCCATCGCTTACTATATCAGCCCCCAGGTCTGGGCCTGGGGAGGAAATCGGGTGAAGAAGATGAAGGGACTGATAGATAAGATGATTGTGATCTTCCACTTTGAGAAGGAGCTATACAAAAAATTTGACATAGATTGTGAATTTGTGGGGCATCCGCTTTTGGAAGTTGTAAGACCGGTGTTATCCAAGGAGGATTTTCAAAGCAAATTTGATCTGCGAAAAAATGAAGTACTTTTGGGACTTCTTCCCGGCTCCAGATGGCAGGAAGTGGAAAATATTTTGCCCATCATGGTCCAAACCGCTGAACTTCTATGGGCAAGGATCAAAAATCTGAGGATTATGTTGGGTTTAGCCTCCACCATTAAGAAAGAGAAAGTTGAAATAATATTGGGTCAATTTAAAAGTAAGGTTGAGATTGTCGAGAATCTAACTTATGATCTGATGAAGCACTCCGATCTTCTTCTGGTTGCTTCCGGAACCGCTACTCTGGAATCCGCTATCCTGGGCACTCCATTTTTGGTGTTATATAAAACGGGCTTCTGGACTTATCTTCTTGCGAAAAGTTTAGTAAGTATACCCAATATCGCTTTGGCTAATGTGGTAGCCGGGAAAAAGATCGTTCCAGAATATATACAAAACAAAGCTATCCCCAAGGATATTGCAGAAGAGATGTATGACATCTTGACTAATAAACCCAGATACAAATCCATCCAAAATGAGCTAAGTTTAGTCAAAGAAAAAATAGGAGAAGTTGGCGCCTCGAAAAGAGCCGCTCAGATAATCAACGGGATTATCCCCTCATGAGGATTGACTTTAAAAACAATTTGTCAGACTTTTGTCTGACACTTGGACTGTGTGAATGGAGAATTGGTTCAAAACATTTAAAGATAATCTGCTTTTGTTTTTTATCTCCTTAATTGGTCCAATTTTCATATTTTTGTTGGGGAAAACTTTAAGAATAAAGTGGATCGGAGAAGAAAATTTAACTTCCATCAGAAAAAACCAGGGACAGGTAATCTATGCCTTCTGGCATGGAAGGATGCTTATTTCATCTTATTCACACCGCTGGCAGAAGATTCACGTTCTAATCAGCCAGCATCGGGATGGGGAATTGATTGCCAGGATCATAGAGAGGTTGGGATTTGTTTCAGTAAGAGGCTCGACCACCCGGGGCGGCACAAAAGCCATATTTGAGATGGCAAAGAAGGGAGTATCTGGTTACGACGTAGCCATAACTCCAGATGGTCCCAGAGGACCAAGATTCAAGGTTCAGCTTGGGACAATCTATGTCGCACAGAGAAGCCAAATGCCTATAATACCTATCACCAACTCCGCCAAGAGTCGCTGGACACTTTCCAGCTGGGACGGATTTTTGATCCCCAAGCCCTTTTCCCATGCAGCGATAATAATCGGAGAGCCTATTTATGTCCCGCTTGAATCCACTCCGCAAGAGTTGGAAGAAAAAAGAGAGGAGTTAGAAAAAAGGCTGGTTGATTTGACTCAAAAGGCGGATGATTATTTTCATTAAGTGTGGAGTAGCGACACTTGTGTCGCGTTCAGAGTCTTAAGAAAATTTCAAAATGTATACAATCTACAATCTCTTTTTAAATTTCGCTTTTGTCATCTCTCTTCCTTATCTTCTCCTGCGTGCACTTTTGGACAAAGCTGGGGCCTGGGAGCGAATGGGGAGATTGCCCAAAGAGAAGGCAAAATTTCTTTCAAGTAAGAATATTATCTGGCTTCACGCCGCCTCAGTAGGGGAAGTCAAAGCACTCTCCATCATCATACCTCAACTGAAGAAGACCAATCCAGAGTATCGTTTGATTGTCTCCGTTGTCACCGAATCTGGAAAAAGGGAGGCACAACAGAATCTGAAGGAAGTTGAATTTATTTTTCATGCTCCCATTGATCTAAAAAGATTTGTAAAAAGCGCGTTAGCGTCCCTAAATCCTTGTGCCTTGATCATAGTGGAAACCGAGCTTTGGCCCAATTTAATCAAGGAGGCGAGACAAAGAAGGTGTTGGGTGGCTTTGATTAATGGGAGAATCTCGGGTGAATCGTTATCCAAATATCTTTTGTTAAAAAGCCTCTTTTCTGAAACCTTATCCTATGTCGATCTTTTCTGTATGCAGTCTGAAGAGGATGCGGAAAGAATAAAAAAACTTGGGGCGGAAAAAGACAAGATAAAAGTATTGGGAAATTTGAAATTTGATCGAATGATAACTCAAATCTCAGAAATTGATAAAAATGTGCTCAAAAAGAGATTGTCCATTCCTCAAGACCTTAAGGTGATGGTAGGGGGGAGCATTAGAAATGGGGAAGACGAGATTTTGGTGCGGGTTTTCAAAAGATTGAAAAAGGACGGCGATGACCTTCTCTTTGTTTTTGCCCCCAGACATCTTGACCGAATCAAAAAGATAGAAAAAATGCTTTCGCATCAAGAATTGGACTTTGTTCGGAGAAGCGAACTCGATAAAGAAACCCCACTTAAAAACCAAAGGATAATTTTATTAGATACCATGGGGGAATTAGCTGGTATTTATGCCATAGCGGATGTGGCTTTTGTGGGCGGGAGTTTGGTCCCCATAGGGGGGCACAATCTTTTGGAGCCGGCTATTTATGGGGTTCCGGTCATCTTCGGACCCCATGTGGATCATTTTAAAACCGCAGCGGATCTTCTGATCCAATGCGGAGGAGGTATAAAGATCAAAAATGAAGAAGAGCTTTATACCAAGACCTTAGATTTACTGAAAGATGAAGATAAAAGAAAAAGAATGGGAAAGTCTGCGCAAGAGGCCATAAAGAAACAGAGTGGAGCTTCACAAAAGACCGCCCACTTGATTTTATCTCAGCTTAAGCAAAAGTCGAGCAGATGAAGGAGACCCGTCTGGGAATGAGAAATTTTTTTGAGAAAACTCAAGAGGAAAAAAAGATATTATCTTTCCATTCTTGGCTTAAGTTATTTTTTTACATCCTTTCTGTTTTTTATGGACTGGGTTATCATTTTAGAGTTCTTCTTTACCAAAGCGGAATGGTCAAGCCCAAAAAACTTAACGCGAAGGTGATAAGTATAGGAAACATAACTTTGGGCGGAACCGGAAAGACCCCTTTGGTGATTTATCTTTCGCAAAAGCTGAAAGAAAAAAAAATAAAAGTCGCCATATTAATCAGAGGATATAAAAGAAGGAAAAAGGAATTGACCGAATTGGTGGAAGAGAACAAAAACAGCATATCTTGGTCCGAAGTAGGAGATGAACCCTATCTTTTGGCTTCCAGATTGTATGATGTCCCGGTGGTAGTCTCCAAAGACAGAAGCACCTCTGGAGTTTGTGCAGAAAAGAAATATCGGGCTGAGGTCTTGGTTTTGGATGATGGCTTCCAGCATTGGAAACTCTCGAGAAATTTAGACATCGTGGTGATCGACTCCACTAATCCTTTCGGAAATTCAAAGCTTTTTCCCGCAGGCATTTTAAGGGAACCTTTGTCCAGCCTTAAAAGAGCGGATATTCTTGTTTTAAATAAAGCAGATCAAATTTTAAATAAAGAAAACCTCATTCAAGTGTTAAGAGCATACAATCAAGATGCTCCCATCATCGAAAGTGTGTATAAGATCAATTCCATAGAGAGATTGCTTGAGCATTCGTTGATAGAAGAAAACAGTTTGGAAGGGAAAAAATGCTTAGCTTTTTCTGGTATCGGAAATCCGGTTTCATTTGAGAAGAGTCTAAAGCTTTTAAAAGTTGAAGTTTTGAAACATCATAGATTTCCTGATCATTTTTTTTACCAAAAGAAGGATATCCTGAATTTGGAAAAAAAGGCACAAGAGTTAGGAGCTGATTTTATGATCACCACAGAAAAGGATTCCGTCCGTATTCCTATGATGAATGAATTGAAAATTCCGATCTATGTATTCAAAATAGATTTGGTTATAACCAAAGGGGAGGAGATTTTTTGGAAGAAAATTGAGGGATTACTAACATAAGCAGCCGTATTTACAAAATAAGGTTTCTATGTTTATCGTTTGTTCGTAAGATCGGTTTTGGTTTCGGCCATGTATCGTATGTCGTCTGTCCGCAGGATCCATAGGATCGGTTTCGTTTGTGGTATTTTAGACGATGCGTATGCATTCATACGAATAAACGATTGACGATGACTTTTTAGACGATACCTAACCGACTTGTAGTGAGCGAAGCGAATCTAAACCGTAACCTTTTCAAACGAAACCCAAAAGTTACAATCGTCATTCATTTGATAATTGGAAAGCAATATGGAAATAAAAACTGATTTTCTGGTGATCGGCTCAGGCATCGGTGGATTATCCTACGCCCTAAAGGTCTCCGAGATAGGGGATGTAGTGATAGTCACCAAAAAGGGAGATACCGAATCCAATACCAACTACGCTCAAGGGGGGATCGCTTCCGTCTTTTCTAAAGAAGATTCTTTCGAGCTTCATGTCCAGGATACTTTGAAAGCGGGAGATGGATTGTGCAATCCGGAGGTGGTGAGAAGGGTCGTGGAGGCAGGTCCCGGATGCGTGGAGGAGCTGGTTAACATAGGGGTAAATTTTACCAAGAAAAAGAGTGATGACAAACAGTTCGATCTGGGATTGGAAGGGGGACATTCCAAAAACAGAGTTCTTCATGTGGCTGATTTCACCGGCAGTGAGATAGAGAACTGTCTGGTGAAGGCGGTGAAGAGCAAAAAAAACATCCGAATTCTGGAAAACCATATCGCCATAGATCTAATTACCCAGCATCATCTAAGAGACTATAAACGAAAACCAGATGAAAAGATCAGATGTTGGGGGGCATATGTTCTGGATATAGAACAGAATCAGGTGATTCCCTGTTTGGCTAAGATCACCCTTTTGGCCACCGGCGGAGCAGGGAGGGTGTATCTTCACACTACCAATCCCTCCATTGCCACCGGCGATGGGTTAGCTATGACTTATCGGGCTGGGGCTCCAGTTGCCAACCTGGAGTTCATCCAGTTTCACCCTACTGCCCTTTATCATCTTAGAGGTAATTCCTTTCTGATCTCTGAGGCGGTGAGAGGGGAAGGTGGAATCTTAAGGCTAAAGTCAGGTGAAACCTTTATGGAAAAATATCATCCCCGAAAGGAGCTTGCCCCCAGGGATGTGGTAGCCAGAGCTATTGACCATGAGCTTAAGAAAAGCGGAGACGTCTGCGTTTATTTAGATATAACTCATCTGGATCAGAAATTTATTAAGCTCAGGTTTCCCCACATTTATGGCAAATGCTTCTCTTTGGGAATAGATATAACCAAAGAGTGGATCCCCGTGGTTCCTGCGGCTCACTATATTTGCGGGGGGGTGATTACGGATATGGAAGGGAAAACTGCCATAGAAAACCTTTACGCCGCAGGAGAGGTAGCTTGCACCGGAATGCATGGAGCTAATAGGTTAGCTTCTAACTCGCTTTTGGAGGCGGTGGTCTTTGCAGATTTTTCCGCCAGAAGCTCGAAGGAAAAATTTAAGTCCATAAAGGATTTTTCGCTTCCTGTCATTCCCCAGTGGAGCTTGAAGGGGGTATTCGATCAAAAAGAGTGGGTGATCATCTCCCACGACAGAGATTGGATCCAAAGGTTCATGTGGGACTATGTGGGGATAGTGCGATCTAATCGTCGATTGGAACAAGCTAAAAAAAGAATCCAGATTCTTTTGGACGAGATCACCCAGTTTTACAGGGTCAACCCGGTCACCTACGATGTGATCGAGCTTAGAAACATCGCCATCGTGTCCGGGCTTATTATCGAGTGCGCCCTTCAAAGGAAGGAAAGCCGGGGATTGCATTATAATATAGATTATCCGGAGAAAGATGATAACAATTGGCTTAAGGATACAATATTAAAATCAGTGGAATGAAAGAATCGAAGTTGAAAAAAACGAGATTAAAGCTTACAATCGAATTTACAACGGGAGGATTAATTAGGCTTGTGCAAAGCTTCACAGGTTGCTAAGCGCAGGCCGAACAGGGGAGGGACCTATTTGAAATTAAGAGTAAAGCTAATTTGCAATCAGCTGTTCAAAAAAGCTTATGAACCATCATATGTGAAAGGTGTCTGGAGAGATAAAGACACCACTAGATGGGGATTCTCCTCCATTAGAGGACGTGACACACGTCGCATAGATTTTTCATATCCAAATCTTATACAAGTATCTTTCCCGTTTGACTTCTCAGATGGCATCACTACCTCCAATTATACCTTTTTGAAGAAGGCCTATGTCCACTTCGATCTTATCAAGGAGGACATCTCTTTACGCGAACTTACATGGTTATTTCTAGATTTTAAGGAGATAGAGTTTCCAGACGATCTAGGAGGTGTTGGTGATCAAAATATCATCTCTTTGTTGTGTAAAGAAGCTCAGAAATTTGATCAATGGTTATGTGAAGTCCATGGAAAGCCTGAACGCTTACCATGGACTATAAAGGAATACTATGAAGAAGATCGAGCTCCAGCCTTCCGAATTTATTTATTTGAGTGCAGTGAGACCCCTGGAAACTGGCTCTTCTCCTTGCCTGAGGGAGAAGCAATTCAATACTTAAGAAAACTTCGTAGAGTCCTTGGGATGGAGGAGTTTGTGGCACAACCAACAATATTGGGAAAGGTTATCTGCGATGCGTCTCCTGAAGAAGAACCTCCACCTTTCCCATGGGATGGGATTTCAATGTTCACACCAAACCTTGGAAATGACCCAGATGAAGAATTTTGTCATTTACCAGTTGCTCTGCTTTCGATAAAAGGTTTGTGGGTTTCGCATACTGCCTTATCAAAAGTTGACAAAGAATTGGATGGATTGCCATTCTTAAGGACAGACGGCTACAAAGATATGCTTCCCTTTCAGATCAAGCATGTCAAGGACTTGATGAAACGAGGTGGAAGAAGAATCGCATCTCTATATGCTGACTATCTTGAACGACAATTAGATCTTGACGAGAATTTAATAAAGCTTAACCTTGATTTCCAAAAACATATAGAAGCAATGGAGCGTATAAGCGAGGTTGTATTTTTACCCGGGACTAAAGGATGTTATATTGTGAAAGAAAGTCCGTTCAGAGCAATTTGGCCGCAGAGGTTAGAACTCGAATAGAGGAGTTGCGTCACGGTATTTCTGGAAACCTTGAATTGGCAAATATTCGCCGAAAATTGTATTCCGAGGTTGTTGGAAATTACTTTGAGATCATTTCAGCAAAAAATAGTTATAAAACGGCTATTTCTGTAAAACGATATACGCTTATTATATTCTTTCTTACCTTGACTAATGTCGTAATAATGATTGCTGCATATTGGGATCAATTTTTGGATTTTCTTAAAAAGGCTTTTTAGGAACAACACGGTTCATCTCGCCCAAACGGGGATAATGGTAAATGAGAGAAGAAACCATAATCATTCTGGATTTCGGGTCGCAATATACTCAGTTGATCGCCCGACGCATAAGAGAAAATAAAGTCTTCTGCGAAATAATTCCCTTTAACCAGAAGGTGGAGACATATAGGTACAAAAATCTAAAGGGAATAATTTTGTCTGGAGGTCCGTCCAGCGTATTTGACCCGAATGCCCCGTTTTGTGAACCAAAAGTATTTGAGCTCGGCGTTCCGGTTTTGGGCATTTGCTATGGTCTTCAGCTTATGGGAAAATTGTTTGAGGGAGAATTAGAAAAATCAAAAAAAAGAGAGTATGGCAAAGCCATCATCAAAATCGACAACCAGGAAGACTTATTTTCAGAAGTAAAAGATCAAGTCCCAGTCTGGATGAGCCACGGAGACCATCTTTCTGGATTGCCAAAAGATTTTGAGGTTTTGGCACATACCGAAAGTATACCGTTTGCCGCCATAAGAAATAAGGAGAAAAAAATCTTTGGACTTCAATTTCATCCGGAGGTGGTGCACACCCAAGAAGGGAAAAAGATCATACGCAATTTTCTTTTCAAGATCTGCAAGTGTGAAGGAACTTGGACTGCGGAATCGTTTATAGAATCTTCGGTCTCCCTGATAAAAGACAAAGTCAAAAACGGAAAAGTGATCCTGGGACTTTCCGGAGGGGTCGATTCTTCGGTTTGTGCCATGTTGGTGCATAAGGCAATAGGAAAACAGCTTAACTGCATATTTGTGGACAATGGTTTATTAAGAAAAAATGAAGCCCAAGAAGTGATCTCCGCTTTTTCCGATTTTGATTTGAATCTAATTTGTGTGGATGCTTCCAAAAGATTCTTAGATGAGTTGAAGGGGGTAACCGATCCTGAGGAGAAAAGGAAGATCATTGGAAAAGTGTTCATAGATGTGTTTGAAGAAGAGGCAAGAAAAATCAAGGACGTCGAATTTTTAGCTCAAGGAACTTTATATCCGGATGTGATAGAGAGCACTTCCTTCAAAGGTCCGTCCGCCACCATAAAATCTCATCACAATGTGGGAGGTTTGCCCGAGGAGATGAATCTAAAGCTGATCGAGCCACTAAGGGAGCTTTTCAAAGATGAGGTGCGGGAAATCGGAAGAAGACTTAAATTGCCAGAAGAGATAATCGGTCGGCATCCCTTTCCTGGACCAGGATTGGCAGTCAGGATATTGGGGGAGGTAACTTCCGATCGATTGTTTATATTAAGAGAAGCTGATGCGATTTTCATTCAGGAGCTAAAAGAATCCAATCTTTATGATAAAATCTGGCAAGCCTTCTGTGTTCTATTGCCGGTCCTGAGTGTGGGGGTGATGGGGGACGAAAGAACTTATGAGAATGTCATCGCCTTAAGAGCAGTCACCTCGGTGGATGGTATGACGGCAGATTGGGCAAAGCTCCCCTATGAAACTTTGGAAAGGATATCTAACCGCATAATAAATGAGGTCAAAGGAGTCAACCGAGTGGTCTTTGACGTCTCCTCTAAACCCCCCGCCACCATCGAATGGGAATAAAGTAAAATGTATTTGTCATGCTGAGCGAAGCGAAGCATCTTAGCGAAACATCTCTATCAAGGACAAAATCCACTCTCCTCTACAAAAAATGATTTCAATTCCCTCCGTTGTAAAGCTCTCTTATTTTCTGCCGACAACTAAAACACCAAGTTCCACAAACTCGTCCCCAGTGTATCTGGTTAATTGCAGAATATTCATTTAAGCCATTCCACGTCCCTATTCATACTTTATTATTCTTATGCAACATTCAAACAAAAGGGGCGGGCATGAATCCTATAAAGATACTCTTGGTGGAAAGTGACGTAAGTTTGGCAAAGAGGGCCAGTCAGCACTTAAAGGCAGAAGGCTACCAGGTGGTAATGGCGTTGGAGGGACCGGGATCTCTTGACCTGATCCGTCGGGAAAAACCGAATCTGCTCATACTGGATTTTCCCACGGCATTGAGCCGCGATCCCAGCTTATTGGAAAGAATAAGCTCTATCCCGGAACTTAGGTCGATTCCCACTTTGATCTTGTATACTCACGTCGAAGAGGGAATGGTGGACCAGCTATTCAAATACGGAGTGAGACATCTTCTGAGGAAGCCTTATGATCTGGATGAGCTATCCCTTCAGGTGGCTCTTATTTTCAAAGCTAAAGAGGAGGAGAGCCCGGGAAATAAGAAATGAAAATACCTCTTAACTTAGACCAGTTTTTATAAATCAATTAGGACTTCCGGACAAATCTTGTAGAAGTTTTTTAAGTTCTCCTGCATTAGGGTTTGTTTTTAAGCCGCCTTTCAACACCTCTACTGCCTTGTAAGGCTGTTTGGTTTTCAAGTAAGTAATAGCTAAATTGTAATATGCCTGTATCATTTTAGGATTGAGTTTCAAAGCGGTGTTATACTGAACAATCGCCGTTTGATACTCGCCTCTTTCAAGATAGATAGTTCCCAAATTTAAATGGGCGTCAACATAATTTGGATCCAACTCAAGTGCCTTCCTAAACTCGACCAAAGCCTTGTCTTTTAAATTTAATCTGGCGTAGGCATAGCCCAAATAATTGTGAATGTCGGCGACCTCAGGCTCAAATCTCAACGCTTCTTGGTATTCCCTCACAGCTT
>Ga0315289_10010607_pt1 | contig 13176 bp, 15 predicted proteins | sample YL17G11_40_MG_FD_203452 | JGI IMG/M metagenome (GOLD analysis project Ga0315289, IMG submission 203452) | Sediment microbial communities from Yellowstone Lake, YNP, Wyoming, USA - YL17G11_40 | ecosystem: Environmental > Aquatic > Freshwater > Lake > Sediment | place: USA: Wyoming | collected...
TCTTCCCAACCGTTTCCTAGTGCGGGTGACGTTATTTTGCACGAAACCGACGCTATTTTGCACAAAAAGGGGCTTAGGTTCACAATCGGGGATTTTGGGGCGCTTGGCACACCTCTAACGGGGACAGGGGAAACCGAACTGGTTTTACCGCTGTGCAAAATAGCCCCTGTTTGAGTGAGGAGGGCCGAAGAATGTGAATGAAGGTTTCTTTAGGCCGACAGCCGCTTGTATCGACCGGGTTTCGTTGTCTCTCCTTTTTGGCCTCAGAGTTCGGACGGCCCGGGAGCCGCGCCGCATCGCGGTCGGCTAACTGGCCTGACACCTACTTCCGGTGTGCCTCTTCCCAGAGCTCAAAGGCCCGCGTGATGCGTTGCATCTCTTCGAGTCTTTCAGGCGGGCAACGGAGCGTTTGAGCGTTGTGGAAGATCAGGATCAACGCCCGAAGCTCAAACGGATCGGATGCTCGTAGCGTGAACGTCGGCACGCTCACTTCCGCGGCTGGTCGCGCTGGCTCAGTCGCCTCGGCCTGGGTCGGCGGCACTACTTCAGTTTGGTTCTTTGCCATGATTTTCACTCCATCTGTCTTTTGATGCTGGAAACTTCGCGTTTAGAGGCCTTGGGACGCGTCGGCCAGGCCTGGGTGATGGTTTGATGTCCCCCTTTTTCCGGTCTACGCGTCGTATGAAGGCGGATCATACGTTGAGCACCTGTGCCTGTTTAACCTGGGTGGCGATCAGCCTCACGTCCCGGTCTCTGACGGCCTCGTTGATGATCTCGGTCAGCTCCTCGATCCCCGCCCGTCCGACAATGTGGCCGTTCACGATCACCGTTACCCTGGGCCCCGAAGCGCTACCGGAGGCTCCAGAAGGCGATGTCACCGCCCCTCCGGTGCTTATCCCCGCCGCAGTCGCTCGCGCCCCCCCAGCGCTCTCCTGGCGAGGCGCCGTGGCCCTTCCTATCATCGCCGCCGCCACACCCGCGCTCCCGAACAGGGCCGCCGCCTGGAACGCTTGTGCCGCCGATCCAGGCATAAACTGCGCCAGTCGCAGGAAGCCCAGAGCCACGGAATAGATCGCATAGCCAATGGACTCGGCCGCCAATCCCTCCAGTGAGGCGGTGACCGCCGCCCGCATCGCCCCAGTAACCGTTTTCTGATACACGATCGCCTGCGCGATGTTCTGTCCCATGGCATTGGAGAATTGGCCGAATGCCCGTTGCGCGCTCTCGTTCAGCCCCTCCAACGTCATCCGCACCATCATTCCTGACCGGTCCTGGGATTCGCTCCACTCCCGCGTCAGAGCTTCGTTGCCCCGGATCGCTTCCGCAAATTTCGAGCCGAAGACGCCCTGCCAGCCTTCCGAGTTCACCAGCCTCTGCAAGTCCCCCTTATAGCGTTCCAGCGCCGCAGACCGGTAGGTGTTGTGCATCTGCTCGATCTCAAGAGCACCGGCTCCTGCCGCCTCGAGGGATTTCGCCACCTCGTCCCACTTCGCCAGATTTTTGCGGTAGTCCCAAACCAGTCCTTCCCTGCTAGTCATCGCCTGGGTCAGAAGTTCGGCCATGATGGCGTGGTAGGATTTCAGGCCTCCAACGTATTCGTCCATCTCCTCCCGATCAATCTTCTTCAGGCCCGCCTGGCGCATCGCCGCCAGCAGCGCTTCGTTTTCCTTTGTCAGCGCCTTTTTCTCGTCGTACTCCATCCGCAGCAGGTCCATCTCCCGTTCGAACTGCTCCCGCCGCCGGCTGTACGATTCCTCCGCGTAGCCTGCCAGCCGCTCCCTCAGTTCGAGTTCCGCAGCCGCCATGGCTGCCGTGCGTTTCCGGTTCACATCCGCCAGCGCCTGGGATTGCCAGGCCATGATGGCGCCAGGCATCGCGGCCGCCGCCGCCATCTCCCGTTTCAGCGTCTCTGCCGGGATTTTTCCCTCTTTCTGGAGCTTGGCGAACTCCTCGCCAGCCTTGATCACCTCCATGGTGAGATGGTTCGTCTCCGCCGCAATCTTCCCCTCCTCCGGGCCCAGCGCGGCCAGGCGCTGGCGTGCCTGGTCCAGCATCGTCGAGAATCCCCACCAGGCCGCGGTTGCCTCTTTCGGCTTCTCGGGTTCCAGACCGAATGCCGTCTTCCCCGCCTCTGCTATCGCCGCCCGCATCCGTTTAACCAGGTCGTCGGCCGCAGTCTCCATTTCGATCCCAAACCGCACGAACCATCCGCCAGGACCTGGAGCACCTCCTTTCTTCATCGTCTCAATGAGTGCGGTGAACATCACTCCGACGCCAGCCATCGCAGGCATCACGCGCGTCCCAAGTTGTAGACCCACGCCCTCCAGTTCCGCCCGCAACTGGATCATCTCCAGCCGGAACGCCTTCGCAGCGACCAGGTCCTTCTCGGTCAACACCAATCCGAGCTCCGCCGCGCGCTGCGAAAACAGCCGCATCCCCTCGGCGCCCTGCTGCAAGAATTCGATCAGATTCGCGCCGCCCCGTCCGAACAATTCCCGTGCGATGGCCGCTTTCTCGACCTGGCTCTTTCCTTCCCGGAACGCGTCCGCAACTTTGTACAACAGAGGCAACAGATTCTCGGACCCGGCCTTGATATCCTTCTGCGAGATCCCCAGCCGCGCGAAAACGTTCGCCTGGTCTGACCCTGCCTTTTGCGCCTTCACCGCGACCGTCTCAAACTTCACCAGCGAGCCGATCAGTTCCTCGTACCCAACGCCCGCGTTCCGCGCCGCGTACATCAACCCACTCATCTGTTCGGCACTCAGCCCGGTCTTGTCGGTCCCCTCTTCGACTTTGTCCGCGTATTCTGCCGCGTGCTCGCCAGCTTTCCATAACGCGGCGCCAGCCGCCACCGCGCCAGCTACCAACCCCGCCGCCGCGCCTGTCATGGCGCCCTGGACGGTGCTCAGATCCCCGAAGACCTTCTTAGCCCAGTCCCCAAACTCGGCCTTCATCGCGCCCAGGTCCTTCGTCATGACTGACCGGAATAGCGCAATGTTTCCCACTGCGTTCGAAGGGTCCGCCGAAATCCGGAACATCAAGTCTGCGCTTGAGTCGATTCCCATCTGATTATCTCCATTGGTGGCGCTTCGAGTGCTTTTCCCTCGTGTGGTTGTGCGCCACGTCTGCGGGGTTCGGCGTACCTTCCTGCCCGAGCGCCCACCGCATCATGAAACTACAATCGTCCACCGGAACATCCGTCAGGGATATTTCATCGTTGCCGCGTGGAAGAAGAGACAACCGCGGCTTGACGTAAACAAAACTGAGCAATTCGAAGACGAGTGGAGCCAGGGTCTCTACTTGTGGCGTCGTCAAGGGCTGGCCGGGCGGTTCGCCAAAGACGTTGAGCTTATGTAGGGCGATCCCCCAGGTAAACAATTGGGAAGGGGAAGGCCGCCTGGCCATGATCTTCGTGCCACTCGGAAGCGTGAGCTCGACTACCTGACCTGCATCCAGTCCGCGCATTATCGGCCTTCTCTCTTGCGCGCGCGTGTTACTACTTCTGCAAACAGAACGGCGCACAGCCATGCCTGGTCCACCTTCGCCAGCTTGTACTCCGCAGGATGGCAGCAGATGAAATGGATGACGGTTCTTTGCGGAACCCGGAGTTTGCCGGCCTGCGCAACCCGTTTCCCGAATAGGCCGCGTTGAACCCAATTCCGCACCTTCGCCCTGGTCTCTCCGAATTCGATTCGGAGGTCGTCCATGTCATATGATCCGATGCCATCCACATCCGCCTCTGAATCTGATGCCTTCAGCCGATGGCCTCCGGTGAACTCTCCGCCGGCTCTTCTGGAAGTGCACCATCGTCACTCTCCGAGTGGCACTCAGCCACGGTCATTCCACCGTTCCTGAGAGCTACTCCGAGCTGGTTGACCCGCTGGTTGATGGCGTCGATTGCATCGTAAAGCGCCGCCACTTCGGGCTCTGCCCGCCAACGGTCTGCCTTCTTGGTGTTGACCATCCGTTCGCCATCCTTCACAACCCCCCCCGGTCGGGCCCAAGAAACGCCGGTATACGGATTCCCGGCCTGAAAGCTCTCCAAGGCGATCATCGGATGGAATGGCGCTTTGATCTTCGACCACTTGTGCCCAACGCGTGACAACATGCGCGCCTTATGGATCAGGCGGACAAGCAGTTTGAGCGCATCATCGAATTCCTGGGCGGCGGCGTTAATCTTGCCCGATCTGAAATCGGCACGGTAGCTTTCCACCGCACTCCAGGCTGCTGCGAGCCTTTCCTCGATCAGCACCGAGCCCGCCCGGAGGCCTTGCAGCCGAAACCGCGCGCTCTTGGTCTTCAGCTCGGCCTCCACAAGGACTTGCTGTGCCGCCTCGGAAGCGATAGCAAGCCCGCCCTCCTTCTGGGCGTTCTCAAACTCTTCTCGGCTGACACGCTCACGCGCCGCCGTCAGTTCCGCCTCGGCTTCGCCCAATCTGGTCTCTGCCCGGGCGATCGTCTCCAGCAGTTGTGACCGTTCGCCCAGGATGGCTTCAGTTTGTTTTATCAGCCCATCCAGCGGATCACTCGGTTTCAAGTTGAACATACTTTCTCCCTTCTCAGTGGGAGCGCGGCAGGCAAGGAGAATGATCCATGGTCAGAAGATCCCCTGCCGCGCTCCCGTGGTCAGCCAAGGTAATCCCTTGCGTGTTCGCGGGCCCGAAGCAGGTTAGGTTCACGGGCAGCCACCTCCTTGAGGGCTTCGCCATAATCTAGTTCCGGGTGCTCTTTTATGGCGCCCCGCACCAATTCACGGATGTTGTTCTCGATCTCTACGAGTTGCTCCCCTACGAGCTTGTAAATCTTCGTGCCGGATCTCTTGTTCCGGGACAAGGCCTCCCGCAAGTTCATCAGAAGTGGGTTTTCACTCCCGAATGCCAACAAGGCTTGGCTGTAGTCGAGGCCAGCCTTCTGCATCTTGCTGGTGATTTCCTGATGCAGAAACGCGTCCAGCTTGCCGAGATCATTGAATACGTTCGTTTCCATCGTTTCTCCTTCCTACGCTGCGGCGGCGGCCGCAGTGTTCGTTGCACCCCAGAGATGGCCAGCCAGGCCGGCAATCGTCTTCTCGGTGACCCGTTTGCCCGCGTGTTTGGCCGCCAGCAGATCCAACGCGCGCATCAACCGCCGCATGGACCCGCTGGTGTATTGCCACCAGAGGTCAAAGGCACCTTCGTCTACCTCGGTGATGCCCTCGCGTTTCAGGATCGCCGCCATTTCCGCGCGAGATAGCCCGTTCAATGGCGCCCAGACACCCACGCGGGAGGTCAGGGCGCCCAAGTCGGTCATGCGGCTCACTGTCATTCGCGTCAGTAGGATTGGCGCCGACAGCAGCACCACACCCACGCCGGCTTCATGAGTCCGGTCATGGATCTGCCGAATCACCTGGAAAATGCGCGCGCGGCAGTTTTCACACTGATCCAGGATCAGCAGGCAAGGCGCCTCATGCAGGCGTTCACACACGGCCCGGAAAATCCTGCCTCCGGTCTGCGATCCGGGCGGCGGATTCAATCCAAGCATTTCGGCGAGTTCGCGGATGCACTGCACCTTGTCGGAGCAGGTGAACTCCGAAAATTCGAAGACCATGCTCTCGACCTTGGGCCGCTCTTGCCGCCAGGCTCGCACCGCCTCACTCTTGCCCACGCCATAGTCGCCCGTGATCACGCCGATCGTGCAATTTTCGACGCAGTAATCCAGAACCTCCGCCACTTTCCGCACGGTCTCGGTCTGGAAAAAATTGTGCCGTTTGGCGATTCGCCGAACGCGAGCCGGCTGCTCTTCGTGAATGACGATAGCGCCGTTTCGGCCACCAGGCGGAAGGATCTCGCCGCCTTTCACGAGCTCGAGCACGCGCCGGAATTCACCAATGACCTGCCGGCCGCCAGGGACGTGGCCATTCAGAAAACTCTTGCCTGCGGAATCCGACAAGGTGGTGTGGTGTGTCAGGTCGAGCATGGTGATATCGGGCCGGCTGTGCAGCAGCTCGCGCAGCTCGCCCCGCAGTCCCTCGCAGACTTCTTCAGGCATTTGCCGTACCATTTTCTCCCCTCGTAAAAAAGTGGAATTCGGTATCGTCGGGATCGTCATCCTGGTAGGCCCGCGCATCAGCCTGCCGGATCAGGTCTGCGCCGTCCGCCGCACCTGCGAATGAAAACGCCTTGTCCCGTTCGGCCGCCTGGCTCGCTTCTAGCAGCGGATGCGGAATTGCGAGAGGAACCTCTGGCCGTTCAGGGTCCACCCGCACTGGTTGGACGGCCGCGCGGCGCGCAGCGCGTTCCATCACGCTGGGAATGTACACTTGCTGATGGATAACTTGGATCGTCTTTTTCATCTGTCGCCGTGAGGCCCGGCGGTCCCGCTCATCCTGAATGTAGGCATCCTCACCCATCCGACGGAGCTCTATGTTTGTCACCAGGCCGACGAATCGGCCTTCGCAGTAGCACGCTCCCATGCCGAGGTCAAGGGGATCGTAGGTGAATTCGACCTCCCTGCCGTTGAGGTTCATCAATCCGATTGATGAATCCGCCAATCGGTAGTGCCACTGGCGCCCGCCGAAGGTAAAGCACAGCTCCCCGTGCCGCACTGTCACCCTGCGACGCTTGTGGAAGCAGAACTGAAGGACCTCGGCGGGCACAGTGCGGCGCTTTATTTTCGGGATAAGCGTTTCCCAGACCTCGTTCGGACATGCCCAGCCTGTGCCTGTGGGTAGGATTTTTTGCATGCCTTCGCCCGAGTGCTCGCGCTCGTTCAGCGATTCCAGAAAGCTCTTATAAAGGTCTGCAACTTGTCCGATCGTAAGAAACGGGGGATTCGCGAGATCGCCTCGCAACCAGCGTTCATGATCATCGAGAAGGGCCTGGAACCGTTCGGGCCTTGCTGTGGGTTTGTGACCACACCACCAAGGTAGGGTCCGGTCATAGTTCGCCACGTTGACGAAATTTGCCTCGATGATTTTGCTACGGGCGCGGCGGATGATGGCATGGTGGATGCGGACGCCCAACGTCTCCAACACGCCCCGCATGCCGGTTTCCAGTTCCGCAATGCGAGGCGCCGATCTCTTTCGCGCGTTCCGCCCTTCAAGAAATTCGCAAGTGAAGTCCTTGCCGTTGTCCCAGTACACGGCCTGCGGAATTCCCCATCTGACGAAAACGCGTTTCAAAACGGAGCCTATGGAGTCGCTGCTCGGCACTTGCACGATGGCCCAGGCGAGCCATTTCCGCGTGCGCATATCAAGCGCCGCTGTGAGCCAGGGACGCACTAGGTTCCAGCCATCGCGGGAACGCACCAGACAAAAAATATCCAGCCGCCGATGATCCATCACCAGATAATCGAGCGGCTGGATTTCGCTTAGCGAGCGAAAAGAGAGGATCTCCTGTGTGTTGTGGAACGCCTCTTCTCCCTGGCGAGCAAGGACCTTTACGGGGTCCGGAATTTTGCGGTACCAAAATCTGAAGGTCTCGTACGAGAGGGCCGGCAACTGCACGGAAGGGTTCAGGCAGCCCGTCTCCGGATCGATGCAACGGGCATAGTTGCGCTCATCGGAACCGGTCAGTTTCTTGTCCGCATGCGCCGCGCGCCAGGCTCTCTCCTCGAGGTAGGCCCGGTAGATCTCCCTGATACTGGCTTCGCCGAAAATGCCGGGTCGCGGGAGTGCCTGAGCGACAATGAATTCCAGCGCGGCTTGATTCAGAGACTGCGGGACTCCCTTGTCGGACCGGCCCTTTCTAATCAGGCCAGGCAGGCCCCTGTGTTCGAAGGCCTTCAGCCAACCGTAGATTGTTCGCCGGCCGAGTTGGTGCCCTCGGGCGAGAAAGTCAATCAGTTTGCTTTTCTGGAGCTCGTTCTGGATCCACAATTGTTGAAACCGATCGGGAGTGAGGATCGGCTCAATGATGCCGTATCGCCGCTTGGCTTCCGCTTCATCCTCAGCACTGAAATTGAAACCGCTCGGCAAGGTAAACGCCACGTCCAGCGGCTCCTCGGCCGGCTGAAGATCCACGGATTTCTGTTGTTCTGCCAACCACGCCTCTTGCAGTTTCGGGCTGAGTGAAGGGATCTGGTACAGGCGCGGCCGCCGGCCGTTGCTGGCGGGCTGGGTCCCGTGCTCTGTGATCAGCTCGCATGCGCGCCTCCGCACAGAACGGGGAGTGACTGCTGCCAGCCCGGCGACGGCACGTTCTGTGAGCAATGCCTGCATATCAGCAGCTTGCACCGACCGAGAATCGACGGGTTACGGAGGTGTTCACCACTTTGCCTCCGGCCGCGTGAGGGTTGTCTTCCCTCGGCTCCTGGTGGGTCAGGCGTAAGGCGCCATCCTGGTACACCTCGCTGCAGTAGGTCCGCCTGCGGCTTTGGCTGAGTATCACAGGCCGACCATTGACCGACAGGGCTATCAGAGCCTGTTTCTCTGATTCCGGGACTTCGCACATCGGCATTCCGAACTCAAGACTGCCCGGCGCGATAGGAATGCCCAACTCATCGGCCACAATCAGCGCATCGTCGAAGAAGGCTGCGTAGGTCCCTTTCCGCGGACCCCGCAGTATCAGCCCCTTGATTGCGCGGCTGAGAACGGATTCATGGGCGCCCATCACCAGCTTGCCCCAGCCCGCCGGCCGGCGTGATTGGCGCGGTTGCGCGGAATTCGCCCGGTCCGTAGGACCGGCAACAGAATGTTTCATTGTCCACCTCCTGTGGGTTCCAATTTCTGGGAAGATATGCTCTGCAACCTGAACCGCAAAAGTTCCTTTTCCAAGGCCTCGACCGAATCCTGGTTTGAATTCGCGAGGAAATTGGCGACCGCCTTCTCAACCCGTCTGCGGCTGCGGAGTTGGTAGCCGGGCGCCAGATCGAGCGTTTCCAGGATGCCGATCAGCTCCGCGAGCGTCCAGGATGGTGCCAGGACGCCGGCGCGTCCCAGAGTGGCCACCATGTCGCTCCGCCTCTGTTCGCCTCTCCATTCTATGGCCCGCCTGGCGACCGTGCGTTCTGGCACCTGAAAACCCGCTGCCAGTAGTTCGTCCGAAATCGCCCGGTACGTCTTCCGCTCCCGGAAGCCTGCCGTCATGATCTGCCAGGCGAGCTCGGGCAAACCATCTGTGATCTTATGCGCGAGGCGTCCCATTTTCCTCCTCACTAGGATCGCCCGCGAGCACAGGTTGTTCGGAAGGCGCCGGCGCCGGAATCCGCGAGGCGATCTCTGGAAAAATTTGAACCTTAGCCGTTGCCGTTTGGGTCCGTTCGTCGGATACTGGAGGCGTGGCCCATCGCTCGTTGAACAGACCGGAGACAACCAGGCAGTGGATAACCTGATCGATCCCTTGCCGCTTCAGTTCACGCAGAATCGGGCGCCTTTCGGCCGGTGCTTCGGCCATACAAAGGAGGCTCAGCAGCCCCTTCAGTTCAGGCTTATTGAGACCGCCTTCGTAGCGGCTGATGTTTGAGTTATCGATGCCGGCGCCGATCAGACGGGCAAAGGCAACCTGGCCCAATGTGCGGCGTCTTCGGATTGACCAGATAGCTTTACCCAGTTCGGTGATCCGAACCGGGCGGGTTCGTCTGCGGCCCATACGATATCATTATGCGCCAGGCTTAAACCATGTGTCAAGCCTAAAAAGGGGGGACCGTGAGCGAGATTGCCGACACGATCCGCGCTATCAGGGCGCGATTCCGTATGAATACGACCCAATTTGGGGTGGTGGTGGGCGTAAACCAAAGTCAAATAAGCAGATACGAGCTAGGGAAGGCCATGCCAGGACTTGGTCCGCTCAGTCGGCTGCTGCGATTGGCACTCGGTGCGGAAAAGAACCCCTTCCTGGACCAACTCGCGAAACTCTGGGGATGCCAAAAGGGCGAACTTACGGAATCTGCCGCTCTGGAAGAATTCCAGAAAATGGGCTGTCCCAGTGAGCCTTTCTGGGCGATGCTCCGTTACCTCCCCCCTTCTCAGGAGAGGGGGCCGACCTGGTGGGAGTTTGAGTATGAACAACGCATGCCAAACTTGGCGGACTTCGTACAGGCCGTGGACGAACTGTGCAATCGGCAACGCGAAATCGACTCTTCCCTCGTTCAGATTTTGCGATTCTGGTTAGGCCATGACACCTCGGATGCGGCCGTTCGGGAGTGCTTCGCGGATGCGGCCAGGTACCTGTATGTCGCCCTCACGGCAAAGACGCATCGTGGGCCGGCGGCCCCACGGACAGCCACGAAGAAGTTGCCCTGACTACGGGCACTGCGTGGCAGCTCGCGGCCAAGCATTGATGTTCAACCACGGTATCGCGGCGAACAGCCAAGTGAAAGAGGATGCGACAATCCGCCACAAGCAGCGACTATGAATGAGGAGGGCCAATCGTGGTCGAATTAGTTAGGAGTGCGGTTGCCGGCGCCGTTGGACTCGTCGTCACATTCCTGGTGGCCGTGTGCGGTTTGCTCGTACTGATATTTCTTGCGCTCATCTGGGACCGCCTGGGTTTCGCGATTCAGTTGCTCGAGCAGATCGTCGAGTTGCAGCAAATCAAGACTGCGGGCACTTTTGCCCCCGGCCCGCACGCAGAACCACCTGTGGCGCCGCGCCAGGTCTCGCCTGCGGGTTCATCTGAGGGGGTTCCCACCTTCCGGACCTTGGGATAGACTGGCTGGAAAACGGTTGTAAATGAATAGAGGTTAATCCCTGAACGCTCTGGGATAAAAAAACCCCCCCAGCGTCCGCGGCATCGATTTTCGAGTCCTCTGTTCAAAATCCGTGCTCTTTAAGCACGTACCAAAGGCGGGTGGAGTTATTACCCTTGATCTCCCAATCGGTTACAGGTGATCGTGAACCGTAAAATTTGAACCTAATCAATTTCTCCGGGTGGCAGATTCAACTATTCCGACGGATTTCTCCCATGGAATCAAGGGATTAGAGGCCTCGAAATCCAACGGACACGCTTTTCCCGCTAAGTTATTGATTCTTCGTTGACTGTTCGCTTTTTGTTCGCCTCGATGTGCAAAATAGCGTCTGTAGCCACTACCCGCCCGACAGCGTCAGACTGGCGACGCCGGCCTCCCTAACCACCTGATTCCATGAGACTTTCCGGCGTACCTCCACCGCTGGCCCCGCCACGCCACTCCAGGCCCCCTCTCGCCAAATATCGTTACCATAACTATTTCCTCGCACTCGTACCGCAACGCGCCGCGGCGGAACTCGCCCGGGACGTTCGCGAAGCGGCACAAGCCGCGTGGACTGCGGTCGGCGCCGCGGTCCGGGAGTCCCTGAAGCGCAAGCACGATGCGGATTTCCCCGGGTGGGATCGCTTGTGGGACGCCCAGATCCAGTCGTATTTCGACTTCCGCACTACATGGCTCGCGCCCGCGGATGCCAATTTCGCGGATCTGTTCGGTAAAGACGCCGTCGAGGGCACCACGCGCGTGGCCGGACTTGTCGAAGCCGGCTACCGTCTGAATTCCACGCCCGGCCAGTGGCAACGCAGCGTTATGGTTTCCGCTGGGCTAATGGATGCTGACACGCGCATACGCCACATCCCCGACTATGCGCCTTCCGGAGAGGTGCCGCAGAAGTGCACTCTGCTTGGAACCTACGAGCAAATGGGCCCCGCCCGGCTGGCCGATTCGAGGCGGTTTTGGGAGAAGGAGTCTGGCGACCGCGAGGACCGGGACCGACGTTGCGCCGTGGCGCTGGTGAAGAAGCACGCCTTTGTGGCGCACTTCAAACGCCACATCGGGGTGGACCTGGATGATGTGCATTTCCCCAGCACCGAGGAACTCGCCGGCAAGGACCGGAAGTACTTCGCGATCCTCGCGATGGACGGCGACGACATGGGCAAGTGGCTTAGTGGTGACAAGTCGCCCCGAGTACGTGACGTGCTGCACCCGAAGATCGTCCGCTACCATGAGGAGCGTGGCCGGCAGGAGGCGCTGGACGCGCCGCGCCCGGTTTCGCCATCGCTGCACGCAGCCATCAGCGAGGCTCTGACGCACTTCGCTGTGCGTGTCGCGCCCGGAATCGTCGAGCGTCACTCCGGCCGCCTGATCTACTCGGGCGGCGACGACGTTCTCGCCGCGCTGCCGGTCGACACGGTACTCGACTGCGCCCGCGAACTTCGCGAGGCCTTCCGCAGCCGCGAGGTTATGGGATCGAAAGCGGGCATCTCCGCCGGCGTCGCCGTGGGCCACGTAAAGGAAGACTTGCGCTACGTTCTCCAGTCTGCGCGCAACGCCGAGAAGCGATCAAAGGACCGGGGCAAGGACCGGCTGACACTCGCCATACTGCGCCGCTCCGGCGAGCATGCCTCGGCGACCTGCGCCTGGGGCTACGTAGGCACGCTGGTCGATCAGGTGACCGCGTTTGGCGACAGTTCCGACCGGTGGGCGTACCAGATTCGCCGCCAGTTGCCGGTCCTGAAAGGACTCCCGCCCGAGGCCTTCGCGGCCGAACTCCGGCGCCTGCTCCATCACTCCGAGAAGGCGGACCCGCGCTTCGCCGCGGATTTCGAGGAGTTTCTTCGCATGGCCGGCGGCGAGGACCGGCGCGAGGAGTTTGTCATCCTTTGCCAGTCCGCCAGTTTCCTCGCGAGGGGGCGCGACTAATCATGCCGATCATCGGAATTGTCCTGGAACCCCTCGACACCCTGTTCTTCCGAGGGGGGCGACCGTTTGGACTGGGCCTGTCGGGCGAAAGCGGCCTGCCTGCGCCACAGAACTTCACCGGCGCTTTACGCACCTGGTTGCTGGAACGCGCCGGGGCTGACTTTCGCCGCATGCGCGGCCAGCCATCGCTTGCCGCTGCGTTTGTCGCCGCCGGAGTTCCCTGGTTGGCCGAAACCGGCTTTCGTGGTCCCTGGCTGGCGGACATCTCAGATCCGGCATCACCCAAACCGTTCGTGCGCGCTCCTGCTAATCTGGCGCTCACCGCCGGCGAACCGGTGGCCTTATGTCCGCTCCGCACTCCGTTGCCGGGGTGGTCGCCGCCCTCCGGTGAGCCGCAAATGGCGCCGCTCTGGCTCAAACGACGTAAGCCTGACAAAGCCCGGCCGGCATGGCTCACTTTCGACGGTCTGTGAGCTTTCGGCAAGCCTGCATGATTCCTCCCAGCCATAGTTGGTAAGGTCGGTCGTATGCCCGGGATGGGCAAGGAGGACCGACGATGGCCACCAAAGCGCAGGGTGAAGTGCCGGCCGGCAT
>Ga0315289_10010608_pt1 | contig 13174 bp, 10 predicted proteins | sample YL17G11_40_MG_FD_203452 | JGI IMG/M metagenome (GOLD analysis project Ga0315289, IMG submission 203452) | Sediment microbial communities from Yellowstone Lake, YNP, Wyoming, USA - YL17G11_40 | ecosystem: Environmental > Aquatic > Freshwater > Lake > Sediment | place: USA: Wyoming | collected...
TGTCGGAATACGTCACGGTGAGACCGCACTCGTAGCCCTCGCGGACCTCGGTGACATCGTCCTTCTCCCGGCGCAGCGACGAGACGGTGATGTTCTCGGCGACCACGACGTTGTCGCGCAGCAACCTCGCCTTGGCGTTGCGCCGCATGATTCCGGACTGCACCAGGCAACCCGCGATGTTGCCCACCTTGGAGGACTTGAACAGCGCGCGGATCTCCGCACGACCGAGCTCCCGCTCCTCGAAGATCGGCTTGAGCAGGCCCTTGAGCGCCTTCTCGATCTCGTCGATCGCCTGGTAGATCACCGAGTAGTAGCGGATCTCCACACCCTCGCGGTTGGCCAGCTCAGTGGCTTTGCCCTCCGCGCGGACGTTGAAGCCGATGATGATCGCGTCCGACGCCGACGCCAGGTTGACGTTGGTCTCGGTGATGCCACCGACGCCGCGGTCGATGACCCGCAATTCCACCTCGTCGTCGATCTGGATGCCCAGCAGGGCCTCCTCGAGGGCTTCCACCGTGCCGGCGTTGTCGCCCTTGAGGATCAGGTTGAGCTGACTGGTCTCCTTCAGCGCCGAATCCAGGTCCTCGAGGCTGATGCGCTTGCGGGACCGGGCGGCCAGCGCGTTGCGCTTGCGGGCGCTGCGCCGATCGGCGATCTGACGGGCGATCCGATCCTCGTCGACGACGAGCAGGTTGTCACCGGCACCGGGCACCGACGTGAAGCCGATGACCTGCACCGGCCGGGACGGGAACGCCTCCTCAATATCCTCACCGTGCTCGTCGACCATCCGGCGGACGCGGCCGTAGGCGTTGCCGGCGACGATCGAGTCGCCGACCCGCAGGGTGCCGCGCTGGATGAGGACGGTGGCCACCGGACCGCGGCCGCGGTCCAGATGCGCCTCGATCGCCACACCCTGGGCCTCCATGTTGGGGTTGGCCCGCAGGTCCAGCGCCGCGTCGGCGGTCAGCAGAACCGCCTCCTCCAGCGCCTGGATGTTGACGCCGTTCTTGGCCGAGATGTCGACGAACATGGTCTCGCCACCGAAGTCCTCGGCCACCAGGCCGTACTCGGTGAGCTGGGCCCGGATCTTCTGCGGATCCGCACCCTCCTTGTCGATCTTGTTGACCGCCACCACGATCGGCACGTCGGCGGCCTGCGCGTGGTTGATGGCCTCCACCGTCTGCGGCATGACACCGTCGTCGGCGGCCACCACCAGGATCGCGATGTCGGTGGCCTTCGCACCGCGGGCGCGCATGGCGGTGAACGCCTCGTGACCGGGGGTGTCGATGAAGGTGATGAGCCGCTCGTTGCCGTCATGATTGACGGCCACCTGGTAGGCGCCGATGTGCTGGGTGATCCCGCCGGCCTCGCCCTCGCGGACGTTGGCCTGCCGGATGGTGTCCAGCAGGCGGGTCTTGCCGTGGTCGACGTGGCCCATGACGGTGACCACCGGCGGGCGGATGACCAGATCATCCTCGCCGCCCTCGTCCTCACCGTAGGTCAGGTCGAAGGACTCCAGCAGCTCGCGATCCTCGTCCTCGGGCGAGACGACCTGCACGTTGAAGTTCATCTCGCCGCCCAGCAGCTCGAGGGTCTCGTCACCCACCGACTGGGTTGCGGTCACCATCTCGCCGAGGTTGAACAGCGCCTGCACCAGGGCAGCCGGGTTGGCGTTGATCTTGTCGGCGAAGTCGCTCAGCGACGCGCCACGGGCCAGCCGGATGGTCTCGCCGTTGCCGTGCGGCAACCGCACGCCGCCGACGACCGGGGCCTGCATGTTCTCGTACTCGGCACGTTTGGCCCGCTTCGACTTGCGGCCACGACGCGGAGCACCGCCGGGGCGTCCGAACGCACCCGCCGCGCCACCGCGCTGGCCGGGACGGCCCGCGCCGCCACCACCGCCGCCGCCGCCACCGGGACGGCCGCGGAAGCCACCGGCAGCAGCGCCACCAGCGGCGCCGCCGCCCGCACCGGGACCACCGGTGCGGTAATTACCGCCGCCGGCACCGCCGGGACGCGCGCCCTGGCCGGGGCCGGGCCGCGCGCCGCCGCCCGGACGGGGCGCACCGGGCCGGGCGGCGCCCGGCCGGCCGATACCGCCGCCCGGGCGGGGTGGCATGTTGCCGGGTGTGGCGCCGGGCCGGGGCGCGCCTGGGCGCGGAATGCCGGTGCCCGGTCCGGGCCTGGTGCCCTGGGGACGGGGAATCGGACGCTCGACGGGTTGCGCCGAGGAGAACGGGTTGTTGCCGACCCGCGGCGGACGCGGCAGGCCGGGCTTGGGTGCCCCCGGGCCGGGCCGGGGTCCACCGGGAGCCGCGTCGGGGTGCCCCTGCGCCGGCGCAGGGGCAGGGGTCGCGGCGGCCACCGTGGGCGCAGGCGGAGCGAGCGGAACGGGCGGAGCTGGCGGGGCCGCGGGTGCCGGGGCGGCCGGCTTCGCGACAGGCGGGGCTGTGGCGACCGCGCCGTCAGCGGCGGGGGCTTTCGCCGGTGCGGGCTTGTCGGGGGCCGTCGCGGCCACCTTCGTGCCGCCCAACGCTTCGCGCAGTCGCCGGGCGACCGGGGCCTCGACCGTAGACGACGCTGATTTGACGAACTCGCCTTGTTCGCTCAGGCGAGCGAGAACTTCCTTGCTGGTGACACCGAGTTCCTTAGCCAACTCGTGTACGCGGGCCTTGCCTGCCACTACATCTCCATCTCTAGAGGCGACAGCGGTGGGTAGGCCGCGCCTCGGGTTTAGCTATGACGCATGGTCATCGGGACTTCACGGTGTGCTCATGTTCTTCGCTACCTGTTTCTCTGGCCGGGTGGGCGAGCAGTGCGAAATGCTCGACCACCTCGGATGTGTCCGGTGGACCGTCGATACGCAGCGCTCGTGCGAAGGCCCGCCGCCGGATCGCTGCCGACAGGCACCGATCGTCGGGGTGCAGCCATGCTCCCCGGCCCGGGTGTGAGCCTGATGTGTCAACGGTGACGGCGAATTGCCCGTTCCCCATCGACACGGCCACCACTCGGAGCAGTACGACGGCCAACTCTCGCGTCCGGCAACCGATGCACGTTCGCACCGGAACGGTGCGTGTGCCAGCAACCGGACTCTCGCGCTGGATCACAGGTCAGTCTACGTCACCGACAGCGACTTCCGAACCATCCTTCCGCTACTGCTGCCGGCCGGCTCCCTCGGGCGCGCCGGGCGGGGTGGACGGGGGTGCGTCCTCCTCTGCGACGACGACGTCGCTGCGGATGTCGATGCGCCAGCCGGTCAGGCGAGCCGCCAACCGGGCATTCTGCCCCTCCTTGCCGATGGCCAGCGACAGCTGATAATCGGGCACGATGACTCGGGCGGCGCGCGTCGTCGCGTCGATCACGCTCACCGAGACCACCTTGGCCGGAGACAGAGCGTTGGCCACGAACCGGGCCGGCTCTTCGTCGTAGTCGATGATGTCGATCTTCTCGCCGGACAGCTCACTCATGACGTTGCGCACCCGCTGGCCCATCGGGCCGATGCAGGCACCCTTGGCGTTCAGGCCGGCCACCTTCGAGCGCACCGCGATCTTGGAGCGGTGCCCGGCTTCACGGGCCACCGCGACGATCTCCACCGATCCCTCGGCGATCTCGGGCACCTCCAGCGAGAACAGCTTGCGGACGAGATTGGGGTGGGTGCGCGACAGTTCAATCCGCGGTTCCCGCGTCCCCCTGGTCACCCCGACCACATAGCATCGCACCCGGTCGCCATGCCCGTAGGGCTCGCCCGGAACCTGCTCGGCGGACCGGATCATGCCGTCGGAGCCCTTGGTCTCGCTGCCCAGTCGCACCACGATGTTTCCGCGGGCGTTCTCACGGGCGTCACGCTGCACCACCCCGGCGACGATGTCGCCCTCCCGGGCGGAGAATTCGCCGTACACCCGCTCGTTCTCCGCATCCCGGAACCGCTGCAGCATCACCTGCCGGGCGGTGGTGGCAGCGACCCGGCCGAAGCCCTCGGGTGTGTCGTCCCACTCGGTGATGAGGTTGCCCTCGTCATCGGTTTCCCGGGCGATCACCTGGACCGTCCCGCTCTTGCGATCGATTTCGATCCGCGCCTCGGGCTGGTGTCCGGCGGTATGCCGGTAGGCGGTCAGCAGCGCCGCCTTGATGGTTTCGAGCAACTCCTCGACCGAAATCCCACGGTCGATCTCGATCGCGTGCAGTGCTGTCATGTCGATGTTCATCCGCGGGGCTCCGTATCAGCGGTCTGACGCGGGGCGCCGACCAAGTCCAGTTCTTTGGCGCTGGGCGGGGAGAACTCCACCTGGACAACCGCTTTTCGGATGCCGGTGAGAGGGAGCCGGCGCACGGTCAAGCTGCTTCCGGAGCGGACCACCAGCTCTGCGGTGCCCTCCGCGGTCGTCCCGAGCCGACCGGTCACGGTGGAACCATCCGCCAGGGACAGCTCGACTCTGCGTCCCCGCGCCCGGCGGAAGTGCTTCTCGGCGGTCAGCGGCCGGTCCACGCCCGGGGAGCTGACCTCGAGCAGATAGGCCTGGCCGGTGTCGAGGTCGTCCAGCAGAGCCGAGGCCGACCGGGACAACTCGGCCACGGCGTCCAGATTCAGAGGGGTGTCACCGTCGGCGATCACCTGGATCCGCGCGGGGCTGGTGCGGATGTCGACGACGACGTCGTCTATCTCGTAGCCGGCGCGCGCGAACTCGTCCCGGAGTAGCTCGATCACCTGCTCCGGGGAGGGTAATCCCGCGGGCCGCTGCGTCACGGCGAGCTCCTCGTCTTCAGTTGTTCTGGCTGGGTGTCAACGATACGCCAGCCCTCTGGCGGGTAATGGCAGGATGTTGGCGTGTTCGACCCCGATTCAGTCCCCGATCCCGCCGGCGATCAGGCTGCCCCCGCATTCAGTCGGCGACGCGTCCTCGCCGGCGGCGGACGTGGCCTGCTGGCGCTCGCCCTCCTCGGTACCGCCGCCGCGGCGTGTGCGCCCACCGAACCCCCGGCGCCCGACCCGCTCGAGGCCGAACTGGAAGCCGCCCGCAGCGACAGCGAATTGGCCACCGCCGCAGCCAGAGCCGCCAAGCCGGCGGTTGCCGCAGCGCTGAGCGAAGTGGCCGCCGAGCGTGCCCGCCACGCCACCGCACTGGTCGAGGAGTTGTCGCGTGCCGCCGGCATACCGACCCCGACCGAGACGACCTCGACCACGCCGACCACGGCAGGCCAGGCGGGGGGCCAGCCCCCGCCGCCGCCGACGGAGCGGGACGTCGCCACTGCCCTGCGAAAATCGGCGGACAGCGCGGCCAAGCTGGTACTGACGCTGTCGGGCTATCGCGCGGGCCTGATGGGGTCGATCGCGGCGGCGTGTACGACGTCCTTCACGGTCGGACTGCCGTCTGACAGCAGGAGGCCACGATGACATCGCCGAGTTCCCCCACATCGCCTGATTCGCCCAGCGCGTCATCGTCGGCGGAGCCCACCCCCGACCCGGACCGGCCCGAGGACCCGGGTCAGTCGGCGTTGTTCGACGCCGTTGTTGCCGAGCACGCCGCGATATACGGCTACGGCCTGGTGTCGGCGTACGTCGAGCCCGACGACAATGAACTGGTCTCCGAGGCGCTGGCACAGCACCGCGACCGGCGGGAGGCGGCGGTGGCGCTGCTGACCGAACGGTCGGTGACGGTGCCGCTGCCGGCGGTGGGTTACCAGTTGCCGGCGGTGGTGGATTCCCCCACCAGCGCGGCCAGGCTCGCGGTGCGGATGGAGAGCGACTGCGCGGTGGCCTGGCGGGCCGTGCTCGAGCAGACCGACTCCGAGCAGGACCGGGCGTTCGGCAACATCGCGCTCACCCAGTGCGCGGTGATGATGGCGCGCTGGCGCAGGGTGCTGGGCGCGTGGCCGGTGACCGAGGCGTTCCCCGGCGGAAGCGAGTGACGCCTGACGCTGCGGGCTCCCCCGGCGAGTGAGGAACCACGCAGACAAAGCGCGAGCGTGGCCTGCTGCGGGGATTCCTCACTCTCGACGCGCTAGCAGTCCGCCAGTGCGGCGAGGATGTCGTCGGCGGCACCGGCGACGGGGATCTCCCGGTTCGCACCGGTGAAGCGGTTTCGCAACTCCACGATTCCGTCCGCCCAGCCGCGGCCGACCACCACGATCCACGGCATGCCGAGCAGCTCGGCGTCCTTGAACTTGACCCCCGGCGAGACCGTCCGGTCGTCGAGCAGCACCTCGCAGCCGAGCCGGTCCAGCCCCGCGGCCAGCGCCTCGGCACCCGCACGGGCCGCCTGGTCCTTGTTGGCGATCACCACGTGCACGTCGAACGGCGACACCGACGCCGGCCAGCGTAGACCGATCCCGTCGTGGTGCTGCTCGGCGATCACCGCCACCAGCCGCGACACCCCGACACCGTAGGAGCCCATGGTCAGCCGGACCGGCTTGCCGTTCTCGCCGAGTACGTCCACGCCGAACGCGTCGGTGTACTTGCGGCCCAACTGGAAGATGTGGCCGATCTCGATACCGCGCGCCGACACCAGAGGTCCGGCGCCGTCGGGCGACGGGTCGCCGTCGCGGACCTCGGCCGCCTCGATCGTGCCGTCCGGGGCGAAGTCCCGGCCGGCCACCAGGCCCACCACGTGCTTGCCGGCCTCGTCGGCGCCGGTGATCCACGAAGTCCCCGTCGCCACCCGAGGGTCAACCAGATACCGAACTCCGTTGTCCAGCAAGGCCTTCGGACCGATGTAGCCCTTCTTCAGGAAGGGATTGCGGGTGAAATCGGGTTCGTCGAGAAACGCATACTCGGCCGGGTCCAGTGCCGCGCCGAGTCGCTTGTCGTCGACCTCCCGGTCCCCCGGCACGCCGATAGCCAACAGCTCCCAGTCGCCGCCGGGCAGGCGCGTCTTGAGCAGAACGTTCTTCAGCGTGTCGGCGCCGGTGACCTCCCGGCCCGCGAACTGCGGAAGCGCCGCGCCGTTGGCCCACTGCACCAGCGAGTCGATGGTGGGCGTGTCCCCGGTGTCGTGCACCACCGCCTCGGCCAGGCCCTCGACCGGCAGTGGCCCGGGAACCGCGGTGGTCACCGCCTCGACGTTAGCCGCGTACCCGGACGCCTCGCAGCGCACGAAGGTGTCCTCGCCGATGTCACTCTCGGCCAGGAATTCCTCGGAGGCACTGCCGCCCATGGCCCCGGACACCGCTGAGACGATCACGTAACGAATTGCCATGCGGGCGAACATCTTTTGATACGCGCCGCGGTGGGCGAGGTAGACCGTCCGCAGGCCGTCGTCGTCGACGTCGAAGGAGTAGGAGTCCTTCATGATGAACTCGCGGCCGCGCAGGATCCCGGCCCGGGGCCGGGCTTCGTCGCGGTATTTGGTCTGGATCTGGAACAACAGCACCGGGAGGTCCTTGTAGGAGCTGTACTCCCCCTTCACCGCCAGGGTGAAGAGTTCCTCGTGAGTGGGGCCCAACAGGTAGTCGTTGTCGCGGCGGTCCTTGAGCCGGAACACCCCTTCGCCGTATTCCGTCCAGCGATTGGTGACCTCGTAGGGCGCCCGCGGCAGCAGCGCCGGGAACAGGATCTCCTGACCACCGATGGCCACCATCTCCTCCCGGACGATGGCCTCGACTTTGCGCAGCACCCGCAGTCCCAGCGGCAGCCAGCTGTACAGACCCGGCCCGATCGGGCGGACGTATCCGGCCCGGATCAGCAGCTTGTGGCTGGGAACCTCGGCGTCGGCGGGGTCGTCGCGCAAGGTACGCAGGAACAGTTCGGACATCCGGGTGATCACAGCGGGCCAGCTTAGCCACCCGCGACAGGGCGAACGAATGACATCGCGGCGGAGCCCACCGGCCACGCTGACGCGATCGCGGCGCTGGTGAGTTTCGTGGTGGCGTTCGCCGCCGCGGTGCCGTTCATACACAGCACCCTCATCGTCGGCCCTGGCCGACTGGCTGGATGGCGCCGATCTGGCCCACTTCGCCAATTTCCTTGTGTAGCTGGCGCTTTACGGCGGCTACCGGATGGTCGGGCGGCGGTGGAGCTAGAGTTCGCCGGCCTCGACCGCCTCGCGGTTGTGCTGGGCGGTGGCGATCTGGCTGGCCGAGAAACCGATGAAGAAGGCGGCGACGCCGACCATCACAGCGAGCGCCGCGATCCACAGCAGAGAGTAGGTGTAGCCCGCGTCGAGCGCGTCGAGCTGGGCGGGGGTCATGTCGGCGACCGGGCCCATGGTGCCGCCCAGATACAGCGTGCGCGATGTCTGCACGGCCTGGATGACCACCAACACCAACGGGCCGCCGAGGTTCTGGACCATCAGGGTGATCGCGCTGACCGGGCCGATCTCGCGGGGGCCGACCTCGGCGACCGCGCACAGCGGCAGGACCACCGAGATGATGCCGATACCGAACCCGCCGAACACGATGGGCAGGAGCAGGTCTGGAAAGTACGGGATGGTCCGGGTCAGGGTTGATCCGAACAGCATGGCGCCCAGCACGAAGATGCCGCCGCCGATGATCAGCCAGCGCGGGGCGATGTGCGGCGCCAACCGCGCGGTCAGCAGATTGCCGACGCCCAGGGCGACGGCGAACGGGATGAAGCCGATCCCGGCGTGCAGTGCGGAGTAGCCCAGCACATCCTGCACGTACAGGCCGATCATGACGGTGAGGGTGAGCAGCACCCCGCCGGCCAAGAACAGCGAGATGAACGTCATCACCCGGTTGCGGTCGCTGAACAACGACAACGGCACCAGCGGATGATCCGCGGTCCGCTCGATCCAGAAGAAGCACAGGCCCAGCAGCACCGCGGCAACCCCGGCGCCGATCACCCACGGATCCATCCACCCGCGCGGGGGGCCCTGGGTGAACACCATCACCGCCGCGGCGCACCCCAGGGTGGCCACCAGTGCGCCGCTGACGTCGAGCTTGAGGCGCTCGTGGCGGGTCTCCTCCAGCCGGGTCAGGGCGATCCAGATGATGACGGCGCCTATCGGGAGATTGATCAGAAACGCCAGCCGCCAGGAGATGACGGTCAGCGCGCCGCCGACCACCAGGCCCAGCACCGATCCGAGTCCCTGCATGGCCGCCGACATGGCCATGGCCTGGTTACGGGCGTGGCCGACGGCATAGGTGGTGGCGATCAGCGCCAGCCCGGTAGGTGCGGCCACCGCGGCGCCCATGCCCTGCACCGCCCGGGCGGCGATCAGCAGGGGGCCGTCGGTGGCCAGCCCGCAGGCCATCGACGCGATGGTGAACACGCCGACACCGGAGATGAACGCCCGTTTGTGGCCGATCGCATCACCGACGCGCCCGCCGAGCAGCAGCAGGCCGCCGAAGGTGAGCACGTAGGCGGTGATCACCCAACTCTTGGCGGCGTCGGAGAGGTCCAGGTCGGCCTGCATACGCGGCAGCGCGACGATGACGATGGTGCCGTCCAGCGTGGCCATCAGCTGCATGCCGGTGATCGCGATGATCGCGATGCCCAGCACGCTGGACGCAAGGGCTCTGGCCGGCGGTTCGGGAACGCTCGCGCCAGCCATGGGTAGCCAGCCTACCGATGACGCCCAGGCTGGGGTTGGTGACGGCGCATCTGGCGGTTCAGGTGCACCAAGTGAAGTCTCGGGCGGCGGAAGGAGTTAGATCTCTCCGGCGTCGACGGCTTCCTTGACTTCCTGAGCGTGCGCGACCTGCTGGGCGGTGTAGCCGATGAACAGTGCCACCGCACCGACGATGAGGGCCACCCCGGCCACCCACAGCAGTCCGTAGGTGTAGCCCTGGTCCAGCGCGTGCAACTGCTCGGGGTTCATCCGCTTCACCGGTCCGGTGGTGCCGCCGAGGTAGAGGGTGCGCGAGGTGATGACGGCCTGGACGATCGCCAGCACCACCGGCCCGCCCAGGTTCTGCAGCATCAGGGCGATCGCCGACACCGGGCCGATCTGGTCGAAGCCGACCCCGGCGATGGCCGAGACGGTCAGCGGCACCACGATCATGCCGATGCCGAAACCGCCCACCGTGATCGGAATCACCAGGTTCGGGAAGTACGGGATATCGGCGCTGAGCGTGGAGCCGTAGATCATGGCGCCCAGCACCAGCACACCGCCGCCGATCACCAGCAACCTGGGCGCGAAGAACGACACCAGTTGCGAGGACGCGGCCAGGCCGATGCCCAGGGCGATGACGAACGGGATGAAACCGATCCCGGCCCGCAGTGCGCTGTAACCCATGATGTCCTGCACGTACAGCCCGATCAGCACAGTCAGGGTGAACATCACCCCGCCGGCCAGGAAGATCGCGGCGAAGGTCGCCAGCCGGTTGCGGTCGCGGAACAGGCTGAACGGCACGACCGGGTTGATCGCGGTGCGTTCGGCGGCGACGAAGGCACCGAAGGCCAGCATGGCGGCCAGGCCGGCGCCGAGCGTCATCGGCGAGAGCCATCCGCTCTCCGGGCCCTGGGTGAAGCCGAACACCGCCGCGGTACAGGCGACAGTCGCCAGCAGTGCGCCCGCCGCGTCAAGCTTCATCCGCTCGCGGTGGGTCTCACGGAGGGTGGTGTGGGCCAGGTAGATCATCAGCAGGCCGAGCGGCACGTTCACCAGGAACGCCAGCCGCCAGGACACCTCGGTCAGCGCGCCGCCGACGACCAGGCCCAGCACCGAGCCGATGCCGGTCATTGCGGCGAAGACCGCGGTGGCGGCGTTACGGGCCGGACCCTTGGGAAAGGTGGTGGCGACGAGGGCCAGCCCGGTGGGTGCGGCGATAGCAGCGCCGACGCCCTGCAGAAGCCGAGCGACCACCAAAGTGGTCTGGTCCCAGGCGATTCCGCATAGCACCGAGGCGATGGTGAACAGCGCGACGCCGACGATGAAGGTCCGCTTGCGGCCGATGGTGTCACCCAGCCGGCCGCCGAGCAGCATCAGGCCGCCGAAGGTCAGTACGTAGGCGGTGATCACCCAGCTGCGGCCCGCGTCGGACAGGCCGAGCTCGTCCTGAATCCGGGGCAGCGCCACGATCGCGACGGTGCTGTCCATGGTGGCCAGTAGCTGCATACCGCCGATCGCCGCCACGGCGGAGATGAACCGCGGCGAGGGCAACCAGGCCGGCGTGCGCCAATTCTTCGGTGCGGCGGGTCCCGGGGCGGGCAGCCGCACCAGTGCGGGGCCGTCGCTGGTGGCGTTCCGATAGCCGACGCCACGACCCACCCTTTTAAAGGCAGCCGCGCGCTCAGCATCGTTGAGTGCCGTCATAACGAGCTACCCTACCCCGAAATTAAGAAGACTTTAAAGTCCCGATAGGGTCTCGAATCCGGCCACCGGCCCGATCACGATGATCGCAGGCGGCCGAATTCCCTCCTCGCGGAGCCGTTCGGGCACGTCAGCGAGGGTGGCGCGGACGATCCTTTCGGCCGAGGTGGTGCCGTGCTGGACCACCAGAACCGGGGTCTGGGCATCCCGGCCGCCCGCCAGCAGGGCGTCGGCGAACAATCCGATGCGCTCGACGGCCATCAGCAGCACCAGCGTGCCGGACAGCTTCGCCAGCGCGTCCCAGTTCACCAGCGACTCCGGATTATCGGGTGCCAGGTGGCCGCTGACCACAACGAACTCGTGATTGACCGCCCGGTGGGTGACCGGCACACCAGCCATGGCGGGCACGGCGATGGCGCTCGTCACGCCGGGCACCACTGTGACGGGGATCCCAGCTTCGGCGCAGGCCAGGACTTCCTCATAGCCCCGGGCGAAGACGAACGGATCACCACCTTTGAGTCGCACCACGAACTGCCCCGCGCGGGCCCGGTCGATGAGAACCGAGTTGATGGCCTCCTGGGCCATCGCCCGGCCATAGGGAATCTTTGCGGCGTCGATGATCTCGACGTGCGGTGCGAGTTCGGCGAGTAGTTCCGGGGGCGCCAGGCGGTCGGCCACCACCACGTCGGCGTGCGCGAGCAGCCGGCGGCCGCGCACCGTGATGAGCTCCGGGTCCCCCGGGCCGCCGCCCACCAGGGCCACCCCGCCGGGCACCACGTCCGAGGCCGTGCTGGCCACGATGTCCGGCGCGATGCGTCCCTGCTGGAAGGCGTCCCGGATGGCGGAGCGGACGGCGGCCGAGCGGCGGTGCTCACCGCTGGCCAGAACCCCGACCAGCAGGCCTTCGTAGTCGAAGGAGGCCGGCGTGACGGCGGTGCCCGCACGTCCCGCGTCGGCGCGGACGCAGAAGATTCGCCGGCGTTCGGCCTCGGCGACGACCGCGGCGTTGACGACCGGGTCATCGGTGGCGGCAATGGCGTACCAGGCGTCCTCGAGGTCGCCGTCGCGGTAGTCGCGCAATTCCAGAGTGATCCCGGGCTTCTGGCCGGCCAGAGCGTCCACAGCCGGGGTGGCGGCCCGCGCGACGACGTGCACCTGCGCCCCGTTCGCGATCAGGACCGGCACCCGGCGCTGCGCCACGGTGCCGCCGCCGATGACGACGACCTTCTTGCCGGCCAGCCGCAGCCCGACGAGATAGGCGTTCTCGGTCACCGAGCGAGCCTGGTGAATGCGTGCTCGACGAACCGCCGGACCGACCCGGCGTGGGCGGCCGGGTGGGTGTGCAGGTACGAGGCGTGCACGCCGCCGCGGATCGCACCCTCCCCCGCCGGCTGGCCGTCGGCAGTTCGCAGCAGCCACGCCGGACCCGCGGGTTCGCCGAATTCGACTGTCGTGCGATGGAACTCATGCCCGGTCACCCGTTGACCCTCGCGATACAACGATGAGTCCGCGGCAGCGACGGCGTCGCGGTAGCCCAGGGTCAGCCTGGGTGTGAAGCGTGCCGACCCGGTCAGCACCCCGCACATCGGGTGCCCGTCGAGATCGGACATCAGGTAGGTCAGCCCTGCGCATTCGGCGTGCACCGGGGCGTGGGTGGCCAGCGCGCGGATCTGTCCGCGCACCTCGGTGTTCGCGGCGAGTTCCTCCAGGTACTGCTCGGGAAAACCACCCGGCAACACCAGCGCGGCGCAGGCCTGCGGCAGGCCGTCGCAGAGCGGGTCGAAGGCCACCACCTGCGCACCGGCGGCGGCCAGCAGTTCGGCGTGCTCGGTGTAGCCGAAGGTGAAGGCCCGCCCCGCCGCCAGCGCCACCACCGGATGGCCGGGCACGGCCTCCCCGACCGCCGTCTCCGGCGCCCAGGGCGGGGCCGCGACCTCTGAGGCCGCGACCGCCCGCACCGCGGCCAT
>Ga0315289_10010613_pt1 | contig 13166 bp, 1 predicted proteins | sample YL17G11_40_MG_FD_203452 | JGI IMG/M metagenome (GOLD analysis project Ga0315289, IMG submission 203452) | Sediment microbial communities from Yellowstone Lake, YNP, Wyoming, USA - YL17G11_40 | ecosystem: Environmental > Aquatic > Freshwater > Lake > Sediment | place: USA: Wyoming | collected...
TACCTCATGCCCCCCCCCCCCCGCCTTTTAATCGCATAACCCAGATAATAAATTTATGGAAGGGTTACTCGCTTAATCCGGCTTTCAGCGCTTTGAATCGATTATTTAATGAACCAATCCGATTAAATGAGCGACTTAATGTAGCGGGATCTTATTAACCCAGATTTTCATTGATTTCGCCATACCGATGGTAGTATAATTCAGAAGTCATACATGATATTGACATTCCACCGCGATTTTGGGCCATTTCCGCTTGCCCGCGCGAAAAAAGGGAGGGGTTGCATGAGGTGTTATGAATATGTCAAGTATTGTGCCGTCGCCGCGTTGCTCGCTCTCGGAACCGCATCACACGTTTGGGCGCAACAATATCCCGACACACTATGGATTCCGGTGACGTTTTATGATTTTCATCCCAACGGGCAGAACGACTTTGAGATGTGCAACGGTGGCGGCGTTACCGGGCTGGTCCAGAAAAAAGGGCTGACGCCGGACCGCAAACCGATTCCCATGCCGGCTGCATGCCCCAGCAATCCCGCGAGTTTTCCATGCGCCTGCCATCTCTCCGAGTGGTTCCGCCCCAGCGGCAACAACGGGTCGGCGACCAATACGCAATTTCTATACGACTCCACGGCCAAAAAATGGCATTGGACCAATCTGACCAATTATAACGGCCGGCCTTATGAATGGCGTCATGCGACGGAATGGAACGCGAATTATATCGGCGCAAACGTTGTCATCTACGATTCGCTCCCCTTTCTACATCTGGGCAGAACGAACCCGACCCTGATCGGCGTCTATCAATTCAACCGGACAAGCCCGAACTCCTTTTTCTGGATAGACAGGCGCGGATTCGGCAACGAACCTACCAGCAATCACAATTTCGGGTTTACCATGGAACTCCACCATCAGTTTAGTTATGCAAAAGGGCTGACGTTCAACTTCACCGGAGACGACGATGTGTGGGTATTTGTCAACGACACCCTTATGGCCGACCTGGGCGGGGTGCATGGGGCGCAAAGCGCCCAGTTCAACGTTGACGATATACCGGGCCTTGTCGTGGGCGAAACCTATCATTTCGACCTCTTCTACGCCGAGCGGCACACCGTTGAATCCAACATCCTCATCACCACCAACATCATCTCCTCCATCCCCGCGGTCCTGCGGCTGGTGGTGGCCGACAGCTCCATAACCGCCGGCACCTGGGTGACCATTAAAGGTTACATCTACGACCAGAACGACAGCCTGCGCACCGATCTTGCGCAGCAGATCCGCTGGCAGATACTTCCGACATATCCCAGGCAGGCGGGCGATTCGCTTACCCGTTCACAGGGCGACTCCACACGGTTCCGCGCGCTGCGCGCCTACCGCAACATCCCGATCCAGGCATGGTATCACGACGCCTCGGGCCGCGATCTTTACGATACGGCATGGGTCTACATCGAACCGGGTCCTCCAAGCCATCTGGTCATCGAAAGCGATCCAAATCGCAGCGCCGGCAACCAGTGGTACGACAACCCGCTGCCGTCGCTCACCATCTCCACAGGCCAGACCACGCGCACCGACCTGTATGCCATCCTTCGCGACCAGTACGGCAACTGGGTGTCGCCCTCCCAGCAGACCGGTTGGGACACGGTGTACGCGGCCACGCGCATCGTATCGGCCGCCAATGGCACCAACACCAATCAGGGACAAGGATCGGTCACCAAAGTCCTTGACAACGGGACACAGAACATCCGCGCGTGGAGCACCAATGGCGCCTATGCCGGCGCGCTTTTCCGCGATACCCTGCCGGTAACGGTGGACCCGGCCAGCTACACACAATTGCGGATTGTCAATTCCGCGCGGCAGCAGATCGCCTCGCTCATCATCAGCACCGACAACGACACCACGCTCATCGTGCAGGGATACCGTCCCGACTTTACGCGGTGGGAAGACGTGACCGGTTCATGGAGCATGTCCGCCGCCATCAAGTCGGACTCGGCGGCGCCGGGCAATAAAAGCAGCTTCTATTTCTCGCCCACCGATACCGGGCACGGCACCATTTCGGTCGCGCGCGGCACGGGCGGCAGCCAGATTTCAACGTCGATCAACGTGACCGTGGTGCCCGGCGCGCCGGCGCACATCGTGCTGTACTCCTACACCGGCAAGCCGCATACGCCCGACGATCCGTATCCGATGGTGCTCTTCCCCAACCGCAAAGCCGGCGATACCGTGGACCTGGTGGCCAAGGTCTTTGATAAAAACCGGGTCTGGCTGCGGGACTACGAGGAGAACGCCACCTTTTCGGGCCGGATCGGCTGGGGCCTTTCGCCCGCCGGCGGTGTGGGTTCTCTTACCGCGTCAAGCGGCCATCAATCCGATTTCATCCCGGTCACGGCCGGGCAGCAAGCCCTTATCATCGCTTCGCTTGCTCAGGGCGCCGGGACCCTGCTGGACACGCTGATTGTCAATATCATCCCCGGGGACCCCTGGAGCATCCAGATCGTACGCGATACCACCTCGCAGCCGCCCAGCCCGATCGCCGGAACCGTCATTTTTCCCAAGGCCGATTCGGTGCAGCTCGTGTATTCGGTCGTATACGACCGGTTCGGGAATTACATCGGCTGGGCGCCGGGTACCCAGTATGTCAGCAATATCCCGGCGCAGATTTACGCCCGGCAGGGCGCCAACATCACGTATGGTGAAGGCCGGATCTCGCGGTTGACGGACCAGGAAGCCACGGCGCAGATCGTTGCCGAATACAGCCCGCGGCCCGGCGCGTATCTGCGCGATACCATTACCGTGCAGATCAGCTCGGTCACCTATGATTCGCTGGCGATCTACGTGCTGAGCGGCGGCAAGCAGTACATCACGAGCCTGACTATCCACACCGATGAAGACACCGTGCTGTATGCCGAGGCCCACCGCGCCGACGGCAGGGGCTGGGACAATTATGCGGTGCAATGGTCAAAGACGGCCGGCCTTGTCATTGCGGGAACACCGCCGCAGGCGGTGTTGTGGACCATCTCGCCGACCGCCATAGGGACCGGAAGGATCAAGATCACCGGCCTTGGCGTTGCCGCGGGCGCCAAAGCGGATTCGATATCCGTCGCGGTGCTGCCGGGACTGCCCAACCGCATCGCCGTCTATCCCGATACGGTTTCGGCGACAGCGGCCTATTCTCCTTCGCAGGCCTTGAACATCACCGCCGGGCATGCCGCCGAACTGTACGCGCGCGTATTCGACCGCAACGGCGTACGATTGTATCAATTTGAAAACGCGGACAGCAGCCGCGCGATCATGACGTGGCGCGCGGCCATTGTTCCCGATAATATCGGCGTGGATTCTTTATTGTCAACAGTGCAGACGTACCATTCGCGGTTCACCCCGCAGCGCGCCTACACCACCTATCGCGCAACGCTGACGTATACAAAGAGCGGCACCACCCTCACCGGCAGCGCGCTCTTTTACGTGCGGCCCGATACCGCGTACCGCATGGTGATCGAGGAAGACCCGCAATACGACAACAACACCCCCATGCCCTATGATGTCATGGAGTTTTCGGGGACCGACCGTATCAAATACGCCTATGCCATTCTGCGCGACCGGTTCGGCAATTTCGCCGGCTTTTCCACCCAGACCGGCTGGACCACGCGCGACGCGACCATTGCCACGGGCGCCGAAGGCGGCCTGGCCGCCCAGGGCGAAGGCGAAGTGACCCGCGTGGGCACGACCGGCGAGGCGCAGATGGTGGCGCGCAACCGCGCCAAACCGTTTCTGATGGACTCGGTGCTGGTGCGATTGACAAATGTTATATACGACCGTTTGCGCATCGTTGTCAACGACACGCTGCCCATCAATGCGCTCACCATGCAGACCGATCAGGACACAGTGCTCATGGTGCAGGCGCTGCGCCATCATGACAGCGCCTGGGTATCGGTGCCCGCGACGTGGATTTTCATCCCCGCCAACCTGTCGCAGAACCCGGGCCAGGGGACCAACCAGATCACCTTTTCGCCCACGGACACCGCGCACGGCAAGGTGATCGTCAATTACGGTTCGGCAATACCCGACACGCTGCCGGTGACCGTGACCGTGGGCCCGCCCACGCGCATCGCGCTCTATCCCAAAGAGGGCCCGCCCGCGGGTTACGCCGGCGCGGACCCGGCCAATGTGGCCTACGACTCCGTGGAACTGGCGATTGCCGGAACGCCCTTCCCGCTGGTGGCGGACGCGTTCTATAAGAACATCTGGCTTGCCGATTATCAATTGACGCCGGCAAAGTACGGCGAGATCAAATGGCAGCTCATCGACCCGGACACCGTGGGATCGCTCTCCGCGACGTCGGGGTACAAGGTGAATTTTCTGCCGCGCCGCGCGCACCACCGCGCGACGGTGATCGTCAAGCTTTTCAGCGGCGCGCTTAACGACACCCTGCGCGATACCATTGTGCTTGACGTCAAGCCCGGCCGGCCCTACCGGCTGGTGCTTGAAGGCGACGCGCAGGCGTCGCTCAACCAGGCCGACCCCATCGACACGGTGCAGATCTCCGATAATACCTTCAACGGGTATGCCTATGCCATCGTGCGCGACTCGCTGTTCAATTACATCGGCTATGCCAACCCGGCGGCCTGGGGCGTGGTCTCCACGCAGCCGCAGATCGTGACGGTGACCGCGGGACAGGCGCAGCTTGGCGAAGGGAAAATCACCAAGGATACCTCTGCCGCGCAGAGCCTGACGCAGATTTACGCCGTGTACCAGACGACCTACCTGGGACGCGATATCACCCTGCGCGATACTACCAATGTCAAGCTGCTCCGGTACCACTACACGGCCCTGCGGATCGAGCCGAAAGACACGAAGACCTCTAATGCCATCAGGAACGATACGCTGCACATGCCGACCACCGAATCGGCCGCTCTGGTCGTCAAGGGGCTGCGCTCCGACTGCAACGACGCCAATAATCCCTCCTGCTGGGAGCTGGTGCCGGCGCGGTGGGAGGCCTCTTCGACCCTGGAATTCGAGACGCCGCCGCCGGGCGGCGCATCGAGCTGGACCTTCTCGCCGTCGGACACGGGCCGCGGCTGGATCCGCGTGGTCCTTGACAACGATCCGCTTGCTACGCCCGATACGCTGCGTGCGGTGTTCGTGCCGGGCCCGCCCAGCACAATCAGCATGACCATTCTGACGCCCGTGGAGGAGCGGCGCGCTGGGGACACGATCAGCGTGCTGGTGAGCATCAGCAACAGCGACGGGCTGGTGCCGGGGCCGTGGTGCGATACGCTGTACTATCAGGACATTCTGGGCAATGGCGGCCGCGACAGCGTGCCCAGGGTCATTGTGGACGGCCATGGTGATACGCTGCGCTCCGCGCCGGACTCCTCGGGGAAGGTGCGAGAGTGTTTCAGCGGCGGGCTTGACACGGTGAAATTCGTACTCTATTACGCGCCGGACGACTGGATCACGCAACGGACCGACAGCATGCACCAGTTTATCGCCACCCTTGACAATATCAAAGGCCGGACCGACCGGTTCTACCTGTATCCGGGGGACATTGGTTCACTCGTGCTGGATCCGCGCATATCGAGCCGCATGGATTCGATCACCCTGCGGTATCCGACGGGTGACGAGTGGATCGACGCCAAGGGATACGACGTGTTCGGCAATTATGCGGGCCTGATCTCCAGCAACTGGGAGGTCACCGGGTCGTTGCATGATCCGGACAACGAACGGAGCCAGAAGAGCATCCATTATACCAGCGCCAATGTGACGACCAGCGAGGAGGGCTGGATGATCGCCCGGGCGGGCTCCGATTCCACGATCACCGACAGCATTTTCGTACGCATCATCGGTCCGCTTACGCTCATCGACACGGCCCTAACGCAGGACGTCAACGGCAACGGCCTTTTAGACCGGATCGTCGTACATTTTGACAAGCCGGTCTATATCCCGGATGATTATCCCGCCGACAGCATAACCATTTCCTATTACGTCCCGATATCGGGGGCCACGGTCACCTTCCGCGTTAAAAGCATCAGCGCGCTGGGCGACACGACCGACAGCGTGGTCGTGGAACTCTACGAAGACGCGTCCACCAACCTTCCGCAGACCGCCTGGACGCCGGACATCGTGTTCAAAGGCATTGAGAACATGACCGAAGCGCCCACGGAGTGCGTTGACGGCGCAGGGCCGGTGATCTGGAGCGTCACCAAAACCGTGACCAATGTCAGCGACCGCAAGGAAGACGTGGTGCATGTCGAGTTCAGCGAACCGATCAAGGACGCGGCCGGCGCCACGTTCCTGAACAACACCTCATCACCCGAGGCGCTCTTCGTGGTGTGGCTGCCGCTTTCGGACAATCCGGATTCGCTGGTGCCGGTGACCGGCATGTTCGACAGCATCCAGGCGTTTTCCAAAACGGACCAGACTTCCGGTTTGTGGGTCGAATTCTACATGAGCAACGGCGAAAACCTGACCATCAACCACCGGCTGAGCATTGCGGTTGACACATCAGACCATTCGTCGTCTAGCGACCTGCGCGACCGTTCGGCCAATTACCCGGAAAACGTGAACGTGCCGGTAAAGGTCCGGGTAGTCGGCAAAACCGCGGAGACGGCAACCGTCGGCCCCAACCCGGTGCCGCCGACAACCAAGCACTCCGACTATGTCTTTAACCAGGATTGGAAGGCCTTTGATGCTGATGATCCGCAACTGCCCACAAAATGGGCATACAATGATGGCGGCTCCGTCATTTATGTTGATTGGATTATCCCCTCCCTAGGTACGATTTACGGCAAAGACACGCTGAAAAGCTATGACCAGTTGCGAATCGAAGGCTCGCTCAAGTTCTATGATATTATCGGCAACCTGGTGTATCATCAGGACAATTCCGATGATATCCTGCCTCCGCTTCTGCGCCAGCAATTGCGCGAACGAGCCGGGACCAACTTCCGTATCTCATTTTACTGGAACTGTTTGAACGACCGGCGCATGAAAGTGCTGCCGGGGGTTTACCGGGGAATCCTGATGCTGCGGTTCCTTCCGAGTAACGAGACCCATTCGTATCTGGCTACCGTTGGTGTGCGAAAGTAGCGGTTTTTTTCTGCGATCAAGATGCACGGGCGCGCTGCAATGCGGCGCGCCCGTTTGCATGATATGCGGATTTTCATTACATCAGCAGATGCGTTGCATGTAGAGACGTTGCGCGCAACGTCTCTACATGCAACGCGTGCGCATGAAATCATCTGTTCGGGGATACCAGAAAGGCCGTTTCCGTTTTTCCGCTATTATTCATTATACACTATTAATAGCGTCCTGCGGGCTTGGATTGTGCCCCCCGGCATGGTAAAATTGTAATGATCTGCAGGCAGTCGATTTTTCGCGCGAATTTATGTCCCGATACCTGTGTGATACTGCTGCCTCTTTTAAGGGAGGTCTCGTATGAAGCCGATCATCCGTTCAGCCGTTCTCCCGTCGCTCGTTCTGCTTTCGACGCTTATCCAGGCGCCGCGCGCGCAGGGATACCTGCTGCCCGATACGCTCTGGGCGCGGGTGCTGTTTTATGATTTTCACGCCAATGGGACCAACCCCAATTTCGAGGCCTGCAATCCCGGCTTCCAGGCGGGTATGGTCCAGAATTACCTTGACGCCGACCGCAAGCCCGTTTACAAGGCCAACAAAGCCTGCAATACCCATGTGGACCAGTGGTTCCGCCCTTCGAACCTGACGCCGGCGAATGTCAAGTTTGTTTACGATACGCTCAACGCACGCTGGCACTGGTCGGGCGTGCAGGCCAGCCGCATCGACAGCCGCGGATGGGAGGCGCCCACCTGGCTGGCCGCGCCCCCCGCTAATCCTCGCGACTCCATGTCCAACATCGTTTTCTATGATTCCCTGCCCTTTACACTGCAGGACTCGGCGACCGGGACCTACTTCTTCAACCGGACATCAAGCAATCCCGATGCCGCCAAGCGCCAGTTTTTCTGGCTCGACGGCAAAGGGTTCGGGACCGAGCCGTCCGGCAGCGGTCATAACTTTGCGTTTACCATGGAAATGCACAAGGAATTCACTTACAAGGGCGGCGAATTTTTCAACTTTTCGGGCGACGACGATGTGTGGGTGTTCATCAACGGCAAGCTGGTCATCGACCTCGGCGGCGTCCATTCATCGCGTTCGGCGTCCGTGCGCCTCGATTCGATCGCAACGCAACTGGGCATTGTCAAGGGCCGCACCTACTGGTTTGATTTCTTCTACGCCGAGCGCCACACGTCGCAGGCCAATTGCCTGATCACCACCAATATCCTCACACCCACCAAGCCCAACCGTATCGTGATCACCACCGATCCCGTGCCGCCCGATTCGGCCGACACCACCAATCACGACACGACCATCACGGCGGGCAACTGCGTCACCTGGCATGCCTGGGTCTTCGACGACACCGGCGGCCTGCGCCACGACTGGGACACCCTGGTGCACTGGACCGTGGTCGACACCATGGGCAACCCGGTTGCCATCGACACGATCAGCGACACCAACACCATCTGCCTGATCAAGGCGCACGGATGCGTCAAGATATACTTTACTTTCGCAAATCCGAATTTCCCGGATGTGACGCTCGTGGATTCGGTAATCATCTGCATCAATCCGGCGGCGCCCCACCACCTTACCATAGAGGCCAACCCCGACCTGTCGGGCACGTCGCACCAGGACCGGCCGCTTGACAGTACGACAATCGCCGCCTCCGCATCGCAGACAAGCGTCTATGCCATAATCCGCGACCAGTACGGCAACTTCATCAAGCACGGCCAACAGCTCGACTGGACCGTGTTGCCCATCGACGATGTGGTGCGGGACTCGACCGGCAACCCCTCGCGCGGCGAAGGCATCATCAAGAAAAAAGGCCCGCCTGGTTCCGATATGGTCATGGTGACAACCGGCGAATACGCCGGGGCCCTTTTCCGGGATACCGTAAAAGTCAAGGTATCGCAGACGCAATACACGCAGGTGCGCATTGCCGTGGGACAGGGCGGTCAGCGCACCGCCATTTCAAGTCTGACCATCAAAACCAGCCGTGACACGGTACTGTATGCCGAAGCGCTCCGCACGGACGGATTGGGATGGGAGCTGGTCAATGCCACGTGGGGTATATCGGGAGTTACCGCGCGCACCGTTCCACCGCCTTCGGCGTCGTCGTGGGATTTTCAGCCTGCCACTTCGGGGAGCGGCAGTATCAGCGTGACCTACGGCTCCCTGACCAGGTCCATAACCCTTACGGCCATACCGGGCGGGCCGGTGAGTATAAATGTATATCCGGATACCGGACAACCCGGTCCGGCTTTCGGCAATGTCAATTATTCTTCCCCGCCCGCAATCAATGTGTACGCGGCGGGATCCAGCATCAGCCTGGTGGCCAAAGTATTCGACGGCGCCTCCCCTGCCGTCTGGCTTGACAATTACCAGCGCGACCCGGCAAAAGCGTCCCTCTTTGCCTGGCAGGCGCGCTCCAAGTCGGGAGCGCAGATCGATTCAAGCATCGGTACGTTTTCAACGGCCACAGGTCCCGTCAGCTCGTTTGTTCCACGGAAAGCCGGCGACACCGTGGACCTGATCGTGTCCTTTGCCGAAGGCTCGGTTTCTTTGAGCGATACCGTGCGCATCCGCATCACCGCGGGCGCGCCCAACCATCTGTCCATCGAACCGGTCGCCGGCAGCCAGAGCCCCAACCGCGACAATCCAATTGACAGGATAGAATTCCTGGCCGCCGATACGACCCAGAGGGTCTATGCCGTGATCCGCGATGCGTTCGGCAATTATATCGGGGCGGCCTCGCAGGCCGCATGGAGCACCGGTAATGGCCTAGTCGCGACGGTAAACGGCGGTTCTCAGGGGACCGGAACCATCCGCCGCATAGCCGATACCCTGTCGCAGACCTGGATTTATGCGACGAACACCGGATTTTCCGATTCCGTGCGGGTGGTCATCAATGATATAACGTATACCCAGCTTCGCCTTGTCGTCAACAGCAACGGCTTCAGAGACATCGACACCCTCGTCCAGCGCACCGATCAGGACACGACCCTTCTGGCCTTAGGCCGGCGTTCGGACAACAACCAGTGGGTGCTCGTGGGCGTGACCTGGCAGATCGCCTCGCTCAACGGGGTCACTCCGCCGTCGACATCCGTCGACCGCTGGACGCTGCGGCCCTCCGTGGCCGACACGGGAATTATCCGTATTGTCAAGGGCTCGGCCGCCGATTCCGTACGCGCGATCTTCAAGCTCGGGCTGCCGGCGTCGCTCGTTCTCTATCGTAAAGACCGCTCCCCCGCGGACCCCCAAAACGCGGCATATCCGGGCACCAATGTCGTGGACACACTCACGGCCGGCAATGATACCGGCATCGTCGCCTATCTCTTTGATATCAACAACGTGTGGCTCAGCTCGTTTAGGCGTTCGGATGCGCCCATCAGCTGGAGCATCCGGGAAATCAGCGGCAGCGGATCGTCGGGAACATTGAGCGCAAGCACCGGCTATAAAACCATCTTCAGGCCAAGAAGGGCCTACAACACAGTGGAAGTCGTTGCCGTATATTCTGAGAACGGGATCACCCTTTCACGCGCCGTCCGGTTCTATATCAAGGCCGGCACACAGACGCACCTTGTCATAGAAGCAAGCCCGCTTCCGTCCTCAAGCCCCAACAGCGATAATCCGCTGACCGGCATTACCATCGGCAGCGGCGATACCCTGGCGTATGCGTACGCGATATTGCGCGACGCACTGGGCAATTTCGTCAGCGCATCGCCGGCCACGAACTGGACCAGCCTTTCCACCGCCGTGGTCACCGTCACAGAAGGCGTTGCCGCATTGGGCGAAGGCCTGATCGTGCGCAGCGCGCTTTCCGGCTCAACCAGCGTCATCGCCCGCAATCGCGCCAACGGGGCGCTGGCCGACACCGTGGCCGTCAGCCTTTCCCAGGTGCAGTACGATTCCCTGCGCCTGGCGGTCAACAGCAACGGCCTCAAGCATATCGATTCGCTGGTCATCCGCACGGACCAGGACACCACGCTCTTTGCAATAGGAAAAAGATCGGACAATGGCCAATGGGACAATGTCCGCGTGCAATGGACCAGCACCGGCATCATCGTGGCCCCCGCCGCGCCCGTGCAGACCGCCGATCGCTGGCAGTTCCGGCCGGACAGCGCAAAGGCCGGCCGCATCGTCATCAGCACGACCGGTCGAAACGGCGCCACCCTGTATGACAGCATTTCGGTGCGCTGCCTGCCGGGACTTCCCGCGAAGCTCGTTCTGTATCCGCGTGACGGACAACCGTCTGTCAACAACAACTTCCCCTACCCCACGATCGCGACGGTCCAGTCACTCACCGCCGGGACCGCATTCCCCGCCGCGGCAAAGATGTTCGATGGCCGTGACGCATGGCTAAGCCGGTATGACAGTTCCTCGGCGCCCATCTCCTGGCGCATCATCGAGGTTTCCGGAAATCCGCCCACGGGCACGCTGTCGCCGGCTGCCGGCAACAAAACCGCGTTCACGCCCTTGCGTGCGTATAACACCGTATACCTGGTGGCCGAATTCAGAAGCGGTACCATCGTGCTTTCGGATACGGTCGCCCTTGCCGTGGTCGCATCGGCCGCCTCGCACCTTGTGCTTGAGGCAAGCCCGGACCGCAACGTAAGTCCCAACGCCGACAATCCGGTCTATGCCATCACCTTATCAAGCAGAGACACCGCGGCCAGCGTGTATGCGATTCTGCGCGACCGGTTCGGCAATTTCGTCGGCTATTCGCAAAACAACCTGTGGATCAGCGTCGACACCAGCGTGGTGTTGGCGGAGGAAGGAATCATTGACGTTGGAGAAGGCAGGGCCATCCGCAAAAAGAACAGCGGCGAAACACAGGTCGCGGTAGTCAACCAGGACAATCCGTCCTGGACCGACACCGTCACGATAACGCTCAGCAGCATCACCTATGGCGCGCTGCGGATCGTGGTCAACGACCGCGGTCTTAAAGACATCGATACACTGATCATGCGCACGGACCAGGACACCACGCTTCTGGCCCTGGGCCAGCGTTCCGACAACAACCTGTGGGACAATCTGCGCGTCCAATGGCAGAGCACCGGCCTTTCCCTGAGTCCCCAGGCGCCGTTCGGCGATCAATGGAGATTCACGCCCACGGCCGCGGGCTCGGGCGTCATCAACGCAAGCGCCTCGGGCACGTCCGGCCAGATCACCGACCGCGTCATCGTGCAATTCCTTCCAGGACTTCCGCGAAAGGTCGTGATCTATCCCCTGGAAGGAACGCCCGGCGTCAACAACAACCTTCCCTATCCGTCGTCGAATGAGGCAGATACGATCGCGGCCGGCGACAGCGCGCTTCTGGTCGCCAAGTTGTTCGATCGCAATGAGGTATGGCTCTCCTCGTACGAACGCAGCACCGCCCCCATCCAATGGCGCCTCGAAGAGGTCTCGGGCAATCCGCCGACCGGGACGTTGCTGCCCACAAGCGGCCATCGTTCCCTCTTCGTTCCGCTGCGCGCGTACAATACCATCCTTGCTATTGCGGAATACCAGGCGGGATCAAGCGTATATTCCGATACCGTCAGATGGTACGTGAAGCCGTCCGCACCGAGCCACCTGGTGATTGAAGCCAGTCCTTCGTATATGGCAAGCCCGAACGCGGATAATCCCGCCGGCGCCATTTCCATCAGCAGCCGCGACACGGTCGCCAACGTCTACGCGGTGTATCGCGACCGTTTCGGCAATTTCGTGGATTATGCCCGCGCTGTCAATTGGTCCAGCCTTGACACGATGGTGGTCACGGCCGGCCCGGGCATCACCGCCATCGGCGAAGGCCGCATTGTGCGCGCCGCGGGCGCGGGCGGCTCCACCATGGTCATCGGCGAAAGCCGGACCTATCCGGGCATGCGCGATACCGTGGCCATCACCCTGGCGACCATCAGTTACGATTCCCTGCGCATTGTTGCCGGCAACAACACGCCGATTTCGACCCTCACAATGCGCACCGACCAGGACACCACGCTTTCCGTGCAGGGAAAACGCTCCGACAACGGCCAGTGGGAATATGTGCCGGCGCAATGGACGATCTCGGCCGGGCTTAGCACCAATCCCGCGGCGCCCACCGGGGCGGACAATTGGAAATTCTCGCCCACGGA
>Ga0315289_10010614_pt1 | contig 13165 bp, 9 predicted proteins | sample YL17G11_40_MG_FD_203452 | JGI IMG/M metagenome (GOLD analysis project Ga0315289, IMG submission 203452) | Sediment microbial communities from Yellowstone Lake, YNP, Wyoming, USA - YL17G11_40 | ecosystem: Environmental > Aquatic > Freshwater > Lake > Sediment | place: USA: Wyoming | collected...
CGAAGGCTTACACGACTGCGGGTGTGGATATTGATCTGGGCAACAAGCTGAAGTCCACCCTGCCGCGACTGCTCGCCGCGACGCATCGCCGTGAAGTGCTCGGCAAGGTGGGTGGTTTCGGCGGACTTTTTGCGCTCGATGTGAAGCGCTACCGCGAGCCGGTGCTCGTGTCGTCCGTGGATGGCGTCGGGACGAAGCTGAAAATCGCCTTTGCGATGGACCGGCACGACACCATCGGACAGGACCTGGTCAACCACTGCGTCAATGACATTGCCGTGCTCGGCGCAGAGCCGCTTTTCTTCCTCGACTACATCGGCACGGGCAAACTCGAGCCGCGCGTTTTCGGCGCAATCATCAGGGGTTTCGCAAAAGCGTGTGTGGAAAACCACTGCGCCCTGATTGGCGGCGAAACCGCGCAAATGCCTGGTTTTTACGCGCCCGGCGAATACGACGTGAGCGGCACGATCGTCGGCGTGGTCGAGAAAGCGAAGATGCTGGACGGCCCAAAGGCCATTCGCCCCGGCGACGCTGTGATCGGGCTGGCTTCGAACGGCCTGCACACCAACGGCTATTCGCTCGCACGAAAGATTTTCTTCGAGCAACTGAAACTGAAGCCCACCAGCTACGTCGCCGAATTGAAGAACACCATCGGCGACGAGCTGCTCAAAGTGCATGTCAGCTATGCGCCGCTGATTCAGACTCTACTCAAGAGCTTCAATAAATCGCCAATCGCCAATCGCCAATCGCCAATGGTCAAGGCTTTCGCCCACATCACCGGCGGCGGATTCATGGACAACATCCCGCGCGTGCTGCCGAAGAACTGCGACGTGGTCATTCGCAAAGGCACTTGGGACGTGCTGCCGATTTTCCACCTCATTGCCGCTAAAGGTCGCGTGCCAGAAACCGAAATGTATCAGGTGTTCAACATGGGCATCGGCATGGTCGCCATCGTCTCAGCGGATAAGGCGGGCGCCGTGCTGAAATTCAGCCGTGCGCAGAAACGAGCGGCGTGGTTAATTGGTGAGGTCGTCAGCGGGCGAGGAATTGTGAAAGTCCGGTGACGTGTGAAGTATGGGACTTGAAATTTTAGGCGGGCCGCCGTTCGAGCGCGATGCGGAAGGCCGGTTGAAGGCCCGGGTCGCCACGATTTTCCCGAGGCACAAAGTGCTGGTCACTTTGCCGGGCATTCACGCCTGGCAGCGGAACACCTTCCTGGCTCACCTAAACCAGAGGCGCTCCGCCGATGGACTGACGCCGTTGAGTTTCGCCGAGGAAGAGCAGGAGTGTGCGGCGTCGGTGGACCTCATCATTGAGCCGGACCAAATCCTGATCCGGCCCGATCCCGACCACATGCAGCTGGCCTTCGAGGCCGACGAGTTGCTGCAGGAATCGGTGTCCAAGCCTCGCATCAAATTTCTGTTCGTGCTGAACGACGAGGTCCAGCGCGCCATCAAAGCGCGCGGGGAATGTTGGCGCATCAGCGCGTTGCCCCAATCGCGCGACGGCATGCGCAAACTGATTGAGGAATCGAAAGTCGCCATCCGCGAACGCCCGATTTACTACCACAACCGCCTGACCGGCACCAAATACGTGACTTACGCGGAGTTTGCGCGGCTGGAAGCGCTGGACACGGCGGAACTAGCGCGGCACCTGGAGGAGATCGCCGAGTATTCTCGCAAGCCTAACCGGCTGGGCAATCCTGAGGTGGACTTTTTCGCAACCGACCCGGCTCGTTTTGGCGCGAAGGATTTTGCTGACATCCGGTTTGCCTCAGGCATGACTGACGACCAGGCAAGGACGAAATTGGCGGAGCTGAAAACGCGGTTTCGCGAGGCCGTGGCGCCAGAGTTCCGGGAGGACGACCCCCGCGCCGAATCGTGGCGGGGCAGGATGTTCTCCGCCTTGGTCAGTCAAAAGGACGAAACGCTGACCGAGGAGGTCTTGCGCGGCCTCAGCGCGGAGTTTTTTTTGCAGGTGGAGTGGCTGCCGGGCGGGCGCTTCGAGGAAGGCGAGTTCATCTTCGACTCCGTGTTCGATGAAGCCGAGCAGCATCCTAGCGACGAGGCGTTGGCCCGGCTCTGCGACGTGAGCGCCAAGGGTTTCATCTTCAATTTTATCCGCGAATACGGCGACTTGGAATACGTAAACGTTGGTCGAGTTGGGACGTCGCTGTCCGTGCGTCCGTTGAAGGACGGGCGGCGGGGCGTTTACATTGCCGAACTGAAAGTCCGCAACACGGCCGCGCCCATCGTGCGTTTCATCCGCATGCAGAAATGGGGCATCCGCGAGCGCCTCGACGAAGGCAAAGGATTGCTCCAGGCCATCATCGAAAGCGAGGAGTACACCGACTACGTCCTCGACCGCAGGCTGGGCTGTCGCCAGTTGGGCATGAATCTTGTGCCGCGCGTGAACATGCACCGGATTGGCGAGCGCTACACCGGCTCGAATGCGGCCGCACGCGGTCAACTGATCTGGGCCCCTTACTTCGAGCGCGATTACGTCCGTGGCATCGCAACAGACAAACTTCCTTCCAACTGCTACGCCAACGAGGCTTATGCGCTGCGTCTGGCACAACTTTTGGGCAAAGCCGCGGCCGCCAATATCATTGTCGGTCGCGCTTATGAAAAGGGAAAGAAAGTCATCTTCGACGATGGCGATGAAGCCGTGGTGGAAGGCCCGGACAGTCTGCCCCAAGACCTGGTCGTGACCGACCACAGCGGCGCGTTCGACGATTACCAACGACCCTTGGCCGAATGGGCCGAGGACTATGCGAAACCCGTCAATTCACGCGTGGTGTTCGTGCCCAAGCCGAGGGAATTCGCCAAAGCCTACCTCGCGGCGTTCCGCGAAGGTTTTCTCCACGTGCAAGGCGATTACCGCAAACGCCGCCGCGCCTTCGACACCCTTTTTAAACATTGCCGCTACGACACGGAAGGCAGCTTTGCCTATCGTTGGGAATGTGTCCTCAAACGTTTGGATCAAACCGACGCGCAGGCGTTGACTGACGCGATCCGCAAGCACATCACGGTGCTGTCGGAAGCGAAAACAAACTGAAGCGCCCGCCATCTCCAAACGTGCCGGACGTAGATTCAAGATTGTAGCCGCCGACGTGAGGAGGCGGGCAACGGGCGCTGGATTGATTTTCCACCTCGTTACCTCGGCGGCTACGATTTGCGCGGATTCTTCAATCCACCTTGGAGCGCGCCGCAGAAACAGGTGCGGGCAGGGCGTGCTCGCCGAGCGCGCCAAACCACCTCAATAGCTCGTGCCGCTGAGCCTCACCTTGCCGCGGAAAATCCAGTAGATGCTCACGGTGTAGGCCAGCACCAGCGGCATGCCAATCAGCGCAACGGTCAGCATGATGCCCAGCGTCTTGGGCGACGACGACGCGTTGTGGATGTTCAGGCTGTGGGCCATGTCCGGATTGCTCAACACGAGGTTGGGATACATCTCCAGACCGAACAATGTCATCAATGCAATCATCGCCATGCACGACGAAAGGAACGCCCGCCAGTCCCGGCCATGATGGATTTCGCGCGGAATGTTCGCGATGGCGAACATGTTGACCAGCGCGATGCTGAACAGCCACGGATTCGCCCGCACCCGCGCCGCCATGTGCGGCACGTAAAGCAGCGTCGCCATCGTCGTCACCGCGTAGCACATGATGAAAAAGATGATGCAGTGGTTGACCCAGCCGCGAACTTTGTCGTGCAGTTCGCCCTCGGTTTTCATCACGGCGTAAATTGCGCCGTGCATCATGAACAGCGCCACGGTCGTCACGCCGAGCAGCAGGGCGTAGGGATGCAACTGACTCCAAAACGTGCCGGCGAATTCATGGCGTTCGTCCAGCGGGATGCCCCACGCGATGTTGCCTATCGCCACGCCAATGAGGAAACCTGACAGCAGACTGCCCATACTGAAGCTCACGTCCCACATCTGCCGCCACCAGCGCATCGGCTGTTTGCTGCGGAACTCGATGGCCACCGCGCGGAAAATCAGCGCCGCAAGCAGCAGCACGAAGGCATAGTAGAACCCGGAAAACACCGTGGCATAGACCTCTGGAAACGCCGCGAACAACGCGCCGCCCCCGGTGACCAGCCAGACTTCGTTGCCGTCCCAGACCGGACCGATGGCGTTGAGCATGATGCGGCGCTCCGCGTCGGTTTTGGTGAACAGGTGCAGCGCGCCCACGCCGAGGTCGAAGCCGTCGAGCATGGCGTAGCCGGTGAACAGCACGCCGATGAGGATGAACCAGGTGGTGTTGAGATCGAGGCCGCCAAAGTTCATGGTAAAGCGGAAAGGAAACCACGAATCCCACAAAGTGTGATGAATGGAAACGAATGGGTTTGGAGTTCCGCCTTCAGGCGGCCCAGATTGTCTGCTTGTGCGCCCTGATACAGAGGCCGCCTGAAGGCGGAACTCCGAACGCGGACTGATTCGTCTATATTCAGGTTCATTCGTGCTCGTTCTTTTTCAACTCTTCGCAGGCAACGCCAGTTTGCCCGACGGCGTGAGATCCGCCGAGTCCGGGCCGCGCTGGATTTTGTCGTTGAGCAGGTAGATAAACACCGCGAAAAGCAGGACATAGATCACGGTGAAAAGAATCAGCGACGTGAGCACCGTGTTCGCTTTGACCACGGCGGACAATCCCTTCGACGTGCGGAGCAAGTTATAGACAATCCACGGCTGGCGGCCCACCTCGGCGGCAAACCAACCCGCTTGGTTGGCGATCTGCGGGCCCAGCACGGACAACACCAGCAGCCGCAGCAACCACCGTTTTTCAAACAGCGACCCTCGCCAAAAACAAAGAAATCCCAGCCCCGAGATTACGATCATGCCCAGGCCGACGAGCAACATGCCGTGGAAGAAGAGAAATGAGAGAGTCACCGGCGGTCGGTCCTCGGGCTTGAACTCGCGCAGACCGGTCACCGGCTGCCGCGTGTCGCTGTGGGCAAAAAAACTTAACAGCCCGGGCACGGCGATGCCGTGGACTTTCTCCGCTTTCTCGTCCACCCAGCCGATGATCGTCAGCGGCGCGTTGGACGTCGTTTCGTAAAGCCCCTCGAACGCCGCCAGCTTGGCCGGCTGGTTTTCGGCCACGCCGACGGCGCTGCTATGACCGCTCACCAGTTGCAGCACCGACGCGGTCAGCCCGACCGCCAGCCCCACCCGCAGCGACGACCGCGCAAAGTCGTGGTGCATCTTCTTCAGCAGATACCACGCACTGACGCTCACCACGAGAAACGCGCCCGCCTGCCACGCGCCGCCCAGCACGTGGAACAGCCGGTCCATCGAAGACGGATTGAAGACCATTTCCCAGAAATTCGTGATCTGGGCGCGGGGCATTCCGTTTCGAATTACAATCTCGTAGCCTTTTGGTGTCTGCATCCACGAGTTCGCTACGACGATCCAGACCGCGCTGAAATGCGCGCCCAGGCAGACCATGCATGTGGCGAAGAAATGCACGCCGCGGCTGACTTTGTCCCAGCCAAACACCAGCACGGCCAGAAAACCTGATTCGAGGAAAAACGCGAAGATGCCTTCCGCCGCCAGCGCGCTGCCGAACACGTCGCCCACAAACCGCGAATACGTCGCCCAGTTCGTGCCGAACTCGAATTCCATCACGATGCCCGTGGCCACGCCGATGGCGAACGTGAGCGCGAAAACCTTGGTCCAGAACCGCGCCAACTGGTGGTAAAGCGGGTTCTGCGTCTTCAGCCACAGCGCCTCGAAGATCACCAGCATCACCCCCAGCCCGATGCTCAGCGGCGGGTAGATGTAGTGAAACGAGATCGTGGCCGCGAACTGGATGCGCGATAGCGCCAGGACATCCATCATCGGGCGATGTCGTACCAGCCCGCCAAACGGAGGTCAAGCGAAGTACCCACAGCGCAGTCCCCACGCCGGGCGCGCCTCGGAGCGCAACTCCCACCCAGCGTAGTGGCGCAAGCTTTCAGCTTGCGGCAGTCCTGGCGACCTTTCAGGTTGCCAGTGGATCGGCAGGCAGCCTCCCAGCCGAGCCGGAGGCTCGGCGACACAAGCGCAAGCCACAGGCTTGCGCCACTACTGACGGATGATGGGCGTGGCAAGGCGCGCCCTCCCCGCCCCTTCTGCGGCGCGGAATGACTTCCTTTGCCGGCGCCGGCTTCGTATCGTGCGGGCCGGTGTGATGAAACTTCCCGTCATCGGTTCGGGTGGGCGCGGGCGCGCGGTGGTCTGGAAACCGGGCGAAATCGCGACGCGTTCCTTGACTTTCCGACGAGCGCCGACATAATGTCCGACATGAAGACTTTCACGGTCAGAGAACTGGATCGCGCGCCGGCGGCGGTGCTGGATGCCGCCGACCGCGAGGGCGTCGTGCGCGTCAAACGCCGCGACGGGCGGGTCTATTCCGTGCAACCGGAGGCGCGGCAGTGCGTCACGGAATTGCCCGACTTTCGCGCCCGACTGAAAAAGATTTTTCCGCGTCCCATTCCGGCCAAACAAGTCGCCGCGGTTGACCGCCTCATCGCTGGCGAATGATTCCCTACGCCGACACCAACTTCTTAACGCGGGTGTATCTCCGGCTGAACGACACGGAAGAAGCCTTGCGGTTGGTTGATGGCATGGAGCGCGAGGGTTCGCGTCCGCTGCCGATCACCTGGTTGCATCGGCTGGAACTCATCAACGCGCTTCAGCTCCACGTCTTCTGCGCGCGTTCGCCGGGACAGTTCTTCATCAGCCCTGAACAGGCGGCCCTGGCCCACGCAAACTTCCGCGATGATTTGACGAAGGAAAGTTTCATTCGCAACGCCGTCGTCGCCATCGGAGAACTGGAGCGTCAGTTTGAGGAACTCTCGCTGCGCCACACGGCGCGGCACGGCTTCCGCACGTACGACCTGCTGCACGTCGCCTCGGCGCTGGCGTTGAAATGCGATGCGTTTTGGAGCTTTGACCCGAAGGCCTCGAAGCTGGCAGCGCTCGAAGGTCTGAAGACTCGCCGTTGAAACCATGAGACTCCTCGTCATCGGTTCGGGTGGGCGCGAGCACGCCCTCGTTTGGAAGCTGGCGCAATCACCGCACGTCACGCGGATGTGGTGCGCGCCGGGCAACGCCGGCATCGCCTTGGAACGGCTCGCGAAGAACGGCGCGCTGGTCGAATGCGTGAACCTCGGCGCGGAAGATTTGCCCAAGCAGCTTGCGTTCGCGCAGGAGAAGAAGGCCGACCTCACCGTCGTCGGTCCGGATAATCCGCTGGCGCTCGGCATCGTGGACCTGTTCCAAAGGCACGGCGTGCGCATCTGGGGGCCAAACCAAAAAGCCGCGCAGTTCGAGGCGTCGAAGGTTTTCTCTCAAGACTTCATGGAGAAATACGGCATCCCGACCGCCAGAGCCGGGACGTTCACCGATTTCGCCGCCGCGTCACGTTTTGCCGCCTCGCTCGGCGGGCGATGCGCGGTGAAGGCAGATGGTCTGGCGCTCGGCAAAGGCGTGCTCATTTGCCGTGACATGGCGCAGGCGGACGCCGCCATCGAAGAAATGCTCGTCAAGAAGGCATTCGGCGCGGCAGGCAGGCGGATTGTCATGCAGGAGCTTCTTGAAGGCATGGAAATATCGCTGCACGCCTTGTGCGACGGCAAGACGGCGAAGCTGTTCCCCACATCACAGGATCACAAGCGGGCACTGGATGGCGATCAGGGATTGAACACCGGCGGGATGGGGACGTATTCGCCCACGCCGTTTCTGAGCGAGGCGGCGCTGGCCGAGGCGGGCCGGGCGATCTTGGTGCCGTTCATGCGCGGTTGCGCGGCGGAGGGGATTGATTTCCGCGGCATTCTGTATCCCGGCATCATGCTCACCAAGTCCGGCCCGAAGGTTTTGGAGTTCAACGCCCGCTTCGGCGACCCGGAAACGCAGGTCTATCTGACGCGGCTGGAAAACGATCTCCTCGAATTGCTCGACGCCAGCGTGAGCGGCACGCTAGCGAAACGCGAATTGAAATGCAGTCCCCTAGCAAGCGTGTGCGTGGTGATGGCCAGCGGTGGTTATCCCGGCAATTATCCGAAGGGCAAAGTCATCGCCGGCCTTGACGCCGCGAATGCGCTGCCGAACACGAAAGTCTTCCACGCCGGCACGGCGAGGTCCGGCGACCAGATTGTCACGAGTGGCGGACGTGTGTTAGGAGTAACAGCCTGGGCGAAGGATTTGAAGAGCGCCCAAGCCGCCGCCTACGCCGCCGTGGAAGCAATCCACTTCGATGGCTGCCAGTTCCGCCGCGACATCGCGGCAAAGGCGTTTAACCGCTAAATACACGAACCACACAAAAGAGTTTCCAAAGCCAAGGCGCAAAGCCGCGAAGCGGCAAAGAAAAATGGGGAGCGCGCCCGCCTCGGGTGCGCTTCGACGCGCCTCGCGTCGAAGATTTCCGCCCTCACAGAGCAACGGACGGGGCGTCCGTTGCAACACGCGGGGGCGCGTGTGCTCCCAGAAGAAAATCCATTTCGACGGCGCGCATTTCCACCGTGGTCCCGCATTGCGGGACGGCGAAGGCGTTTCAACCATGAAGTACACGAAAGCGTTCCGTTCTTTGGTTCATTTCGCGCCGCCGACGCCTTCCATCTTGCTCATGATGTCTTTCACAAGTTTGGCCTGAAGAGCTTGCTGTTGGCGATATTTGTCCAACTGTGTTGGCGTCAGGACGGACTCGAGCGCCTTGGCTTTCTGGTCAAGAATCCACTGCATGGCTTCGGCCTCCGCCGCGACGGGCTCGCCGGAGGCTCGTTGATTGGTCGAGGGTGGCCTTGTGCTGCCGGTGAGTTGGTTGAAGCTCACTTCATACAAAGCAGCATAAACCCGATCCAATTGCTCCGAGGTCAAGCCAAGGGTGGACTGCATTTGCAGCAGTTCTTGGTTTGCCACCAGACTCGCATTGTGTGCGGCTTCTTCCCGTTGATAGGCGGGATAAGACGCTTGCTGGTCGGGCGTCAGCAGCGCCTTGATTTGCTCGTCGGGATTGCCTGCTTCCTTGGCCAACCTTTTAATCTCTTTCTTATCATATTTTCCCGAGATAGCCTGTTGCATCCCCACTGACATCGCCCGCGCCTGTCGCATCAGGATGTCACGAACAGCCTGAGCTTGTTCCGCCGTCAGATGCAGACTGGCCGTCATGCGAGACAAGCAGCCTTCCATCTGTTGCTCCACGCCCTGCTTCATTGCGTCAGACATCGCGCCGGTGACCGGGTTGTTGGCGGCCTCGCTGGCCTGTCGTGCAAGTTGGGCGCGTAATTGTTCTGCCTCTCCAATTGCCCGCCGGGCCACCCCGGCCATTCCGCGTAGCCGGAGCAATTCGGCGGTGTTGTCGGGCAATCGTTCCTTTTCTTCTCGAAGCGCAGCGAGTTGGTTCTTGGCTTCGTCGCGCTCGCGTTGCAACTGCTGGATTTGTTCGGCCAGCGGGGCTTGCTGTTGCTGGAGCGTTTGGATTTGGCCTTGCAGGTTTGAAGCTTTGTGGGCTTCGTAGATTCCCGCTCCGGCCAGGACGGCGACGGTGGCGGTGACGAGTGTTTTTTGCAGTGTGGTCATAGCAATAACTTTGGTGGCGGTGGCAGTTGCGGTGGTGACAAGGGTTGTTCCGGTAAGGGCGGCTGCGGTGGAAATCGTGACGGCCAAGCCAACAGGCGCGGCTTGGACGGCGTTGGCGGAGAGGACGACGACGAGTCCGCCCGCGCCGACGGTCACACCGCGCTTGGCAAAAAATTCACGCAGGCGCTCCACGGCGCGGCTCACACGTTTTTGCGCGGCGTCGTCACTCACGCCGAGCGCGAGGCCGACGGCACGGAAATCATGGTTCTTGAAATAACGCAGCAACAGGGCTTCGCGGTCTTCGTCGCCCAAGCTGTCCAAGGCTTCATCGAGCGCGGGACGGATGCGTTCCCAGTCCGGCGAAGATTCGGAGTTGGTGAGGAGTTGTTCCATGGCCTGGCTTTCGTTCGCGAGCCGACGGCGGGTGTCGCGCAAGTGGTTGAGCGCCGCGTAGCGCGTGCTGCGGTGAAGCCAGCCGGCAAGCGAACTCTCGCCCGGGATTTTTTCCGCAAGGGGTCGCGCTTTGCGAGCGAGGTCGGTGAAGACACTTTGAGCGATGTCGCAGGCAAGGTCGGGCGAATTCACCTGCCGCAACGCAGCGGTATAGATGAAATCCGTGTGCCGTGTCACCAACTCACGGAACGCGGCTTCGTTGCCGCGTTCGGCGTAGTCGCGGAGCAGTTGGGCGTCGGACTTTTGGTGCATCTCACCTATTAAACAACCGCCGCCCGCGAAATCCGACAAAGTTTTTTCGCGCCGGCTGGGCGCGACCGCCTGGGCGAAGGACTTGAAGGGCGCACAAGCTGCCGCCTACGCCGCGGTGGAGAAAATCCATTTTGAGGGCGCACAGTTCCGGCGCGACATCGCGGCGAAGGCGATGGCGTGAATTACTTTTGACTATCCATCCACTCGATGAACTGGCGGGGCGAGAGGATTTTGATTCCCTGAAATTCTTTCAGCACCAACAAATCGGCGTCGCCGGTCACAATTACATCACCGCGTCCCGCCAAGCCCGTCGCCAGCACCCAATCATCGTCTTTGTCGCAGCAAATGGGTTTGGGCAATGGTGCAGGCTCGACCACTTCGAGTTCGTTGGCGAGTTCCGCAAGAATCTCATCGGCCAGCAGCACATCAATTTTCATTTTGGTGACGAGAGTGCGATGAAGTTCATCCAAGAGGCGCTGGGCAGTCATCATGTCCGCCGTGAGCAGCGCGCGTTCGTAAGCCTCATGGCAAAGGCCGAGTGATGTGAATGCCGAGGCGAGGACGTTCGTGTCGAAAAGGATTCTCACGAGACGATTTTGAAAACGTCTTCGTCAGTGTAGATGCCCCGCGCCCGCGCCTGGGCCATGGCGCGTTCACGCAGGCTGCGAAAGCGATCCAGCGCGAGCCGCCGCCGCAGGGCATCGCGGACAAATTCGCTCGCGCTCATGCGCTGTTTTTTTGCCGAGCGCGACAAATCGCGCCTTAAATCCGGCGGCAAACTGATGGTCAATGTGCTTCTCATGTAAGACAGATTAAGACAGGCTGGCCAGGATTGCAAGCGGCGGCTTGCGCGGCGGTGGGGAAAAATTCACTTCGGCGGCGGGCAGTTCCGCCGGGACATCGCGGCGAAGGCGTGTTCACCACGAAACACACGAACCACACGAAAGGGGCTCAGCGCCAGCGGCGCGACATATTTGTAGCCACCGCACGCCGATAAAAACCAAGCTCCGTAGGAGCGGCATCTGGGAATATGTCGCTCCTACGGAGCTTGTGATTTTGGGTGATGCGATTCTACAGAGATGCCGCGCCTACGGCGCTATCGGAGGGCGGAATAGACGAAGGCAACGTGCCGCCGCACCAGTTTGGCAAAGGCCGCCTCCGACCGGTGGTCGGCGTAATCGCGCAAAAGCTGTTCGTCGGTCAGACTGTTCACTCATGGAATAGTAACCGCCGCCGCTTAAAACGGACAGGGAAACGCAGCGGCAGGCCGGAGGCCCGCCGCTATGGGCGTTTGGAGAAAATTCATTTCGACGGCGCGCAGTTCCGCCGCGACATCGCGGCGAAGGCGTTGAAGTAAGGCTCGATTTGAGGACACTACTCAAATCAATGGTTCAAGATAAATAGGAGCTTTTCCAAAGCTGCCTCTTCCTCTGGGGTCGTTATGTAAGCCTTAAGTTCGGCAAAATCTTTCGGGAACTGCCCGTTGTTTTTGCTTTCATACAATTTGAGAACTGGTCGTAATTCTGGTGGAAAATCGAATCTCTTGGGCTGTATCTGAGGGCTGCCGACACTGGTCCAATGCGGGCCGATTTCTACACGACCCTCGCGAGACTTATCAACTACCGCCTTTTCAATCACAACCGCTCCATGCAACCACTCCTGCGCTTTTTTGTCCAAGAGTTCGTATCGCTGAAGAATGGCGTCATCCACCGGTGGATCGAAATATGAACCTAACTGAGAAAGGCTACCAGGCAGATTCCCGTTGTTCGCTTCGGCATATCCCTGCAGAGCTTTCTGCATCATCGGAGCAAAGAGGCTCTTCGCCGTGTTTCGCACACTGCTCAGTGCCGAGCTAATTCCACCTTCTGAATCTAAATCCGAATCTCTGGCAATATCGAGCCATTGCCGATCGGGTAGAAATTGCATTTCTGGAATGCGTTGATCCGGTCTTTCCCCAAATAACTTTCGGAGTTTTGCTTCCTTGGCTTTCCATGCCAGAGCGGTTTGGACGAGCGGATCGTTCGCTTGGCTTGCCGCATTTCGCAACCGTGTAACTTCACCGCGAAGTTTCAGTAATTCGGTGAAATTGCTTTTCATTCCTGCAATCTCCTCAGCCAACGAGGCCAACCGATTTGCTGCGTCGTCTCGCTCGCGCTGCAATTGCTGGATTTGTTCGGCCAGCGGCGCTTGTCGTTGCTGGAGCATTTGGTTTTGTTCTCGTAGTTGAGACGCTTGGCGGGCTTCGTAGATTCCCGCTCCGGCAAGGACGGCGATGGTGGCGGTAAAGAGAGTTTTTTGCAGTGTAGTCATAGCGATTGCTTCGGTGGCGGTGGCAGTTGCGGTGGTGGTGATGGTTGTTCCGGCAATAGCGGCAGCGGTTGAAATCGTGACGGCCAAACCAACAGGCGCGGCTTGGACGGCGTTGGCGGAGATGATGACGACGAGTCCGCTCGCGCCGACGGTGACGCCGCGTTTGGTGAAGAATTCGCGCAGGCGTTCGACGGCGCGGCTCACGCGTTTCTGGGCGGCGTCTTCGCTCACGCCGAGTTGCTGGCCAACTTCGCGGAGGGATTTGTTGGCAAAATAGCGGAGCAGGACGGCGGCGCGGTCGGTGTCGTCGAGTGCAGACATGGCATCATCGAGGAGCGGCTCGACGTGCGTCCAGTCGGAGGCGGTGGCGTTCATGACATTCATCTCGGTGGCGATTTGTTCGCGCAACTGGCGGCGGGCTTCGCGGCGGACGACGTCAATGGCAGTGCGGCGGGTGACTTGATAGAGCCACGCGGTGAGGACAGTGTCGGGCGCTCGCCCCGTGGGATAATTCTTCTTAGTCTCTGGTCCATCCGGGTCGTTCTTATCCCACGGGGCGAGGCGGTGGGCGTTGCGGGCGAGGTCGGTGAAG
>Ga0315289_10010617_pt1 | contig 13163 bp, 12 predicted proteins | sample YL17G11_40_MG_FD_203452 | JGI IMG/M metagenome (GOLD analysis project Ga0315289, IMG submission 203452) | Sediment microbial communities from Yellowstone Lake, YNP, Wyoming, USA - YL17G11_40 | ecosystem: Environmental > Aquatic > Freshwater > Lake > Sediment | place: USA: Wyoming | collected...
TGTTGAGGAACGTGCCCCAAGCCTGGTGAGATAGGCCGAGGAACTGGAGCGGCTGTGGCCGAGTTCATTCAGCAGGTGGCTATTGGTCTAGCCACGGGGAGTATCTACGCGCTCCTGGCGCTAGCCATTGTCCTCATCTATCGCTCGACCGAAGTCGTGAACTTCGCCCAGGGCGAGATGGCGATGCTGAGCACGTTCATCGCCTGGAGCTTCCTGAACCAGTTCGGCTACTGGCAGGCCTTCGTTCTGGCCATCATAGCGGCGGCGGTCCTTGGTGGCGCCTTGGAGCGGGTGCTGCTGCGGCCTGTGGAGGAGGGGCCCGTCCTCAACCCTGTGATCCTGACCATTGGACTGTTCACCGTGCTCAACAGTGTGGCGCTCTGGCTCTACGGGGGTGACCCCAAGCCTTTCGTGGCGGCGCCTCCATTTCGAGGCAGTGCGTTGGACGTGGGGCCGGTGGTGATCAGCAGGGCGAACGTGGGCGTCTTCTGCACGGCCGTCGTGGTCATGATCATTCTCTACGCCTTGTTCAACTACACAAAGATAGGGTTGGCCATGCGGGGCACTGCTCTCAACCGTACGGCGGCGCGCCTGGTGGGCATCCGGGCAGGACGTATGCTCACGTTGGGATGGGCGCTGTCGGCGGCGGTAGGGGCAATAGCGGGCATGCTGGCGGCGCCGGTGCTGGCGCTCTCCACCAACATGATGCTTGCGGTGATTCTCTTCGCGTTCGCCGGGGCGGTTCTGGGAGGGTTGACCAGCCCTGTAGGCGCCATCTTGGGCGGATTGTCACTCGGTGTGATCCAGAACCTTGCTGCCACCTACAACCCCACAAGCTCACCCATCGACCTGCCTGTGGCTTTTCTGGTCATAATCGCCGTGCTAATGATTCGACCGACCGGCCTGCTGGGCAAGCGCACGGTGAGGAGGGTTTAGGTGACCCGAACTCTCCCGTGGCGACGAGTGCTGGGGCTGGCTCTTCTGGGTTTTCTAATAATTGGATTCCCCTATTTCAACACCATGTTCGAGTTCATGAGCGGCTGGCCTCTCATAGGGTGGTTCTTGGTGCCTTTCCGGGTCTTCCAGGCCATGCGGTTCGGCGTCTGGCTCGTCGTCCTGATGGGTCTCAATCTGCTGACGGGGTACAACGGCCAGATCTCCCTCGGGTATGCCGCGTTTGTGGCGATAGGGGCGTACGTGGCGGCGATTCTGATGACGCAATACGGGGCACACGTTATCGTCGCGGTGCTAGCGGCAGGCGCCTTCACGGGAGTCGTCGGCTTCCTGGTGGGGGTGCCCGCCCTGCGGCTCAGCGGCCCTTACCTTGCTATCGCCACCCTTGCTCTGGTTATCGCGTTTCCTCAGGTGGTGAAGCACGACTTGGTGAGTGACTGGACGCATGCGTCTCAGGGCATCAACTTCTATGAGCAGGGGACTCCGCCGCTCCCGCCGGAGATCCTCAAGGATCGGGTCGACAACAACCAGTGGCTATACTACTGCGCTATCGTTCCCGCCGTGATCATGACCATCTTGGCCTGGAATTTGACGCGCAGCCGCATCGGGCGCGCCTTCCTGGCGGTGCGGGACACGGAGCTGGGTGCCGGGCAGATGGGCGTGAACGTGGCGCTGTACAAGATGACGGCGTTCGGGATCAGCTCATTCTATGCGGGCATCGGCGGCGCCCTTTTTGTCTTCACGGAGGCGGTCCTGGGCCCCTCTACCTTCGACATCAACATATCCTTAACTATGCTTGTCATGGTCGTGCTTGGCGGGCTTGGCTCTATCCTGGGGAGCATCTTCGCTGCGGCGATCATGGCGTGGCGAGCGGACATTGTGAGTGAGATCGTGGGGGTCATCCCGCGGGGCCAGGAGATCCGTATCGATGCCCTGCGGGGGGCGATATACGGGGGCTTGCTCGTTATCGCCATCATCACTGGGCCGTGGGGGCTGGCCGGCGCTGTTCGGCGGCTTCCCAGAATCAAGGATCGTCTAGTGGCGGGAAAGTTCCGCTTTCCAGGGGTGAGCGGGATAGTATACCCGGCAGTGCGGCCGTTTCTGCTCCGCCGCCTGCGCGGCGCGAAGTCGGCCGATCCCAGCCGCCGGGATGGCACGGAGGCTCGAGACGAGCCGCACTAAAAGGGGGGTGATACGTATCGCCTATAGCCTGCGATCTGAAATCGGGATGAGGCCAAGGCTACTAGTTCAAGGGAGAGGTGATATGGCGCGAATTCGTATCGGGCGATGGGCATGGCTGCTAGTCGTCGCCCTGCTGGCTACTATGCTAGTGTTCTCCGCCTGCGGGGGAGGGGAGGAGGAGAAGGAAGGGACACCCCAGGCGACGAAGGGCGGCGGCGCAACCCCCAGCGCCGGGGACACGACGGGAGTGACCGATACACAGATCCTCCTCGGAGGTCACCTGCCCCTGAGCGGGCTGGCGGCCGCCTGGGGGGTGGACCTTAAGGCGGGCATGGATGCCCAGGTCGCCTACGTCAACGACAACGGGGGCGTGTACGGTCGCATGCTGAAGCTGATCGTCGAGGACGACCAGTACACCGGGCCCCTGGCCTCCGAGGTGGTGCGGAAGCTGGTGGAGCAGGATAAGGTCTTCGCCATCGTGGGAGGCCTGGGCACGGTGCCGGACAGCGCCGTCTACAAGTACTTGGAGACCAACGGCGTCCCCGACATGCTCATGCTCGCCGGCCTGTCGAAGTTTACTGACCCTGTCGCCAGGACCCGCTTTGGCTACCTGGTGGACTACACCTCCGAGGGCAGGATCCTGGGCCAGTACATTGCGCAGAACTTCCCGGGGAAGAAGGTGGGGTTCATCGAGCAGAACGACGAGTTCGGGCAGGAGGGTGAGGCGGGCCTTCGTGAGGGTGTCAAGGACGGCAACAATGAAGTCGTTGTTGAGAGCTTCGAGACGACCGAGAACGATCTCTCCGCCCAGGTGTCGCGGCTGAAGAACCAGAATGTAGACGTCCTGGCCATCTACGGTGAGCCCATTCAGGCGACGAGCGCGATCAAGAACGCGCATGAGACCCTTAACTGGCAGGTCCCCGTCGTGATCACCGGCGTAGACGCCGTTGAAATCGTGGGGGCGCTCGCTGGCCTGGACAACATCGAGGGTACGGTCAGCGTGGTCTATGCCCATCAGGTGTATGAGAAGGACGTGCCGGGCATCGCCCAGCACTTGGACATCATGGCCAAGTATGGGGCTGGGAAGACGCCCACCAACCTCACCCTGGTGGGCGCTAGCATCATCGAGATCATGACGAAGATCATGCAGGACGCCGGCCCGGACCTCACCCGCGAGAAGATGCTCGATGCTGCCGAGGCTCTCTGCGGCTGGACGCCATCCGCTGGCGTCGCGCCGATAAACATGAGCCCCACTGACCACCGCCCTAACGAGGTGGAGTCGTACGTGCGGGCGACGGTGGACCGCTCGACCGACCCGCCGACCTTCACGTGGCAGCTGTTCGGCGACTTTGTCAGCTTCGAGAGCACGCCGAAGTGTCCCTAGGAACCAGTAGCTGACTACCGAGGGGGGCTCGGTGGTTCGACTGGCCCCCCTCAACGTCGTGCGCTGGGAACCAGTCCAAGGGGGGAGTGATATGGCGCGGATTTGTGTCGGACGATGGGCATGGCTTCTGGTCGTCGCTCTGCTGGCTAGTATGCTGGCCTTGTCCGCCTGTGGGGGAGGGGAGGAGGAGAAGGAGGGGACACCGCAGGCGACCAAGGCCGCCGGTGGGACCCCTAGCGCCGGGGACACGACAGGAGTAACCGATACACAGATCCTCCTCGGCTCTCACCTGCCTCTGAGCGGGCTGGCGGCCGCCTGGGGAGTCGACCTGAAGGCGGGCATGGAGGCCTACTTCGCTTACGTAAATGACAATGGGGGCGTGTACGATCGCAAGATCAAGCTAATCGTCGGAGACGACCAGTACACCGGGCCCATGGCCTCTGAGGTAACGCGGAAGCTGGTGGAGCAGGACAAGGTCTTCGCCATGATGGGAGGCCTGGGCACCCAGGCGCAGAGCGCTGTCTGGAAGTACCTGGAGGCGAACGGCGTCCCCGACATGTTCCTCCTCACCGGCGAGACGAAGTTTACGGACCCTGTCGTCAAAAGCCGCTTCGGTTTCCTGGTGGACTACCTGACCGAGGCCAAGATCCTGGGCAAGTACGTCGCGGACAACTTCGCGGGGAAGAAGCTGGGGATCATCGCCCAGAACGATGAGTTTGGGCACGAAGGTGAGCAGGGCATTCGCGAGGGCGTCAAGGACGCCAACATGGAGATCTTCGTTGAGTACTACGAGGAGACGCAGAGCGATCTCATTGCCCAGGTGCAGCGGCTGAAGAACGAGAACGTGGACGTTATCGCCGCTTACACGATGCCCATTCAGGTGGCCAGCGCGATCAAGGGTGCCCATGAGACCCTTGGCTGGAACGTGCCCATTGTGATCACTGGCGTGGACGCGGTTGAAGTCGTGGCCCAGCTCGCTGGCCTAAACAACATCGAGGGCACCGTCAGCGTGGTCTTCGGCCATCAGGTCTTCGAGAAGGACGTGCCAGGCATAGCCAAGCACTGGGATATCATGGCCAAGTATGCGCCCGGAGTGAAGCCCACTAACCTCACCCTGGTGGGCGCCACGATCGCTGAGGCTATGACAAAGATTCTGCAGGAGACGGGGCCGGACCTCACCCGCGAGAAGTTCCTCGATACCGCCGAGTCTCTCTGCGGCTGGATGTCCGCTAGCGCTATGGTGCCGTCGAACGTGAGTCCCACCGACCACCGCCCCGTCGAGGTGGAGATCTACGTGCGGGCCACTGTGGACCGCTCGACCGACCCGCCGACCTTCACGTGGCAGCCGTTCGGCGAGCCTTTCGGCTTCGAGAGCACACCGAAGTGTCCTGAAGAGTAGGCGCCGACGGGAGGAGTAACCAATAGGGGGCCGGTCGAATGACCGGCCCCCTATTTGATCAGCCACGGAGGGCAATCCGCTGGTCGGGGTGGGCCGATTTGAACGGCCGACCTCCTGGTCCCAAACCAGGCGCTCTTGCCAGACTGAGCTACACCCCGACCTATTGACAACCAGGCGCACAAATGCGAAGCTGAGGGCAGCCGGAAGGAGGCCGCCCGTGAAAACAGAACAAACTAGCTTGCATGTTAATGCGCCTAACCGTACCGCTTTGAGACAGGGCGTTAGGCCCGAAGACCATGACGATGTTATCAGTTTCATCGACGCCTGCCAAGCGCGGGGCCTGAGCCGCAAGAGCCTGGTGACGTACCGGGAGGCGGCCTTGATGCTGGCCGCCTTCACCGCGTCCAAGGGGATGCCCCTGCTGCAAGACCTCCAGCGTGAGCACATCGAAGACTTCTTCGGGGCGCTGAGGGCGAAAGGCAACAAGCCGGCCACCATCAAGAACCGCCATTCTAGCCTACGGGCGCTGTTCTCGTGGATGATTCACGAGGACATCCGGCACGAGCACCCTATGGACCGAATCAAGATGCCCCACGTGCCCGAGCAGGTGCTACCCCACTATGCCGACCAGGAGATCGCTCAGCTCCTAGATGCGATCCCCAGCAAAGGGACCGACCTCATGGGCCTACGGGACCGGGCCATGATCCTCTTCCTCTTCGACACGGGGGTGCGCTGCCAAGAACTCTGCGACCTGAGTCTGGGCGACGTCGATCGTGAGGCCCGACACGCCCACGTCGTCACTGGCAAGAGCGGCAAGGGTCGTATGGTGGCCTTCAGCAGCGCCGTAGCGACCCCTTTGAACAGCTACATGCGACGCCGTGGCGGATGGGGCACCCCCGGCCCCACGGCGCCCCTGTTCGCCACCAAGAGCGGCGGCAGGCTCACCACCAACGGGGTCCGCATGCTGATGAACCGGCGGTTTGCGGCGGCCGGCGTGGAGTTTCGCGGGACCCACGCCTTCAGGCGCAGCGCGGGGATCGGCTTCTTGGAGGCCGGGGGCGACCCCAGTGACCTAAAGGAATTGATGGGCTGGTCAAGCTGGTCGATGCTCTACAGATACACGAAGGCAACAGCCGGGAGCCGGGCACTTCGGGCGCACGAAGAGCACTCGCCCGTTGCGCGCATGATGCAGAAGGGGCGAAAGTCGTGAGGCGGCGTCACAAAGCGGCCACGCCGCCAAACGCGCTCGGCTTAATTCGTCGTCTCCACCGGCGTTACTCCTGGTGGGATGGTGAGTTTATTCCCCACCTTGCGGCACTAACTCGACAGTGGCCCTCAGGTTGGCGAGAAGATGTCAGCAAGCGCCGGGAGCTGGTGGAGGCCGCGCAAGCCTATCTGGAGAGCAAACAGGGCATGTCGGAGCCCGACGCCGCGCCTCTTGTGCCCCACGCCCTGGCCTGCGCTGCCAATTGGCCGTATGCCGATCCGCTGGCCGCAGACTCGTTCTCGGTGCCTATGGGTTTCTTCGCGGGCCTGGATGGCTTCAAGTGGTGCCAGCCCGAGGACGATACGCCCTTTCTCCCGCCCATCTATGACCGCTTTTTCCAGGCGCGTCAGGATCGACGAGGCGGCCCGCCCTGGGTTCGGCAAGGCCGGCGGCGTCTCCAGGTGCGCGGCCGTAGCACTGACCCGGAGACTGACCGGGAAGCAGCCCGGCTAAAGGACGTGGAGGGCTGGACACACGTGCGGATCGGGGAGCACTTCAACTGGCCCGTCCAGATAGGCGATGCGGGCAGTCTCCGGTGCCGTACCTCAGAGCAAGCGGTCAAGCGAGGGCGGCGAATAATGCCTCATCTGAATTCGCCCACCTAATTCTTACCGATAGGCAGACTTCAGTAGACATGTAAGACTTCTCGTTGAGATGAGAAGTCTTAATGTCTCCCGGGCAGCAGAGGTGCTCGGTGTTTCCAGGATTATATACTTGACACAGGGCCCATCATGTGCTATCCTTGTTGTTGATGGGCTGTTCTGAATCTGTTCCGACCTGTTTCTTGACCTCCTCAATGATCTTCTTGGGGAACAGTTTCTTGGCGGCCTCTTCGGTCGTGAGGTCTCGCGCCTGCTTCTTGCGCCTAGGCATTGAGGTGTCTCCATGAAGACCAAGGGAATGAGCCTGCCACAGCTAATCGACCGTTTCCACAGTGAGGAGAAATGCCGCAGCTACCTTGAGGGCCTGCGCTGGCCGGATGGCGTCGAATGCCCACGCTGCGGCTCAAAGAAAATCTCCCACATCAAGGAGCGCGGTCAGTTTGACTGCGATTCCTGCCGCTACCAATTCAGCGTGACTGCGGGGACTATCTTCCATGACTCTCACCTGCCGCTCAACAAGTGGCTGCTCGCCTCCTACATCATCTGTGAGTCCAAGAAAGGCGTTTCGGCCAACCAGATGAAGCGGATGCTCGGAGTCAGCTACAAGACGGCCTGGTATCTCTGTCACCGCATCCGCGCCGCCATGAAAGGCACCGCGCCCGAACCGCTCAGGGGAATTGTCGAGGTCGATGAGACATGGATCGGGGGTAGGCATCAGGGCGTCGGCAAGGGGAACCGCGTTGGCAAGACGATGGTGGTGGGTGCTATTCAGCGGAGCGGGCCGGTGCGCCTGAGGGTAATCAAGCAAAACGACCGCCGGACCCTCCACGGCTTCATTCGTGAGGTCACGCATGACGACGCAGAAGCCATTGTGACGGACGAGTGGCCGGCGTATCAGGGGATCGGCGACGAGAACACCGAGCACCGGACGATCTACCACGGTGCGCAGGAGTGGGTGCAGGCCAATGTCCACACCAACACCATAGAGGGCGTCTGGTCGCTCTTCAAGCGGTCTATCGTGGGCTCCTACCATCACCTGAGTGCCAAGCATCTGGATGCCTACCTAGACGAGATGGCGTTCCGCTTCAACAACCGCCATAACGCTTATCTGTTCCGAGATACGCTCTTGCAGCTTCTCCGATCAACCAATATGCCCTATCAGGCTCTAGTTGGTAATCGATAGCGCCGTTCTGATCGCATTGATTTGCTCTCGCAGACCTGTTATTCCAATTCCCTCGAAGTTACAGCGCGAGAACTGGCAATGGGCAAAGAGGATTGCGCCCACCCGCCATCCTGGCTCTACCTCCCACAACATGGACTCGATATTCTCACGGTAGCCAAAACCACAGGCGGTGAGGGTGCATTGTTCGGTGGCAATAACGGCTGGCCCCTTGAATTTGCAGTCCTCAAACGCCCACCCGCCAATAATGTCGAATTCCCTGGCCAGATCGGCAATGAAAACTGTCTGCCCTCTTAATTGACGCCTCCCTGCCGCCTGTGCCAAGAGCGATGGACTGATGGTCTCAGATGTTGCGTTGACTTTGGATTCGTTTGCAGTGATTTAATAGATGTTTTGCTGCCCGCCCATGATGTTGATCGCGCCGGGGTGCGATGGCTGTTGTGTGCCTTGCTTTCGCTGTAGGCGAAAGGTACTCTCCAGAATGATGGCGAGCACGAGACTGTAGAGTATCAACAACCACGCCCACCAGGGCCATGTCGGGACATAATCCGGCAGTTGGACTCTGTGCTGCACAGATGAAGGCAACTCCTCTCGGATGCTCTGAAAGGCTCCGAGCAACGCTAGCGGGACGAACACGAGCCACTTCCATGCGGGAAGAATGACCACATCCCGCCAGAATCGTGCCCCGGATCGCCAAGACTCGCGCACGGGCCAATTCTACCATGCCTTGCGTCAAGTAGATAACGCTGGTTCAACCATACTTGGACGCCCCGGCCGCAGAGACGCACATTCTTCGTTATCAGAATCGGAAGTGAAGGTCTGAGGGAGGCTCCGACGCCAACGCCCACGATCCCCACTTAGTGTGCGCTCGTCCAGCCCCTTGCACGACGGACCCATCTCGACGGTGTGAGGGCGTTTCGCTTTAGGAAGTACGTTTCCGGCGTCAAGCGGTGTTGGGCTTGATCCCTGCATCCGGTGTGTCAGAATACTCGGGAACTCGTCTGGAACGGAGCAACCTTTGGTTCGAGGCCTGCATCAAGTCTGGAGACGATCTGCGACCGCCGTGCCCAAGCGACAATGGGGGCCGCCAATAGCACTGGCTTCCCTCCTGATGGCTTGCTCTCAAGGAGGGGGCTCGGGGGGAGTGGGCTCCGCCGTCATCCCTACCCCTACAGAGTCGCCCTGCATCGCCTCGAGGTCGTGCACACTCAGGGAGGCTGCCGGAGCCGCTCAACTGCGGGTCGGTGTGGCGGCTGCACCACGCGACGAGGGATGGGATCGCATGATTTCAGAGGAGTTCAACGCGTTGAGTCCTGAAGGCGAACTTGTCTGGAGAGTGATCCATCCCAACCCGGAGGAATGGGAGTTTGAAGGCGCTGACCGGACGCTTGGCTTTGCGGAGGAACAAGGGCTGTTCACCACCGTGTCGCACTTCGTCTGGGATCAAGCCACCAATATCAGCGGCACTCCTGGATGGGTGAAGACGATCCAGGACCCCGATGAGTTGCGCCAAGTCATGCGGGATCATCTGGGAGCGATCACGGCTCGGTACGACGGAAAGATTGACCGGTGGATTGTCGTCAATGAGCCGCTGGAATACGGCGGTACAACATTGTACCGAAACCACTTCTACAATGTGCTTGGCCCCGACTACATCTCGGAGGCGTTTCATATCGCCGAGGAAGCCGCACCTGATTCGGAGCTATGGCTCAACGAGATCTTCACCGAGAACAACGCTGCAAAAGCGAGCGCGCTTGTCGACCTGGCGGCCAATCTGGTCGCGACGGGCGTCCCCATCGATGGTGTGGGGCTGCAGGGGCATCTGTTCGCGGGCGACCCGGACTACGAACTCGTTCAAGACACGATGCAGCGACTCGGTGATTTGGGTCTCAAAGTCGCCATCACCGAGATGGACGCACCCGTTGGAGCCGATCTCCCAGGTCGGTTGGAGGTGCAGGCACAGCGAATGGCCGGAATGGTTCGGGCGTGTCTTGCCGTGCCCGCCTGCGACTCCATCACCTTCTGGGGGCTCAACGATGACGTATCGTGGCTCAACTCGTTCCTGGCGCCCGATCTTGACCCCCTGTTGTTTGACGCGTCGCTCCGGCCGAAGCCGGCCTATTTCGCTGTGCGAGACGCGCTCCTTGGAGGTCGGGCTGACGTGGCACCGCCGTGACCGCAGTGGCAACCGGCGGCTTAACGCCATTCTCTATCGAATCGCCTTGACCCAGAGCCCACCGCTCGCCGGAGGCGAAGGCGCACCTTGACCACCGAGCCTCTGAGGGGAAGAGCTGGCGAGAGGCCATACGCGCACTCAAACGCTTCATCGTTCGAGCCATCTGGCGCCTTTGGCAGGAGTGCCAGCCAGCTCAAATGGCGGCTTCAGCAGAAAGAGCAGCTTAATCCCCTTGCACATAGGAGCGTCACATCGTGTGCCGCGTTTCGCAATCTCGGGAGCCCAGTATTCAACAGTTGTTGGCGAACACGCCGAGGACAACGATGTTCACTGTGAGCCCTGAGGCTCTGGGGCTCGCTCATCTCACCGGCATCAGCGCACAGAGGGCCGATTAGGGGACAGGCGGCCGAAGGGTTCTTAAGCCCTTGACCCATCCACAGGGAGTGCTATCGTTCACCCGAAGCCCTTGCACCGATGGCGTCACGTTACGACACCCGCCATGGTTGCTCTTACTGCAACCGGCGCGGCCCGGCTGGCAGTCGGCGGCCCGATGGGGGCAATGAGTCTGGGCGGGCCGCCCCGGTAGCCGAAGGTACGGTGAATTAAGCTGGCAAGAGGGCCAGCAAGGAGACACGAGATGCGAAAGTCGCTGCTCTCGCTGGTCGCTGCCCTGCTCATCTCCGTGACCCTAGGGGCTTGCGGTGGTGGCGAAGAGGGCACCCCGACCCCCGAGACCCCCGGCGCCGGGCCGTCAGGCGGCACCATCAGCATTGACCTCTGGCACTCAGAATCCGCCGCCAACGCGGACACCTTGCAACGCCTGATCTCCCGGTACAACTCGTCGCAGGACGAGGTCAAGGTGCAGGCCTTCTTCCAGGGCAACACCGACGAGGAGCTCATGGCCAAGCTGGTGACCTCCCTGGGCTCCGGCAAGGTCCCAGCGATCGCCATTCTGTCGGAGCTGGACACCCAGACGATGATCGACAGCGGCGACGCCGCCCCCGTACAAGACTTCATCGACCGGGAGGGCTATGACCTGTCGGACCTGGACGAGAAGTCTGTCCAGGAGTACACGGTGCAGGGCGAGCTGTGGGCGATGCCCTTCGGCATGGGTGTCCCCCTCCTCTACTACAACAAGGTGACCTTCCGAGAGGTGGGGCTGGACCCGGAAAGGCCGCCCCAGGACCTGGAGGAGTTACGCCAGTACTCGGAGAAGATCCTGAAGCGCGACGCCTCCGGGAACGTGGTGCGAAGCGGCATCGCTATCGATAACCAGGAGTGGACACAACGCGCCCTGGCCGAGCATGGCGACCTGTTGGTGGACAACAACAACGGTCGCGACGGCCGCGCCACCAAAGTGCTCTTCGACAATGACACCGGTCGCTGGTTCTTCCAGTGGTGGCACGACATGGTGGATAGCGGGCTGGCCTTCGACGTTGGCCGTAACCTCACCTACGCCGATGGCTTCCTGGCAATGGTGAGTGGTCGCGCCGCCATGACCTTCAGCTACTCCAATGCGCTGCGCTCTGTGGTAGACGCCCTGGGGAAGGGTGTACAGGGCGTAGAGATGGGCGTGGCCGCGGTGCCGGGCGTGCCCGGGGGCACGGGGGCGCCCCTGCTCTTTGGTCGTGTTCTCTGGATCCTCAACCTGCGGCCGGAGCGCGAGCAGGAGGCGGCCTGGAAACTCATCAAGTGGCTTATGGAGCCGGAGCAGCAGGCCGAGTGGTTCGCCGGCACCGGCTACCTACCCGCCAACCATTCGGCCGTTGACCTACCGGCGGCCAAGGACGTTGTCGCCAAGTACCCGCAGTTCCAGGTGCCCCTGGATCTTTACCTGAACAGCCCGACGACGCCCGCCGCCCTGAATGCCCTGCTCGGGCCCTTCTGGCGCGTCGACGAAGCCCTCCACCAGGGGGCAGATGCAATGCTCTCCGGTGCCAAGGACCCCGACCAGGCCCTCGAGGACGCCGCGGCAGACGCTAACCGGATCATCGAAGAGTACAACCGGCGGGTGGGAGGAGGGGAATAGGGGCCTCACACGAGCGCAGGCCGAGCGAGGTTCATCGTATGAGCGTAAGTCATCAGAGTGGGACGCCTGAGGTGATCAGCGTCGGGATCGCTACCCTCGACTACCTGGCAGTGGTTCGCCGCGGGACACCGATTGAGCACCTTGGTGTGGAGCTGGTGGAGCGCTACAGCGTTGAAGGGGGCGGGCTCGCGGCCACGGCAGGGGTGGCCTGCAGTCGGCTCGGCCTGCGCACGGCGCACTGGGGTTGCGTCGGGTCCGACGAGGCCGGAGGGGCGGTGATCGCCGGCCTGGAGAAGGAGGGCGTCTCCACGGAGCAAGTGGTGCGCGTTCGCAACGGGAGGACGCCCGTCGGGTTTGTTCTGGTGGACGCCGCTACTGGGGAGCGCCGCCTCCTCGTCTACCCGGGCACCGGGCCGCCGGCTGAGCTGCCCCGCTTTCCCTGGGCACAGGTCAAGCACGCCAAGGCCATCGTGCTCGATCAATTGTGGCTGGCGCTATCCATAGAGGTGGCCAGACGCGCAAAGGCGGCCGGCGTGCCGGTAGTCGCAGACCTCGTTCCCGCCGACTACCTGTCCGGGCTGCTGGCCCACGTAGACGTGCTGTTTGCCTCTCGTCCAGCCGAGTTGGAGCGGGCCAGCCGCGAGGCGGTAGCGCCGATCCTGGAGCGGATGCACGAGTACGGCCCCTCCGTAGTCGGCGTCACCCTTGGAGTCGAGGGTTGCTGGTACTCCGCCGGCGGGGGGCCGGTCCACCAGCCGGCGTTCTCGGTGGAGGTAGTGGATACGACCGGCGCTGGGGATACCTTCCACGGCGCCATCGCCTACGGCCTTGCCCACGGTTGGGACGTGCCCCGCACAGTAGAGTTCGCTTCGGCTGTGGCTGCCCTGAAGTGCCGCGCCCTGGGTGGGCGCTCCGGTATCCCAGGTCTAGAGGAAGCGCTGGCCTTCTTACGTTCCCAGGAGGGTTCACTATGGCGCTCGTCCCCGCCCC
>Ga0315289_10010619_pt1 | contig 13161 bp, 29 predicted proteins | sample YL17G11_40_MG_FD_203452 | JGI IMG/M metagenome (GOLD analysis project Ga0315289, IMG submission 203452) | Sediment microbial communities from Yellowstone Lake, YNP, Wyoming, USA - YL17G11_40 | ecosystem: Environmental > Aquatic > Freshwater > Lake > Sediment | place: USA: Wyoming | collected...
ACAATAGCTGAATGGTATCAAAAAGCAAAAGAGTGCAGATCGACTGATGAGTTAAAAATATTTTTAGATACTGTTTTATCTTACGGATTGCACGACTACAGTTCTATTACAGATGCATTTATCGCTGGTTTATTGGCCACTATGAAAGCTATGGATTGTCATGAGAACGGTGGCATTACAGGTTTTCAGGCTGGTTGGATCGTGATGAATTTCGTTACTAGGGAACTCCTTATTGATGGGCCTTGGCGAATGCAAAAGTATCACGATATGCTGTACCCTCAATATAGTAACAAGTTCGAAAAAACTATCTCAAAAGACACATGGGATTGGTTACAAAAAGAAGCCAGTAAAAATCTTGAAACTGCTGGCGGGCACCCAGATGTCATAGCACATTGGCAGAGTATAGTTGATGGTACCATTCCATTCGGTTGGGGATTAGATAAGGAATAATGAATCAAATGAACAACACCGTTCCTAAAAAGATACAGCTTTTATTTGAGAGTTTGCTAGACGATGACGACATTGATACGGCTGCATCGAATCTCAAAGAAGCGGGGGTTGATATCGAGTTGTTGTATTCTAGGGTTCAAGCGTTAGTCGAGCATGGGAAAAAAACTAAAAGTTTCGTTCCCTCAAAAGTTTCTGCTAATAACTACTTTAGTTCATTCCCGTATGAAGGTGATGGCACTGAAATCTTGCCTACAACAAGGGAAGAAATAGAAAATATTGGGGGTAGGATGAAATGGCGAGATTTAACAGAAGAAACTAAAAACATCCTTGAGATGGTTGATCCACCCTATGGCAGTAGGCGTATTGTATCACTACCAAAAAAGAATACAGATGGTGTCAGGTACCTCAAATCCAAAGAGGGTAAATCTTGGCTAGCATCTGTCGGTGAAGATGATGAAAAAATTTTAGTGGTATTAAGTGGTATTAAAAAGGAATGCAGATGGCACTGTACGAAGAAGTAATGCGTATAGCCGAAGAACAGCAGCCCAAGAAATCTATTTATGGGGTAGATATGGCTGTAGCCTTTAAAGTACTATGCGATAAGATAGAAGAACATATTGGTGTATTAAAAGAAAATAAAAGCGTTGCCGTTAGCACTGAGGGAATGAGGATGGAAAATGTGCATGAAAATAGAATTAAATGCATAGAGGAAATGATCGAAATCCAATCCAGATCGGGAAATTACGATTACGATCCATATATGCATGGCATGGCAAATGGAATGATTTACATCCACTCTATTCTTACAGACAAAGAACCGAAGTATTTAACTGCTCCAGATAAATGGTTGAAAGATAATGATGCAGAAGAAAAAATAGTAGATGTTAGCATTATACTAAAAAAATAATGCTTAAAAGCAATTATATGAGTAAAAAAATAATGCTTAGGAGCAATTAATAATGAAGGTTACACATGAATTGGATAAAGGGGCAGTTTAAAAGGAAACCAAAAGGAAGTGTTCGCTATAGGTATAGGAAAAAGACAAAGGGTAAAAGGTTAACTTTAGACGATTTAGACAACATTTTTTCCAATCATTTTAAGGGGTATTTATAAATGGGTACTGCTTTATTTAATGACCATGTGCCGAAATGTTCTCGATGCCTGAGAACAATTTGTTGGTACATACGACCACCGGATTCTTATACTTGTGAATGTGGTGAATTTTTCACTCTTGAGGATGTTAAGGATATTATTAAGTGGGAAGATACCCCAAAAAGCAAAGAAGAAGAAAAAGAAAAAGAAGATAACAACATACCAATCGATCTCACTAGCTTTAGTATGGTGCATGATGCAGAATACTATAAAGAATGTGTGCGCTGCTTACTAGTAGGTCTTGAGGTTCAAAAAATAGATGTTTTCATGCAAAAGCTTTCTCCTGTGAATTGTGAAAAACTAGGGAAAGCTTGTACAAAAGCTGTAAAGACTAAGTTAGGGAAATTATGACACCCGAAGAAAAAAACGAGGGGCTGTGTGCGGAAGCTGCTCACAAAATAGACTACGATAAACCAGAAATCCCTTTTTTGAACTCTGGTTATTCTAAGGACGGGAAAACTATATATGTTGAAAAAGAACGTCCTGTATCTTATATAGAAGCGCATAAGATGGCAGTAGACTATGAGTTAGCGGTAATTAAAGAACAGATCATTCAGGGGTTTGGTATCCCTGCGGAGTTTTTAAAGGACTAATTTTATATGGGTATGGATAATCTATTAAAATGTACTGAAGATAATTTTTGTGAACCACTCGAATCCCGCTTACAGAACTACAAGCCGGGTGGCGTTAAGGGGTTTCTAAGGTACAAAAAGGAAAACAATAAATTTGTTCCAGCGTATTCAGTAGGCAGAACTGACAGAGGACTAATGTTTAAGTTTTGTCCTTTTTGTGGGTTTTCTTTCAACTCCCCAACTATGGGATAAATTCCAACAGTTTAAAATTAGGTTCATATGGCTTTAACAATACAATGCGAGTTAAGGAATGGGAATTTAGTTACTGTTAGGTGGGTTGTTTCTAAGAGAGCTAAAGTGGGTGAGAACCTAGTAGCTAAAGCTTTCGATGAAACAACCGACCAGCAATGGACAGTATATAAAACATATCCTAATATAGAGGTAGATGAAAAATATCATTTCCATGTTATTAAATAGGGGGTGAGAATGCGACTAGTATTAATTGTTGAAGCGAGCGCAGACGGTTATGAATCAAAAGAACAAGAATTGGATGCTATTAAAGTTATGTTAGAGGATTTGGATTCTAGTAGCTTTTCAATCAAAGTGCAGAGTTGTGAACGAATCATTGAGTAAGGTTTAATAAATCTAAACGGGGGTGAATGTGTTCCAATATTTTATTATATGTGCTAGTATCCTCTACGCAATAATAAATAAAGTGTGGTGGTTAGTAGTCGTTCAAAGCATTTTATTTCTTATGCTTTTTTCTGTTTCTGCAATGCGAAAGATACGATTAGAGTGTCTGCAAGAAGAACATGATTATGTTGTTGATCAGATAAGGGAAAAAAGAAGAAAAGAAAAACTAAAAGAATTAAATCCTACTAGGGAAGGGGATTAAAATGGATACTAAAGTTGTAAAAATGAAAGGTGGCAGATATCACTTAGCGAGAGTTCCTGATGGGGTTGGTGACAGTGGTATGTTTTTATGCTCCTTAAACCCAGAGACACATGAACGTGTTGGGGAACACGGTGAGATTCATTTAGGGGCTAGGGTTCAATGTGGTTCTCATTTTGCTAGATCATATCAACATCAAGATTGGTGGATGACATCCGTAGTAACCGAATTTCTGGAGATCTCCCCTGAGTTTGATTTTGTGAAGTTTAGAACGAATAATTCTATATATGAATTAAAATCTAGGTAGCCATATGGAAGATATAAAAATAACTAGCGATGTAGTAGCGGATATGTACAATCAAAAAAAACCATATCGTCTGATCCTTGAGAACTGCTACATTTCACAAATGGAAGCAGAACGGGTGTCGCAAGTTATTACATCTATACATGATCCTAATTTTAAGGAGCATATCCCAATATCAAAATATATTTGCGGAACAATCAATGTTTGCGATGGTCATTTTTCTCATGAGCTAAAATTCCATGCAACAAATATTACCCTTGAAAAAACACTGGCTGAAATAGAGGAGATCAAAGAAAAAATGGGCGCAGAATATGGAAGATAAAAAAGTACACCCCCTTCATTGTGGTTTTTGTGGCAAAACAGAAAAAGAAGTAATGGTATTATTTGCGGGGCCAGATATCTTTATCTGTAATGAATGTATAAAGTTATGCGTTGAGATTATTCGGGAAGACTACGACCCTAATTATTGCCATGACAAAATGGGCATAGAGGATATAAGGTCTATACTGAAAGAGTTGAGTCAAATAAAAGAAACCAGTGAACCAGATGGAAATAGGGGGATTGGAAGTGCGAATATATAACCCAAAAGATAACAAGAAAGTGGTTCAATTCAGGGGCACACGTTATGAACTACGTAGGCGATGGTTTTTCTGGGCTAAGTGGGTAGCGATGGGCAATGCAAAAGGTGACGAACCGCAGATGTTTCCAGCTATGCTTAGGTACTGTTCGGATAAAGAAAATATTAGGATTGAGGTATGAGCCATATGGGTGAGAGTATTGAGAATACTGAGAATAATAAGGACGAAAACATACTCAGCAATGGCTACCCACGTTTCATTTTCGGTAGTTTAGATTCCTTCAACGAGATAGGTGAACTACTTAGGGCATACCAATTAATGGATGTTGTGTTTATCTGGTCTAAAGACAAATTAGTTAAATATGATGGTGTATTTCTTGGCTGGGAGTTTAGTTGCATTATAGACGAAATCAAAACTAAAGACGATGCTTTGCACTATGCAGAAAACTGGCTGACTATCAGAAAGGGTTAGTAATGAAAGTATTTGGTTATATGGACGCAACCGATTTTAACTACGAGCTAGGTCAAGCAGCAGGTGGTGTAACGATTTATTCCTCAGAAAAAGATATTTTAGAACATTGCCCATGCGCTGCGAGTTGCGGGGTTGTTAAGGTTTCAGTTGAATTAGTGGACAACGTTACAGCCGGTAATAACAGCGGTAGTTTACTTGGTTCTGATATTGATAGCAAAAATGATGCCTATATAGAATCCGAAAAATCTTTTATTAACCATTGCAAAGAACAAGCTTTTTTGCACCAAAAGCGTACCGACAACTTACGTAGTTTGGCAGAAAAAAGGGAGAGAGGTTTATTTAAGCTAAAGAACCCAACACCCAAAATTAATAAAATCGTAGGTAATGCAGAAGATAGCTACCCCGACCTAGTAGGTGCTAAACACTTAGTATGTCGTGGTGATTTCTCAGATAATGTCCAAATATATTTTTCAAATATAGAGTTAGATATCAACAACAGTCTTGTCATTAAAGATGAGGGTGACTGGAGATGGGTTTGTAGAAGTGGCCACAACAGGGGCTATGAAACCCCCGAAGCTGCTTTAGACGATTATTTGTTCTTCTCAAAAGATCCAAATTGGTTACGATAACTAATCCTTGATGTTAAAAAATATATGTGGGATAACTGGTAAAACCTACATTAACATCAAGGAAAGAAATTATGTCTAACTCGCTAGCTCTTATTATTCTGCTATCTCTTGTAACTATTTCAGTTGCAATTAATTTTTATAAAAAATACCTCAATTACAAAAGACTAGATGATGTAAAGTTAGTAAACGAAGTTCAAAAAGAATTAGAACTAACTGACGAACAGGTATCTGAAAGCTTGGTATATATGAAAGCCTGTAAGAAGCTTTCGGCTACTACTTTATGGAACTCCTACACCTTTTCAACGTTAATGCTTCTGACGGGCTTTCTAGGCATCGTAGAGAAGTTTATAAAGCAATTTACTGGTAGCTATGGTGACATGGTTACGGGATCGGCTATGTTTTTGTTTATGGCCTTTTCAGGTATGCTTTTCAATATTGCAGACAGTGCATACACTACATTCGATCTAGAGCAACGCTTTGGGTTTAATCGAACTACAGTAGGTCTTTATATTAAGGATACTCTTAAAAGTATCTGTTTAACCCCGCTTGGTTTAATAGCTGTAATTCCAAGTATCTACATTATCAGCAAATTTCAAAACTGGTGGGTATATTTATGGGGGATGGGTTTTGTTGTTGAAACCTTTTTTGGTATTATCTTTCCTGTTATCTCACGCTTTTTCAATACCTATAAGCCGCTTGAAGAAGGAACGTTAAAAAATAGAATAGAAGAATTGGCTAAAAAAGCTAACTACAAAGCCGGTAAGATATTAGTTGAAGATACCTCTATTCGTACTTCTCACCCTAATGCTTATTGCTTTAGTTTCTTGTGGATTAAAGAAATCGTTCTTACTGATAATCTTGTAAATGAATTTACTGAAGATGAGATCGTTTCTGTATTTGCACATGAACTAGGTCATTATGCATACAAACACAGCTATATTGACATGGTGGTTTCTACCATTTTTTCAGCGTTAGGTTATTATTTAACTTTTGTTTTGTTTTCTAAGGCTTGGGTGTATAGTCCTTTTGGTTTGGAACCCATGACATCCTATGGAATACTTTTAATAGCGTCAAACTGGATTGGATTCGTTACGGCACCTATAGGATATTTTATGAGTTGGTTAAGCAGGAAATTTGAATACCAAGCGGATCTGTATGAAGTAAAAGCTATGGGGCGAGTGGACTATATGATCACAGCCATGAAAAAAATGTATACGATCAGTAAAAGTTTACCTTTAACCCATCCTATCTCTAAACTCGAATCTTCTCACCCTGACCTTATTGAGAGGATAAATGCCGTTAATGGGTATGCTAAAAAAATGGGCTGGGAAACTAGGAAGTAATAGAATTAAAATCGGGGTAGAATGTGGTTGAGAGAAATTTTTTGATAACGTTGGATGATTCAGAGGTTTGTGACCATTTAGAATTTTTGGGCAGGGAACCTTATTGTTTACGTAAATCAGAATATTTTAAATGCAATGGTGATTTAACACAAAGACCGGAATTGTGCCCACTATCCCCGGCAGATGACCTATTAAAGAAAATAAAGGAACTCGAAGAACATCTTGATACGTTTTGTAAATGCCCAAGCCACGGCCCGTCATTGATCCATTTTAACGGGGTAGACTAATGGAAAAGAAATGGTTAATAGAACTTGAAGAAGGACAGATATGCCCTTGCTGTGATGTCCACCGTAGAAGCTGTAATGCGAAGCGTTGGGATGATGGGTGGCTATTACAGTGTGAAGGAAAATTAGGCGTTAGGCCACTCCTATGTCCTATTGAAGAACATGACATCAGTGTGTGCCATGAGAAATATAAAGAAGATGCCGAGAATATGACATGTGAAGCTTCTAAAAGATTGGGGTGGTAGATGTTTAAGCTTGAAATAATAGGTTATTCATTAATACTGCTGATGGCGTTATCAATTCTTTACGGTAGCTTTGCTTCTTGTGCTTGGGGGATTGATCCTAAGTATGCATTCATACCTACCATTGCTATTGCTACGGTAACAGTTTTGTTTGGTATATACGCTACAATAGTGGATTGGTAGAAATCAAATAGAGGGATTTAATATGGGTAGTGGGCAAGAATGGTTTGCAGACCAAGAAGAAACTGCGGAATATAATCATCATGTGGAAAAGGGTAAGAAAATAAAACAAACTATAAGTGACATGAGTGACATAACGGTTTACCAAAAACTAAACCAATTATTAAATCACTTAACTATTATTGAAGATATCCCGTTAAACAGATATCAGTACGACAGATTGAGATATGTCTATAATGACCTAACTAAACTTTTTTCAATTAAATAACTAGGCAACAAAAAATGTGGAAAACAATTAATTACGAGTTTAAGACTGTACTGGGAACGTCTTCTGTTCTCGTTGACGTTTGGGATACGGAGCTAGAGGGTATTTATTTCAAGCCGGGGGAAGAACAAAGATTAGAAAAAGAACAAGCTGAGAAGTATTTACTTTTAAAAAAACCTGAAGATATAAAAGATATGCAGCTAAAGCATCTTAAAAGGGTATTGGGTATTAGTAACATTTAATGGAGTATGAATTGAAATTTAAACTTGAAGTTGAAATGAAAGAACACAAATGTATACACTGTGAACACAAGGAGTTTTTGTGGGATATATGTAGAGTAGTACTAGCCGATTCCGGTAGCTACCGCCATATCCCAGATAGCAGCACACACCCAGAATGGTGCCCCCTTGAACAGATTAAAGAATAAAAGAAGTTATTATGGAAAATGGCTGTATACTTAATTATTTTTTAACATATGTAAAGGATATTAAAAAATGAATTTGTTAATAAATTGGCACAAAAAAAAGCGGCCAATAAAGAGATATTTGCAAGGTGGGTAGATAGCAGTATCGAAGCAAAAACTATTGCGGAATCTATCCATCCTGCGTGGCATAACTGCTCAGAGTACGCAAGAGGTTGCCATGCCCGTAACGTGTATCAGGTTCTTGGTAAAGATTTAAAAACGTATGTTTCCTTTGTGGTCTGCTGGACACCAGAGGGTAAAGAAGTAGGTGGTACTAGAACCGCTATTGTTTTGGCGAAGCGGCTGGGGATTCCAGTTTATAATTTGGCATTATGTAACATTTCTTCGGTAAGAGAGTTTGTGGAAAATATTATAGAAAATAAAGAACTACCTGAGTTTATTGAAAACTGCGAATTTTTTAATAACTTTGATAGGATGTCTGAAATTTTTAAGCCAATACAAAACCCTAAACCTTTTACGAGAGAAGCTTTTAAAGAATTGTGGGATAAGATTAACCAAGAGGGGTAATATAGGGTGAATGAAAAAGATGTAGAAAAAGTTACCGTTTGCAGCAATTGCCTTAGAGCATCTTGCTGGCAAGGTATGTTTATGTGTGATGAGTCACGTTATGCTAGTACCATTGAAAAGGATGTACAAGAATTAGTCGAACTAAACTTGGAACATCCTAGTTATTATTCGAAGCGTATTAGCGAGATTAAACAAATTAAACATATTTGTTCGGATATTATTAGAAGAAAATTAGATACTTATATTGGTAAAACCATTAGTAGTGAAATGCTATCTTATATAAAAGATGCAGTGTTTTCTGTTTTACGTAATCAATTAAATAAATCAAGCTTCGATCAACTTGATTTTGATGTCACAATTGAAACGCATAACACTATAGGTATCTACCCCAATAACTTACTAACGGCTCTGTGCCTTATAGGTATTTACCCAAGATCAATGGGGGTTTCGCCAGATAAATATTTTATGGAAAATGGCTACTACACTTTTGATCCTGTGAAACAAATCCTTCGCTTCCATTCAACAGAAGAAAATGAAGGAAGCGAAGGAAGCGAAGGAAGCGAAGGAAGCGAAGGAAGCGAAGGAAGCTAACTAACCAAGGTACTCATCCATACTAACTATAGTGAACCCGTTGCTCTTTACTATACTAGCTATCTGGGGAACCAGATTAACTGAATCTAATCTGTGGTCGTGTTGCAATATAATGTAACTGTTTTCTGTACTATCAGCTTTAGAGAACAAATCGGTATAGTATGCTAACATGTCTTCACTGGATCTTTTTAGGTTCCAGTCTTGAGCATCCACATTCCATAAAATTAACTTGTATTCCATATCAATAATATGCTGCTTTACAGCATCATTAATTTCACCATAGGGTGGGCGAAAGTAGTAGGTGTCTTCTCCAGTAATGGATTTAATCTTATCGTTGGTAGTAGTAAGTTCGTCTTGAAATGTTTCCTTACTTACCTTGGTGTCGTGACAATGCGACCATGTATGGTTACCTATTGTATGCCCTCTCTTATAAGCATCCGCTAGCATAAGCTGGTTGTTATGTGATGCTAAGTTTTCACCAATAACAAAAAATGTAGCCTTAATTCCTTCTGCATCCAGTATATCTAATAGCGCAGTATAGTTTTTAGATACACCGTCATCGAATGTAAATGTAACTAGACCGGATTTTTTAGCTAACATAGTATATTCTCCTTTTAAAAGTAAGCCCCAGTATTTCTACTGGGGCTGGCTAGCCGACGAATCGACTAGGATTCAACTAACTATAAATTATCCTTTAAAGTTTTTAATCTTGTCTATTAATTTACCTAAATCCTCTTTAACCCACTTCGTCTGCTCATTCCCGTCATCTTCTATGTTAGTGTAGATGTATTCTATTGTGTCCAGCATTAATTTATGCTGCTTAAATACGAACATTAATTTGTCGTATGTTGTCTTTTCTTCCTTGGCACCAGCGGTTACAGCCTTAAACGTTTTCGCTTTACTGTCTAGCTTTAAGGTTTTAACCAGATTACCACCGCTACCGTGTTCATCCCCTGTGTATACTTCAATTAGTATATCCGATTTGGGGTTAGTCTTTAAAGCTTCTAAAGCATTCTTTTTAGCCGCATCTAATGTGCTACTATATTCAAAATCTTTTTTGTCTACTGTTACGTAATATACATTGGCTGTTACTTTAGCTTCAGCTTTCGCTTCCACTTCTTCTTCTTCTTCTTTGGGGTATTTAGCTATCTCGAAATAAACGTCTTGCATTCTCCAATCAAAAGTAGCTTTCATCTCATCAGCTATGTTTTGTTCGTGGGCATCAATATCATAGTCCTCATCTTCTTCTTCTTCTTTTTCTTCTTCTTTAATCTCACCCAAATGAACCTCTAAATGAACTTCAGCATCATCTTTAGTAACTACTGAAGCTAATAAATACGCTATGGGTTTAAATACGGTATATCTGGAATTCTCTACTATAGGTTCCGCTTTCTCAAATAGCTTTTTGATGTCTTCAGGCAGTTTTGAATAATCAATATAGTAGGTATCGGGTGTGTATGTCCTATGAGCATCTTTTGTTTCTATTTCAGCTAAAGTGCAATTAACCTTTACTGGCTTGCCACGACTCAGTATACCCGTTATTTTCTTATCACTTAATATTTTTTGAACATCCGATCTCTTAACGTAATTGCCCTTAACTATATTGACACCTAAAGTTTTTAATTCTTTTTTGAGACTAAGCTTGTCCATAGGGGTTTTCCTTATACATAATGTAAGCTACCTTTTAAAAGTAACCACGATTTACTGGTTTAGCATATATTCCCAGCCATCTACCAGCCATTGAAAGTATTCCCCATGATCGGTACCATACCACCCACAAGCAAAGGGATGGTTAGCTTCTACCAGTGCTAACTCCCCCGTAGTCAATAACCCAAAATCAACGGCACCACAGTAATCTAAAGGTATTTGAATGTCTAATAAGGGGGCATTGGGGGTATTGATCTCATCGCCATCATACCACCCGTTACAAAGAACTTTCCCACTTGGACTAATGGGGAATCGGTGTAGTATTTTGTGATTATGTGCCGGTAATCTGTCAGTAGTTTTTCTTCAGCAGTTGTATTAATTTCATCCTTCATGAAAGACATCCCAAGTAATCAATCTCTGCACTAAATATTTTAGCTATGGTTTTTTGCCAGTCCAGCGTTGGTTCTGGGATATAGTCTTCTAATATTTCATAACACTGCCCCCATCGTAGATACATAGCTTCAGGTGCTGTGTAGGGGATACTCTCACAAACAAAGCTAAATCTACGTACCATGCTTTTTTTATACACAAAATCATCTGGAATGTGTTTCAATATTACATATAATACCGAATTTAGATCCCGATCTGGTTTTGACATTTCTTGCATCTGATCCCAATCATGGGTCTTAAAATCTTCCCAAGCCTCTCTTAATGAATCAAATAGACATCTAGTTTTAGCATGACGACCATAATAAACAGTCACTACCCAAACGAGTTTCATTTCTTCATCTCCTTCAAGAAATCCTCTTCCCCAGAATCGCAGGACTTGGTAGTTACCATCAATAATACAAACAGCCATTCTATCTCCTATTAATCAATACCCAGTCCCTTTTGCTGGTCTTAGCTTCTAAAGTTATCTCAAATCATGGTTAAGATTAACTTATGGACGAAATTAATAATCAACCGTTAGAGGTAACATATGTCATTTTTGTCAAAGGTGGAATTGAAAAAGCAATTAATAAATCTCGGAATTAAAGTTGAAGGTAATTATGTCAGAAAACGTGACGTTGAAAAGCTAGATAAAATCCTTGCGGAGAATATTGATATACATACAATGGCAAAGGAAATAAACGACCTATGGGTCAGTTTAGGAAACGGTGCTAACCTAGAAATAGCGACAAAACGAGCAGAAGACTTCTTCAAGGCGATCAAAGATAAGGACTACACATACCTTCGTCCGATTTTATCTCAAAAAGGTTCCAATATTTCTCGAAAATATTTTGAAAAATTGACGGGAATTAAACTCCCTCGGACGATGCCAGAAATTAGTAAATTCTTAATTCGCTGGTCCAAAGATTAATTAAAAAATAATTTATTAGTATAATTATTCCGATAGGCTATATAAAGGTATAGATGCCAATATAGCCTTGATGCCTTTTTGGTTGTTACCCACGATTTCCTTCTCAGCCTAGAAAGGTCGTGCCTTAATACAGCACAAAGATGATTAATTCCAAATAAAAGATCAAATGTTCCATCATGATCTCGTTTGCTATTAGGGATCGTTTTGATCTCGGCTTGCGGCATTGCTGCCTTAACGATGCTTGGATAAGTTGTATGGGCATCACAAGCCACGGTAATTCGATCTTTTGCACACTTGGCTACTGTAGTCATTACCTGCGTTCTGGCATCATTACGAGTATCCTCACGCTTAATTCCTTTAAGAAAGGCAAGATCAGCTAGTAAGCCCTTGGATTTCATGCTGGCGACCGCCACATCTATTATCTCACCTGTCTTTGGTCTTACTGCTATTGAGATAGATAAGGGCTGAAGTTTACTAACTTCATAGGTTTCCATCTCATCGAACTGCACATAGGATGTTTTCAACTCACCTTTGGCGATCCGATCCTCATGGATTCGCTTGGCTTTAGTTCCGAGAAACAAGAATTTTCTGACAACGGTTTTGCGGTTACATCGCAATACTTTAGCCAGCCTGTTTAACGTAGTACAGGATGCGTACAACTCAAATACTTGTTGATTGAGATAAGGTTTTTTCTGGAGAAAAGTATCTCTAAATGTATGTGAGCTAAATTTGGTGCCACAGGTTTTACACTGGTATCTTGGCACTGGTTGATGATTGTGCTTGGTAATGAAGCTACCTTTTTTGATGTAAAAATTCTCATCGGGATTTGTATGCTGTTTACATTCTTCGTTTGGGCAGTAATAATGCTTCATACTTAGTCTCCTTTTTACTTACAAGAGACTATTCGGTATGTCCTGTGACATTTAAGGTCGCAGCTATCGGAAATTTGCCGAAACATTCACAAATCTTTGGCGGTTTTTGGCAGATTTGTTTTTGATATTAAATAGTTAAGTTATGAGCAAGACCAGCTAAAGGGATCGGGTATTATTAATCATTTATCGTCATGATAATATCCAGCACAATTGTTACTCTATTGGGGTAAGAGTATTATTGCTGTGAAATATATGTGACTGCCTCACGAAGCGTTCTGAACGTTTTAATGTGATCTGCGGAGTATGCTTTCTGCCAGTCAAATACAGACAGACAAAGG